>WNFC01000516.1_pt1 | contig 38609 bp, 32 predicted proteins | sample 5400541 | NCBI WGS metagenome assembly WNFC01 (sample SAMN13153342, study PRJNA577476) | soil metagenome | isolation source: 120 cm saprolite under Douglas fir tree site 2 hole 2 replicate 1 | place: USA:California | collected 2015-04-18 | reverse complement strand
TCGCTGATCGCCAAGGAGAAGCGTCCGTTCCGGCCGCTCGTCGAGGAGATCTGCGCGATCGTCCCGGGCGACGTGAGCCTCGAGGTGGTCGCCACGGACTTCGAGGGCATGGTGAAGGAGGGCGAGGAGCTGGCCCAGGTCGCACCGAACGCCGTCGTGAAGTGCCCGCTCACGAAGGACGGCCTCAAGGCCGTGAAGTATCTCTCCGGCAAGGGGATCCGCGTCAACCAGACGCTCTGCTTCTCGGCGACCCAGGCGCTCCTCTCGGCGAAGGCGGGCGCCGTTTACATCAGTCCGTTCCTCGGACGCCTCGACGACATCGCCCACGTGGGCATGGACCTGGTCCGGGACATCTGCGAGATCTATCGCGTCCAGGGCTTCAAGACGCAAGTGCTGGCGGCGTCGATCCGCAGCCCGCTCCACGTGGTGGACGCGGCGAAGGCCGGTGCCCACGTCGCGACGATGCCGTTCGCGGTGCTCGAGCAGCTCATGAAGCACCCGCTGACCGACATCGGCCTCAAGAAGTTCCTGGACGACTGGGCGAAGCTCGGCGAGAAGATCTGACGCTCAGCACGTGCCGATGCCCTATCGGTCGCAGAAGGGTTAGTCGAGGCGATGCCGGGTGCCACGGAGATCCCGACCCTGGCCGGCACGATGGACGAGCTGGCCCGTCGGGGTTTCACCGAACACTTCATCCTGGTGAATGGAAAACTTCGTGCCGCGGACAGCGGGAAGGTGTTCCCCGCGAACGAGGTGATGATTTCGGAGTATCACCGTTTCGAAGGCGTCTCGGACCCGGACGACATGGCGATCCTCTATGCGATCGAGACACGCAGCGGCCTTCGTGGGACGCTGGCCGACGCCTTCGGTGTCTACGCGGACCCGCTGGTGGGCGCGTTCATGAAAGAGGTCGTGTCAGGTTCTCGGCAACGTCCCGGCGTCTCGCGCGGCCGGCCGAGCTAGCGCCCCCGGAAGGCCGGCTTGCGCTTTTCGCGCCAGGCCTTGTGACCCTCGGTCTTGTCCTCGGTCAGCTCGAGCGTCGCGAAGCGATAGAGATCGACCAGTGACGCGTCCGCTATATTGGGAATGTCCAGGCCCGCGAGCAGCGATTCCTTCGTGAGGCGTGCCGCGAGCGGCGGCAACGACGCGACGTGGCGCGCCACCTCGAGCGTCTTGTCCATCAGCCGAGCGTGCGGCACGAGCCACTGCGTGAGCCCGATGCGATAGGCGTCCTCCGCCGTGAGCGGGAAGCCGAGGGCGAGGCGCATCGCGTGGCCCTTGCCGACCCAGCGGGCGAGCCGCGCACTGCCGCCGTACGCGGGAAGAATGCCGAGGGCAACTTGCGGGAGCCGCCACTCCGCCCGCTTGGACGCGACCAGGAGATCGCAGCAGAAGGTCACGATGCAGCCGATGCCGACGGCGTAGCCGTTGACGGCGCCGATGATCGGCTTGGGGAAGTTCGCGAGGACCTCGAACGGCCGGGCCCTGCGCTTGGCGATGCTCTTGATGAACTCCGCGGCCGACTTCATCGTGTGCGTTCGCGGGTCCTTCAGGTTCGCGCCGGCCGAGAAGGCGCCGCCCGCCTCGTCGCCCGTCAGGACGGCGCAACGGATCGTGTCGTCGTCCTCCATGGCGGCGAAGCAGCGGGTGATGCCCTCGTTGAAGTCGGCGCCCCACGCGTTGCGCGCCTCGGGGCGACTCAGGGTGACGATCCCGATCTCGTCGCGACGCTCGAATGAAACGGGCATGGTTGGCTCCTGCGGGGTGAGATGGCCGCCGAACTGCACGTCAGGTATCGCCGTACACGACCCGCTCGCCGAGCTCCTCGTCCTGGATCATCTGGGCGAGCCGCGAGCGCTGGATCTTGCCGCTGGAGGTCTTCGGAATCGTGCTCGCCCGGACGAGGATGACGCGCGCCGGCCGATGGCCAAGCGCCTTGTGGACGCGGCTCGTGATCTCCCGGACGATGTCGTGGTAGTCCTCGGGTGACGCGCTCTCGCTCCGCACCTCGACGACGACGTGGAGCCGCTGCGTGCCCGTCCGCTCGCTGTCGATGCCGACCGCGGCGGAATAGCGCACACCGTCCACGCGATCGACCACCTCCTCGATGTCGGCCGGGATCACGTTCACGCCGCCGAGGATGATGAGATCCTTGAGACGGCCCGTCACGTAGAGAAAGCCTTCGGTGTCGACGAACCCGAGGTCGCCGGTCCTGAGCCAGCCGCCGGGCATAAGCACCTTCGCGGTCTCCCCGGGATTGTTGTAGTACCCCTGCATGACTCCGGCGCTCCGGACGCAGACCTCACCCTCCACGCCCACCGGACGCTCGGCGGCCGGCGCCTCGTCGCGTGGCGCCAGGATCCGCACCGAGACGCCTCGGCACGGCTGGCCGACCGAGAGGAACCGCCCGCTCGTGTCGAGCCTGAGCGGCGCGCCCCGCGGCCAGATGGCGACCGCCAGCGTCGCCTCGGCGAGACCGTAGCAGGGCGAGATGACGTGCTTGAGGGCGAAGTGCGACTCGAACGCCTCGATCGTGGAGGGGCGCACGGGCTCGGCGCCGGAGAGCGCGGCCTTGAGGCTACTGAGGTCGAGCCCGGCAGTGTCGCGGACGTTGCGCACACAATTCCGGTAGCCGAAGTCGGGCGAGACGGTGAACGTCGCGCGGATCTCGGTGATGAGCGAGAGCCACTGTCTCGGGTTCCGGAGATCGGGCGGCAAGAGCCAGATCGGCGTCCCCAGAAGCGGTGGCGTGAAGGCGCAGCCGATGAGTCCCATGTCGTGGTAGAGCGGCAGCCACGACACGACGCGGTCCTCCACGGTGATGCCGGCCGCCTCGGCCATGAAGTGGATGGTCGACACGACGTTCTTGTGGGTGAGCATGACGCCCCGCGGATGGCCGGTGCTTCCCGAGGTGTACTGCAGGAAGGCCAGGTCCTCCTCCGTCGCCGCGGCGAGCGTGGGTGGGGGCGCATCCACGTCGAGGTCGGGCGGCTCCAGGACGGTGCCCACGTTTGGCGCGAGTGCCCGACTCTGGTCGATGCCCGTGCGGAACCAGCCGATGGTCGCGACCGCGACCGCCTCGGAGTCGCGGAAGATGTTGGCCGTCGTCTCCACGCCGAGCGTGGGGTAGAGCGGCACCGGAACCGCGCCGATCCGCAGCGCGGCGAAGAACGTGTAGAAGAACTCCGCGCACGTCGGGTAGATGAGGCAGACCTTGTCGCCCGCGCCCACGCCCGCCCGCGCGAGCCCGGCCGCGTACCGTGCGCTTTGCGTCCATAGCCGCCCGTACGTCACGGTCTCGTCGAAGAGCTGGAAGTATTGCTGATCGGGCGAGAGCGCTGCGCGCCGCCGCATCATCTCGGTGAGAGTCGAGGCACCTCTCACGTCATCGTGGACCATTCGCGATTCCTCCAGGCGCTCCTCGGTTTCCCGACAGGTGGTTAGTCAATCCGGGTGCCGAGCGTCGCCAACGTCGCGTGCGCTTCGCCGTCTCTCAGATAGAGCACCGAGACGATGTCCCCGGGCCGGCGGGCGCGGACCACGCTTCGAAGATCCTCGAACCCGTCGACGGGACTCCCGCCGAGGCGGACGATCACGTCGCCATCGCGCAGGCCCGCCTGCGCTGCCGCCGTTCCGGGGAGGACGCTCGCGAGCCGAAGACCATCGGCCCCCGGGCGGGGCAGGGCGACGATGCCGAGGAACGCGCCGCCGGGAGTGCCGCCCTGGCGCCGGCTCGGCGGCGGAACCTTCGCGTAGACCGGACGGGCATCCGTCGCGAGCCGCTCGATGACGCGTACCGCGACGGCGGCGACGCGAGCCATGCCGGCCGCGTCGATCTTGTCCGCGGTATCGGTCGGCCGGTGGTAGTCCTCGTGGCCCCCGGTGTGGAAGAACAGGACCGGGACGCCGGCGTCGTAAAACTGGGTGTGGTCGGAGGGCTCGTGTGGCGAGCCCTGGAGGTCGGCCGTGACCCCTTCCTTCTGCGCCGCCTCCCTCACGAGCGCCCGTAGCCCGCTCCCGCTGTCGCCGCCGCCCACGTTGAGGTGGCGGGTCTGGAGCCGGCCGACCATGTCGAAGTTCATCATCGCGACGGTCCGCGTGAGCGGCACCACCGGCCGGCCCACGTAGTGACGCGAGCCGATCAGGCCAAGCTCTTCGGCGCCGAACAGCGCGACGACGAGCGTGCGGCGCATCCCGCCGGCCGCCGCGAACGCGCGCGCCAGGCCGAGGGCTACGGCCGTGCCGGAGGCGTTGTCATCCGCGCCGGGGTGGACGACGCCATCGACGCGACCGAGATGATCGTAGTGCGCGCCGATGACGACGGCTTCGTCGGCGAGCGCCGGGTCGGCGCCGGGCAGGATGCCCACAACGTTCATGCCGCGGACTTCGTCGGACACGATGTCGACCCGAATCCGCGCGCGCGCGCCCGTCGCGAATGGCCCGGGCGCGTGCGCCGCGGCGAGGGCATTCGCCGCCTCGGTCGTTGTGCGGCCCGCGGCGGCCAGCACGAGGTCGGCCGCTTCGCGCGTGAGCGCCCCCGACACGAGACCGACTCGGACCGCCGTCGTGTCCGGTGACGGCAACTCGGTGCCCGCGAGCAGCAGCGCGACGGCCCCGCGGCGCTTCGCCGCGATCAGCTTGTCGAGGCGGCTCACGCGCGCTCCAGCCAGGTGGAGCGGCGCCCCGTCCAGCGCGAGCGCGACCTTGCCGCGGACGTCCACGCCCGCGTAGTCGTCGTAGCCACTGTCGGGGAGGTCGGCGCCGTAGCCCACGAAGACGACGTCAGCGGTGACCTCGCCGGCGAGCGAGCCGCCGTGCGGGATCCAGTCGCGTCCGCGCTCGAGCCTCCGCGGGGCCGGACCGGAGAGCTCCAGTGCGCTCGCCGGGCCGACGCGCGACGCGGTCTCGAGGACGAACGTCTGGAGGAACGATCCCTGGTCGCCGCCCGGACGGAGCCCGGCGGCGGCCAGCGCGTCGGCGATCTGCCGCGCGGCGCGATCGCCGCCGGCGGTGCCCGATCGCCGGCCCTCCATCTCGGGTGCGGTCAGCGCGCTCACGGCCTCGGCCAGCTGCTCCGCGGACGGGGGGACGACAGCGGCCCGCGCGAACACACCGGTCGCCCCGAGCAGCAGGGACACCGTCAAGAGGAGCAGGACGCGACGGCGAGTCACACGCGCATTTTACTCCAGCTTCAGCGGGGTTTATGCTCGCCAGGCAAGGAGGAAGTTTGTATGAAGATGTACGTGGCCGGCCAGTGGATCGACAAGGACGACAAGATCGAGGTGCGGAACTCCTACGACGGGAGCGTCATCGACACCGTGCCACGGGCCGACCGCGCCGACATCGAGCGGGCGCTCCAGTCCGCGGAGCGCGGCGCCCGGGCGATGGCGAAGCTCTCGAGCTACGAGCGGTGGAAGATCCTCCACCGGGCGGCCGACCTCCTGAGTGCGCGCGCCGAGGAGCTCGGCACGCTGATCTCGAAGGAGGAAGGAAAGATCCTCGCCGAGGGGCGCGTCGAGGCGCTGCGCGCCGTGGACACGATCATGGAGTCCGCGGAGGAGGCCAAGCGCGTCCACGGCGAGACGGTCGCGCTCGACGGGGCGTCCCACGGCAAGGGAAAGTTCGGTGTGACGATCCGGGTGCCGTGCGGGGTCGTCGTCGCGATCAGCCCCTTCAACTTTCCGTTGAATCTCGTGTGCCACAAGGTGGGGCCGGCGATCGCGGGCGGCAACGCCGTCATCGTGAAGCCGGCGACCGACACGCCGCTGTCGGCGCTCCGGCTGACCGAGATTTTGCTGGAAGCGGGCCTCCCGCCGGAGGGTATCAACGCACTCACCGGGTCGGGCGGGGAGGTCGGCGATTGGCTGGTCGCGGATCGACGCGTCCGCAAGATCACGTTCACCGGAAGCCGCGACGTCGGCGAGCACATCTGCCGGACGGCCGGCATCAAGCGCGTGACGATGGAGCTCGGTTCCAACGCGCCGGTGATCGTGATGCCCGACGCCGACATGGAGAAGGTGGCGGTCGCGGTCGCCTCCACCGGCTACGCGAACGCGGGCCAGGTGTGCATCTCCACCCAGCGCGTCCTGGCGGCGTCCGGTGTGTACGAGGACTTCCTCGACGCGCTCCGGCCCAAAGTGGCCGCGCTCAAGGTCGGCAACCAGCTCGATCCCACCGTGCACGTTGGCCCGATGATCCGCGAAAAGGAGGCGGTCCGGGTGGACGAGTGGGTGAAGGAGGCCGTGGCCAGCGGTGCCCGCGTCGTCACCGGCGGCACGCGCCAGGGCGCGATGTACGCGCCCACGGTCGTCGCGGACGTCAAGCCCCAGATGCGGATTTCGTGCGACGAGCTGTTCGGCCCCGCCGTCGCCGTCACGCCGTTCACCGACATCGACGAGGCGATCGCGCTGGCGAACGATACGAACTACGGGCTCGCTGCCGGGATCTTCACCGAGAACCTCGAGTGGGCATGGAAGTTTGCCCGCGAGGTCCAGTCCGGGAACCTGCACATCAACTGGGGACCGCAGTGGCGCGCCGATCGCATGCCGTACGGCGGCCTCAAGGAGTCGGGCTTCGGCAAGGAGGGGCCGGCGTACGCGATCGAGGAGATGACCGAGCTGAAGATGGTCATCTTCCATCTCGCGACTTGACGGAGGCCACCCGGCCACCGGTCATCTGCACGAGGTCGGCGGGCGTCAGCTTGAAGACCGTGTTCGGGTGACCGGCCGCCGCCCAGATCTCCGGCCACTGCATCAGATCTTCGTCGATCAGGATCGTCAGCGGCTCGGCGTGCGCGACGGGAGCGACGCCGCCGATCGCGAAGCCCGTCCGGGCCCGCACGAAGTCGGCGTCGGCCCGCGCCACGGGTTCGGCGACCAGCCCAGCCACCCTGCGCTCGTCGACGCGGTTCACGCCGCTCGTGATGACCAGGACCGCGCTCTGGGTGTTCTCGCCGCGGAAGACCAGCGACTTCGCGATCTGGTCGACGCGGCAGCCGACCGCGCGTGCGGCTTCGGCCGAGGTCCGCGCGGGCTGCTGGAGGGCGACCACGGTGTGGCCGCCGCCCGCGGCGGCGAGGACGTCCTGAACCCGCCGGACGCTCGGGCCTAGCGCCGGGTCCGTCCCTTCATCCGCCATCAGAGAGCGCGCACGGCTCGCGCCACGTCGCCCGGCTCGGGCCTCACCTGAATGTTGTCGGCCAGCGAGAGCCAGCGGACGATCCCCTGCCGGTCGATGACGACCGTTGTCGGTCTCGGGACGTCCTGTCCTTTGTTCCCGCCGCGGGCGTGGACGAGACCGTAGCGCCGCGTCACCGTCAGGTCGCGGTCCGTGAGAAAGCGGTAGCGCGCCCGAAGCCGCTCGGCGAGCGCCTGGCTCCGCTCGTTCGAGTCGGGACTGATGGCCAGAATTTGCACACCAGCGTCGCCCAGCTCCGTGAGGACAGCTCCAAGCCCTTGGAGCTCCGAGACGCAGAAGGGTCACCAGTAGCCGCGGTAGAAGACCAGGACGACCGGCGTCCGGTCGCGAAAGGACGCGAGGGTGACCGGGGCTCCCGCCGCGTCCGGCAGCGTGAAGTCGGGCGCCGGTTCGCCGACGCGAAGGGCAGGCGCCGTCGTCGGGATCCTCGCGAGCGCGAAGTTGAAGTAGCCGCCGAGCACGAGCATGGCCGCCGAGAACACGAGGGCCGCGAGGTTTGGCCAGCGCGCGGCCCGCCACGAGGCAAGAGCCGCGATCGCTGTCGCCAGGGCGAAGGCCGTGAGGTAGAGCACCGGATGGTTGCGGATGACGGGCACCCGCAGCAGGGAGACGTAGCCGCCGACGGCGCCGAGCGAGAGGGCGACGCTCAGCAGCGCCGGCCAGTACCTGGTCATCGCGCGAGGGCGACCCGGTCGAACGTCTCCGCGTACGCGTAGCCCTTCGGCTTGCCGAGCTCGGCCGAGCGCTCGCGCACGCGCTTCTCGACGGCCGGGAAGTCGGCGAACTGACTCGCGTGGCAGGCCAGAGCCTTGAGCTTCAGATCCATGACGTCGGAGATATCGACCACGAGCTGCGGGTTCTCCCACTGCATGAGATGGATTTCGAGCACCTTGTGGGGCTCGTAGTCGGGCATGAGCTCCGGAAACGCCAGGTGGTCGCGCGCGAGCGGGTACACGCAGTCGAGGGCGACCCCCGCGGTGATCCGGTGGTCGCGGTGGGAGCCGCCGAGGTTGTAGCTACGGTGCGGGTTCATTGCGATGACGAGGTCCGGGCGCCACCGGCGGATCTGTCGGGTGACGTCACACCGGAGCTCACGCGTGTCCTCGACCTCGCAGTCGGGATAGCCGAGGAACTCGACTCGCGCGACGCCGAGCGTGCGGGCGGCGTTTCGCTGCTCCGCCTCGCGGATCAGGGCCAGGCGCTCCGATGTCATCGTGCGATCGCCCGAGCCCTTGTTGCCGTTGGTCACGATCACGTACGTGACCTCGCAGCCCTCCTTGACCAGCTTGGCGATGGTCCCGCCGGCCCCGAACTCGGAATCGTCAGGGTGCGCCGTCACCACCATGACGCGCTCGATCTTCTCGGTCAAAGAACTCTCCTTTGTAACGGGGGCCGTGAGGCCGGATCGGGTCGAGGGTGGCCTGAGAAAGATGCGGCGTGGCTCCGCGGCGCCCGCTCAACCCTTACCCCTTAGCTCAACCCTTAGATGTCCTCGCCCCAGCATACCGATTCCGGGCGTGGCGGGCGAACGGCTATAATTACGTGATGTCGATCGCCGCCCCGCGCCGGGTGGGGATCGCGGGCTTGCTCGGACTCCTCGCCGGCGCGATCGTCCTGATGCCGGCACCCGGGAATCCAGGGGCTCTCAGGCTCGCCGGAGTAGGCCTGCTCTGGTGGTACGCGGCCCTCGTCGCGCCACTCGCCGCAGTCCTTCTGGTGATCGTCGTTCGGCGTGCGTCTCCCGAGGCTGGAACCGGTGCAGGGGGCTCGGCCGCCCTCGCGGCGTGGACGTCGCCGGTGGTTCTCGCCCTCGTTGCCGCACGCGTTTTCTCGGGCGCGCCGGAGGCGCCGACGATCGCGCTCGCCATCCTCGTGGCACCGCTGATCGCGCTGCTCTGTCCGGCCACGGACGCAGCGCAGCGACCGAACCGGGTCGCGGCGCTGGGGATCAGCGCCGGCGTCGGATTGGTGCTTTGGGCGAATCTCCTCTTGCTCGCGGACGTCGCCGGCTTGCTGGGTCTCCCTCGCTGGGCGACGAGCATCGTGGCGGCATCCGCGGCCCTTCTGGCCGTCGCACTGCTGCGTGGCGACACGGCCGTCGAAGCTGGTCCACGCTTGTTTCAGGCCGGCCGCAGGAGCCCCGGCCTCTGGCTCCTGTACGTGAGCGGCCTGGGGTTCGTGGTGTTGGTCACGGTCGTCGCCGTCGCTCTCGCCGCCTCTCCATGGGGCGCCTGGAAGGACGTCGCGTCGCGGCCCGCGCTCACGTTCGGAGCGCGCAATCCGTGGGTGACCGAGGGCCGGACGCTCGCCGCGCCGACGACGCTCGAGTTCACGGAGGCTCATCGCGTGACGGCGCTGAACCCCGGTACTTACCGCGTCTTCGAGCCCGGCCGGTTCCGCGAGTGGCGGCTTCGCGCCGGCGAATCGCTGTCGCTCCGGGCGGGCGATCATCTGGTGATCGGCGCCGGTGCGCGTTTGATGTTCGAGGCCGGAAAGCGGGTCCCCGGAACGGCCGCCTCGGGTGCCGCGTGGGCCGACCCGCCAGAGCGGAGCGGACTTTCGACGGTCGTGCATGCGCTGGGCGCCGCGCTCACGCTGGTCGGTGGCGCCGTCGCCCTCGTCGTACCCGAGCGGGCGCTGACAATCCGGGGTGTCTCCACAGGGTCAGGGCTCGTGCTGGCGTTCGTGCTCGGGGCCCTCTGCCTCGGCGTTTACGGGGCCTACTCGGCGCCCGGGCTCTCCATCGGCGCGCCCGCGCTCGCGGCCGTCTTCGGCGTCCCGGATGCTGTCGTTCCCGGACGGGCGGGCAGCGCCCTGGTGGTGCTGAGCGCCGTCGTGCTGCTCCTCCTCCTCTCGGCAACTGTGCTGGCGCTGCGTGGCGTCCTCGGCCGAGCGTGGGGTGAAGCAAGCACCGGTCAATCGAGCGGGACCCATCCGCCCCGCGCGCTGACGGACCCCACCGTAGCATTCCTCGTCGTCGCCGCATCCATCGGCAGCCTGTGGCCGGGCGACGCATCGCGAGCCCTCCTGGCCGGACTCGGGCTGACCGCGTCGGCGGCCGTCGCGCCCCGTGTCGCGGGCGACAGCCCTGAGGCAGGGCTAGCGGGTTCGCTGGTCGGCGTGATCGCGTTCGCCGGTCTCTCCGTGCTCGGCCCGGGCCTGCCGGCGTGGGCCGACGTTGCGTGGACATATCCCGCGCTGGCCGCGGCGCCCCTCGCATGGGTGGTAGTGCGAGCGGAGACCGTGCGACGGGCGAGGCGAGCGCTTCAATGACCGGCGGCCGGCGAGCACGGAATGTTGCCGCGGCCTCGCGACGCTGACACAATAGGTCGCCATGGCGAGTGATCGGATCGTCATCCGGGGCGCCCGCGAGCACAATCTCAAGAACATCGATCTCGAGATCCCCCGCGACCAGCTGGTCGTGATCACCGGACTCTCCGGCTCGGGCAAGTCCTCGCTCGCCTTCGACACCATCTATGCCGAGGGCCAGCGCCGCTACGTCGAGTCGCTGTCGGCGTACGCCCGGCAGTTCCTCGAGCAGATGGAGAAGCCGGAAGTGGACTCGATCGAGGGGCTCTCGCCCGCGATCTCGATCGAGCAGAGAACCACGTCCAAGAATCCGCGCTCGACCGTCGGCACCGTCACCGAGATCTACGATTACCTCCGCGTGCTCTTCGCGCGCGTGGGCGTGCCCCACTGTCCGACCTGCGGCCGGGTGATCTCGGCGCAGACCGTCCAGCAGATGGTCGATCGGGTTCTCGCCCAGGCGCCCGGCACGCGGCTCCTCGTCCTGGCGCCGGTCGTGCGCGGGCGCAAGGGCGAGTACAAGAAGCTCTTCTTCGATCTGCAGCGTCAAGGGTATTCGCGGGTCCGTGTCAACGGCACGATCCGCGAGGTCGGCGACGACATCGACCTGGACAGGAAGCGCAAGCACACGATCGAGGTCGTCGTGGATCGGCTGGTCGTGCGCGAGAACCTCGGCTCGCGTCTGGCGGACTCGCTCGAGACCGCCCTCCGCCTCGCCGACGGAATCGTCACCGTCGAGACGGTGGACAGCGGAGACGGGGCCACACGCACCTCTCTCAGGCCACCCTCGGCCCGAGCCGGCCTCACGGACCCCGCTACAAAGACCCCCGCTACAACAAAGCCCGCTGCCATCACCTTTTCGGAGAAGCTGGCCTGCGCGGAGTGCGGCATCTCCTTCCCAGAGGTCTCGCCGCGGATGTTCTCGTTCAACAACCCGTACGGCGCGTGCCCGGAGTGCGGAGGGCTCGGTTCGCGCGACGAGATCGACCCGGACCGGCTCGTACCGAATTCCGCTCGCTCCCTCAAGGACGGCGCGCTGGCGCCCTGGGCGGGCCACGCGACGACGTACTTCCGGCAGACATTGCAGGTGCTGGCGAAGCGACACAGATTTTCCCTCGAGACACCGTGGTCCGAGCTGCGCAAGCCCGTGCGCGACGTGATCCTCCACGGCGAGCGCGACGGCGGCTTCGAGGGCGTCATCAAGACGCTCGAGCGCCGGTACCGCGAGACCTCGTCCGAGGAGGCCCGAGCCGAGATCGAGCAGTTCATGACCGAGCGGCCGTGCCCGGCGTGCCGGGGTTCGCGCCTGCGGCCCGAGTCGCTCGGCGTCAAGATCGCGGGTCACTCGATCGCGGAGGTCGTGGGGCAGACCATCAAGGAGGCGGCCGTGTTCTTCGACGGTCTCACGCTGACGGAGCGCGAGGCCGCGATCGCCCGGCGCGTCCTCAAGGAGATCCGTGAGCGCCTCGGCTTCCTGATTAATGTCGGCCTCGACTACCTGACGCTCGACCGTCCGGCCGGCACCCTGTCGGGTGGCGAAGGGCAACGGATCCGTCTGGCCACGCAGATCGGCTCCAGTCTTGTCGGGGTTCTCTACATCCTCGACGAACCGTCTATTGGACTGCACCAGCGCGATAACCGAAGGCTGCTGGAGACCCTCAGGCGCTTGCGGGACCTCGGCAACACCGTGCTGGTCGTCGAGCACGACGAGGAGACGATCCGGTCGGCCGATTATGTTATCGACCTCGGTCCGGGCGCCGGCGAACTGGGCGGGCACCTGGTCGCGGTCGGGACGCCCGACGAGATCATGGCGAACGCCGGCTCGCTCACCGGGCGCTACCTCGCGCGGGCGCTCACGATTCCGGTGCCAACGGCCCGCCGGAAGGGCAGCGGCCACTTCATCACGATCCACAATCCGCGCGAGCACAACTTGAAGGGCATGGCGGTGAAGATCCCGCTCGGGACGTTCACCTGCGTCACCGGAGTGTCAGGGTCCGGCAAGTCGACGCTCGTCAACGACATCCTCTATCGCGCCCTCGCGCAGATGCTTCACCGGGCGCAGGACCGCCCCGGCGCGCACGACCGCGTCGAAGGCGCGCAGCGGATCGACAAGGTGGTGGACATCGACCAGTCGCCGATCGGCCGCACGCCGCGCTCGAACCCCGCGACGTACACCGGCGTGTTCACGTTCATCCGCACGCTGTTCGCGCGGACGCCGGAGGCGCGGATGCGCGGCTACCAGCCCGGCCGCTTCTCCTTCAACGTGAAGGGCGGCCGGTGCGAGGCGTGCCAGGGCGATGGGCTCGTCAAGATCGAGATGCACTTCCTGCCCGACGTGTACGTGACGTGCGACGTGTGCAAGGGGCGCCGGTACAATCGCGAGACGCTCGACGTCCACTACAAAGGGATGAGCATCGCCGCGGTCCTCGAGATGACGGTGCGCGAGGCGCTCGGGTTCTTCGAGGCGGTGCCCGTGATCAAGTCCAAGCTCGCGACCCTCGACGACGTCGGGCTCGACTACATCCGGCTGGGCCAGTCGGCGACGACCTTGTCGGGGGGAGAAGCTCAACGAGTGAAGTTGGCGACCGAACTGTCGCGTCGAGCGACGGGACGCACCCTGTACATCCTCGACGAGCCGACCACCGGGTTGCACTTCGCCGACATCCAGCGTCTGCTCGACGTGCTGAACAAGCTCGTGGATCAAGGCAACACGGTCGTGATCATCGAGCACAACCTCGACGTGGTCAAAACCGCCGACTGGGTCATCGATCTCGGGCCCGAGGGCGGCGACGATGGTGGACGCGTGGTGGCCGCCGGCACGCCGGAAGAGCTCGTTCGCCATCCGGAGCGCACGTATACCGGGCAGTTCTTGAGATCGCTGCTCTCAGGCGCCTGACGCATGCGCCGGACCAAGATCGTCTGCACGATCGGTCCCGCGAGCCGCAGCATCGCCGAGCTCGATCGCTTGGTCGGAGCCGGCCTGGACGTCGCCCGCCTCAACTTCTCGCATGGCACGCACGACGAGCATGGGGAGGTTCTCCGGCGGCTCCGTGAGGGCGAGGCGCGATGGGGCCGCCCGGTCGCCATCCTTCAGGATTTGCAAGGACCGAAGATCAGACTGGGAACGTTCGGCCCGGGTGGGGGCGCCCGCGTCGACCTCGAGCCGGGCCGGACGTTCACCCTCTACGCCCGTCCGGTCGAGGGCACCGCGGAGCGGGCGTCGCTCACCCATCCGGAGTATTTGAAAGACCTGCGGCCCGACGACGAGATCTGGATGGACGACGGGATGATCCAGCTCCGCGTCGAAGCGGTGTCGCCGGACGACGTGCGGTGCCGCGTGGTCGTCGGCGGACGCATCAGCGATCACAAAGGGCTCTCGCTGCCGCGGGTCACGCTGCCGGTGTCCTGCCTGACGCCGAAGGACCGCGACGACCTGCGCTTCGGCCTCCGCCAGGGGGTGGACTTCGTCGCGGTCTCGTTCGTCCGGTCGGCCGACGACATTGAAGAGGTGCGGAGCTTTCTGCGGGCCGAGGCCGCCGGGGACCTGCCGATCGTCGCGAAGCTCGAGCGTCACGAGATCCTCGGCAATCTCCCGGGCATCTTGAACAAGGTGGACGCGGTCATGGTCGCGCGCGGCGACCTCGGCGTCGACGTGCCGATCGAGGACGTGCCCCATATCCAGAAGGAGATCATTCGCCAGGCGCGCGACGCGAAGGTCCCCGTGATCGTCGCGACCCAGATGCTGGAGTCGATGGTCACGCATTTGCGGCCCACGCGCGCCGAGGTCTCGGACGTCTCGACGGCGATCTTCGACGGCGCCGACGCGATCATGCTGTCCGCCGAGACCGCCACCGGGCGGTATCCCGGCGAGGCGGTCTCCGTCATGGCGCGGATCGCCGAGCGCGCCGACGGCGCGATGCTGGCCGTCGAACGGGAGCGGCGGCGGCGCCCGGGCGGGAGCTTCCAGGAGGCCATCTCCGACGCGGCGGCGACGGCGGCGCACGTGCTCGGCGCGCGCGCCATCGTGGCGTTCACCGAGTCGGGCTTCTCGGCCCGCCTCATCTCTCAGGCCCGGCCGGGCGTGCCGATCATTGCGCTGACACCGTTCGTCGAGGTCCAGCGGCGGCTGGCGCTTTCGTGGGGTGTCTCCTCCCGTCTGATCCGAAAAGTCGAGACGACCGACGAGATGATCGAGGAGGTCGAAGCGACGCTGCTGAGCAACGGCTCGGTGCGCCCCAACGACGTGATCGTCATCATCTCCGGATCGCCCATGTGGGTCCGGGGAACGACGAATCTCTTGAAGCTCCACCGGGTGGGCGAGCGCCGGGCGTGAGGCTCGCGCTCGGGCGCCCGGCCGTCCGCCGCCTGGTCCCGGTGCTGATCGGCCTCGTCGTGCTCTGGTTCGTCGCGGGCATCGTCCTGGCGCGCGCGCTCGCGGCGCGACACGACACCGCCGCCACCGCCACGCTCGCGTCCGTTCGAACGATCGTCGCGGCGGCGCTCGAGGAGGTGCGCCGCGAAGCGTCGCTCCTGGCCCAGGATCCGGCCGTCGTCGAGGGTGCGACTCGGAGTGACTGGGCCACCCTCGTGCGCGGCGCGTGGCCGCGGATTCTGGCGCTGACGCAGGAGCGCCGCGCCGACCTGCTGCTGATCGTGGACGCGAGCGGCGCTCCGCTCGTCCAGGTGCCGGCTGCACGGCACGTCGTCGCGGCGGCGGTCGCTCGACCTCCCGAGGCCGTCGCGCGGCTTGCCGTCATCGACGAGCGGCCCTACGTGCTCGGGATCGCGCCGATGCCCGCCGGTCTGGTGATCGTCGGGCGGCGCTTCGAGTCGCTCGCCGGGGCGGTCGCGCGCCTGCCATCGCGCCCTGCGCTCGTGGTGGTGGCGGGCGACCGAGCCCTCGGCTCCACGTTGCCCGGCGCGCCCCCGCTCGGCTGGGACACCGCGGTGCGGGCCGGGCAGATCACGATCAGCGGGGAGCTCTGGTTCGCACGTCAGCTCGGCGAGGCCGGCGGTCTCTGGGCGCTCGTCTCGGCGCGGGAGCAGCGCCGGGAGAGCAGCCGGCTCTGGTTCTGGTGGGCGGTCTCGCTGTCGGCCGCCGGCGCCACCGCCGTTGGGATCGCAGCGGTTTCTGGATCGGAGCGTGGGCACGGAGCAACGGAGGGTGGCCCGAGACCGACGCGACCGGGAGAGGCCCCCGCGGCCGGACGCGAGGCGTCCGCGGCCGGACGCGAGGCGTCCGACAACCGCCGGAGTCGGGAGCTCGAAGCGCTGCACGCGATCGTGGTGGCGACCGGCAGCGGCGACGATCTGGCCCTCACCGCCGAGCGAACGCTCGAGGTCGTGTGCGGCGTCGCGAGGATCCCCTTCGGCGGCGTGTTCCGGTTCGACCGGGCAACCCAGACGCTCGTCCTCACCGCCCACCGTGGTCTCCTGCCCGACGACGTCGAGCGCTTGCGTGTCCGTTCGCTCGACCAGAGTCACGTCGGCGAAGTGATCCGCAGCGGCCGGCCGGTCGTGACCGATCTCACGGCCTCCCGCGTGCTGGCGCCCGAGGTCGTCGAGCGCGTGAAGGCCGGCGGCTACCGAACCCAGCTCGGGCTGCCGATTCCGGTGAACGGCGAGACATGGGGCGTCATGGCTCTCATCACGCGAGAGGCCAGGACCTTCGATGCCGATGAGCTGACGCTGCTCCAGGCGGTCGCGCACCAGGTGGGACAGGCGGTGGCGCGCGCCGCGCTCCTGGCCGAGGGCCGGGAGAAGAGTCGTCGCCTCGAGACACTCGCGCGTCTGGCGCAGACGCTGACCGCCACGCTGTCGCTCGACGAGGTGTTCCGCCGCGTGGTCGATGCGGCGGTCGAGCTGTTCGGGTCGAGCGCAGCGCAGCTCTGGCTCGTGGACGACGACGACCGCCACGTCTCGCTGCGGGCGGCCGCGGGGATCCAGTCGTCGGAAGGCGTCGAGCGCCTGCGCGTCGGGGAAGGACTCGTCGGGATGGTCGTGGCGACCCGCGAGCCGCTGACGGCGGTCGACGCGCTTCGGGACCCGCGGGCGCGCAACGTCGAGCGGGTCCGCGCCGAAGGCGTGATCAGCGTCGGAATCGTGCCACTCCAGCTGGGCGAACGGGTGCTGGGCGCCCTGGCGATCGGCGTACGGGCCCCGCACGAATACACCGCCGAGGAGCTGCGGCTCCTCGGCTTCCTCGCCTCGCACGCGGCGAACGCGATCAACAACGCCCAGCTCTATCGCGAATCGACCCGGCAAGCGCAGCGCATGAGCGCGCTGACCGACCTGGTGCGTCTGGTGTCCGAGACCCTCGACTTCGACCCCGCCGCGCAACGCGTCGCCGACAGCGTGTGCTCGTTGCTCGGGGCCCGGGCCTCGTGCCTCTACCGGGTCGACCCGGCCTCCGACGCTCTCGTCGCGTTCGCGACCTCGAGAGACGCCGACCAGCTCTTCCAGTGGCAGCCGGTGCTGCCGAGCGGCACCGGGATCGCCGGGCTCGCCGTAAGCCAGCGCTGTTCGGTCGCTTCGGCCGACGTGCTGGCCGATTCTCGCATCACGTACACCGACGACACGCGTGCCCGTGTCGCGCAGGAGGCGCACCGCTCCCTGCTCGCCGTTCCGCTGCTGGTGCAGGGACGGATGTGTGGCGCGCTCGCCGTCAGTGATCGCGTCGGACGTGTCTTCGATGAGTCCGAGATCCGTCTCGCGCAGGCTTTCGCCGACCAGGCCGCACTGGCGCTGGAGAACGCGCGGCTCTACACGGAGGCGACGCGCCGCCGGCTCGAAGCGGAAGAGCTGGCCCGGCTGGCGCGGACGCTGACCGAGAGCCTCGATCCGCGGGCGGTCGGTGCCCAGATCGCCGAGAGCGTGCTCGTGCTCTTCCGGGTGAGATCGTCCGTGCTGCGACTGCTGCAGCCCGACGGCGCGCTGGTGACCCTGGCGCGCGGGGGTTACCTTCGCGATGCCCCGCCGCTCGGGGACGTGCTGCCCGCGGGCGTCGGGGCGTCCGGGCGAGCGGCCGTCGAGGGTCGAGCCGTGACGTCGCCCGACGTCTTCAACGACCCGTCGATCGTCCTGAGCGAAGAGGTCGCGGAGACGATGCGACGCGCCGGCGACGGAGCGCTGCTCGCCGTGCCGCTCCGGGCGAAGGGGCGGATCATCGGCACGCTGTCGCTGGGAGACGCCTCGGGCCGGGTCTTTTCGGAGGCGGAGGTCGGGCTGCTCCAGGCCTTCGCCGACCAGGCGGCGCTCGCGCTCGAGAACGCGCACCTCTTCTCGCTCGAGACAGCCCGTCGGGGGCAGATCGCAGCCCTCGCCGAGGCCGAACGCGAGTTCGCCCCCGAGCTCGACCCCGACCGCCTTCTCACGCTGGTCGTCGAACGCGCCACGCGGCTCTTCGACGCCCACGGCGTCATCTACCTCGTGGACGCGGACGGCGGGCTGGCGCCGCGCGCCTGGACGCGGGACGGCGGGTTCGAGGACCTCGCCATCGCCTTCGGGCACGGCGTGGTCGGCGCCTGCGCCGAGCAGCGTCGCGGACTCATCGTCAACGACTACGCGGCGTCGCGCTTCGCCCTGCGCAAGTGGGTCGACATGGGCGTGCGCCGCGCGATGGCGTTCCCGCTCAGCGTGCAGGAACGGCTGCTCGGCGTCATCGCGATGAATCGAACCAGCCCCGCCGCCGCGCCATTTCTCGACGAAGACCTGGCGGTTCTGGAGAGCTTCGCCGCGCGCGCGGCCATCGCCCTCGAGAACGCGCGACTCTACGCGCAGAACCGGCGGCAGGTCGAGGAGCTGTCGGTGCTCTACGAGCTATCGCGGGCGGTCACCGGCCAGCTCGATCGCGCAACGCTGCTCGAGGCCATCCGGGCCCAGGTCGCCCGCATCCTCGACGCCGCCAACATGGCCATCGTGCTGCTCGACGACGAGCGGCGGGACCTCGAGGTGGTGCTTCGTACCGTGGACGGCGCGCGCGACATGCGGACGCCCCTCCGCTACCCGAGCCACGCGGTGGGACTGATGTCGGTCGTGCTCTTGACGGGCGAGGCGGTCCTGACGGAGGACTACATTGCCGAGTGCGCGCGTCGCGGCGTCGAGCCCGTGACGACCTTCGCACACCCGCGACACTGGCTCGGCGTCCCGATGAAGGCCGGGGACACGGTGATCGGCGTTCTGACGTTGCGGAGCGCGGAGAGGGCATTCACCGAGGCCGACGAGCGGCTGTTGACGAACATCGCCGATCTCGCCGCGCTGTCGCTGCGCAACGCGCGCCTCTTCGAGGAGCGCACACGCGCCTATGGCGAGCTGGCCGCGGCGCAGGACCAGCTCGTGCGCACGGAGAAGCTCCGCGCGCTCGGCGAGATGGCCTCGGGGGTGGCTCACGACTTCAACAACCTGCTCGCGTCGATCCTGGGACGGGCTCAGCTCACGCTCCAGCGTTTGCAAGATCCGCAGCTCCGCAAGTGGATCCAGGTCATCGAGCGCGCCGCCCTGGACGGCGCGCAGACCGTCCGCCGACTGCAGGAATTTACGCGGATCCGCCGCGATCAGCAGCGTTTCGTCGCGGTCGACCTCAACGAGGTCGTACGGGGCGCGCTCGAGATCACCCAGTCGCGCTGGCGGGAGGAGACGCGCAGCCGGGGCGTCGCGGTCGACGTGCAGACCTCGTTCGCGAGCCTGCCGCCGGTGGCGGGCGATCCCGCCGAGCTGCGCGAGGCGATGACCAATCTCATCCTGAACGCGGTGGACGCCATGCCGACGGGCGGCACCCTGACGCTGACCACAGCCGTCGAGAACAACGAGGTCGTGGTGACGGTGGGCGACTCCGGCGTCGGCATCCCTGAGGCCATCCGGGGCAAGATCTTCGACCCGTTCTTCACCACGAAGGGCCCGCAGGGCACCGGGCTCGGGCTCTCGATGACGTACGGGATCCTCTCCCGTCACGGCGGGCGCATCACGGTCGCGAGCCACGTCGGGCGCGGCACCGCGTTCCGCCTGACCTTCGCGCCGGGCGACGCCCTCGACCTGGACGGGCCCGCCCCGGCACCCGAGCCCACCCCGCTCGGCGTCTCGCTGCGGTGCCTGGTCGTCGACGACGAAGAAGAGGTCGGTACGGTGCTCGGCGACGTCCTGGCGACGGGAGGCCATCGGGTCGTGGTGCTCACCGACGGAGGCGAGGCGATCGCGCGATTCCGCGCGGAGCCCTTCGACCTGGTGTTCACCGACCTGGCGATGCCGCGGGTCTCGGGCTGGCAGGTGGCGCAGGCGGTCAAGGAGATCGCGCCCGCGGTGCCGGTCGTCCTCGTCACCGGCTTCGGCGTCGAGCTGTCAGCGGAGGAGCGCCAGATCCACGGCGTAGACCTGGTGGTGGTGAAGCCGTTGAAGATCAAAGACGTCCTGGACGTCGTTGCGCGCGTGGCCCGCCGGCGCGCTCGGCAGACCTGAACGGAGGACGACCGCCATGGACTTTCAGTTCTTGACCCTCGAGCGGCGCGATGGGGTCGCCACGATCACGCTCAACCGCCCCGACGCGTTCAACGCGTTGAGTCTCGGCCTCGGCCGGGAGCTCTTCCACGCGGCGCTCGAGGTCGACGAGGACCCGGCGATCCGCTGCGTCGTGGTGACGGGCGCGGGTCGAGCCTTCTGCGCCGGCGGCGACGTCAAGGACTTCGTCGACAACCTGGAGCGCATCGGCGTGCTCGTCAAGGAGCTGACGACCTATCTGCACGGGACCGTGTCCCGATTCTGTCGGAGCGACAAGCCCGTCATCATGGCGGTGAACGGCGTCGCGGCGGGCGGCGGGCTCAGCTTCGCCCTCTCCGGCGACCTCGTGGTCGCCGCCGAGTCCGCGCGGTTCACGATGGCCTACTCGAAGATCGCCGCCACGCCCGACGGGTCGTCGTCGTACTTTCTCCCACGATTGGTCGGTCTCCGGCGCGCGATGGAGCTCTACTTCACCAACCGCGTGCTCTCGGCGCGCGAAGCCCTGGAGTGGGGGCTGGTGACCCGCGTGGTGCCCGACGCCGAGCTCGCCACGGCGGTCGCGGCGCTCGCCCGCGAGATGGCCCAGGGACCGTCGAAGGCGTTCGGCGGCGCCAAGCGGCTCTTCCACCAGTCGACGTGGGAGAGCCTCGAGACGCAGATGGAGCTCGAGGCGCAGGCGATCGCCGCGAGCGGTCACACCGAAGACTTCCGCAACGGCGTGAGCGCGTTCGCCCGCAAGCAGGCGCCGACCTTCTTCGGACGGTGACGCTGATGCGCGCGCAGGAGGGGTTATGCTGAACCCAACGGCCTTCGCCAACTCACTCGCGATACTGTCGGGCGGGTTCTACATCCTTTTCTATGTCTTGGCGGTCGTCTGGCGAGACGCGTTCCGGTTCTTGTTCAACGCGCAGTTCTTCGGAGCCGACGTCGCCGCGCTCTTGCCCCAGCAGCTGACCTACGGCGGATTCGTCGGGACCTTCGTCGTCCTGGTCGTGTTCGCGTGGCTCGCCGCCTTCGGCTGGGCGTGGCTCTACAATCGGCTCGCCGCCTGAGGGCGTCGACGAACCCGCGGCCCTCGGGTACAATCTCGATCGCGATTCCGCGAGGAGACTCACATGACTAGTAAGGAAGCGGCTCGAGGTTCCGGAACGGTGGTCAAGCTCTTCTACCGGCCGGGCTGATCGTCCTGCGCCAAGACGAAGGAGCTCCTCTCGTCTTGGGGGGTCGAGTTCGACCCGGTCGACGTGCAGGCGAACCCGGCGGGCTACGCGGAGCTGGCGCGGCTGGGGATAGGCCGCGTGCCGGCGGTGACCGTCGGTGACCGCGCCGCGCACGGCTGGAACCCGCCGGCCTACGCCGCGCTGCTCGGCATCCCGTACTCGGCGGCTACCAAACTTGCCCCGACCGAGCTGGCCAAGCGGCTCGACATCATCCTCGATGCGACGCAGGGGCTCATTCGCGGCGTGCCGGATCAGCACATGGACTGGCGGCCGCCGGAGCGCGATCGGACCCTGCGCAACCTCGGCTATCACGTGTTCCGGCTCTCGCTGGCATTCGTGGACGGCATGGACCTCGGCGAGTTCCCGGAGTCCTGGCTGCTGGATCAGGCGCCCACCGATCTTCGCGACGGGCCCGCCATCGCGCGCTACGGCGCGCTCGTGCGCGGACGCGTCACCGGGTGGTTCGAGGGGGCATCGCCCCGCGAGTTCGAGCGCGTGATCAAGGTCTACTATGGCCCCCAGTCGGGCCACGACCTGCTCGAGCGCACGACGTGGCACGCCGCGCAGCACCTGCGCCAGCTCTACGCCCTGGCCGAGCGACTTGCGATCGCGCCGTCGGGACCGATGCCGACCGACGCGTTCGTGGGACTGCCCCTTCCCGACGCGCTCTGGTGACGAGGGTCGACTACGACCGGGGTCTCTGGCGCGCGTATCGCGCCGGCCGTGCCCTCTCCGAGGATACCGGCCGGCTCTGGATGGACGCGGTCGCCCGCCACCTCGGTGGCACGCGCTCAGGCCTGACGGTCCTCGATCTCGGGGCCGGCACGGGGCGCTTCGCGGTCCTGCTGGCCGATGCGTTCGACGCCCGCGTCGTCGCCGTCGAGCCGTCGGAGAAGATGCGCGTGGAGGCGGAGCGCCACAGCGCGCATCCGCGAGTGGACCACCGCGCTGGCGCCGCGGAGACGATCCCCGCCGCCGACACCGAGTTCGATTTCGCGTTCCTCTCGATGATCATCCATCACGTCGGGGACGTCGCCGCCTGCGCGCGTGAGCTCCACCGGGTGGTCAAGCCCGGCGGGCTCGTGTTCGTCCGCAACGTCTTCAGCGGGCGTCTGGACGGTGTGCCGCACTACGCGTTCTTCCCCTCGGCACGCGCCGTCGACGAGGCGCGCCTGCCGACTCTCGAGGCCGTGCGGCAGGCCTTCGTCGGGCAGGGATTCGAGCTCACGGCCCTCGATACGCTGGTGCAGGAGATCGACCCGAGCCTCACCGCCCACTACGAGCGAATCAAGCAGCGAGCCCTGTCGACGTTCGAGTTGATCACCGACGCCGAGTTCGAGGAAGGGCTCACCCGGATGCGCCACGCCGCCGCCCGCGAGACCACGCCGACTCCAGTCCTCGAAGCCATCGACCTGCTCGTCCTCCGCCGACAAACCGCCTGACCGCTAGTCGTCTTCAGCCCAGGCCGTAGTGAGCCGACGAGCGAGGGCGCGGTGGCCCCTGATGAAGTAGGCGAGCATGGCGCCGGTCGCGAGGAGGTTGCCGAGGAGGACGGTCCACCCCGCCAGCTCGTCCAGGACCCACTTCGCCGCGATCAACACGCCGCCGACGAACAACACCTCGAACGCCGTGAAGAAAATCACCAGGGCGAAGACGAAGAGCGGCTGGCGCTCCGCGCCCGCGATCAGCGCGGCGCCGACAATTCCGAACAACGCGAACGCGATCCCGTGCACGACGGTGTAGGAGGCGATCGCGGCGAGCGAGTCGGTCTGGCGGAGGATCCCCGTGCCCAGGAGCCTCGGCGTCCGGAGCGGCTCGCCCTGGATCCAGTCGATCGCCAGGAACCACAGCGCGACGGCGGCGGCGCCGAGCAGGCCGGCCACGACGCCCTCGCGGAACACGCTGCCCCAGGAGCCGATCAGCGTGCGCGACAGGGCGCGGTGGGCGCGGAAGAAGTACCAGAGCATCGCGAGGGAGGCGAGAAGGTTGCCGCCGAGGATCGCCCACCAGACCAGGGCGCCCAGCATCGACTTCGCGAGCGCCCCGACGATGCCGAAGACGAACACCTCGAAGCTGGCGAAGAGGATCACGAAGGCGACAAACAGCGTGGGCTCGCGCTCGCTGACGGCCATGAGGCTCGCGGCGACGACGCCGAAGGCGATGAACGCCAGGCCGTGGACGATCGTGTAGCCGAGGACGTTGCCCACGGTGGGCCGAAGTCCAATCGGGTTGGTCACGCCCTGGAAGACCGCGGCGCCCAGGAGCCCCGGGGTCAAGAACGGCTGGCCGCGCCAGATGTCGAAGAGGAGGAACCAGACGGCGACGACCGCCGCGCCGATCAAGCCGGCCACGACCCCTTCCTTCAGGATCGACCGCTGCACGGACGGTATTGTATCGGAGCGCGGTTTGTTGTAGCGGGCGCCGTGAGGCCGGCTCGGACCGAGGGTGGCCTGAGAGAGAAGCGACCCGGCTCCGACACGCCCGGTCTATCCTGAGCGCGACTCGGCTCCGCGGCTCCGCTTCTCCGTCACTCCGGGTCGCGGGCGAATCTGACGCCGTAGTCGGAGTAACGAAGGTGCGGCGGCAGAGACGAGCGATGGGCGACCGGGCTCCACGGGTCGGCGTGACGCCACGCGCCGCCGCGGCTCACGCGCCGCGTGCCGGTTGCCGGGCCGCGCGGATTCCGGTCCGGTGAGCGGCGATAATAGTCCTCGTCGAACCAGTCGCCGCACCACTCATGGCAGACGCCGGAGAGATCGGTGAGCCCCAGCGTGTTGCCCGGCGTCCCGCCGACACGGGGCGGACGGTCGAACGTGACGCCAGACTTCGCGTCGCCCCACGGGTAGCGCCGACCGTCGAGGCCGCCGCGCGCGGCCTTTTCCCACTCGGCCTCCGTCGGCAGCCGCGCGCCCGACCACTCGGCGAACGCGCCGGCTTCGGTCCACGAGAGACCGACGACGGGCTGGCTCGGGTCGGCGAACGCCGGGTCGGACCAGAACGGCGGCGATGAGGCGCCGGTGGCGGCCCTGTACGCGGCGAAGTCTCCGTTCGTCGCGGGTGTGCGGGCGATGAGGAAGGTGTCGACCCAGACGACATGGGGCGGGCGCTCGGACGGGTGACCGTGAGCCCAGCCCATGCTGAACGGCCCCGCTGGAACGCGCGCGAAGTCCACGCCTTATAATAGGGACCTTCCGAGAAGTAGCCTATAAAAGGAGACCCCCATGAACGTCGCCCCGCGGATGGCCCGGCTCGGAACCGAGTCCGCGTTCGAGGTGCTGGCCCGCGCGCGGCAGCTCGAGCGCGCCGGCCGCGAAATCATTCACCTGGAAATCGGCGAGCCGGACTTCGACACGCCGGTGCACATCAAGGAGGCCGCAAAGCAGGCGCTCGACGCTGGGGCGACGCACTACGGCCCGTCGGCGGGGCTGCCGGAGCTTCGCGAGGCGATCGCCAAGCACGTCGCCGAGACGCGTGGCGTTCCCGTCTCGCCCGAGGAAGTCGTCGTCACGCCGGGCGCCAAGCCGATCATGTTCTTCACGATCATGGCCCTGATCGGCGATGGCGACGAGGTGATCCACCCGAATCCCGGGTTTCCGATCTACGAGTCCGTCATCAATTTCGTCGGCGGCGTCCCGGTGCCGATTCCGCTCCGCGAGGACAGCGGCTTCGGATTCGATCTCGAGCTGTTCGAGCGCCGCGTCTCGTCGAAGACGAAGCTGATCGTCATCAACTCGCCGGAGAATCCCACCGGCGGCGTGCTCGACCGTGACCAGCTCGAGCGCATCGCGTCGATCGCCGTCGCGCGGAAGATCCCGGTGCTGACCGACGAGATCTACCGGCAGTTCCTCTACGAGGGCGAGTTCGCCTCGATCATGGGCCTGCCGGGTATGCGAGACCAGACGATCCTGCTCGACGGCTTCTCGAAGTCGTATGCGATGACCGGCTGGCGTCTCGGCTACGGCGTGATGCCGCCGCCCCTCGCCGAGCACGTGGCGCGGCTCATGGTGAACTCGAACTCCTGCACGGCCTCGTTCGTGCAGCTCGCCGGCATCGCGGCGCTCCAGGGCGATCAGACGCCGGTCGCCCGCATGGTGGCCGAGTTCAAGCGACGGCGCGACCTGTTCGTGGACGGCCTCAACCAGCTGCCCGGCGTTCGATGCGCGCGGCCGCGCGGCGCCTTTTACGTGTTCCCGAACATCACGGGGACCCGCCGGCCGTCGGCCGAGGTCGCCGAGCGGCTCCTGACCGAGGCCGGCGTGGCGGCGCTGTCGGGCGCGGCGTTCGGCGCTCACGGTGAGGGATATCTGCGGTTCTCGTACGCGAACTCGGAGGCCAATTTGCGCCTGGCGCTCGAGCGCATGCGGCCGGTGTTCGAGGGCTTCGCCGGGAAATGACGGCGGCCGAGTCCCGGTCGGCGTGAGCCGGAGCACCGTCGCCGACGTCGTCGTCGACGGCTTGAAGCGGGCCGGCACGCCGCGGCTCTTCGGCGTGGCAGGTCTTGAGCCGAACCTCCCGCTGCTCGAGGCGGCGCGTGCGGGCGAGCTTCCGCTGACGCTCGCGTCCGGGGAGACCGCCGCGTGCATCATGGCCGCGGTCACCGGCGATCTCGTCGAGGCGCCGGGCGCTGTGGTCGTGAGGTCCGGCGGCGGCGTCACGGCGGCGATGGCCGGCGTTGCCCAGGCGCGCGTGGACCGCGCGCCGATGATCTTCCTGACCGACGACCACCCCGTGGACATTGCCGCCTGCAAGGCGAGCCTCCGTGTGCAGAGAGAGTCAGCGGCGCACTGGATCGCCCACGCGGCGCGGCTGGCCGCCACGGAGCCACGTGGTCCTGTCCATCTGAAAATCCCGGACGAGATCGCGCGTCAGTCGGCGCTGCCCCTCGCGACGTCGTGCCGCCCAGATCCCCTGCCGCCGCCCGATCCCGGCGCGCTCGACACGGCAGCCCGACGGCTCGCCCGTGCATCCCGCCCGCTGCTGATCGCTGGACTCCACTGCCGATCGACCGGCGTTTCGCAGTGGCTCCGCGCGCTGGTGGAGGCGCTGCCCGCGCCCGTGCTGGTGACGCGCCGGGCCAAGGGCGCGCTGCCTGACCCGCACCCGCTCATGCTCGGGGTTCTCGGTAGCGAGACCGTCGACGAGCGCCTGCTGAAACGCGCCGATCTCGTCGTGGGCCTCGGGCTCGACGCGTTCGAACCCGTGCCCGCTCCGTGGTGGTCGACGGTCCCCGTGCTCGGCTTCGGGCCGCCGCGAGCGCTGGGCGATCGCATCCCGGCTGTCGAGGTGGTCGGCGAGGTCGCCGTCGTCCTCGAGGAGCTCGCGCCGCGACTGCATGACCGGCAGCGAGCTGACTGGGACGTCGCCGAGCTCGACCGGCTCAAGCGCGAGCTCTCCGCGGGGCCCGCCGGGGACGGTCAGTCCATCGCCAGGAGAGGGATCGTCCGAATCGCGCGCGAGGCGACTCCGGCCGGCACCATCGCCGCCGTCGATGCCGGCCCTCATCTGATCGACGTCGCCGTCGGCTGGCACGCCGTCGCCCCGCGCGAGTTCCTGGTGTCCCACGGGCTCGCCACGGCGGGTTTCGCGCTGCCGGCGGCCGTCGCGGCGCACCTCGTCCATCCCGACCGCCGCGTCGTGTGCTTCACCGGGATGGAGGGACTGGCGGCAGCCACGCCCGAGCTCGAGACGGCGGCACGCATCGGCGCGCGCATCGTCATCATCGTCTTCAGCGAGAGCGCGTCGGACGTGGCCGACCTGACGCGGCTGGCCGGAAGCTTTCGGATGACGTCGTTCGGCCCCGACAGTGCGGCGCAGTTCCCCCAGGCGCTGGGTCGGGCGCTCGGAGCCGCGGGGCCATCGCTGATATCAGTGCGGCCTTGACGACGGTCGTCGCCTGGAGTAGAACCCGGGCAACCGTCCAAGCTATGAGGGGGTGAGATCGCTCCCGGTTCCTCAGAACCTTCCTCGTCAACCGCGCTGAGCTCCAAGGAGTCCGTATGCAAGGGACCTCGCGTCGACACTTTCTTCGTGTCGCTTCCGGTGCCAGCGCCGGCATGGCATCCTGGCTCGCGCTCGGGAAGGCTCCCGCCTTCGCCCAGAAGCGCGAGCTGACGTTCCTCACGGGCAACCACTTCGTCCCTTCGTCCGACGACGAGCTGCGGAGGCAGGCCGAGGTCTTTGGTAAGCAGGCCGGGGTGACGGTGCGCGTCGACACGATCGCCTTCCCGCAGCTGTTCGCGAAGCGCGCGGCCCAGGTCGCGTCGCAGTCCGGCCACGACCTCATCATCACGGGCGCCGCCGACCCCTTCCTCTACGAGCAGCATCTGGTCGACATGGGCGACCTCGTCGACTACCTCGGCAAGGGGTACGGCGGCTGGTACACGTTCGCCAGGGATACGTGTCAGACGGCGTCGGGGTGGCGGGCGGTGCCGTGGTACTGGGTCGCGTTCCCCGGGTGTTACAACGAAGTGCACTTCAAGAAGGCCGGGCTCCAGCCGCCGAAGACTTGGGATGAGCTCCTCAAGGCGGGGAAGATCCTCAAGAAGCAGGGCAACCCCGTCGGTATCCCGATCAGCCACTGCACCGACGCCAACATCTCGTTCTGGTCGATCCTGTGGTGCAACGGCGGCAAGGTGCTGGAGACGGACGGCAAGACGCCGGCCATCAACAGCGACAAGGCCGCGCAGGTCGTCGAGTGGTACAAGGATCTGTACGCGAACGCCATGGAGCCCGAGGTGCTGTCCTGGGACAACGCCTCCAACAACCGCTTCCTGCTCTCGGGCAAGGGCTCCTGGATCCACAACGCGATCAGCCCCTACGTCGCCGCCGTCGTCAAGAACATGCCGATCGCCGACGAGATCAACCACCACAACAGCCCCGCCGGCCCCGCCGGCATCCATTGCGCGACCGGCGTCAACTCGCTGGCGATCTGGAAGTTCTCGAAGAACGTCTCGCTCGCCAAGGATTTCATCAAGTTCCTGTTCCAGAAGGAGAACTACGACGCCTTCATCGTCGGGGGCAGTGCGTTCAACCAGCCCCCGCTCAAGCGGTTCGCCGAGCACCCCATCTGGGCGAGCAACCCCAAATACGCCATGCTGCCGAAGGAGGCCGAATACGTGCACGAGCAGGGCTGGCCCGCCAAGCCCAACGCCGCCGTGCAGCTGATCGTGGTCAACTTCATCCTGCCCGACATCGTCGCCAAGGCCATCAACGGCATGCCCACCAAGCGCGCCCTGGCCTGGGGCGAGGATCAGATCAAGCTCGCGGTGCAGGGCAAGCTCGAGACGAAGGGAAAGACCTAGCATGGCCGTTGGTGAACGTGCGCTCGAGGCGACCGGACTCCCGCGGCTCGGCCGCCTCGCGCGCGTCCGCGAGTGGTGGGAGCAGGAGCACGTCTTCGGCTACAGCCTGATCGTGCCCGCGCTGGCCCTGATCGTGGGCCTCGTCGCCTACCCGTTCGGGATGGCGATCTACTTCAGCCTGTCCGACTACTGGGTCGGGTCACCCGGGCAGTTCATCGGGCTGCAGAACTTCCGGGACATTCTCGGCAACGAGATCTTCCAGCAAACCGTCTACAACTCGTTCGTCTTCTCGCTCATCGCCGTCGTCTTCAAGACGGTGCTCGGCGTCTGGCTGGCGATGCTCCTGTTCCGGAACTTCAAGTTCAAGCGGCTGATCCGGGGCGCCGTCCTGCTGCCGTGGGTCATCCCCACGGCGCTGTCGGTGCTCGTCTGGGGGTGGATGTTCGACTCGCTCTACAGCGTCGTGAACTGGACGGGCATCCACCTCGGACTCATCAGCCCGCCCGGTCCCAACTGGCTCGGCATGACGAGCTACGCCATGACCGCGGTGATCGCCGTCAACGTGTGGCGGGGGCTGCCCTTCTTCGCCATCATCGTCCTCGCCGGCCTCGTTTCCATTCCGCGCGAGTACTACGAGGCGGCCGAGGTCGACGGCGCCAGTTCCTGGGGCCGCTTCCGCCACGTCACGCTCCCGCTTCTCAAGCCCGTCCTCGCCGTCGTGGTGCTGTTCTCGACGATCTTCACCTTCTCGGACTTCAATATCGTGCAGGTCCTCACCCGGGGCGGCCCGGTCAATACCACGCACCTGTTCGCCACGCTCGCGTACCAGACCGGGCTGACCGGCGGCAACCTCGGCCAGGGCGCGGCCGTCTCGCTCTTCCTGTTTCCGATGCTGGCCGCTATCGTGTTCCTCCAGCTCCGCTATATCCGGAGGGAGTAACGTGGACGTCGGCGTTCGGTCGCGCGGCGCGCGGATCCGGTCGGCGGTGTTCGGCTACGCGAACATGATCCCCTTCATCGCGTTCGCGCTGTTCCCCTTCTACTTCATGCTGATCACCTCGCTGAAGAAGGACGCCGAGCTCTACGACCTCAAGGCCGTACCCTTCCTCATTCAGACCGGCGTGATCACCGACCATTATCGGTATCTCTTCTTCAAGACCGAGTTCCTGACCTGGATCAAGAACAGCCTCATCATCAGCGTCGTGGCGACCAGCGTGTCGCTCGTGATCGCCATCCTGGCGGGCTACAGCCTCGCGCGCCTCCGTTACCGCGGCGTCGGCACGTTCGGCACGGCGGTGTTCATCACGTATCTCGTGCCGCCGACACTGCTCTTCCTTCCGCTCTCCCAGGTGGTGGTCTGGCTCGGCATCTCGGACACCATCTGGGCGCTGGTCGTGACGTATCCGACCTTCCTGGTACCCTTCTCCACCTGGCTCCTCATGGGCTACTTCCGCACGATTCCCAGAGAGGTCGAGGAGTGCGCGCTGGTGGACGGCGCGAGCCGGATGCAGACGCTCGTCCGCATCGTGCTGCCGATGGCCGTCCCCGGGATCGTCTGCGTCACGCTCTTCGGCTTCACGCTCACCTGGAACGAGTTCACGTACGCGCTGACGTTCGTGTCGCAGACGGCCAACAAGACCGCGGTCGTCGGCGTGACCGCCGACTTGATCCGCGGCGACATCTACTACTGGGGCTCGCTGATGGCGGGCGCGGTGGTGGCGAGCCTTCCCATCGTCATCATCTACGTCTGGTTCCTCGACTATTACGTGTCGGGCCTCACCGCCGGCGCCGTGAAAGGCTAGGCCGCCCGAGGGGGGACTACGCCGCCACGATCGCCGGGTCGATGCGCGCCAGGTATAATGACGCCATGCCGATCCTGACCGAGCGCGACCAGGCTGCTGTTCGCAAGGAGTTCGAGCGCATCACCGGGCCCGTGAAGCTCGTCGTCTTCTCGCAGGAGCTCGCCGCCGCCGAGCTCTGCCAGCAGAACGAGCAGCTCGTGCGCGAGGTCGCCGAGCTTTCCGACCAGATCACGGTGGAGGTGCTCAACCTCGCCATCGACCGCGAGCGCGCCGAGGCGTACGGCGTGGACCAGGTGCCGGCCATCGTCGTCGAAGGCAGCCGCGACTACGGCATCCGCTTCTACGGCGTCCCCCTGGGCTACGAGTTCAGCAACCTCATCGACTCGATCATCGTGACGTCCACCGGCGCGCCGGCGCTGGCGGAGGACACCCTGGCCTCGCTGCGGGCGCTCGCCGCCGACGTCGACATCAAGGTTTTCTCGACGCCCACCTGACCTCACTGTCCCCGGGCCGTGCGCCTGGCACAGCACATGTCGGTCGCGTCCGACCGCGTGCGCTCGACCGTCATCGAGGCGACGGAGTTTCCCGAGTTGTCGCGGGCCTATCAAGTGATCGGTGTCCCGAAGGTCGTCATCAACGATCGCGTGCAGTTCGAGGGCGCCGTCCCCGAGCAGGACTTCCTCGGCGCGGTGCTCCAGGCGGTGGAGACGTCCTGAAACAGCTTGCCCAAACCAGGTGACTCCCGGGCGGCGCTCGTGTTCGTGTACGGGACGCTGATGCGGGGGTACGCGCTGCATCTCCTGCTGGCGCGCGCTTCGAAGTTCCTCGGCGAGGGCCGTGTCCACGGGCGCCTGCTCGATCTCGGCCGCTACCCGGGGCTGGTCGACGGAGTTGGTAGCGTCCGCGGAGAGATCTACCGCCTGGACGACCCCGAACTTCTCGCGGTGCTCGACCGCGCGGAGGGGTACAATTTCGGTCGTCGTCGCACGATCGTCACGCTCGCGAGCGGCCGGCGCGCGCGTGCGTGGGTCTACCGGTATCGCGGACGTCACGAGAAAGCCGTCCTCATCCCGGACGGGGACTACCGGCGGGCGCACCCGCGCCCCGCCACTTGCTGAACTGGGGGCGTGCCTCTGAACAGGAGAAAGCAATGGCGCTGACCGCCGCCGAGCTCGTCAAGGCCGATCAGGAGCACCTGATCCATCCGCTGCACCACCCCGTCGACAACGCGGAGCCGGTCATCTACGTCCGCGGATGGGGCGCGACCATCCAGGAGATCGGGGGCCACGAATACATCGACGGGCTCTCCGGGCTCTGGAACGTGAACGTGGGCCACGGCCGCACCGAGCTGGCCGACGCCGCGGCGGCGCAGATGAAGGATCTCGCGTACTTCTCCGGCTACGTGGGCTCCTCGAGCGTGCCGGCGATCACGCTGGCGAACCGGCTCATGGAGATCACGTACGACAACATGCAGGCCGTGTTCTTCACGTGCGGCGGCGCCGAGTCGAACGAGTCGGCGTTCAAGACGGCGCGCTTCTACTGGAAGGCGCAGGGTAAGCCCGACAAGGTCAAGATCATCTCCCGCCAGCAGGGCTATCACGGCGTCACCCTCCAGGCGATGAGCGCCACCGGGATGGGCGCCTACTGGAAGATGTTCGAGCCGCGCGTTCCGGGGTTCGTCCACGTCCAGACCTGCTACCCGTACCGGTTCCAGGGCGCGAAGCCCGGCGAGAGCATCGGGCAGGCGGCGGCGCGGGAGATCGAGGAGGCGATCCTGCGCGAGGGACCCGACACGGTCGCCGCGATGATCGGCGAGCCGATCCACGGCGGCGGAGGAGTCATCTACCCGACCGACGACTACTGGCCGCTGGTGCGGGAGATTTGCACGCGCCACCACGTGCTCCTGATCGCCGACGAGGTCATCACCGGCTTCTGCCGGACCGGGCGCTGGTTCGCGCTCGGGCACTGGAACGTCAAGCCCGACATCGTCTCGTTCGCGAAGGGCGTGACCTCCGGATACCTTCCGCTCGGCGGGATCATGATCACCAAGGCGATCAAGGACGCCATGGACTCGGTCAAGCCCGAGGATCGCTGGATGCACGCCTACACGTACTCCGGCCATCCGACGTGCTGCGCGGTTGGATTGAAGAACGTCGAGATCATGGAGCGCGAGCGGCTCTGGGAGAACGCGGCGAAGATGGGCACCCGGCTCCACCAGGGACTCCAGCAGGCGTTCGGCGACCACCCGAACGCGGGCGACATCCGGGGCGGCAAGGGCCTGCTCGCGGCCGTCGAGCTGGTGGAAGACCGCGCGACCAAGAAGAACTTCGCCGGCGATCGCAAGGTCGCCCCGCGCATCCAGGCCGAGATGATGAAGCGCGGCGTCGTCACGCGGACGCGCCCGGCGGCCGGCGCGCATCCGGCGCCCGGCGACTCGGTCTACTTCGCGCCGCCCCTCGTCGTGACCGAGGCGGAGATCGACCGGCTCGTCAGCGTGACGCGGGACGCCGTCAAGGTCGTGCTCGGCGCCTAGGATTTTGGAGCCGTGAAGCTGATCACCGCCCACCGTATCCTCATCGGCGCGGGGATCGCGTTCTTCCTGTTCTACGCGGCGCTTCTTCTCGTGCGCGACCGGACGACGGCGGCGTTCGTGCAGGCGGTGGTCTCGTTGACGGTGGCCGCCGGGCTTATCCTCTATTACCGCACGCTCAAGGGATGGGGCCAGCGCCCGCCGTCCTGATCTACGACGGCGAGTGCGCGATGTGCCGGGCGAGTGCGCTCTGGCTCATGCGCCTGGCGATCTCCGGTGGCCAGCTCGAGATCCTCCCGTGCCGGTCAGCACCGCAGCGCGCCCGCTTCCCCCAGATCTCGGACGAGGCGTGCATGACGGCGATGCAGCTCGTGCTGCCCGACGGGCGTACGCTCACGGGTGCCGATGCCGTGCCCGAGCTGCTGCGTCGCATCGGCTGGCTCAGCTGGCTCGCGACGGTCTTCGCGCTCCCAGGGGCGCGTTTCCTTGCCCGACGCGTGTACGCCTGGATCGCGAAGAATCGCATGCGCCTGTCGTGCGATCGGTAACCCGGCTGCTCACCGCTTCAGCACGTCGGGTCGGGCGCCTGACGGATCAGCGATCCCTTACTTGAGCGGGATCGTGTGGAAGTCTCCCGACCGGCTCCCGCCACCCTGCAACACGGCTGGCAGCGCCGTTGGGCGAAGGGCGGGGTCGAGGGCGTGAAACCGCAGCGTATCCGTGCTGTAGAGACGCTTGTCGGCCAGGACGCGAAAGGCGAGCGAGGGGTCAAAGTCGATCTGGAAGGTTGTCGGCAGAGTCCCTTCTTCCCGCGGCACGTAGATCGACGTCGTCGACGCGTGGAACCAGGCGGCGTCGCGGCCGACGCTCACGATGTTCCCCGTCTCCTGCGTGCTCACCCGGTGCATTGTCGCCACGCCCGCCCCGGGGTCCCAGAACACGATGCGCGCGAAGACGGCCGACGGATTGACCTGTGGCTCCTCGATCTCGAACACGAGCCGGTCCGGTTCACCGGCGGCGCGGGTCCTCGTCTCGAAGTGGAAGATGGCGAGCTGCCGCCGCGGGGCGTCGGTGGTCACGTCGTAGCCGAACGTCGTCGCCCCGTCGACGCCGACACAGAAGCGGTCCTGGCGCACCACCACTTCGAAGGAGGGAGGCGCATCCTTGGCGGCGATCTCCGGGCGAAATCTCACCGCCCCGAGGGCCGTGGTGCCTTCGTTGGCGTGGATCTCGTCGAACGGCACGAAGCCGGCGGCCGGGGCGCAAACGGCGCCGCGCTGGTTGTTGCCGCTGTCGTAGGCGTAGCCCGTCACCACGGTGGCCGGCTCCGTGCTCGTGTCGACCCGGGTCACGAAGTGGAACTCCGTGGCCGCGAAGTTTAGGCTCGTGTCGTTCCAGGCCGTCGCCCGGGTCGTGTGGGCGAAGCTCACCACCGGTGGCGCCGTCGAGTGGAGCACCCGGCCGTTCGTCGCGTCCACGACGTACCCGATGGCGTTGAACGCCCGCGGGAACGCGTACGGCACCCCGACGTTGTTGCCGGGCTGGAGCACGGGCGCCTCGCACGGGAACCCGCAGCCGGGCGCCGGCGACACGTATTTCTTGGTCGCGAACGTCGCGAACGAGTTGGGATCCGTCGGCGCCGTCAGCGTCACCTGGACGAGAGCCAGGATCGTACCGTCCCGCCGCAGCGCCACCTGGGAGATCTGCCAAGTGTAGGGCCGGGTGGCGTTCGCCGTGAACTTGTCGAAGTCCAGGCTGAGGTTCCACGATGCCGCCAGGACCTTGGAGTCGGTGAGGGTCTCGACAGCCAGGTGGCTGAAGCTGTTCTCGGCCCGCTGGGCGTTCACAAACGACTCCTCGTGGCGGAAGGTCACGAGCTTCTGCTCGAACTGGATGCCGTGGGTCAACTCCACCGTGGTCCCCAGCGCGAGGCCAAACGGTACGGAGACGCGCGCCCGTTCGACGAGCCGCACTGCGCCGTTCTGTAGCGGCACCTCCGTCGCGCCCTCGGGCCGCAGGATCTCGAACGACGCGATCTGGTTCGGCTCGCCGAAGAGCCGCCCAAAAGCCGTGCGACCGACCAGCGTGTTGTCGGCGTCGCCCCAGCGCAGGGTCACGATGTCCTGAATGGAGATCGGCAAGGGGAACACGCCGGCCGGCGAGCGCAGCATCCAGAACCCGCTGTCGAAGTCGGGGAACACGTGCTCGACCCGGAGCCCGCCGAGGACCTTGCCGATCACGGCGCCGGGGTTGTTGACGGCCGGATCCGGGCTCGGCCGCTCCTCACCGAGCGGGCCCTTGTAGACGGCCACGAAGCGCTCGGCCTGGGTTGGGACCTGGAACGGCGCCGACCGCACGGGCGCGTCCGGGGCCGCCGTGACTGTAAGATCAGACCCGACGGCGGTCGCCGGCTGGCGGACGAACCGCGTCACTCCTGCAGGGTCGGTCACCGCGACGTCGGCGTAGAGGCTCAGCGTTCCGCCGCCGAGCGTCTCGGGCGAGGCGTTCTTGCCCTCGATCCGCACGAGGGTGGGATCGACCGCATCGGGCATCACGTCGACGTCCAGCTTGCCGCGGAAGAAGTAGTCGAGCAACGCGGTGGAGTACGCGACGGCACGCGGCAGGAGCTTACGCGCGTAAGCCTCGTGGATCTTGTCGTCGAGGAACCAGCCGCCGAACCCGGGAGGGAGACCGGTTGCCTGCAACGACTGGTGAAGAGGGCCTTCCGTCACGAACGGTCGGACCGGCGCACCCGCGGTTTCCTTGGCGAAATACTGCCGGAAGCCGCCGTCAGGCTGGGCGACGAACAGGTCAGGCTCCGCCGAGCGAGCTCCGAGACTGCCGACCGCGGGGTGGGCAAACCTTTGAAAGACGGTGTCCTTGCTCAGATAGTTCCCGTTCGTGTACTCGGCGATACCGACAAGAGCGGTGTCCGCGAGGCCGGCAGGATTGCTTGCATTGCGATACGTGCCGGTGTCGATCAGTCGCGTGATGGGCAAGGTCGCCCCTGCCACCGGCGCGTCCGAGAAGTTGAACGCTGAGAGATCTGGCATGCCACCAAGCGGCGTTCCATTAGCGAGCTCGTCGAAGAGTGATCGGCGGAGGCGGAGCGTGTGCATGACCCAGTCCTCATAAGGATCTGAGTCGATCGGAATGCGTACCTCATCTGGTTGACCCAATCGGAACGTCTTCGTCGGGTGAGGATCGTTCCTGACATGAGCTGGGACCGTCGCGTCCTGGATGAGATGCATCACGTGACCGAGACCAAGAAATGTCTCTCGAAACGCCTGGTCGCGCTCCCCTGTTGTTTCTCCCATGAGCGCTTGGAGGTACTCGCGGCGGGCTCGCTGCCACGGCCGATCCTCGCCCCCGCTCTCGACGAGGAAGCCGAGGAATGTGACTCGGTATTGGGCCTGCGCCGGATTCTGCAGCCACAAGAGCGATGACTGGCCGGCCGCGATGGTGAGGCCAAGAAAAGTGGTGCGCAGGCCGGCCTGGTCCAACGGGAGAAGGGGGTTAAGGGGGTTGTGGAAGTGATTGAAGACACGAAGATCAGGGACGTCCTCCTGAAAGGAGCCCTGGGGGACCCAGAACCGAGCGGATTGACCGGCGAAGAACCGTGCTCGTCCCTCTGGAAAGCCAAGCTCGTCACGAAGAATGATGTCGAGCGTCTGCGAGCGATCGACGACCCGTTCACTCAGCGCCTCATGAACGTCGACTTCGTAACTCTCTGCCAGACCCGGAAACTGTGGCAGCAGCCAGAAGGCCAGGCACGCGTATCGCAACCATTGCCGGATCATTACCTTCGCTCCTGCGCTGGGGGCCCATGTGGTGAAAGACCGTAGGCGCTTCGGGCCTTGTTGATCGCATCACGAGTGAGAGGCATCTTCGATACCGGAACGAGTCCAGGGATAGATTCTATTTTCATTTGCTCGTCTCGTGTACGGGCAGGGGGCAACTCCACCTTGCCCCCTTCTTCGGTCCAGACTGCCAGGGCCATCTCCTTCGCTCTGCGCATTTGTTCTTCGCTTCGGAGCTGCCGCCACTCCGCCGTGTCCTGGCCGGCGTAGTACCACCCTGCGTACCCGGGCTTGTAGTAGCGGAAGAACGGGCCGCCGATGTTGGCGAGAAACGGGAAGCTTTTTTCCGGGATCTCCCACCGCCCCTGGGCGTCGGTGACGGCCTCCACCGCGTCGAAAAATTCCGGTGCCTGATGCCCCACCACGAGCTGAGACAGGTGGAATCGGTACCGGTACCAGTACGCCAGCACCACCACGCCTTCGAGCGGCTGCTTGGTCTCGGCGTCCAGCACCTGGCCACGCCAAGGCCCCTTGGCCGCCGACGCCAGGTCCGGCGCTCCCACCAGCACGGCGAGGCCCAGGACGATGCCCGCCAGTCGGGCCAGCGCGCCGGACACCCTCAGAATCCCTGGATGCGCCACAAGCCGTCTCCGTCGATCACGAAGCGAACCTCGAAGGACTTCGTGACGCCGCCGTCGACGCGAAGCATCTGGTAGATTGCCGCTCGATTTCGCACCTCCACCGGAGTGATCGCAGTCAGGATACTGTCGATGCCCGGCAGCTGAGGAGCAATCGTCTGGAACGCCGCCGCATATCCGTCCTGGGCCCGCAGGACGATCTGAGTCACGGCGCGCGTGATATCGCTGGCCCGGAGCGCGTCTTTCATGGTCTGCCACTTGGCCCGGAGCAGCGTGTCGAGCGCCGCGCCATCGAGGACCTGCACGAGCGCTCGGGCCGTGGTGCGCCCGCCCTGGGCGTCCACCACGGTCACTGCCGGGAGATAGATGCCCGTCGCCGTGTACGTGAACGCCTGGCCCTCGAGGGCGGCGCCCGTGAAGTCCACCGTTCCGTTGCCGTCCAGATCCAGCTCGATGACACTGCCCGACGCAGGTGTCGGAAAGAGCGCGAACGTCACGACGAGCGGAACCCGCCCTACCTCCGGGAATGGACGCAACGCGATGGCCGCGGGCGTCGGAGTGCCGCTGACCGACACGGTGATCGAATGGCTCGTTTGTTGACCTACTGTCGTCTGGGCGGTCGCCTTCACGGTCGTGACCGATGCATCGATGTCCGCGAGGACGAGGAATGTCGTGCCGACCACGGCTGCCGGCACGCCGTTGACCATGACTGTCACTTCCGCTCCGCCGGCCTGGACGGTCCCCCGGATGACGATCGGGCCTGCCGGGACGGCGGCGCCGTCGCCCGGCTCCGTGATCGTCACAGTAAGAGCTGGCCCGACGGTAAAGGCGCGCGACGCTGGGCTGGCATCTTCATTGCCCGCCAGATCGCGCGCTTTGACCTCGAAGACGTGCGGGCTCGCGGCGAGGCCCGAGAAGTTCGCGCTGGTGTCGGCACTGAAGGGGGACCACGGGCCGCTGTCCAGGCGCCAGGCGAAGACGAGGCTCGGCCCGGCCGTCTGGTTGTCAGAGCCGCTGAAGCTGAACGTGGCGTTACCGACGAAGATCTGACCGCTCGGCCCGGCGTCAATGAAAGTCTCCGGCGGAGTGTTGTCGGCAACCAGCAACCGGGTGGCCATCCCGTCGTTTCCGGCGGCGTCTCCGGCCCCTGCAGTCAAGGTGTAGATGCCGTCAGTGAACGCTGTCGTATTCCAGATCGCCGTGGCGGTGACCGAGGACGCCGGCGGTGGCAGAGATGGAGTGAGCGTCGCCGCGAGTGGCTGCGTGCCGATGCGCAGCGTGAAAGCGGCGACGCCGCTCCCCTGGTCCGTCGCTTGCGCTTCGATC
>WNFC01001857.1_pt1 | contig 38640 bp, 35 predicted proteins | sample 5400541 | NCBI WGS metagenome assembly WNFC01 (sample SAMN13153342, study PRJNA577476) | soil metagenome | isolation source: 120 cm saprolite under Douglas fir tree site 2 hole 2 replicate 1 | place: USA:California | collected 2015-04-18 | reverse complement strand
AGCAGACAGAGGGTGAAGCGGTGGTCTCGAGTGCCGTTGGAGCGAGATGCGACACAGGGACTCTGTGCGTGCCGGAGCAGGAAAGCAGGTCGAAGTTGGAACTGTGGGTTCATGCGGCACACTGGCGGGACAGCGGAGGAGAGCGAAGCAGGAGTTGAGCTGCGGAGAGGTGTTCGACGACGTGCATGGTTCCGCAACAGACAGGGCAGTTCCAGAGCAGAGCGGAGCGGGTATCTGCTATGAGCATCCGTGATGGTGAACGAATCGCACCTCGTTCCGTCGCCTGTACTGAAGTAGCCTTTGAAGTCCATGCACCAGAGCTGATTCGGTGCTGTGACTTCGGAGAACGGTTCAGAGTATGGCGTTGTGCTCCGCTTCTTCCTCTTTGGACTGGTGAGGCCGGCTCGTCTGAGAATGTTGCCGAAGGCGCTTGCAGCAGGCCAATTCACCTCGGGATCGAGCATTTCCAGTCGCGCCTTGAGCTTACGTGCTCCCCACGATGGGTGCTTACTGCGTAAGGCGAAGATCTCGTTTTCGATCGCCTCTGTCGTGGCATGGGAGCATCCGTTCGGCTTGCTGCTGCGGTTCAGAAGTCCTTCAGGGCCGACTTCGTTATACACGGCCATTCAAAAACGGAGGAAGCACCTATGAGCACCATCGCCACCACGAACGAAACCAGCAACGTCACTTCCCTTCCCACCGCACCCAAGCCGCAGACCAGCAAAGAAGTCATCGCCGCCAACGTGAAGCTCCTCATCGAGCAGCTTGAGGCAGGACACAGCGAAGGGCTCAACGCCTACCTCACCCCAATGGGTAAATTCCATAACTATTCGTTCGGGAGACGTTCTTGCCTCCGCTCGATCCGGCGGAGTCGATCTTGTCCTTTTTCACTTGGGCGCAAAAGTAAATCCAGTGGCCTGTGGGAAGGTGGTATTTCATCCATAGGGCTTTCCCGTATTCGAGCGTCTTGATTCTCGTTGTGGCGCTCGAAATCGTCGGAGTCGAATAGCTCCGTAATCACTTGGACGAGATCCTCTGGCGGCAAATCCAATGATTGTGACGTACCTAGATTCAGTTCTGCGAGGCGTTCCTGCGCCCACATGCGGCGAGTCGAGCCATCATGGACGAACGCTAAACCGCGACGCTTGAAAAACCGGGTAATGTATTGGCTAGAGCGATAAGGAAACTCTGGATGATCCCCAACTACCATCTCAGCCAGCTTTTCGAGCACGCGGTCAGTAAGTTTCATGCGCCTTGGTCGTTCTCCGGTTGCGACTCATCCTGACCGCGACAGATCCTGAGCTTAGCGTGTCGCCCGAGGCTTTGCGAAGTCTTCTATCGAAAAGTAGAACCGCCATGCCGGAAAAATGCTGAACGTGCCGAGTCGAGCGACGCCGTTACCGCTGAAGAAGCGATTAGAGGTCCCTTTGTGCTGGAAATCCTCGTTCTAAAAGACGAGTACTCAGAGTCCGATCTACCGCTCGCGGGAGGAATCTAAGCCTTGTTGCCCATCGGGTTCCTCTCGGGTGCGAAGTCAACTTATACCAATTATCATGTGATAACCTTAAACAGTGGAAAAGTGCACAAATAACGACACCCCAGTCCAGAGAACCTATGTTCTTGGACGGAAAAGCTTTGCCGCGATCACTGCAATCGAAGGTCTGAAGCTTCGCTCCACCAGCGAAAAGAGACTCCGGCAAACAGAAACCCTCTCTCCCGAACAGCGTCGCGCAGAAACCATCCGAGCTTTTGCAGGATCTCGAGTGCGCTAATGATCAATGGAGGCTATGACGCCTTCGATGATCCTTATGCGTACCCCGCCACCTCGGTACTCCGTAATCTGCTCGACATCAGAGATCCTGAAGAACTTGAGGCTTTTGAGGTAGAAATCTCAACCTTGCGGTCTGAGGAACCTCTTCCTGGCGGGAATTTCGATTCCGAACATTACCGGAGAGTCCATCACCATCTTTTTCAAGATGTGTATGCCTGGGCAGGCGAGTACCGAACGGTTCAAACCTCAAAAGGCGGGAATCTCTTTTGCTATCCGGAGCACCTTTCGGCTCAAATGGACTTGCTGTTTCAGAGCACTAATTTCCGCGTCAGATTTAGAGACCTTAGCCCTCAAGCGTTTACCGAGAACCTTGCTGCTTTCCTTGCAGAGTTGAATGCTATCCACCCTTTTCGAGAGGGAAACGGGCGAGCCCAACTCGCCTTCATCGGCTTGGTCGGTGCTACTTTCGAACACCCGCTAAGCTTCGAAAAGCTTGACCGCGCCAAGTTCCTTCCAGCCATGATCGCCAGCTACGGAGGCAACTTGCGTCCGCTGATTATGGAACTGAGCCATCTCCGCAGCGAATAAGGCTAGGGTTGCAGAAACTTCTGCTCTCTGTCGATACGGCCCCGTAGTTCTTCCTGGAAGAGCGGGTCGCGTCGGCGATTCTCTACATGCTCAGATATAGCGGCGCGGATGATATCCGAAATAGCCCGTTGCTCAACATTTGCAACCGTTTCTAGCGCTTCAGCCTGATCGGCTGAGAGCCGAATCGTCATGGCTTTAGAGGGCTTCATCAAAAACATCTTGACGCAAAATAATTGACTTGTCAATACCTTGGTTGCTTGATACCGTGGTATCACACTGCAGGAGGGCACATATTATGTCGGACGACCAGTCACATGAAATCGACCACGAACTCGAGGAGTTGAAGCGCAAACAGGCACTGGAGCTCGAAGAGTTTGAGCGACAGCGAATTGAGAGGCTGAAGGAGTTCGAGGCTAATGAGAGTAAGGAACTGCGCGCCTTCGAGGAGAAGGAAACACTGGAAATCAAGGCGCTGGCCGAAGAGCTGAAGAAAGAGTTCGTAATCAAAATCGACAGGCACGAGTACCGGGTGCAACAGCATACCTTGACTGGCAGTGAACTGCGGAATTTGCCCCAACCGCCAATTGGGCCCGACCGCGATCTATTCGAGGTTGTGCCTGGCGGTTCTGATCGAAAGATCAACGCGACAGACGTGGTGAAGATGCGTGACGGCCTTCGCTTTTTCACGGCACCAGCTCAAATCAACCCCGGCAGTTTCGCATAGAGGAATACATGTTGCCGCAAACCGACAAAGATGCACTAATCTCTCGTGCGCTGGAACATACCGTCTCAATAGAAGGCGGAATGACCTGCGTCATCATCACGAACTATCCTCTCCCTGCTGGTCTCAATAGACAGTCTGCGGATCTGTTGATTAGGCTATTTCCGGGCTATCCTGACGTTCCACCGGATATGTGGTGGTTCAATCCCGCGATTGCGCGACCTGACGGTGCTCCAATAGCGGCAACGCAGCATATTGAAAACTACCTTGGCCGCCAATGGCAGCGTTGGTCAAGACATTTACCGGCAGGTGTTTGGCGTTCCGGAACGGATTCAATCGAGAGCTATCTGGCTCTCGTGAACCGCGAGTTGATTACAGCAGCCAACGCAAGGGCTGCCTAAATGACAACCTTAGTCCTCACGACCCAATTAATGGGTGAGCTGGAACAGGCCGCCCGCAGCGATGTAGAGGTGGCTGGCGTTCTTCTCGTCCGTATTGTGGAAGCACCCGATGGCAATCGGCGGCTGCTCGGACGGCGCATCCGCTGGGTGCCGGAACAAGAGTACATAGAGCAGGCCGCCTACGGCCTGGTAATTCGATCGACTGGATACGTAGACGCGTTAGCCGAGGCGGAAAGAAATTGTGAGACTGCGATCTGGTTTCACACCCATCCTGGTTGTGATGGCATCCCGACGCCGAGCAAGCATGACTTTGAAGTGGACGAACAGATTTCCGAGCTGTTCCGTATTCGGACGGGAAGCCCTTACTACGGAACCCTCATCATTTCCCCTCGTTTGAACGGCTGCGCGTTCTCCGGTTCAGTTCATCACGAGGAGCTCGGCGCCGAGCCGATTGAACGGCTGTGGATCGTCGGCGATCGGTGGCGTTTCTATCGCGCCTTTAACTCTGAGACGGGAGACCTCGACCCGATTTTTGATCGTAATGTGCGCGCATTCGGTCCAGCCATTCAACAGACCCTGAGCGAACTGCGAGTTGCGATCGTCGGCTGCGGCGGCACTGGTTCATCCGTGGCAGAACAGCTAGTTCGTCTTGGGGTTAGAAATTTCACCCTAATTGATAGCGACACAGTTTCCGGCTCCAACGTGACTCGCTTGTACGGCTCAACCATGGGAGATGTGGGTGAACCGAAGGCCGAAGTCGTCGGGCGCAATCTTGTGAAGATTGCTACCGGCGTCAATTATCGATCGGTGCAAGGCATGATCACAATGCGGGCTGTGGCTCTCCAGCTAACGTCTTCAGATCTCGTCTTTGGTTGCACAGATGACAACGCGGGTAGGTTGGTCCTGTCACGTCTCGCGACGTATCTGCTCACCCCAGTTATTGACATGGGCGTACTGCTAAGCAGTGAAGTTGATGGAACGCTGACTGACATAAATGGAAGGGTGACCACACTTTGCCCTGGTACAGCGTGCCTCGTTTGTCGTAACCGCGTTGACTTGAAGCGAGCCGCGTCTGAGCTGATGACGCCGGACGAGCGTCGACGTTTGGAAGATGAAGGATATGCGCCGGCCCTCGGTCACACAGAGCCCGCGGTAGTATCGTTTACCACCGCTGTCGCCGCCACTGCCGTGGCTGAGATGCTAGAGAGATTCATCGGCTATGGCCCTGAGCCAAGGCCGAGTGAAGTTCTTTTGAGATTCCATGAACGTGAAGTCTCAACAAATGTCATGGAAAGCCGCCAGCGTCACTACTGCCACCCGGCAGCTGACAAATTGGGATGGGGGAGCGGTGAGCCGTTCTTGGAGCAGACATGGCCGGAAGTCTAAAAATTCGTTGGTGGGATCGTCTTCCATTTCTATATTGGCGCGTCGCGCAAGAAGTTGAATCGGCAGATGAGATTCCAATCAAATTACCTCGCAATGGAGCTGTTGTAGTCTCTGCGGGGAAAATGCCAAAATGGATAGCTTTTGATTGTCCCTGCCATACAGGACACCGAATCCTTCTCAATCTCGATACCGCAAGATATCCATACTGGCGAATTAAACGAGCGAAACGCGATCGTCTGACGATTTCGCCAAGTGTAGACTCCATCGAAGCTGGTAAGCGTTGCCACTATTTTATTCGGGACGGTAAGATCTCATGGGCGAAGGACTGACTCACTTTGACAACGGCGAATCACAGGCGAGCCAGTTAAAGAGCTCCAAGGCAAACGCAACTCTAACCAAGACGCCCATGTATACGGCGATCAATGCTCCGCGCTATCAAAGACAACAGCTCATTCGTGACCTGGAGAAAGACACTGGCCGTACCCTCCTATGCTATATCTGCGGTGAGAATGCAGAGATCGAGCGCAATGACACGCTGGGCGTGGTGGAACTCCTTCATAATGTGACTCCCGGCTCATCGATTGACCTGATGCTGCATACCTTTGGCGGCGATGTTGACGCTGCGGAGAAGTTCATTAGCATGTTGCGTGCGGCGGTGCCAGCGACTGGAACTCTGAGAGTTATTGTTCCGGATGCAGCGAAAAGTGCTGGAACTCTCATGGCGCTCGGAGCAAATGAGATTGTCATGAGTGACACGTCTGAATTGGGAACAATCGACCCGCAATTTGTTCTCAAAGATTCCAAGGGAAACGATATGGTTCATTCTGTATTGAACTACCTTGATGCATATGAGCGCGTTGCTACTGATCTACGGCAGGCTCCCGACGATCCTGTTCATAAGGTACTCATCACCGGGTTTGATCCGACCGTACTGCGCAAGTTTGAGGCCGTGAGAGATAGGGCAAAGACCTTAGCCGAGAATCTACTAAAGCGAGGCGGCCTCAATTACACCCGCATCGCCTCAGAGCTGATGGATACCAGAAGATTCCCATCTCACAGCCAGATGATCGGTTACGAAACGGCAAAGGAGATAGGCCTGAACATTACATATATGCCTAGTGAAGACCCGATTTGGCGAAGATACTGGGATCTTTACTGTCTACTGCGACTAACTGTGAAGGGAAACCAGAAGCTATTTGAATCAGCGCTCGCATCTCTGCCATTGGATATCTAAACAGCGTTGGAAACATTCACTTTTGTAACCAAAGGCGTCTTGGAGTGGCTTTGCTTGAGTTGTTGGATTGCTATCGAAGCGGTTGACTCGATTCAATGCGTACGTCGCCGGTGAAGTGAGTCAGGAGAAAGTCTGGGTACCGCTCGATTTCCTAGCAAGGTTCGTTATTTGTTGCTGCTCATCAGGTGAGCAGTGTTCTAAGTCAACGACAAGAGCGAGATGGGACTCACGGCGTCAACGTGAACCTGCAATCAGACGATAGATATGTGCTCCATATTTTTGCACGATACTCATGCCAATGCCCGGCACAGCCAGTAACTCCGCATCGTTGTGGGGACAGTTGGTAGCGATACCTTTCAGCGCTCGATCGCCAAAGATCCGAAATGCCGGAATGTTTCTGCGCTCCGCCTCGCTCAGGCGCCAGGCACGTAAAGCCTGTTCAATGCGAGTCTCTTTCTCTGGCTCGGACGCAGCCGTTCTTGTTCTTGGTGGCCTGGATTGGGTTCGACCGGTGGTGTTTGGAGAAGCGTTAGACTTACTGGATTTCTTCTGGCGCTTGCGCTTGGAAACGGGCCGTCCAGCGTCCTTCATAACGAAGAGCACCGGCGTAGTCTGATCGGTGGCTCGCCCCGCTGGAGTAAGGCTGACAGTGCGGTAGGGAATCTGTTTGCCTTGTTTTTCGAAGACAGCATCCGCAAACTTGATGAGTTCTGCCCGGGCCATGGCTCCAAGGACTTCTTCGAAGTTGTCTCGGCTCATCTCGCCTCCGGGACAAAGCTCGGCGTGCAGCTTGCCCGTCGATTTGTTGGAGACGGTCTGCAAGCCGCGCAACACTCGATGAAGAGTTGTTCGTTCCTCTTCCGTCGCGGTTCGGAATCTTTGGGCAACGCACTTGGCGGGAGCACAGAAATCGCACACGCCACAAGCCCTGGCACTATCCGACGTATCGCCGAAGTGACGAACAAGGGACGTCATGCGGCATTGATTGCTTTCCGCAAAACGAATCATCTGATCGATCTGCGCCCGCTTCTGCTCGCCCTGCAGGATGTAGGACGCGCGCCATAGCCCCTCGCCCTGGCTGACATTCTCCGCAAAGTCCAGCACGGCCCCCTTATGGATCCAAAGCTTCTCGATGATTTTGTCGAAGAGTTCTTCCTCCATCGCCAAGGATTTGCGCAGCGCCTCCTTCGGTTGGGGTTCTGTACGAAGGCTTGCAAATACTCGATCCAGCAGTGGAACGGCCGGGTAATCCCGACTGAAGAAGAAGTCATGGGTATGACGGTCTCCATACGAGTGCATCAAAATGGCGCGACTCGTTTCTCCGTCGCGCCCAGCGCGGCCGATCTCCTGGTAATACCCTTCCAGACTGCCTGGCAGGGCGGTGTGAATCACGGTTCGGATATTCGTCTTATCGATCCCCATACCGAACGCCGTGGTTGCCACCATGACGTCCAGCTTGCCCGCCATGAATTCTTCCTGCACTTGCCGCCGTCGCTCGGCATCCAGTCCGGCATGGTATACGGCTACGGCAAACTCGCTTGCCCACTCTTCCGCCAGAGCGTCAGCCTGCTTGCGCGTAGGGGTGTACACGATGGCTGGGCGGTGTTTGTCTTCGAGCAGGATCTCCCGAGCGAGCTGAGGCCGTTGCGAAGGCAAAGCCTCTACAAGCTCGATGCCGATGTTCTCGCGGCGGAAACCATGGATGAAGTGTGCGGGCTCAGTCAAGCCTAGCTGAGTTGCAATGTCGTTCTGGACCAGCGGGGTTGCTGTGGCCGTGAGCGCCAGCATCGGAGCAGGACGAAGACCAGGTAGATACTGGCCAAGCATCCGATAGTCAGGTCGAAAATCGTGGCCCCATTGCGAGATACAGTGCGCTTCATCGATCGCGATCAGTGATGGTTTTCGCTTGGCCAGCATTTCGGGAAAGCCTGCCACCCGAAGCCGTTCGGGAGCAATGAAGAGAAACTGCAATTTGCCGCCGAGGTAGTCGGAACAGATACGGCGCGATGTTTCACGATCACGACCTGAATGGATGCATTCTACAGCGAGGCCTTTCTCTTTCAGCTTCTGCACCTGATCGTCCATCAATGCTATGAGTGGACTGATCACGAGAGTGGTTCCACCTCGTGCCAATCCAGGCAGCTGGTAACAAAGCGACTTGCCCGAGCCGGTCGGCATGACAAGCAGCGCGTCTTTTCCCGCGGTTACTGCCCAACAGACGGCTTCCTGGTTAGGGCGAAACTGGGCGAAGCCGAACGCGTTTTGCAAAAGCTCGGGGAGGCTTATGCTGTTGAGGAATTTCTTTGGACCGGGGAGACCAGAAGGATCGGAAGTCTTTGTGGATGCGGGGGGCGGCGGCGTAAGTTGAACTGGCGAAGTCTGACGAACCTTGCTGACAACCGAACGCACGTATTGACTGATGCCATCCAGGAATGGCTCCAGCTGGGATTCACCGAGTTGGATCTTCTTGAGAAAGGCCTCCCATTGGCCGGTCATCGCGGGACTCTTGACTTCGGGATGAACCACTTCTATAAGATGGATCCCCTTTTCTGTTGCCTCCAGACTCTTCCCCGAGCGAACGATATAGCCACGCTTCAATAGCACTTCGATCGTGGCCGCCCGTGTGGCAGGCGTACCGAGGCCCGTCTCTTTCATCGCCTCGGACAGTTCTTTCTCGTCGAGGCTTTGGCCCGCCGTCTGCATCGCGGTCAAGAGTGTGCCCTCGGTAAATCGCTTCGGGGGTTTGGTCTTCTTTTTCTTGGCCTCTATATTCGCGATGTCCTGTGGCTGTCCTGTGGCAAGATTTACTGGCAGAATCTGCTCCGGAGTTTTCTCCTCATCCCTGCCCTTTGTCTCTCTCTTTCGCCCCTCCGACCCAACGTCAAGGACCTTCCAACCCAACTGTTGCACGACAGTCCCCGTGGTTCGATAGCGGTCCACGAATTCCTCATGCGTGATCGCGGTGATCACGGTCGTCACGGACTGAATGTGATCGTCATGCCACATCATGAGGAAGCGGCTGCAGATCAAACCGTAAATCTTGCGTTCCTTTTCCGTCAGGTTGGCCTTCTCGGGGGAAACCGCATTGGGAATGATGGCGTGATGGTCGCTCACCTTACTGTCGTCGACAAATCGCTTTCCAAGTGGGCGCTCCCCTGTTCCTGCAGCCAGTTGCTTCTGATAGCTTGCGGAAACTGCGGCGACAATGCCTGGAGCTGTAGCGGCAACGTCAACAGAGAGATGACGACTATCCGTCCTTGGATAGCTGATCAGTTTGTTCCGTTCATAGAGTGCCTGCGCGATATCAAGAGTCTCTTGGGCACTAAAGCCAAACAGACGATTCGCATGCCGCTGCAGCTCAGTGAGGTCGTAAAGCAGGGGTGGTTGCATCCGCTGCGTCTCGGAAGAGAGTGACTCAATGACCGCTTCTCCCGCACGAGCGCGAAGGATGATGCTTTTGGCATCCTGGCCATCGGCAGGCAATCGCGAGTTGTTGCCCTGAGCGTTGTTGCCCTTTTTCAACCCTGTTTGCGGACGGAACCATGTGCCTTGATAGGTTTCCTTATCCTGATTTTCCCGTCCCTGAAACGTCGCGACAACCTCGATGTAGTCTTCGGAGACAAAATTGCGGAGGGTAAGTTCGCGATCGACAAGCATGGCCAGGGTCGGCGTCTGCACCCGTCCGACGGAAAGCTCCTCATTATAGAAAAGTGAATAGGCCCGCGACAGATTCATGCCAACAAGCCAATCGGCTCGGCTTCGGCCACTGGCCGCGTCCGCCAATCGATCATATTGGCTGCCTGGGCGAAGATTGTCGAACCCTTTTCGGATGGCATCCGGAGTCAGCGAGGAAATCCAAAGTCGGCTGACCGGCTTTTTGCTTTCAGCCGCATCGTAGATGTAGCGGAAGATCAGTTCGCCTTCCCGCCCAGCATCCGTCGCGCATACTATCCGCGACACACGCGCCGACGTTAGAATCTTTCGCACCACTTCGAACTGATCTTTGGTTCGCTCGTAGACAACCAGTGGCCACTGCTCGGGCAGGATCGGCAACAGATCCATGCGCCATTGCCGCCATTGAGGATTGATTTCGTGCGGTTGTGCGAGGGAAACCAGATGTCCAATCGCCCAGGTGACCACATAGCCGTTTCCCTGGAGATAGCCTTCGCCCCGCTTGTCGGCTCCGAGGACACGGGCAATGTCTCGTGCGACAGAAGGCTTTTCAGTCAGGACCGCAACGGTACTGGATTCGCTTGCTTTCATTTGTACCTTCAGGTCTAAACGCTCAACTCGATCGTAAATTGTCGACCTCTGCTTGCTACGATCGAACGTGAGTTTTCGGCAAGGTGTCCGTATTCTGAGACTGGCCCCATTAAGCCCAACGCCTCGAAAAGGTAAATTAGACTTTGTTAGTCACCGTCATGGCGCGGTTTTGCATCTGAGCAATGCGTTTGGCCATGGGATCAAAGGCATCAACGAAGATGTCTACTGTCTTCTTCGGAACGTCCGATCTCTTCAAAATAGAGGTGAAATGCTCCAGTTCGGTAACCCACTTACGGTGAAGCTCAGCTCATTCATCGGCAACCGCCACTCAGGTGATGATTTGTCCGCATCCAGCGCTTCCTGATAACTGCGCTCCAGCGTGGCGGCAGTCACCAGGAGCGCTGCCATTGCATCCTTGAGTGAATCGTGCAGCTCAGGCACGTCGTCGTAAGGACGCGACGCTTTCCTGCGTTCTGCGTCAGCCGCCTCTTCCATAAGGCTGGCATATCGGGAAAAGCCGGGAAAGTCATTGCACAGCGTTGCTAGCTGATGATCAGAGGTGCCAACCCATATCCGGTGCAGATCGGGCAGATGGCCTACCATGCGTTCGATTACCGCTAGGCCGTGAACTCCTTCAGCCGTAAGCTGCTGGATGCGCAGGTCCATTGCAGCGGCCATTCTGCGGAATTCTTGCATGGGTCATTTTCCATATCGTGTGATCTGCAGGCAATCGGTTTGTTCATCGAATTCAGTGGCTTTACGAATCCAGATCGGTTCCTGCTGATTATCTAGGGATTGGCCCAATTTTACTTTTTCGAGGCGTTGGGCATTAATGGCCCTCAAGCTCTGGGCTGAGGTCCTGGTTCTCATGTCTGATCGTGATGGGAAGCTTATCGAGAGCTCCAGTCAACTCTGGACACCCGCCCTCCGCAAACGCCTCGCCTCCGCACCTCCTTCGACAGATACCCGTTGGAGCAAAGGTGGGACTCGACTCATCTGCCGCGAAGGCGTTCGGGTGCAAATCAGTGCCCAAGGAGATGGAAGAGCTACCAGCCGAAGAATGGATCTCCAGCTCTTGGTTTAAAGATGACGCCACAAATTGGGAGCAGTCGATTTCTATGCCTAACTATAACGGCTGTCTTTCGCTTCTTTGGGCTCGCCGAAGTATCGAAAACCGCCCAAGCGCAGAAGATGAGTTGCTCCCCGAACTGGACCCGGAAAACTTTACGTTGAATCGTAAACGCTGGCCTTGGCCTAGGTGAAAACCGACCCTACGAATGTGTCGGGTGTGAAGAACCCGCCTGGCAGCAGTCTGAGGTCCAACTCAAGCTGAACGTCCATCTCATCTCCGGCAGCATTCCGGACCGATAGCCATATCGCTACCCAAGAGAAAGCAATCTCTTGTCTTGTCGGACACAGACTATCGGACGTTCTTTACCTCCGTACGGAGGTCGCCCGCCTGAAGTGCGCATACCTGATTACCTCGTCAACATCGTTGTCCTCAAAACCTCGGACGACGGCCAATAGTTCGTTCGCCTTTCCTGTCGGGGCGTCCTCCAGCAAGAAATTGACGGCGGGAACATTTAAAACTTCTGCGAGTTTTTCTAGGTCAGCGACCGAAGGGGGGTGAGCCTGTGTCTCCCAGCGGGAGACGGTGTTCGTGGCCATGTTCATGTTTTCAGCAAGTTGCGACTGGCTCAGTTTCCGGAGCTTTCGAAATTCTCGAATTCTGGTTGCGACGCGCTCGCAGATCGGGTTCACAGGATCCCTTGACAGGAGAAACCACAATTGTGTAAAATTCACGATTTTAAGGGCCATCATTTGCCAAAAAGACCGAAAACTTTTGGATACTCCAAGATAAATATACCAGTTCAACTTTTAAGTGTCAAGCATCTTCAATATGACACCAATTTTGTGGTAACGACTCTCTTGTCTCTTCGATGTCCGACGTCGACGCGCGAGTTCAGCGAGGTTCCCGGATGGGTGACAATGTCCTCGACTATCTAGAACGACTAAACCTCTACCTCACCGTGAAGGAGGCCGCAAAAATCCTACGCAAACATCCTGAGACCATCTACCGCCACACCAAGGAAGATGGACTGCCCGCGATTAAAGATGGCAGGCGCTGGAAAATCGACTCGTCGGCATTGGCCGATTGGTATCGAAAATGGACAGCCAGAAAATCTTCCGGTCCAAGAACTCCGACGGAATTCGAATCGAAGGCCGTGAAAAATGCGGGTTGGCCGCGCGTGGAGTTCGAAACAGGAAGGGACCGCCGCCAGGCGGTCAACGCATTGATCTTCCACATTCATCAGTCGACGGGACAGGTCATTACTCGCAAAGATATTTGGAGACTAAGGCTATTGCCGTCAGGAGAAACTGGCGGGTACAAGACGAAATCAGATTTTAACGAGTGGCAGCGCGGAGCCGGAAGCAAAACCGCTGCACGATACTTCCAAAGCATCGTCACTGGCAAAATCAGGATCTTTTGACTCCTGCGTGTGGACTACGCATCCTCCGTCGCCCTACCTGCCCAATCCACTTCGCCACCCTTTTGCATACCCTCCCTCCCTTGACCATACTCGGGAGTGTGAATGCATCATCGTTGCATGTAAGAGGCGCGTGCAGGTGTCTTGCCCGATAAACGTCGCCTGGCAACTGGCCTTCATTTCCCATCCGTAATCGGCGATGTGAAATGGCGCTTTACGAACAAGGGAAAGGATATGCAATTGTTGACTACTGAAGAAAGTGTGCTATGCGACCCTGATCGCCTTCGAAGCGGCTGTGAAACGACCAGGGTAATTCTCACTGCACGACAGCTGCTGGAGATACTTCCATCCGCTTGCCCAAACGCGGAAATTGGCATACTCCCAACGACCGCCAACCACCTCTCAACTTTATCGGTGTTTCAGTCGATTTGACGACACTCCAGGACACCGTAGAATCTCTGCCGGGCTTCGATAGCTATCTTGAGAATAGAAGGTAGTCGCGAGAGTGATCGGAATGAACGCCGGGCCAGAATTGAAGAACGCCGAATAGCCTCGACTTTCATTTTTATGTAAAAAACTCCTCCTACTCAGGACTTGAGGTGCATCATGGCAGCACTCGCCACTATTTTCGACTACTTGCGCGAATTCGCTCCGGACCTCGGGAAGCGAATCACGGACGCGTATCAACCCCTCCATAGACCCGAAGACCCGCTTTCGCCGCAGATTGCGAAACTGAAGCGCCGCCCTCTCCCAGCCCAGTCTCTCGCCATCATGGGTACGGCGAAATTCCTCAACGTGGGCAACGCTGCGAAGATCGTCGCGGAGTGCGGCACCGGCAAGACCCTGATGTCGATGGCGACGTGCTTCGTGCATGCGGCTGGAAAGCGCTTCACCTCCCTCGTGATGTGTCCGCCGCACCTGCCCAGGAAGTGGGCGCGTGAGATCTTCCTCACCATCCCCAACGTGCGCGTCTTCCTCGTTGAAGACATGCGCAACCATGGCGACCCGCGGAAACCGCACGGGATCGTGGAAGTCATCCTGCGCAACGGCAAGATCGAGCGCAAAGGGATCGGGTTTACCCTCTCTGAGCTGCGCCAGATGGGACCCAAGGGGTTCAAGCAGCTTTGCCCCCAGACCGCCTTCTTTGTGATGAGCAAGGAGAAGGGCAAGCTGAGCTATTTCTGGAGGCACGCCTTCGACGTGGCCGCATCCGGCCCCAATCAGGGGTCGGTGGTCAGCATCGACAGCGGCCTGCCGATCGAGACATCGGCTGGTGGCCACCTCACCCGTCTCTCCTTCGACAACCGCAAGCACAGTGAAACAGCCATCCGCCCCAACCAGGGGAGGAAGGTCTACGCTGCGCTCTGGCAGGCCGACAAGGGCAAGATCCAGCGTATGGCGCCGCTCGAGTACATGGGCCGCTACATGCGGGATTTCTTCGACTACGCGATTGCCGACGAGCTCCACCAGCTCGGAGGTGACACCGCGCAGGGTAACGGCCTGGCGGTGCTCGGGCGGGTGGCGAAGCAGCTGCTCGGGCTTACCGGTACCATGATGGGCGGCTATGCCGATGACCTGTACAACATCTTCTATCGCATCCCCACCGGAAGCTCGACGATCGTCTTGCCATCTGAGCTTGCTTTGACCGCAATCGGCTGAGACTCGACCCCATCCGAGCGCAAACACTAATTGCCGTAGCAACCGCTTCCGATCCCATTCGTTAACTTCCCACGCGCGACATACCGCCCGCGACGTGACACCCCAACCTTGTCTCAAAAGAGAAAATTATGGCCGCCCAACCTTCACTTTTCGCAACACCCCGCTGTAATGATGCAGGTCCGCAAACACTCGCCGAGCTCATGCTCTTAGTCGAAGGCAGCATGGCCGGCGAGATAAGCCGCGGCTCAGTAGGCGCGAAGCGACACATCAGCGACGCGCGAACCACTGCCAAGCACCTTCAACAGATGCTCGGTGTCCCCACGCAGATCATCCGCCTCGACGACCTCGTCGAGATCGATCCCCAGTTGGTTGCCTACATCGAGGCGCAGGGAATTAGTCATGAGTCGGCGATCCAGTACGTTTGCGACAAGAACAAGCTGCTGGAGCACGCGCACGCGTTGGGCTGGACATGTGACAGCTTTTCGCTCCGGCAAGCCTGGCAGCCGGTCCGTGCCGCTCTCAAGGGGGACGCTCGCGGTGCAATCGGCATCATCGAAGATGCGATCAGGCGCGTTGTTCAACCCTGCCAATACACCCAGCAACATCTTCTCGCATGGAAGCAAGCCCAACTGGAGTATGGTCGGTCTCTGCTCACGCTTAATACAGAAGAATGCCACTTTCGGAGACAGCTCCGTCGCGCAGGTCTGGAGAAGATGTTCGCGTGCTTCGACCTGAGCAGCAAGAATCCAGCCGCTTACGCTGCGAAGGTGGATCAATTGCATCCTGACCTTCGTCGCGAGATCGAGGCCGTTCTTGAGTGGAAGACAGTAGAGTATGTGCCCGGACGGAACGCCAAACTGGCGATACGCCCTCCTTCCGAGCGCAACCTTCGCAAAACGCTCTTGCAGGTCTGCGGGTTCGCGATTCACCTGCAGGGACGCGCCGATCTGACTAGCTTGCGCCAAGTCATCGTCCCTGAGATCATCTGTCCTCTTATCGACTGGCTTGCAAGCGAGCGCAAATGCAAGAAGACCACGATTACGGCGAGGCTGAGCGGCATCCATTACCTCGCGTGTACCCACGGGCTCTTTGCAGAACGTGATTATAGCTGGATCCGGGCGAAGCTAAACCGAATCGAAAAGGAACCGAAACACTTACTTGAAAACCGCAAAAAACAGAAGTATATGCGGTACGATCTTCTCGCTTCAATTCCACTCCAGATTCGGAATGAACGGCTCGGCGACAAACAGCTTGACACTGTCGTACTGGCATGGATGGTACATGACGAACTGTTTATGACCTGGCCACTTTACCTGCCCTGGCGAAAACGAAACCTGCGCGAGCTCGTAGTTTCAGGCTCAGGGCTCCTAAGTCTCATTTACGACGAGATACCACCTGACCTGAAGCATCAGCTTGAGTTGCCAGGATGGGCCAGCAAGGCCCTGAAGAAGGATCCTCGCCAAAGGTTCTGGCAATTCACATTCAGGGCGACGCAGACCAAAGGTAAACGGTCCGTGAGAGATATCATTCCGCGCGAACTTCTCCCCCTCCTGAAGATGTACCTCAAAACGTATCGACCTCTGCTGGTTGGCCCTCGGGATCCAGGAACACTGTTCCTGAATAGGAACGGCGATGCAATGAGCAGCAACGATGTCTTAGCACTCGTGACCCAAAATACTGCAGACGCTTCGATGTATCCCACGCGGTCATCCGCCTCGACGAGTATTTTGCCAAGATCGATCCCGGCCGCATGGCGCACAACTGAACTGACAAACCCATGCCCGGTGCAGACTTCAACGCACCGGGATTTCAGCTTACAAGGAAGGACACACATGGAGAAAAGCACGAAAACAACTGCCGATGCCGGGGATTCGCTTGGTCCAACCAACTCGCTCGAAGACCTGTTGACCCGCATCAGGGTTCACCTGACCACGAAAGGAGATTTGAGCAGGCAGCAGCTAAGGAAACGATCCGCAGACTTCGCATGGGCTGCTAGCGTGATCGCACGCTCTTTTGACAAACCTACGAATCGAGTGCGCCTTTCAGAGCTTGTAGGGAGTGAGGCAAGGTTCCGGAGTTATCTGGACCAGAGGACGCAGGCGCCGCCGAGAAGGAAGGCAGTACTGCGTTGGCATAGGAACAGACTGATCCGGTATGCCCGAGAGTTCGGGCTGCTCCATGAAAGCTTTCAGATCAATGACGAATGGAGTCAGATCCGAGCCGCAGTCAGGAAGGTCCAAGGTGGCACCCCAATTGTCAAAGCTGCCATTCGAATGGGGCGTCGACCATCGGAGTTCTCCGAGGCAGACCTCAAAGCGTGGGGTGACGAACGGAAGAGGAAGAATCGCACTTACGTCTACGTGCAAATGGCGCAGTCTGGGTTTCGCGCGGCGATCCGCCGTTCAGACCTGGAGGGACAACTGCCCCTACTCAACTGTGGCCGCCGAACTCGTCCGCAATACCGGATCAGGATCGCAGACCTCCCGACCAAGCTACGGGACGAATTGAAGGGAGTATTGGAATGCGTAAACAAACGACGTCAGGAACGATTACAGATGTCTCATTGAAAAGAAGCTTCGAGCAGTTTTGCGGGTTCGCCTCCAGAGTGCAAGGTCTGCAGCCAGACGCCTCAGTAGTTGATCTGTTTACTCCAGATCTGATTAGAGGCTTTGCAAGCTGCCTGAGGAATGAGCGCAACTGCAAACGGACAACCATCGTCGGTCGAATAGGAGGGATGGTCAATGCAATTCGACTCAATCCATGCTTCCATCACTTCGATTTCAATTGGGTCTATGACGTGCTTCGCGAATTAAGAATCGAGGATCCGGAAGAACTCCGTTCACGTCGGCGCACAAAGGAGGTCGACTACGACTTGCTTACATCCATGCTTGAACAGATGAGTTCCGAGAGACAAGCTTTGAACAATCCCTCGGCGGAGGAGTTGGCCTGGCGAGTTCATGATGAGCTGCTGATTCTCTGGTTGACAACCTTTCCCTGGCCCTCGCGCAGCATCCGCGAGGCCAGAGTGCTCGGGGCCGCCCCAAACATATATAAAGCGCCGACACCACGTGGCGATGCGAGTGGCGTCCCACCTTGGGCGACAGCAGAATGCCAGCGCAACCCCCGAAGTACTTTCTGGCAATTCCGGTTTGACACTCCCGAGACGTCAAACGCAAAGGAAGTGTACGGATTTCTTCCGCGCAGGTTGATTTTGCTCTTGGAGGAATACGTCAGCCTGCATCGCAAATATCTAATACGCGATTCCGATCCGGAAACGCTGTTTCTAGATCGCTTTGGGGGAATAATGAGCGTCTGGTCGCTAATGCAACGTGTCGGAATTCTGACTGAGCGGTACATTCAAAAGAAAATTACACCCGAAGCCTTTCGCGCAATCTTTGCGTATGACTGGCTAGATAAAAATCCTGGAGAACACGAATGGCTCGCCGGATTTCTGTGGATGGAAACACCTTCAGTGAAAAAACGTTATGACCCAGAATACAGAAGTGGCCGTCAGCACTCCTGATGGCGTTCTATACGACACCCGCATCAACTCCGCCACTCTTACGGCGAAGACAAGATCAACCATGGCGGATGCAGCCTTGTTGCACAAACTGATGGGCTATGAGGACTCAACACCACAATGAGATATTCGGAAGTTGAGGAGCGTAACGTGACCCGTCAATATCATGCGGCCAAGGAGATCATTCATGCCAATCCGCACCCACGCCAGGTATGAGAGAAACGAACTTTCGGGCTCCCGAGAATTTGAAACAACTTAAACAGCTTCAGGCCGCCCAGAAAGGAAGGTGCTTTTATTGTCGACGGTGGATTTCCTTTCGCGTGCACTCACTGGATCCGCACGCTGCCACGGTCGATCACTTTTTCCCTCTAGCCCTCGGTGGACGAGACAGCATCAGCAATGTGGTTCTGGCCTGTACCGCATGCAACCGGAAGAAGGGGGAGGCTCCTCCGAACCTACAGGACATCCTCAGGTGGAATGAATTGGCCAAGGTGTGGCCGCACATCCATCCGCTTTCGCTCGATCGGCATGTCCGCATCAAGAAGCGGTGCATCGTCTGTAACGCCTTTATCCCATGGGAACGTCTCCTGGAATCGATGCGAACTAACGTCGAGACACACACATGCTCGAAACAATGTTCGAAAAGTAATCAGATGGCTAAGCATCGGCAGCGGCGGCTCGTACAGCGGCGGCTCGTACAAATAATGCAAGTGGCTGAAGTGAATCCTGGGCTTTCAGAACATGAACCGTCCCTCCCGCTCTCTCAGGACGGAGCCATATCCGAGACCGAGTGAAATTCCCCTCCCGGCCCGCCGCCCACAGGGCGCTCTAATCCCTCAACAAACAGACATCGCACAGATCAGTGAACTTGCTGCCTTCGCCGGGTAGCGGTTGCGGCTGACCATTTAACTCAAGGAGAAGAATGAAAACCCCACCAGATTTTTCCCAAGAATTCGGACAGCGCGTTGCCGCGCCGCCCACACGCTTATTCAACAAACCGCGGCGTTCGACGGCTCTCCCCATCGAGGTGCTCCAAGCGAGCCGGATGTGGCACCTGTTCCCTGTTCAGCCACAGGGCAGGCTGGCACCTGCGAAGGTGCGAATCGAAGACGCTACCGCCGACCTGGCGCAGTTGGAGCAATGGGCGTGCGAACTCCCAGGCTGCAATTGGGGCTTGGCTACCGGGATGGCATCCGGAGTTTTCGTCCTGGAGGTGGATACCAGGCGTGCCAGCAGCGCGTTGCGCATTCTTAACCGCGACGAATGGGATGGACAACAGACTCTGCAATCGCAGGCCGGAGACACAGGATACGCATTCTTTCGCTGGCCGGCGGCCCGAGCCATGCGCGGCTCCGGCAAGAACCCAGCACCGGGGCTAAGAATTCGCGGGGAAGGCGACTTTGTGCTGATTCCACCTTCGGTCTGCCCCTCCGGGATTTCTCACGTTTACCTGGATCCGGATGCGGAGATCGCGGCCGCGCCGCAGTGGCTGCTCGATTCTGTGTTTGCAGGCGAGGAACGATCATCAGGCAAACTCCTGGCTTTTCCGAACTTTCCCCTGCAGAAGGCCTCAACCACGGCTCGTCCGCCGGGATTGTCCTCTGCCAAACTTCTCCCATTCGTCGCCCAGGCCTCTTTTCCGTCAGACCCGCATGCTCGGCACCGTGTTTACATGTCACTTCAGCTTCACGGCAGCCGCTGGTGGTGCCAATTTATGGAGTCTGACCTTCAGACTCCACTGCCTCGGACGCTGAACCTGGCGACAGCTGAGGAGGTGGCAGGGTTTGTGGACCGGGGTAGCGGCTTGTCGAACCTGGAGGGCCGACAGGCGCTGGATCTGGCGATCGCCACCGGACGGGGCGGCATCTTTCTTTCTCTGACCACAGACCAATACATCCAACTACAGAAGCGTGGCAGATCGGCAAGCACAGGCTCGAGTGCTGGACGGGGTGTGTTTTCGCGCTCAACCGGCCTGCAGAACGCCGCACAGATGTTTGATTGAGGGTGTGGGCGGCGTTGCAACGCGCCGTCCGTATTCTCAAGAATCGACAAGCTGGAGTTGTCGTGAGGCGTGTGCGGGAGATTCGAACTTGCTCAAAACCCCGTTTTGGGGAACACCGGTTCGATAGCGCATTCCTTGATACTTCCAGACGTCTATTTGTGAGGGAGTAACCATCCTTTATGCTTGAGTTTACCCACGATAGGCTTCATCATTCGTCCAACTGAAGCAATTTGCTGTCCATGGTGGCTTACCTAAGATGACGTTTCGAAAGTGGGTCGTGCGGTTTGTCCTCGTTGCAGGTGGTGCGGTTCTGTCTCTGGTGCTGCTCGCGTTTCTGGCTGTGCAGATTCAGCAGCGTATGCTGCGCTGGCGGGCCGAGCGGCTGTTGGCGGATATGCACCAGATTCGGCTCTACCAGAGCACATGGGCCGATGCGCAGCGGCTGATGCACCGCTGGGGTGCGTGGGGCCACTATGACGGTAGCTGCACGGCTGAAAGCTGCAAGTACGAGATCGAAATGGACAGCATCGACCGTTACAACGCCCGTGTTCCGCGCCACGCCTGGCTGGATTGTCTTCTCACCCACGACCGTTTCAATCTCTATCAGTGGTTCGGCGGACGCGGATCGGCGGTTAGAGCCTCCTTTACGGTTCACGACGGGACCATCTGGAGAGAAAGCACCTCGATTGGCGTCAGCGTCCCCAGAAGGAGGATGCGAAGGGATACCGGTGTCGACAAGATTCTCGTTTTCGATGATTTCGACAAGAGTCTTTCTATCGGTGCCGGGAGTTACCAGAGACTTCACCGGACACTGGAGAACCCGTTCGTGTATATGGGCGACGCTGAGGAGCTCGCCGAACACCCGTACTACAAAGTAGGGAGGCCAGGGGGCTGCTGGATCAACTGCCAGATCGGGGTTGTCTATTATTCGACGCATACTCCACCAGCCGAGATCGAGCGCCTGACCTCGTATAACTTTTCCTGCTTTACCCGGTTCAACCCATGTACAGAGCTTGAAGACTTACTGCCTGCGGCTAAAGAGTGGCATCTCTACAAAGAAGACGAACTGAAGCAAATCTCTTTGCCGCAAAAGCCCTGCGACATTCCGGCCTGGGCGCTGGCGCGGGACGCCTGCTATGTTCTGGCCGTCGAGGCACTCTCGACGAAGCTCGTGAAGGATCACGCGGACTATGGCGAGTACCATCACGAGGTGGCAAAGGTCCGGGTTGTCAGTTCCCTCAAGGAGCCTGCTCCCTGGCTGCCTGGCGCGATCGTAAGTGCGCAACTCCCTTGGCTCAACGATGCTTCGCCGTCCAACGAAGACGAACACCTGGTTCCCGGAAGACGATACATCGTATTTGCCATCGGAAATGACTCAAGGGATCAACATGTAACCAAGGACTCGCCAGTCAGGTTTGAACGATGCGGTGTGCAGGAAGACACTCCCGCAATACGGCGCGATCTTGAGAAGGGTTTTGCGCAGAACGACACGCTGAGTCCTTAGTGCAGCTCTCGTATCACCTTTTGCAGTGTCGATATAGTTTCATTGTCAACCGGCTCGGCGGAAGAGGTCGAGATTGGTGACGAGAAATGTTCAAAGCGGTTACCGACCCAACCAGCATTCCCGAAAAGTCGTAGGGCTGTATCTGGAGCGCCCATTGTGGCTGGCTGGTCGACTGAAGTGGCGCTTCGGATACAGCGACTTGAAGGAAGCCGCTGGTAATCGGCTTGCTATGGAATTTGAATGCTGCTGAGCAGAGAGCGAGGGTACCGGAGGGTGGTGGTGCGGAGTCCGGACACGGAATGAGGGGCGAGTTGGCGGGGGCCAGCGTGTGGATGGGGCAGGGTGAAGAGCTGGTCTTGAGCGTGATCCGACTCAGATGCGACAGCGGGGCTGCGTGCGTGCCGGAGCGGGTAAGCAGGTGGAGGTTGGAGCCGGGGGTTCATGCGGCACACTCGTGGGACAGCGGAGGAGAGCGCAGCAGGAGTTGAGCCGCGGAGAGGTGTTCGACGACGCGCATAGGTCCGCCACAGACCGGGCAGTTCCAGAGCACCTCGGAGTTGGTACAGGTTGAAGGCTGCTCTGCCTCCGCCTGTGCGTGCAGTCCAGCGCTGTGAAGGAGGTGGTGGCAGAGCGGCAGGAGCGTAGCGCGGTGCCGGTTGGCGAGAAAGCCGAAGTTGCGGATGCGCACGAAGCCGCGGGGGAGCAGGTGCAGGAGGAAGCGGCGCAGGAACTCATCGACGGGCAGGCTCATGAGCCGCTTCTTGTTGCCGTGAGCGGAATCTCTCCAGCGGAAGGTGACGTGGCCGTCGGAGAGGGCAACGAGTCTGTGGTTGGAGATGGCGACGCGGTGGGTGTAGGCACTGAGATAGCGCAGGGCGTGTTCCGGTCCGCCGAAGGGCCGCTTGGAATAGACGACCCAGTCGTGGCGGAACAGGAGTTTGAGCCAGGCGGTGAAGGTTGCCTGCGCGGCGAGGGGTGCGAGGTTGCCGTGGAACTGGAGGGTGCCTGTCTGGAAAGCGTTCTTGAGTCCGGCGACGAACTTGCCGCGGAAGACACGGCTGAGCACCTTGATGGGGAGGAAGAAGGAGCGGCGGGAGGTGATCCAGCGGGAGTGGTCTGGCGTGAGGCCGCCGGCGGCGAGCACGCAGTGGGCATGCGGATGATGTTGCAACCTCTGGTCCCAGGTATGGAGCACGCTGAAGAAGCCGATCTCGGCTCCGAGGTGGCGAGGATCGCGGGCGATCTCCAGCAGGGTGGCGGCGCTGGAGTGGAACAGCAGGTTATAGATCACGCGCTTGTTCTGCAAGGCAAGCGGAGCGAGTTCGCGCGGCAGGGTGTCTGCGCTGCGTCAATGAGACGAGCGACATCCTCCTGGCTCAGCACCTGCGGTAGGTGCAGGACCTTCTTCGGATAAGGCGTCTCCGCTGCGCTCCAGCCTTGCTTCAGCACCTGGGTCTAAAAGAAGCGTAGCGCGGCCAGCCGCTGCGACACCGTGTTCGGAGCCAGCTTCCACTGGGTGAACATGGCCGCCTGATACTGGCGGATGTGCTCCGGCTTGAATTGACTAATATTGTGGATATTTTGGAATGCGGAACCCCCAGAAATACTGGACGATCCGAACGGGAGTGACAAAAGAGTTGGATTGCGGATATTTCGCACTATTACGTCCTCAGCAACGCATGCGCTTACCGGAGCCCCCGCCGGGATGCATAGCTGCAGGTTCGGGCTAAATTGCAAGTTTCACCAACGGGAACTTGGAAACGCTTAAAAAGCAAGTCCGGTTGGATGCTTCAACCAACCGGCACTTGCTTGTCTTTTTGCTGCCTCAGCATTTGCCAGACGAACGATCACACCGAAGTCCGGCCAAATATCTTCCCCACCATCGAGATTGCTAATGCGGAGCAACCTATGAACCTTGCCAAGAGCGTCACCGTAGAGTGGAAAAGTCCTTCCTGACGGGCGGCGGCGGCGGCGGCAATCAATTCTGCCACCCAATGCAGCGTTATGCGGCCACCAAGTGCGAAGTTATGCTGCCATCTAGAGCAACGGAATGCTGCGCAAAGTCTCATCCACGACGGAGGCGTGCGGTGCCGCGGCTGCGGTTGGGCGAGGACGATGTCCGGCTCGAGCTCAGGGGAGTAAGGTGCGGTTTGCCCGTCAACCGCCCAGAACTCCGAAACCTGGAAAGTTCTCTACCCCCAGTGTTCGCCTGAGTGCGTTGGCGATTTGCACTAAGCCGCTGGCGCGGCAGACGCTACGCGTGCGATACTGCGGGCATCGTGGACTTCCAAAGCGTCCAGAATCGACTTTCACCCGTTCATATTAAGCTTCACAATTTCAATCCGTTACAGGCGAAAGTCGATTCAATCCCCATAGACTGACCGCATCTACCGCAAACGCCAGCGGCCCACTCCAAATCGCCGTATCCACAATGCTCCTAATCAACAACCCCGGCATCAGTAAATCTCTGCCTGTGGAGCACTGTCGATACGGCACTAGAGATTTGGCAACAACCGAGATTCACTACGCCCCCTTAAGGATGCATCCGGATACCGGGAACGGAAACTCCTGGGATGGCTTCTTACGTACGAAACAAGCCACGTTGTTGCAATTCCTCGTTTTATCAGTCGATATCATTTGGCGGGCGACAGATATATACTCGTCGCCAAGAAAGCGACCAACAGCTTGCCGCGTATTAGACGTTCAGCTGGTAGATAGATCAAATGGACTATGGCTCATGCGTGTCTCGTCACCAATCGACGATGTGTACGCTATCCGACTAGAGTCTTGTGTTGCGCACGATGGGTTCGGAAAATGCCGGTCGATCAGGCATTTGCTATGCGTGGCCTTCATTCTGATTGGGGAAGTCACGACGCTTTGTTGCGGCTATGCCCAATCTGCATCCACAGCAATCAACGGAACAATCACCGATCAGAGCGCCGCTCAAATCCCGGATGCACGGATCGTTCTTCGTAACGTCGACACGGGTATTCAGCGAATCACAAGTTCAGGATCAGCGGGTACCTATTCCATCGCAGATCTAATTCCGGGAAACTATTCCTTGCAAGTCATGAAGGATGGCTTTGCGACGGGCGAGATGACCGAGATTCTCCTGCAGGTCAATCAGACAGCCAGGCTCGATTTTAGACTCACCGTTGGATCCTCGCAGCAGACGCTGACAGTTACCGCAAACCTGTCGGCCGTGGAGTCTACAACTTCGGAGCTAGGAACGGTCATCACGACAAAGCCGGTGAACGATCTGCCGTTGAATGGTCGAAACTTCACCCAGCTGCTGACATTGACGCCGGGAGTCAGCCCGATCAGCGTTGCGCAGAATTCAGCGGGCGGCAGTGGCTGGGGAGGTCTTGCCGTGGGTGCCTTCACTTTTCCTGCCGTGAATGGGCAGCGAAACCGAAGCAACATGTTCCTGCTGGATGGAGTCAATGACCTCGCGTTTCTCGGAACCTACAACTACGCTCCAATCATCGACGACATCCAGGAGTTCAAGGTTCAGTCTCACAATGACCTTGCGGAATTCGGAGCTGTCGCCGGCGGAATCATCAACGTTGTCACAAAATCCGGAACAAATGCCTTCCATGGTTCCGCGTGGGAGTTTTTGCGAAACGAGCAAATGGATGCTCGAAACTTTTTCCTGCCAACTCGCAACCCGCTTCGTCAGAATCAGTTTGGTGTAGCCGCCGGTGGTCCTGTCCTATTTCCACATCTTTATAACGGCAGAAATCAGACGTTTTTCTTTTTCGCCTATGAAGGATTTCGCCAAAGCCAAGAGGCTCAGAGCATTGTCCGGGTACCGACCGCGGCACAACTGACGGGAGACTTTAGCTCGCTCCTCAGCCAAGGGATCCAGATCTACAATCCGTTCTCGACGAGTCCCGATCCACTGCATCCGGGCGAGTTCAAAAGAGATCCATTCAGGGGCAACATCATCCCACAAAATCTTCTTTCCCCCGCCGCGGAGCTTTACGCAACACTGTTCCCTGCGGCTGGTCCACCCGTGCCAGGAGGCAATCTCTACGACACGACGAGGACTCTGGTTAACCAGGACAGCTACACTGGCCGTATCGACCAAAACTTTGGATCGCACGATTCATTGCTCGGCCGGATCTCGTACTTTAGCGAATCGTCCTCCGGTTCCGCTGGTTACCCCGGTGCGCTCCAACAAATCGCGATCGACGGCTGGAATGCAAGTGTGCACGAAACCCACGTGTTTGGGCAAAGTGCTGTTCTGGATGTCCACTTTGGGCGCAATCTCGGCAACGATACAGTTACGCTGGTGTTTCCCCACGCCCCCGCCGATTTCCCGTCCGCTCTCATCGATGCTGGGTTTTCACCAAAATTTATTTCGAGTTTTACCTCCTTCCCAGGCTCCGTCATTCCGAGTATCGCGATTAAGGGCTACGCGTCTACAAATTCGTACAACGGTCAGACCGAGCAACTTGCCAATACGTATGAGTTTGGCGGCGATTTCACGAAAGTTCTGAACCGGCATACGATCAAGGTCGGATATAGCTATTCAACAGAGAATTTTTTCGGTCCGGTCTACGCTGCCGGAGAAAGCTTTAGCGCATTTCAGACTGCGGACCTCGAGAATCCCGAGGGGACCAGCGGAGCAGGAACTGGCGATGCACTCGCCTCCTTTCTCCTTGGCGTTCCCACCGGTTCTTTCTGGCGAGATGCCCTCGTAACCGAACATGGCGGGTCGATTCAGGGAGGGTATGTTCAAGATCAGTACAAGATGACGCCGCGCCTGTCCCTGAATGTTGGAGTCCGCTACGATCTCTCGAAGTGGCCAGTTTACGGCTCGCTTTCGAACGGCACCGGCTATGTTGGCAACCTGGATCTTTCCAATGGAACCTACATCGTGAGTGCGGTCCCGCCTCCTTGCTCTCCTTCGAGGGGGGCACCATGTATGCCAAACGGCGTTCTTCCCGCAAATGTATCGGTCACAAACAGCAGCGATCGCAACCTTCACTATACCGATTACGGGAACTGGCAAGGACGCCTCGGCATCGCATACCGTCTTTACGATTCAACATCCATACGGGCTGGCTACGGCCGGTTTTTTGACGAGTGGAATGGCGTTGCACAAAGCGCTCAAAACATCGGAGGAACTTGGCCTTCGGTGGGGGCGTTGAACATTAACTCACAGAATCAGAACATTCCCACCGCCACGATCGGAGACCCGCTCGGTCTCGGATCAGGTGGGCCGCTCTATCCGCCCGACACTCCATTCGGCAGTCCAAGCTACTATTACGATCCTCACCTCAAAACGCCGTACGTTGACAACTGGAACCTGGAGGTTGACCAACAGCTTGATCCATATACGACCATGTCGATTGCTTACGTCGGATCACACAGTGGACGGTTATATTTGGGAGGCCTGCATAATACCGCACAATTCCCAGGGCCAGGTGATGCGGCGACGGTTGCGAGTCGTCAGCCTTTTCCATACATCACACCAACGAATTATGACACCAGTGCCGGCAACAGCAACTATAACGCTCTGCAAGTTAGGGTGAATCGAACTACACGTAAAGGCTTGACGTACTTGCTCTCGTACACCTGGTCAAAGTCCATCGATTTGGCATGTTCAGGAAACTATGGCGTAGAGGGGTGCGAACTGCAGAATGCTTATAATCCTCGAGGAGATCGAAGTGTGTCCGGGTTCGACCTTACCCACACCTTCTCGGGGAGTTTCATCTACGAGCTTCCGTTTGGAAAGGGGAGATCGTTCAATCCATCGAACAGAGTCATTCGTTACCTAGCTGACGGCTGGCAGTTGAATGCGATTGGGATCCTTCACTCCGGAACGCCATACGACGTCATCTACCAAGGCGACTTGGCGAATACCGGCAATACGTTTGTGCGAGCGAATCTGGTGGGAGACCCTACTCCTGGACATCGCACCCCAGAGGAATGGATTAATACGAGCGCTTTCGCCGTGCCGGCACCCCACACGTTTGGTAACTTGGGGCGCAATTCCTTGCGGTCAGACTGGTACAGAAATCTCGACTGTTCCCTGTTCAGGCGATTTCCGATGGGCGATCGACTCCAGCTTGAATTCAGGGCTGAGGCATTCAACGCCACGAACAGTGTTGTTTTCGCCGTTCCCGCAAACGTTATCAATGCTGCCGGGTTTGGTGTGGTGACGTCCACGGCGAACACGCCGAGACAGCTGCAACTAGCGCTCAAGTTGGCCTTTTAGCCTATGCCTCCTACGACACAGAATCACGATTCCGCAAGAAGGGTCCTGCAGCGGTGGCGCTGCCAGGTTGGGGTGTTGCGTGTGCAGAACCGCACTTCGTTATCGATCTCAGCCGTAGTGTTCTTGGCAGTCCTCTTTAGTACTCTGGCTAAAGCACAGGGGAACTTGACCTCAAACAGTTCCAGCGCCGTGGCGCAAGTGAGTGTCAACCACCGCACTATAAGGATGCCGTTGATTGAAGGGAATGACATCCGGTTTACGCGACTCTCCACAGCAGCAGGGTTGTCACAGACAAGAGTGGCGGATATTGTTGATGACGATCAAGGGTTTTTGTGGTTTGGGACGCAGTATGGGTTAAATCGCTACGATGGCCACAAGTTCAGAGTGTTTACTCCCAATCCGGCGAGCCTGAATAGCCTAAGCGGAGGATACATTTACTCCCTGTTCAAAGACCGCTCGGGCATGCTCTGGATCGGATGTGATCTTTTTCTGGACCGATTCGACCCGGCGACGGAGACATTCAGCCATTACTCGCTCGAAAGCAAGGACTTGAACCGTAGTCCCGGAGTCGTGTTCCACATTAGCCAGGACCGCGCCGGAGTGTTATGGCTGGCGACCGGCAGTGGATTGTACGGATTAGATCCTGGCACGGGGCGTATAACTCGCCACTACGGCCATGATCCTCTGAATCCCTCAAGCTTGAGCAGCAATGATGTTAAGGCAACGGCTGAAGACCGGAGCGGCAGGTTTTGGGTTGCCGACGGCAACAATTTGGAACAATTCGATCGGAAGACAGGCAACGTCATGATGCGGGTTTCGCTGGCAGAATCGGTGCGCGACTTCTCATTCTATGAAGATCGCTTTGGCGTGATCTGGATTGGCTACACTGCTAGAGGTGGCAGTGGCGGCTTTGCGTCCGTCGATCGAAAGACGAACAAGATCACCCATTATTCGTTTTACAACAAGGAATCCGGCGAGACTTTGCCAATTGCCATACACGCGATGCGCGGAGACGAAAACGGAACTCTTTGGCTCGGCACCATGGGCGCAGGCTTACTCAAATTTGACCAGGGACATGAAAGGGCGATTCGTTATCGCAATCATCCTGGCGAACTCGAAAGCCTACCCGATGATCGGGTGATTGCCTTGGCCGAGGATCACGAAGGAAACATCTGGGCAGGACTGCAAACGACAGAGCCAACCTATTTCACCCCCAGGAGGGGATCGTTCCGCCCACTGCTACCGCGAGGCCTCAGTTCTAAAAATCTGGGCGAGAACATGGTCAACGCCATCTATGAAGATCGCGAAGGAGTCCTCTGGATCGGCACCGTGGCATTGCTTACGCGTATTGATCGCACGAGTGGAAAAGACATCTCTTATAGGCCTCCGGAGTCTGGACTAAATAACGATCTCACCGCGATCACGGAAGACGCTTCGGGCTCTATCTGGGTTGGCTCAAACGGGCAAGGACTGTACCGTTTCGACCGCAGGACCGGACAATTCAAGACGTTCCGTCACAATCCCGCCGACCCGACGAGCTTGAGCGACAACACGATCATCCGAATATTCACCGACCACGCTGGTATGATGTGGCTTGCAACGTGGAATGGTCTCGATCGCTTTAACGCCGCTACTGAGCGCTTCGTCGTATATAAACGCGATGCGCAAAGCCGGATGGAACAATATTATGACATCGCCGAAGATAAGAATGGGACTTTGTGGCTCGGCGGCAACTCGGGTCTGCAGCACTTCGATCCAGGGACAGGTAAGTTCACAGGCTACGAGCATCGGATCGCTGATCCGAGCTCTCTGAGCGACAACCGGGTAACCTCCGTCCATATCGATCATTCAGGCACGGTTTGGGCTGCTACGCACAGCGGACTCGACAAAATCAACCTCGTAAGCGGGACGTTCACCACTTACTACACCAAGGATGGACTGCCTAGCAATCGAGTGCATTGTATCCTCGAAGATCAGCGGGGCGATCTCTGGATGAGCACGAGCCGAGGTGTATCCAGGTTCGATCCCGTTGCGAAGACATTCAAGAACTACTCCGTGGCGGACGGTCTTCCCGGCATGGATTTGACCGGATGGCGGACGTGCTTCAAGAGTCCTAGCGGCGAGATGTTTTTCGGGGGATTCAGCGGGGCGACGTCTTTCTACCCTGACAGAGTAGTCGACAGCGCATACGTTCCTCCAATCGTCTTCACTGATTTTCGATTGTTCGGCCAACCGGTGGAAGTAGGCAGCGGCTCGCCGCTCAAAAAGTCAATCAGTTACGCGGACAACATCACGCTCTCTCACCAGCAAAGCACTTTCTCCTTGGAGTTCGCAGCACTCAGCTCCTCCAACGCTTCCATAAGTCGATATCGCTACAAGCTTGACGGATTGGATCAGCAATGGAATGAGACCGGCAGTGATCAACGGATGGTGAATTACGCGTCTTTGCCTGCTGGAGACTATACGTTTCATGTGCAAACAGCAACCGGGCAAAGCGGGTGGGGCCTCCCTGGCGCGACTTTGCGTATCCAGATTCTTCCCCCGTGGTGGCGTACCTGGTGGTTTCGGGCAATGGTTGCCGCAGCATTACTGTTCTTAGTCTGGGGCGTGTACCACATCCGCGTCCGGAGCATCGAGCAGCACTACCACGAACGAAGGGAAGTTGAAGAGGCGCTGCGTCAGGCACATGCGGATCTCATACACAGCAACCGTGTGAGCAGCATGGGGGAGCTGACTGTCTCCCTGGCGCACGAATTGAATCAACCTATTGCCGCAGCAATCATCGACGCCAATACTTGCTTGCGCTGGCTTGCGCGCGAGCAACCCGATCTGGACGAGGCCCGTGCGGCTACGTCGAGAAGCGTCAAAAGCGCAACTCGTGCGGCGGAGATCATCAAGCGGGTCCGCCTGCTCTTCAAGAAGGGCACTCCAGAATGGGAATTGGTGGATCTAAACGAAGTCATTCGAGAAATGATCGTTCTCCTGCACGGCGAGGCAACTCAATTCGCCATATTAGTTCGGACGGAACTCGCTGCAGACCTCCCTCGGGTCATGGGAGATCGCGTGCAACTGCAACAGGTGTTGATGAACCTCATGATCAACAGCATCGACGCGATGAAAGATGTGGATGGGACGCGCGAGCTCACCATCCAGTCGCAATGCGGCGAGAATGGTCAGGTGTTGATCTCGGTCAGCGATACCGGCGTGGGGCTTCCACCGCAGCAGGAGGACAAGATCTTCAATGCGTTCTTTACCACCAAGACTCACGGCACGGGCATGGGACTGCGGATCAGCCGCTCCATTATTGAATCGAACGGCGGCCGCTTGTGGGCTGCCGACAATTCTCCGCGCGGCGCAAGATTTTGTTTCACCTTACCTACCAGCGGCGAGACACGCGACTCAGTTGTGTCGGGAGATCGCATTGGACCTGCTGACGGCCTTCACGCCAACACCCCGTCGTCTGAGTCTATGAATGCTGGGCGACCCACGCAGGGGGAGTAAGGTGTGCGAGCCGCTGCATCGGCAGATCGGCAAGTCCGGGGAGGACCGCGGCCAGATAGTCGCGCAACGAGAGCTTCAACCGCCGACAGCTTTCCAGACCGAGAGAATCGCTGCGACCTTCGGTGCCGCCTGTGGGCTGCCTATGTGGATCCAGTTCTTTCGCCCCAGAGCCACAGGACGCATCGAATTCTCCGCCAGGTTATTGCTCAATTCAAGTTCAGGATATTCCAGGAATCGTGTAAGTTTCCTCCACGGTGTGAGCAAGTATTGGCAGGCCTTGCTGAGTACACTGGAGGGCAATGCAACGGACTGTGCTGCCTCGATCTTGTTACGGATATCATCCAGCAATCCGGAAGTTGGATCTCAACTGCTGATAACAGGGTGAGGCACTCATCCAGACCGGCTGAAGGTCAAAACGCGGGTTCTGGGTGGATCGTCGGCAAACCGCACCTTACTCTCCAGCGACCTGACTCCGAGCACGTCCCTCAGTTCGTTCCTGGGGTGGCTGCTGGCCTCGCTCAAACCAAAAAGTCATCGGGGAATTAGGCAGAAATATCCATAATATTAGTCAATTCACGTCTGACTTGAATTGACTAATATTGTGGATATTTTGGCTTATCGCTATCCAATAAATATCGCCATCTGTGGCAAGCCGACAATTTCAATATGATTACGGATATTTATGACAATATCCAGAACGACTGAAACTGTCTTGATGAACGATACCGGCTGGATCTGTGGCGCAGTCCCTCCCGGTTCTCTGCTCATTGCTGGCTTGCACGAATAGCCGCTGGTGTGAACGAACAATTGGATACTCAACAATAGAATTTGATACTTGACAATAAAGTTTGATACTGAATCGCTAAGTGAGATTGGACTAGTTCCGCGCCCTGAAGACTCCGGATCGTCGCGGCCCCAAAGGCGACGACTGAGCAGTGTCGCCCCGGTACTGAAAGGCAACGCGTCGGCGGTTCGATCCTGTCTCTGGCCACCACCACCATTACACACCTCTCTATATTCATATTCGAATCAGTGGGCTCACTCTTCAGCCGGCGGCTTGAAAAATCGGCTTATTGCAGGTGCATATTATGCGCCAAATTTGCTATCCCCGCCGTTGTTTTGGGGATGGTCCACCCTGCCGCATAGTCGTTACTGCTTGGCAAACTCTGGCGTCACCGGCAGTATTGAATTGATTCTAAAGTGCTTAGTACGGAGAGAACGGTAGCGAGCACCTTCGGGAGCAGAACAGTGGCACGACGGAGCGCTAAAAATTCAGACATCTCGGAACAATTCGAGCTAGGATTGCCGTAACGAGGGTGGAGGCGCCCGACCCTTGAACAACTTAGACGAACACACCGTTGACGAGCAGAACATTATCGAATCGCATCTTGCGACCGGGGAGGATCTGGGCCCGTATCAATTTCCGCAGCTATCGACTCTCTCCCCCGCATTCTTCTATCAGTTTGTACCGGTAGCGAAAGCTCCGGAGGTACCTGAAATAGTCTTTGTGCCGACAGACCTTGCGAGTCGGCATGAGATTGTAGGTGTACTTGCGAGTTGGAACTTTCTCTGGGAGGCCGCTCAATACCGGAAGCAGGCCTTTGAGGACCGGAAGCTGCGAACAGATGTTCCCGGACTGGCAGCCTGGATAGACGGTTTGCCTGAGGCAAATACCTACCTCATTCCGGAGAGTGCCACCAAATATGAAGCCTATGCCCCTTTGTTTCATCTTCTCCCGAAGCGATTGCTTGACCGGCACCGACTTCCGGCACTGAAACGTCCTCTATGGCCGAACAATGGCGTGTCGTGGTGGAATGAAAAACTGTTGCCGCTTGATTTCGAGAATCGCTTGAGTCGGGCGTTCGCCGAACACATCTGGAGCTACATCGACTCCGGTTCAGGTATGCGAGCATTTAGTCGGACTGAACCCTTGAAGTTGTTGTCCCATAGCCTCGATTTCTGGCTCCCGTATGCTCTGACCATTCTGGAAGAACATATGAGAGATTTCGAGCGGGTTGCGCCCGAGACGCCGAAACAACGGAAGCTTCTGGCTCGTGCAAAGAAAGAAGAGTTCCCCGAAGTGGATATCGACCGTCCGCGAAAGGGTGGTTGCCTTTGGATGGGAGAGGAAGATGCTGCTGAGATTACGGAAGAGATTGTGAATGCAGCCGATGAAGGTGGGCGGCTGAGGGGGCTTATCGACGCGGTTAGGTCGAATCGTGTCGTCGATGATTTCTCACCCTGCTGGTCCTACGCAAGAGAAGATTTTGAGCGAAAGATCTACTCAAAGCGCTCCAAGGTACGGGTATCTTTCGTTGAATTGAAGGACACGCTCCCTGTTCACAGTAGACACAGCGAATACACCGACAATCTGCTGTGGCAGGATTTTTCAGCTTTGTTGGACGCAAAGGAACGGCATATCGTCGTGTGCCTTCGTAGTGGCGTGACAAAGTTAGGGGATATCGCCTCGTCACTTGGATACGCCAACCACAGCCCAATATCAAAGGCCCTCACGTGCATTCGCAAGAAAGCTGCCGCTCTGCTCAACTGAGCAGCGGCGTACAAATCAAAAGCCCCTCAACGAGGGGCTTTTGGATGGGAAAGGGGCTTGTGCTCCGCGGCAGCAACGCTTCCGCTCAGGGCTCCACTCCAGCTTCTGACACTTCCAACCGCCAGGACAACCGTTAGCGCTTCGACACATTTCACGAGACATGCCAGAAAATTGGCAACGAACGATGGACCCGAGTGTGCCAATGAATATCCATCATGCTCTCCTGACCTCTCTTCTTTGATGCTTGGACGAAACATCGTCATTCAGAACTTCGCGATCAGAGTTACTCCGCCGACAAGCAGACAAGCTCCTACGATTCTCCAGATACTCGCCGGATGGGTATCCATGCGAAACCATCCGAAGTGATCGATGGCCAGCGAACTGATGAGTGCTGCCGTCACCGTGATACCTACAAACGGGCCGCCACCGATCTTATTCACAAATCTGAGACCGGCATATACCTGGACCGACCCTACGAGACCGCCGACCACAGCCCACCAGGGCATCTCTGCGAGAGCCTTCGATGTTGGCAGCGGGTGAGGCATGACGAAGAAGGCCGCCGTGAAAAAGAACGTGATGAGTGCAAACGACACTGCCGACGCGAGCCATGGATTTCCGAGCGACTTGTTGAGTTGACCGTTCATGGCGGCTCCGCACGATTGCAGAGCTCCTCCGAAAATGATGAATGGAATGATCCAGCCAGCGTTCATTGTGTCTCCTTTACGAGGTTCGAACCAACATCTGCATCAGGATGGCCCCACCCAGTGCGAGCAGGAGAGCCACGGGCATTGCGACTGCTCCCACCTTGAGAAACTTCCAAAACCCCACATCAAGCTTCTCTTTACGTAGGGCTAGGAGCCAGAGAATGGTTGCCAACGAGCCGGTGACCGAGAGGTTTGGTCCCAGATCGACGCCGATCAATACGGCATTTGCGATCAGACCCTTTGCGTGAGCGGCCTGCAGAGTGCCTCCAGCGATCAGACCGAGCGGCAGATTGTTGAATAGATTGTTTCCGATTGCAACGGTGAAGCCGATGACGGAGGCTCCGACCGCAGGCGCAAACCCCTGTGCTGAAGTCAGCCATGCTTGTGTGATTTTTAGCGCACCGATGCTCTTCATCGCATCCACCATGATGAAGAGCCCTGCAACCAGTACCAGCGTTCCCCAGCTAATCTCGCGAACGAGCTGCAGAGGGTTCTTTCGTGACTTGATCGAGACCCCAACCGTGATGGCAAGAGCAACGAGGCATGTAGGAAGGCCGAGATCCTTCTTCAACAGCGACGTAGTCAACAGCACCAGGACCATAACGGCGAGTCCGGCGAGGACCAACTTGCCATCGCCGTTGAGCGGCTGGGCGGGAACGTCGCAGTCGATGGCGGCGCGAAGTTCTTTCCTGAAGATGAATCGCAGAACAATGTAGGTGCCAACAATCGAGAGAATAGAGGGGACAACGAAAGACAGCAGCCACTGTCCCAGGCCAGGCATGCCGTTATGGAAGACGACCAAATTGGCTGGGTTTGAGATCGGCAGAACGAACGACGCCGCATTCGCAATCAGAGCGCAGGCAAACAGATAAGGAAGTGGGTTTACCTTCGCCTTGCGCACGGCTGCGAGGATCGCAGGCGTCAGAACGACGGCGGTTGCGTCGTTCGACATGAAGATCGTGACGACCACTCCGATCCCGTAGACAAGAGTGAAGAGGAGTGAACAGGACTCGCTTGCCCCTCTCACAGCAATCGAGGAAAGCCACTCAAAGACGCCGTGCTCTCTCGCAAGCTCCGAGAGCAACATCATTCCAGAAAGAAACAGATAAACGTCTGAACCTTCCGCGATCGCTCGCCCCGCCAACGTTAGAGGAATCAGCCGTAGAAGAAGCAATAACAGCGCACCTCCTCCGACCCAATACACCTCTGGAATTCCGCGCGGGCGTATCAGCATCAGCAGGATGCTGACGGCGACGATGAGCGGAAGTAGAAGATGTGCAAGAGACGCAGAAATCATCTACCACTTCTTCCCATTCTTGTTCGGTCCTAACTGCGTCCCAAGCAAGCCGTGCTCCGGCCACGCTTGCAGTGCGTTGTCCTGATCGCGGCTTAGCCGCTCTTGTAACACAGGGGACGCCGTACCCAGAAGCACTCGGATCGTGTCTGCAGCCGTCTTCCCGTCAGCATCCTCTGCCCATACGTGGAGCGAATAAATACCATCGGGAATGTCGCCGACCTCCAAGCTAGCCTCCCAGACCTGGCTTCCGGGTACTTGTTGCAGTTGTACGCGTCGCTGCTCGAAGCTGGCCATGACGTGGCGGGCCTCGCTTTTTCCCCAGAACTTTGCACGGATGCGAAGGTTGTTCCTCGCAGTTATCTCAATCGGGTGTAACTCCGTCATGAGGCGTTCGTCGCCTGGCGCTGTGATCATCAGAGCAGGCAAGCTCCCCAACTCCAGGAATCGCCAGCTAAGCACTCCGTCATCCACATTGGTTATCGAGAAACCGACCCGCCCTTCCTCGATCTGTCCTGTTGAGCGAGTGGCCGTGTAGATGGTTCTCCCATCATTCGCAACTTCGTTGTAGTGGGTATGGCCCATATCAACCAGCCACACGTTGTGCTTTTTGATCAAATCAATCAATTGCTGTTGCCCTACCTTCAAATCGCTTGGATAGCAATGGAGCAACAGAACCTTGCTTTGGCCTTTCTTTCCTGCGGCTTCAAGTTGTTGCTCGATCCACTGCATTTGTTCTGGCAGGACGGCGAACGATCCGGGCTCTGGTCGATCGAAAGCGTTTAGCGCAAGAAACCGTATGTTGCCTACGTTGAAGGCATAATGCTTCTCAGAAGTCACGAGATTGAGGAAATTGGCGAAGCTCTTCTCATGAACGTCGTGATCGCCGATGATGGCGCACCAGGGGACCTGCAATCGGTCGAGCGACTGGCGGACTACTCGATAGGCATCAGAATCACCATGCTCGGCCACATCCCCAGGCAGGTACACAAAGCTGATCGAATTGGAGAACGCGGCGTTGATGTCCTCGACCATCGCCTGCAGATCAAGATCATTCTGCTCGCCTGCGAGGGTCATATGAAGATCGCCGAGATGAATCCAGGAGACAACGCCGGCAGTGTCAGGCCTATTTGGGTGGAAGGAACGGAGAGTTGTGGGTTTGTTCATGCAGCGGCCTCCTGGGCACAAGGGGAGATGGGTGAATCAACGTCAGGCGGAGTGAAATCTCGGAGTGTTTCCGGTACACAGAACCAAAGCAATGCGAGAGCAATTGCTGCCACGCCTCCGAGGGTCAGAAACGATACGCGGAAGCTGTAATGCTCTATGAGCTTGCCGCCAAAGAAGGTGCTGAACGCTGCTCCCAAGCCAACCGCAGTCGCGAGGCCACCTCCAACCAGGTTGAAGCGGCCGGTCCCTCGCGTACGATCTGCTACAACCAAGATGGCGACCACTCCGAAGATTGCATTGGCGACACCGTCTAATACCTGTACGGCGATGAGACCAGTCGGGTTATGGATCAGTGTGTACAGCACGGCTCGGATGGGCAGAACGCTGAAACCTAACAGAAGAAGCGGCTTTCGACCATGCGCCCTCGCATAGCGCCCTATCGCAGAGGCCGAACACATGATGACGATTTGAGTGACCACGATGCAAGCTGACATGAACGGCGCGGCAGTCTCTCTGGCTCCCTTCGTAAGCATCTCGCCGAGTTGCGGAAGCATCGCTGCGTTCGCAAGGTGGAAGAAGAAGGCACAAACGAAGAAGATTAGTAGGACGCGGTCACCCAATAGGGTTCTGGTAATTGAGGCGGCTTCGATCTCCCTGTTCTGCTCCCAGGGTTTGGATCCGCCGCGTGCCAGTTGGGAATCGATATCTTTGCGCCGAATGGACAGCACGGAAAGGATGGTTGGCACAGTCAGCACCGCAGCTGTGATGAAAATGGCTCGATTTCCGAACAGCTTGCTGACGCCCGCAATTAAGAGGGCACAGACGACGTTGCCCGCAGAATTGAATGACTGATTTTTCCCAAACTGAAGATCAAATAACTTCACTCCCACAAGGCCCATCGTGACGGCAGCAAGCGTTGGTCCCAGGAACGCGCCTGCCCCGCCTATCAGGAGTTGCGACGTGTAGACGGCCCATGGCTGCGCAGTGAGAGAAAGCAGCAAAGCCCCTAGAGCCAACAGGACAGACCCGCCAACCAGGATCGACCTCTTTGATCGTACCCGGTCGACGATTGCGCCTGCCGGAGTCTGCAGACTTAGAGCAAGGATGCCACCCGCCGTCAGCAAAACCCCGACGCGGCCCGGAGCCCAACCCGCGCCAGCAAGATATGCGGCGAGAAATGGTCCGAGTCCGGTCTGCACGTCGGCTAAAAAAAAATTCGTCGCGGCCAAAGCATGGAGACTCTGTTTTTTCTCTAACGGTATTTGGACGGCGGCATTCATGGGGACTCGTTTACGAAGTAGAGAGCATCAGGGTTTCTACCCCGTCCTGCAGTTCGTTTGGGCGATGCTTCTTTACATGCGCCAATGTTTCAGCCCCACGGACCAACTCCATGGCCTGACGGTAGCTTCTTCGCTGAAATGCCTTTTGGGAGTGCTTCATTGCACTCTTGTAGAGAGCAATGACAGGCTCGTGGCGCTCATCTTCGTGTTCCCAGTGCTCCTCCGCCTTCATCGTCAGGCGTTCAAACTCCTCCGAGAGGACGTTTGTGAGATCCTCGGAAATCTCCTCCGACTCTGCGGTATCGTGTGCGCGCGCAGCAAAGCTGAAATGCTCTGCAGCTCTGAGAAGGTCTGCGGCATCCTTCCTATGCCCGTTTTC
>WNFC01003629.1_pt1 | contig 38698 bp, 34 predicted proteins | sample 5400541 | NCBI WGS metagenome assembly WNFC01 (sample SAMN13153342, study PRJNA577476) | soil metagenome | isolation source: 120 cm saprolite under Douglas fir tree site 2 hole 2 replicate 1 | place: USA:California | collected 2015-04-18 | reverse complement strand
AGCCTGCCGCGTCCTGCCAACGGCCGCCGGCGCTCGATCATCGCGCATCCGCGCGCGCAGAGCGGAAACGGCCTCGCAGCCGGCATCCAGGTTGCGCTCGATGTGTTGTTGCCGGGCGAGCGGACCGTGCCCTACCGGCAGAACTCGACCCAGGTCAACTTCGTCATTCGCGGCCGCGGGCATTCGATCGTCGGCGGCAAGCGCTTCGAAGTGAATCTTTACGACGTCTGGAATACGCCCTCCATGCATATCTATTGGCATGGCAACGACAGCAAGGACATCCAAGCTCGACTCACCTACTCGAATGCCGCGTTGCTCGAACTGATGAACATCCATTACGTGGAGGAGAACCCGCCGCCGATCGAGCCGGTCAAGCACGAGGAGCAAAGCGAGGAGGATAAACGGCGCCGCGTCTCGCCCTACGGAACGATCAAGCTCGATGAGGAGGGCGCCAGTCTCATGCCCTACGAGGTGCTGATCAACCCGCCGGCGGTGGAGTCGAAGGCGCTGCACTGGCCGTGGGAGCAGGTCAAACACCATCTCGACAAGCTGCAGGCGCTCGGCAAGGACTATATCGGCCGGCGCCTCTACATGCTCTACAATCCGATGACCGGGCGCACCAACGGCTGCACGCCGTCGTTCTTCGCCACGATGACGATACGGCCGCCCAAGATCGTCGACCGGCCGCACCGCCACACCTCGGCCGCCATCAATTACTACTTCCACGGCACCGGGCGCTCGACCGTCGACGGCGAGGTGCTGGAGTGGAAGGCGGGCGATCTCATGCTCTCGGCCCCCGGCTGGGCGGTCCACAACCACGCCTCCTACGATGATTTCGTCTACGAGCTGACGGTCCAGGATCAGCCGCTGAACATCGCCATGGAAAGCCTGCTGTGGCAGGAGAGCCTCAAGCTGCCGCTGGCGGTTCTCGGCGTGCAGGAGGGCTTCGGCACCAATCGCGCGGTCGGTTGAGCGGACGGAGCGTTCGCGCGGCGTGCGGCGCCGCAATTCGTTGCTCGAGTAAAAGCACTGCCAGTGGCGCAGTGTCGCGCGCGGTGCGCGGCGTCTCGCGCGGTCTGCCGAGGCCATGCTAGGTTTGCCGCACGGTGGGCAACTCGAGGCTCTCACCCCGTTCGAAGGACCCGCGATGACACCGATACATGTTGTGATGCGCGCGTGCGCGCTCGCGCTCGTTGCCCTGTTCACGCTCACGCCGGCGCTGGCGCAAGATCAGCTCAAGGTCGCCATCGGCCAGATCAACAATTGGGAGAACCAGCCGCCGACGCTCGGCCAGGATGCGGGCATCTTCAAGCGGCACAACCTCGTGCTCGACAATGTCGGCACCCAGGGCGCGGGCGAGACCATGCAGCCCGTCATCGCCGGCAGCGCCGATCTCGGCGCCGGCGTCGGCGTAGCCGGCGTCATGCGCGCGTTCGCCAGAGGCGCCCCGCTGCGCATCCTGCTGCCCGCGTTCACCGGAACCGGAGACCTGTATTGGTACGTCAAGGCGGAATCACCGCTGAAGACCGTCAAGGACATCACCGCCAACAACACCATTGCCTATTCCACCAGCGGCTCGAGTTCGAACAACCTCGTGCTTGCATTCGTCGACGAGCTTGGCGTCAAGGCCAAGCCGACGCCGACCGGCGGGCCGGCCGCCACGCTGACTCAGGTGCTGTCCGGTCAGATCGACATCGGCTGGGCCTCCCCGCCGTTCGGCATGAAGGAGCTCAAGGAGGGAAAGATCCGCATCCTCATCCGCGGCAGCGACGCGCCTTCGCTGCGCGGGCAGACGGTGCGAACTATCATCGTCAACGCCGATGCGCTCAAAAGCAAGCGCGACGCGATCATGCGTTTCGTCCAGGGCTATCGCGAGGCCGTCGACTGGATGTACGCGGATCCCAACGCCATCGCGATGTACGCCGAGAAGATGAAGCTCGACCAGAACTTGATCGCAGACTCGATCAAGGAGTTTCATCCCAAAGCGGCGATGCAGACCGACGAGATGAAGGACATGGCTGGGATCCAGAGGGACGCGGTCAAGCTCAAATTCATCGATGCGCCGCTGAGCAAAGAGCAGCTTGCCGAGCTCATCCAAATCCCGCCGCGCACGAAATAAGAGCAAGCACAAAGGCCGCGTCCGGGCGCGCGGCTGAGTAAACGGCTGTGAGGGTCCATGCGCGATCGGCGCTGGCTGTTGTCGCTTCTGCTCGCGGCGGCGATCGCGCTTGCTGTCTCGCCAGCGTCGGCGCAGGAGACGTTCAAGGTTGCGATCGGGCAGCTTGGGCTGTGGGCGGTCGACGCGCCGCGGCTCGGCCAGCGCGCCGGCATCTTCAAGAAGCATGGCCTCGTCCTCGACATCTTCGGCACCTCCGGCGGGGGCGAGACCTTGCAGGCGGTGATTTCCGGCTCCGCCGATCTCACGGTCGGGATCGGCACCGCCGCGGTTTTGCGCGCCTATTCCAAGGGCGCGCCCATCCGCGTGATCGGGGTGAATTTCACCGGGGCAGGGGACCTCTATTGGTATGTGCGGGCGGACTCGCCCATCAAGCGCCTCGCCGATGCCAGCGATGCGACGACCATCGCTTACTCGGCGAGCGGATCCTCGAGCCATAACGTGGTCCTTGCCTTCCTGCAGGAGCTCGGCGTCAAGGCAATGCCGACCGCGACCGGGACGCAGCCTGCGACGCTCACCCAGGTGATGTCGGGGCAGATCGACATCGGGTGGAGCGTGCCACCGTTCGGCTTGAAGGAATTGGCGCAAGGCAAGATTCGCATCATCGCCAACGGCAACGACGTGCCCTCGCTGCGCAGCCAGAGCGTCCGTGTCGATATGGTCAATGCCGAAGTCTTCAAGCGCCGCAGGGACGCGGTGCTGCGTTTCGTGCAAGCTTACCGCGCGACCCTGGATTGGATGTTTTCCAGCCGCGAGGCGGTCCAGATTTATGCCGAGGAAACGAACGTGCCGGTCGAGCTTGCGGCCATGACGCGGGACAAGTTCCAGACCAAGGAGGCGATGCGCAACGATCGCCTGTCGGACCTCGACGCGGTCATGGCGCAGGCGGTGCGGCTCAAGTTTCTGGACAAGCCGCTCGGGAAGGAACAGCTCGCCGAGCTGATCCAAATCCCGCCGCCTTGAACCGCGGCTCGAGAATCATCGAGGCCCAAGTGGTGCTGACGCTCACGCTTTGCCTGCGCTAGGGAACCCGGCGTCCAGTGAACGCGGGCGAGCGCTTTTGCAGGAACGCGCGCATGCCCTCGGCGTAGTCGGGCGAGAGGCTCGCCTCGCGCTGCGACTCGCGCTCGAGGTCGAGCTGGGTGTCGAGATCGTTGGCCCAGGCCTCATCGAGGGCGCGCTTGATCAAGGCAAGCGCCACCGTCGGCGCCGCGGTGAAGTGGACGCAGAGCTGGTGGGCTTGCGCCATCAGCTCGAGGTCGTCGAGCGTCTTCCAAATGAGGCCCCAGGCTTCGGCCTTGTCCGCGGGGAGCGGCTCGGCGGTAAGCGCAAGCCCGCGCGCGCGGGCGGGACCGATGAGCCGCGGCAGGAACCACGTGCCCCCGCAATCGGGGATGAGGCCGATCTTGGCGAAGGCCTGCACGAAGGTCGCCGAGCGCGCCGCCAGCACGATGTCGCAGGCGAGCGCAATGTTGGCGCCGGCGCCGGCCGCGACGCCGTTGACCGCGGCGACTACAGGGAACGGCAATGCGCGCAGCTTGCGCACGAGCGGGTTGTAATGGGTGTCGAGCGCGTCCCCGAGCACCATCGTCTTGCCGTCCGGAGTCATCCGTTCACGCAAATCCTGGCCCGCGCAGAAGGCGCGCCCGGCGCCGGTCAGCAATAGCGCGCGGCAGTCGGTGTCCTCCTCGGCCTCGGCGAGCGCGCGCTTGAGCTCCTGATGCATCGCCTCGTTGAACGCGTTGAGTTGGCGCGGCCGGTTCAGCGTGATGACACGATAGCCCGCGCGCCGCTCGACCAGCACAGGTGCTTCTTCCATGGGCGCCTCCTCGTGAACTTCGACGGCCGCGATTGGGCCGGGCCATGGTAGCGCGGCTCACCGGCGAAATCGCCTGCCGAGCGCGGTCGCGGCCGCCGGCGATGCGTGGCCTAGTCGTTAGGTCGTCCGCGACCTTTTGGCGGAGCGCGCGGTCATGGCCCATTGCATCTTGGAGCGGAGACTATAAGAGAAATCGCACGCGACGGCCGATAAGCGCATTTGGGAGGATCGCAAATGACCCGCACGCCGCCAACCAATGCCGTCACCCGCCGCAGCTTCGCTGCCGGCGCAGGCGCCGCCGGATTGCTTGCCGCGACCGCGCCGCTCGACTTCGCTCGCGCCCAAAGTGGGCCGCTGAAGGTCGGCGTTCTGCTGCCGCGCTCGGGAGCGCAAGCAGGCATCGGGCAGGATTGCCAGCGCGGGGTCGAGCTCGCGCCCGCGATCTTCAAGCAGCTCGGCCTGCCCGAGCTCGCGATCGTGAACGCCGACACCGAGACCAACGTGGAAGTGGCGCGGGCGCGGGCCGAGAAACTGATCAACGACGGCGCCCAGCTTCTGGTCGGCGCCTTCGATTCCGGCCAGACCTCAGCGATCGCGCAAGTCGCCGAGCAGAAAGGCATTCCCTTCGTTATCAACATCGCCGCGGCGCCCCCGATCACCGAGCAAGGCTACAAATTCGTCTTTCGAAATTTCCCCACCGCGCCGATGATCCTCAGCGACGCCTTCACCAATCAGAAGGAACTGTTCGACGCGACCGGGGTGGCGCCGAAATCGGTGGTATTCATGCATGCCAACGACACCTTCGGCACCTCGATGCAGCAGGGCATCAGCGCCGTGATGCCCCGCTTCAACATGCCTTACAAAATCGTCGAGCAGATCGCCTACGATCCGACCGCGCGCGACCTCTCGGTCGAAGTGGCCAAGGCCAAGGCGACGGGCGCGGAGGCGCTGCTCATGGTCAGCCGGCTCAACGACGCGATCCTGATCACCCGCGAACTGGTCAAGCAGCGCTGGTCGCCGATGGCGGTGCTCAGCATGGGGCCGGGCTGGTACGAGGACCAATATCTCAAGACGTTGGGCAAGCTCTCCGACGGCCCGATGAGCTTCGTGCCGTGGTACGACCCGCACAAGAAACTTGCCCAGCAACTCGAAGCCGCCCTCGCCAAGGCCTACCCGGGCATCAATCTCAACACCAATCATGTCTTTACCTTCGAGGCGCTGCTGGTCGCGGCGGACGCCTATAAGCGGGCGCGCTCGAGCGACCCGAAGACACTCGCGGACGCGATCCGCGCCACCAACATCACCGACAATGTGAGCATTGGTCCCGGCATCCAGTTCAACGACAAGGGTCAAAACGACAAGCTCAAGAATGCCGCGATTCAGAACCGCGGCGGCAAGCTCCTCACGATCGCGCCAAAGACCGCGTCGAACGCCCAGCCCGAATTGCCGATGAGCCCGTATGACCGGCGCGGCTGAGATGCTCGCTCGCTGATCCTGCGCCGGCCGCGGCAGCGGGGCGGAGCCTTGCCGTAAGGGCTTTTAACGCCCGTCTTCGCGGGCTATGGGACGGGCGTGGGACGCCCTTAGGGCAGGACCGATCGGTGGCCGCAGAGATCTATTTCAACGTCGCGGTCAGCGGTGTTTTGACCGGCCTCGTCTACGGCCTGATGGCGGTCGGCCTCTCGGTCATCTTCGGGGTCGTGCGCGTCGTCAATTTCGCCCATGGCGAGATGATGACCATCGCCATGTATCTCGCCATCGTGCTGTTCAGCGGTCTCGGGCTCGACCCATTGGTGATGGTCGTTCCGCTGGCGGGCGTGCTGTTCGCGCTTGGCTATGCAATGCAGGCCGGCATCATCAATCCGTTCATCACCCGGCCCGAGTATAGTCAGTTCATCTTGCTGGTCGCGGTCGCGATCATCATCACCAACGTCCTGCTGATCGTGTTCGGACCCGATGCCCGCAACGTCCAGACGTCCTATTCGTTCGACAGCTTCCTGGTCGGACCGCTGATCATCGACGCGACCAAAGTATATGCCGGTGCGGCGACGATCGTGATCACCGCCGCGCTATTTGGCTTTTTTCGCTTTGTGCCGCTCGGCAAGGCGATCCGTGCTTGCGCCGACAACTATACCGGCGCGCTGGTGGTGGGGCTCGACGTCAAGCGCCTCTATGCGCTCACGTTCGGTCTCGGCGCCGCCTGTGTGGGGGCCGCGGGCGCGATGCTGGTGCTGCTGGTCGACGTGACGCCGGCGCTGGGGCCCGCCTTGACGCTGCTCGCCTTCATCATCGTCATCACCGGCGGCCTCGGCTCCATGCCGGGCGCGCTGCTCGGCGGCGTGCTGATCGGGCTTACCGAGGCCATGGCCGGTTTGTTTTTCACCCCGTCGGCCAAGAGCATGTTCTCCTTCGGCCTGCTCGTGCTGGTGCTGCTGTTCCGGCCGCAGGGCATCTTGGGCAAGAGGCTGTCATGATCGCCCGACTGTTCTCTCGGCCACGCCATCTATGTCGGGCTCGGCGGCTACGCGGCCGCGGCGCTCTATGTCCATTTCGGTCTCGGGCCCTGGATCGGATTGGCCGCGGCGATCGCGATCGCGGTGGCATGCGGCGCCGTCATCGGCTTCCTCGCCTTTCGCTTCGGCGTGGGCGGCGTCTATTTCGCAATCCTCACTATCGCCTTCGCCGAGTTCGCGCGCATCGGCTTCGATCACTTCGGATGGGTCGGCGGGTCGAGCGGCTTCTTCCTGCCGGTCGCCAACTATACCCGCAACGATCTTTGGAACCTGCGCGGCAATCCGACGATGTTCTACTATGTGATGCTCGCGCTTACCATCGCGGCATTCGGGCTTTGCCACGTTCTGCTCAGGAGTCGCGTCGGCTATTACTGGCAGGCGATCCGCGAGGACGAGGTTGCCGCGCGCTCGCTCGGCATCAACACGTTTCGCTACAAGATGTACGCGGTCGTCATATCCGCCGGGATGACCGCAGTCGCCGGCGTGTTCTTCGCGTTCTACTACAACAATCTGTTTCCCGAGCAGGTGTTTCACATTTCGCGCTCGATCGAGCTGATCCTGGGACCGATCATCGGCGGCATCGGTACCTTGTTCGGCCCGCTCATCGGTGCGTTTCTGCTGACCGGCCTGTCCGAGAGCATGCAGGAAATCTTGACCGCGCTCGGCCTCGATGTACCCGGCGCCAAGCAGGTCTTTTATGGACTCTGCCTGCTCGTGGTCGTGATGGCGCTGCCGGAGGGCGTGTGGCCATGGCTCGCCGGCAAGCTCGGCGTGACGGTGCGGCGATCATGAGCGCGCTTCTGTCGATCGACGCGGTCAGCAAGCGCTTTCGCGGCCTGCTTGCAGTCGATAATGTGAGCTTTCGCGTGGCGCAGGGCTCGATCTTCGCGGTTATCGGCCCCAACGGGGCCGGCAAGACCACGCTGTTCAACATCATCGCCGGCATGTCGGCGCCCGATCGCGGCTCCATCGCCTTTGCCGGTGGACGCATCGACGGACTTACGCCCGACGAGATCTGCCGCCGCGGCATCGGCCGCACGTTCCAGTTGGTGCGACCGTTCCCCGCGCTTTCGGTCGAAGACAATGTCGCCATCGGCGCGATGCTGCATCGGCACGATCCCGCGCTGGCGCGCCGGCGCGCGCACGAGGTGCTCAAGCAGCTCGATCTGTTCGGCAAGCGTCACCAGCCGGCCTCGGCGCTGACGCTGCCGGATCGCAAGCGCCTCGAGGTTGCGCGCGCGCTCGCCACCGACCCGAAGCTCCTGCTGCTCGACGAGGTGATGGCGGGGCTGCGGCCGGCCGAGACCGACCGCATGGTTTCCGTCCTCACCACGCTCAACCGCGAGACCGGGCTTACCATCCTTCTGATCGAACACGTCATGCGCGCGGTGATGGCGCTCGCCGCCCGCGTGCTGGTGCTGCATCACGGCGCGGCGATCGCGGAGGGCGCGCCCGAGGCCGTCGTGCGCGAACCCGCGGTGGTGCAGTCCTATCTCGGCGCGGAGGCGGTCGACTGATGCTGCGCGTCGACAACCTCGATGTCTTTCACGGCGACGCGCAGGCGCTCGACGACGTGTCGCTCGAGATCGGCGAGGGGGCGGTCGTTGCCATCGTCGGAGCGAACGGAGCCGGCAAGACCTCGCTCATTCGCGCCATCGCCGGCATGCACCGTCCGGCGCGCGGGCGCATCGCCTTCCGCGATATCGAGATCGGTGGGTGGGAAAGCCATCGGGTCTGCAATCTCGGCATCGGCCAGGTGGCGGAGGGCCGGCAGGTCTTTCCGACCCTCTCGGTCGCGGAGAATCTCGACGTGGGCGCGATGCTCCCGCGCGCGCGGGGCAGCCGCGCGAGAAATCTCGAACGGGTGTTCGCGTTGTTTCCCGTGCTGGCTGAGCGCTTGCGCCAGGCCGCGGGCACGCTCTCGGGCGGCGAGCAGCAGATGCTGGCGATCGGCCGCTGTCTCATGGGGGCGCCGGAGTTCGTCATGTTCGACGAGCCGTCGCTGGGCTTGGCCCCGGCCGTCGTGCAGCACCTGCTGCGCACGATCCGTGACCTCAACCGCGAAGGCCTCACCTGCGTGCTGGTCGAGCAGAATGTTGCGGTGTCGCTCAAACTCGCTGCGCAGGCCTATGTGCTCGAGAATGGACGCATCACGCTCTCCGGCGCGGGCGAGGCGCTGCTGGCCGATGAGCGCGTGCGGCGCGCCTATCTCGGACTATGAAGCGACGGCGGGTTGCGCGATGCACCCTGTCGATGCAAGGTCCCGCCTTTCGGGTAGGTCAAGGAGGTCGTGATGAAGCTTTACTTTGCGCCCGGCGCTTGCTCGCTCTCGCCCCATATCGTGATGCGGGAGGTGGGCGCCAACTTCGACCTGGAGCAGGTCAACAATCAGGAAAAGAAAACCAAGTCGGGAGCCGACTATTGGACCATCAACGGCAAGGGCCAGGTGCCGGTGCTCGAATTCGACAACGGCGAACGTCTGACCGAAGGGCCGGTGATCGTGCAGTGGATCGCGGACCAGTATCCCGCCGCCGGGCTGGTGCCTCCCGCCGGCAAGCCCGAGCGCTATCGCGTCCAAGAATGGCTCAATTTCATCACGTCGGAGCTGCACAAAAGTTTCGGCCCGGTTTTCCGGCCGACCACGCCCGACGCCTACAAGGCCATCTCCAAGGAGAACTTGGGCAAGCGCTTCGGCTGGCTCGACAAACAGCTCGCCGGCAAGCACTACCTGATGGGCGGCAAATTCACCGTTGCGGATGCTTATCTGTTCACGGTGCTGCGTTGGGCCTCGCGCATCGACATGGATCTCGGCAAGTGGCCGAACCTCAAGGCGTATGTCGACCGCGTGGCCGCACGCCCCAAGGTGCAGGAGGCGCTCAAGGCTGAAGGTTTGAGCAAGTGACGAACGAAGTTCGTCACCCCGGCTGCCCGGCCGGGATGACGCCTGGCGTCACTTCGCCGCCGGGCCGATCGTTACCGTCAAGCTGCCCACGCCCTCGATTTCGCATTCGAGCTTGTCGCCCGCGACCGTGGCGGCCACGCCCGACGGCGTTCCGGTCATGATGATGTCTCCGGCTGCGAGCGCGACCATTTCCGAGAGCTTGCCGATGACCTCCGGCACGTTCCAGATCATCTGCGCCAGATCGCCCTCTTGCCGCAGCTTGCCGTTGGCCTTGAGCGCGATGCGCCCTTTGCTCGGATGGCCGATCTTGCCGGCGGGCTGCAGCGGCCCGCAGGGCGCGGAGGCATCGAATGCCTTGCCGATCTCCCACGGCCGCTTCATGTCCCGCGAGGCGATCTGCAGATCGCGCCGCGTAAGGTCGATGCCCACGCCGTAGCCGTAGATGCAGTCGAGCGCCTTATCGAGCGGGATGTTGCGCCCGCCGGACTTGAGCGCCACCACCAGCTCCACCTCGTGATGCATGTCCTTGGTGAGCGGGGGATAAGGCACGTTTCCCCCGTCCGCCACGATGGCGTCGGCGGGCTTGGAGAAGAAGAACGGCGGATCGCGCACGTCGTGCCCCATCTCGCGGATGTGTTCTTCGTAATTGCGGCCGACGCACCAGATGCGGCGCACGGGAAACATCTTGTCGGTGCCGGCCACCGCGATGGCAGCCTGGCTCGGCGGCGTGATGACGTAGCTATTGGCATTGGCGCTCATGTTCGCTCTTCCAAGTGTCGGGAATTCAAGCCAAGGATGCGATGGCGACCGGCGGGCTCGGTTCCTGCTCGCGCAGCTGCAGGCGGTAGAACGAGGTGTAGCGTCCGCCCTTGCGCAGCAGCTCGTCGTGACGCCCTGCTTCGACGACCCTCCCATCCTCGATGACGAAGATGCGATCGGCATCGACGACGGTATGCAGGCGATGCGCGATCACGATCGTCGTTCGTCCCTCGCACAGGTGCTCGATCGCGCCCTGAACCTGCCGCTCGGACTCAGAATCGAGCGAAGCCGTCGCCTCGTCGAGCAGGATGACCGGCGCGTCCTTGAGCAAAGCGCGTGCGATGGCGATGCGCTGTCGCTCGCCGCCGGCGACTTGCAAGCCGTGCTCGCCGACTTGTGTGTCGTACCCGCGGGGAAATGCCGTGATGAAATCGTGCGCATAAGCGGCTTTGGCGGCGGCGACGATCTCGGCCTCGCTCGCGCCCAACCGTCCGAGCGCGATATTCTCGCGCACCGAGCCACGAAACAAGAAAACATCCTGCCCGACATAGGCGACCTGACTGCGCAACGAGCGGCGCGACACCGCCGCGATGTTCTGTCCGTCGATGATGATGGCGCCACTGTCGAAGTCATAGAAGCGCAGGATCAAATTGAGAATCGTCGATTTGCCGCCGCCGGAAGGGCCAACCAAGGCGGTGACGTTGCCGGGCTCGGCCACGAAGGACAGATTCCTGATCACCTTCTCGCCCGGCCGATACGCGAATTGGACGTTCGCGAATTCGACCCGCGCCTTCGAAAGCTTCAGCGGCGGCTTGCCTTCGTCGCTCGATTCGGTTGGGGGATGGTCGATGACGTCGAACAGGATGCGCACCCCGACCAGCCCGCTGTTGAGGTCGATATTGAGCCGGGCGAGGCGCTTGGCCGGCTCATACGCCAGCATGAAGGCTGCGAGAAACGAGAAGAATTGGCCCGGGGTCGCGCCGGTCTCGATCACGCGGAAGCCGCCGTAGACCAGTGCGCCGGCGATCGCGAATCCGCCGAGCGCCTCCATCAACGGGCCCGAGCGGTAGGCGACGCGCGCCCATTTGTTCGATTCGTTCTCGAGGTCGGCAACACGAGCGTCGAAGCGGGCGCGCATGTCCTCTTCCAGCGTGAACGCCTTGAGGATGCGCATGCCCTGCAGGCTCTCCTGCAACGTTTCCAGAACGCGTGCGCTGCCGGTGAACTGATCATGCGCAATCATCTTGATGCGGCGGATCATCTTGCGCAGAATCAGCATCGCCGGCGGCACCACGACGATGCTGAGCATGGACAGCACGGGATCTTGCACGGCCATGACCGCGAGAAGGCCGATGAGTGAAAGGAGATCGCGCCCGATCGACGTAATAAACAGGTTGAGCACGTGGCTCGCCGCGGCGGCGCCGGTGGTGAGCCGCGCCATGAACTCGGAGCTGTGGCGGTCAGCAAAGAAACCGACGTTATGTTGAAGCAGCTTCGCGAACATCCGTCGCTGATTATCGGCGATGATTCTGTTGCCGATGCGCGCGAGCGCGACGGCCTGCCCATAGGTGGCCATTCCCTTGATCATGAAGATCACGGCGGTCACGAGGGCGAGCATGATGATGCCCGGAAGGTTCTTGTGGACGTAGGCCTGATTGATCACGTCGCCGACCAAATAGGCGCCGAGCGCGGTGCTCGCCGCGGCAATCGCCATCAGGGCGAATGCGAGCGCATAGCGTCGCCATTGGCCGGCAGCCTGCTCCAGCAGCAGTCGCCGGACCAAAGCGGCCGTGCCTTTAGGGTCCGCGAACAATCGTTGAAAGTACGATTTGAGCATGCATGATCCGCTGCGCGCAGCGAGCCGTTCTTGCCCAGGCGGGCGCGCTTTTCAAGCGGAATCCACGGCTGCGCGGACGACCGCCGACAAACCGGCAGGCGCGGCATGCGCGCGGTGGGGCTTTTGACGATGCCCGATGTCCTGTTCATCAAGACCTCCTCGCTCGGCGACGTCATCCATCACATGCCGGCGCTGATGGAGGCGCGGCGACAGCGGCCAGCCGCGCGGTTTTGCTGGGTGGTGGAGGAGGCGTTCGCGCCGCTCGTGCAAATTCATCCGGCCGTCTCGGACGTCATCCCGGTCGCATCGCGCCGCTGGCGCGGCACGCCGCTTGCGCCCGCGACCTGGCGCGAGATCGCAAGCTTCGGGGGCGCCGTGCGCGCGCGCCGCTACGACGATATCATCGACACACAGGGGCTCGTGCGCTCCGCGCTCATGGCGCGGCTCGCCCGCGGCCGCCGGCATGGCTACGACGCGAACAGCATCCGTGAGCGAGCGGCGTCGTGGTTGTACGACGTACGGCATCGCGTCGCACGCGACCTCCATGCCATCGCGCGCAATCGCATGCTGACCGGCCTCGCACTCGGTTACGCTCCCGGTGGCGCCGTCGATTTCGGGCTCTCGCGCGAGGCTATCGCGCAAACGAGCGGGGAGCCCTACGGCATCTTGTTTCACGCCACGGCGCGGCCGGAAAAGGAGTGGCCCGAGGCGTCGTGGATCGCGCTCGGACGCGCGCTCGCCGCGCGCGATGGTTCGCTTCTGCTGCCGTGGGGGACGCAGGCGGAGCGTGCGCGCAGCACGCGTATGGCTGCAGCACTGTCGAATGCCCGCGCGCCCGAGCGGCAGCCGCTCGACCGTATGGCGGCGCTCATCGCGGGGGCGCGCTTTGTCATCGGCGTCGATACCGGGCTCATTCATCTCGCGGCGGCGCTCGGCGTGCCGTTGGTTGCGATCTTCACCGCGAGCGAGCCCGGCCTTACCGGGCCGATGGGGCAGGGGCCGATCGCCGTGGTCGGCGGCAAGCATAGGCAGCCGTCCGTGTCCGAAGTCGTGGCCGCATTCGAAACGTTGAGCTCGCGTTCGCAGCCCTAGCAAAAACCATCCGATCCGCGTTCAAGGTCTTGAGCTCAGATCGACGCGCGTGCCGGTCCAATCGTTTGGCGGACCGACGTGGCGACCCGCTCGACCGGAATGTCACGCATGCAGCGATGGTGGCCGAGGCGGCAGACCGGCTTATGGCACGGCCGGCAGGGGAGTTCGCCCGCGGTTTCGATCACCGCGGCGATCGGGTTGAGCGGAGCCCAGTGCCATGCGCTGGTCGGACCGAAGATTCCGATGGCCGGTGTACCGAGCGCAGCCGCGACGTGCAGTAGACCGGAATCATTCGATACCGCGACCGTCGCCACGGCGAGCGCGAGAATCGCGTTACGCAGATCGGGCCCGGTGAGGTCGCGGATGTCAGCGCCATCGGCGATTTCGGCGGCAAGCTCTTTTTCGCCTGGTCCGCCCACCACCCATATCCAATGGCCCTCGGCGGCAAGCCGGCGAGCGAGATCGGCGTAGGAGGCAGCGGGCCAGCGCTTGGAGGGTCCGACCGCACCCGGCGCGAGCGCAACCACGGGGCGCCCATCGGGCGCAAGCCCCAGCCGCTGGCGCCACGCGGCGCGTTCGGAGGCGGGCACCTTGAGTTCCGGCAACGGCCATTGCACCGGCGTGACCTCCCCCTTGGGCAGGGCCAGCATGGCGCAGCGGTCGGCCATGCGCGGGAGCCGGCGCTCGCCGAAGCGCAGATCGTTGATCAGGCCGAAGCGGCCCTCGCCGACGAAACCGGTCCGGCAGGGAATTCCGGCGAGCCAGGGCGCCAGCGCGGATTTCCAGGTCCGCGGCATGACCAGCGCTTGACCATACTTTTCCGCCCGCAGCCGCTGGGCGAGTGCGCGATGGTCGCTCAAGGCGAGGCGCTTGCGGGGCAGGTCAGCGACGACGCCCTTGCGCACGCCTGGCATGTAATCGAGCAGTGGTGCGACCATCGAGGTCGTCAAGATGTCGATCGGGGTGTTTGGAAATCGTTGTTTCAACAACTTAACGACGGTATGGCAGCGAACGAAGTCGCCAATCCACATGTAAGGAACGATGAGAATTGGTGATTCGGACATCAGCTTGTCGGCACCCTTTTGCGTCATTCATTGGTTTGGGACAATGAATGTGAATTCATTTCTATAGGCGGCGGAGGGGTCGGAAAGCCGTTAGCTTGCCGGTATCGGCCTGTCCAGCGGGACAGGACGCGCAAGGATTGCCTCTGGGCTTGTGTTGACACTCCGGCCCGCGGAAGTTGCACGCCTGGGCGCCCTAGGGCAAAGGGAGGGCAGCGCTGGCGGCGGGGGACGGATGTTATTGGTCACCGGCGGAGCCGGGTTCATAGGGTCCAATCTGGTTGCCGGCCTTAACGAGGCCGGACGGACCGATATCGTGGTCAACGACGCGCTCGGCAACGCCGACAAATGGCGCAACCTCGGGAAGCGCCAGCTCGCCGACGTGGTGCCGCCCGGCGAACTGATCGGCTGGCTCGACCGCCGCCAGCTCGAAGCGGTCATTCATCTCGGCGCCATCTCCGACACCACCGCCACCGACGCTGATGCCGTTCTCTCCACCAATTTCCGCCTCTCGCTTGCGCTCCTGGACTGGTGCACGGCGACTCGCACGCCGTTTATTTATGCCTCCTCGGCTGCGACCTATGGCGACGGCAGCGAGGGCTTCGACGACGACTGGTCGCTTCCGGCGCTGCGCCGGCTCAGGCCGATGAATCTTTACGGCTTTAGCAAGCATCTGTTCGATCTCGCCGTGGTCGATCGCTTCGCGAACGGAGCGAAGCTCCCGCCGCAGTGGGTGGGTCTCAAATTCTTCAACGTGTTCGGCCCCAACGAGTATCACAAGGGGGAGATGACAAGCTTGGTCGCCAAGCGCTTTGACGAGGCGCAAGCCGGAAAGTGCGTGCGTTTGTTCAAATCCCACCGCGACGGCGTCGCTGATGGTGAGCAGAAGCGCGACTTCATCTACGTCGACGATGCGGTCGCGGTGATGCGCTGGCTCCTTGATACACCGTCGGTGTCGGGGATCTTCAACGTCGGAACCGGCAAGGCGCGCAGCTTCCGTGATCTCGTCACCGCCATGTTCCGCGCGCTTGGCCGAGAGCCGGCTATCGAATATGTCGACATGCCGGCGGCGATCCGCCGCCAGTATCAATATTTCACGCAAGCCAAGGTCGAAAATTTGCGCCGGGCAGGCTACAACGCCGGCTTCACCCCGCTCGAGGAGGGGGTGAATCGCTATGTCACGCTCTTCCTCAACCAGCCCGACCGGTATCGGTGACGGCAGGCAACGGCAAATCATCGAGCGATAGCGCCATGTTCAATTTCGAAGACGCGCTCAAGCTCATTTCCGAGCAGACCATCGTCTGCGTTGGAGATTTGATGCTCGACGACTTCGTCTACGGCGAGGTCTCGCGCATCTCCCCCGAGGCGCCGGCTCCGATTCTCGCGGTCACCCGCAACGATCTCACCGTCGGTGGCGCCGGCAACGTGGCGCGCAACATCGCGGCGCTCGGGGCGCACTGCGTGTTCCTCGGCGTCGTCGGAGAGGATGACGCCAGCCGCACCCTGATGCGCGCGCTTGCCGCCGAGCCTTTGATCGAACCCCATCTCGTCGTCGATCCGGCGCGTCCGACCACGCGCAAGGTTCGCTTCGTTTCCGAGCATCATTCGACCCATTTGCTGCGCGCCGATTGGGAATTGGCGCAAGCGCTCAATCCCAAGACCGAGAAGGCCCTGGTCGATCGCACCCTGGCGGCGTTGCCGCGTGCGGCGAGCGTCGTCCTGTCCGACTATGCCAAGGGCACCCTGACTCCGCGGGTCATTCAGGAAGTGATCCACGCGGCGAAAAAGGCAAAAATACCGATCATCGTCGACCCCAAAGCGATCGACTATTCCATTTATCGTGGCGCGACGGTGATCAAGCCAAACCGCAAGGAGCTCGCGGAAGCGACGCGCCGGCGTGCTGACTGCGATGAAGACGTGATTGCGGCGGCGTCGGAGTTGAATCGCCTGCTGGGAACGGACGCCGTTGTCGTTTCGCTTGGCGACGCCGGCTTGATCCTGGTGCCGGCAAACGGGGCACCGCTCCACGTGCCTGCCTACCCGGTCAAGCTCAGGGACACCTCGGGTGCGGGCGATACCGTCGTTGCCGCGCTTGCGGTGATGCTCGCCACCAACGCGGACTATGAGCCCGCCGTGCGCGCGGCCAACGCGGCTGCCGCGGTCGTGGTCGGCAAGCGCGGCACCGCGACGGTCTCGGCGGCGGAGCTGCGCTCGCGCATTCTTCCCGCCGCGTCGCTCGCACCCGAAGAGAAAATCGTCTTCGACTGGTCGGTGCTCGACGAACGGCTCGCCGAATGGCGGGGCTTGCGCATCGGCTTCACCAACGGCTGTTTCGACCTCCTGCACCCCGGCCACATCAAGCTCCTGTCCGAGGCACACGCCGCCTGCGACCGGCTCATCGTCGGCCTCAATGACGATGCTTCCGTGCGACGTTTGAAGGGCGAGGGAAGGCCCCTGCAGGCGGTGCACGCGCGTGCCGAAGTGCTGGCGGCGCTCGAAGCCGTCGACCTCGTCGTCGTCTTCGAGCAGGATACCCCGCTCGAGTTGATCCGCCGCGTGCGTCCCAAGGTGTTGGTCAAAGGGGGCGACTACCGGCGCGAGGAGGTGGTGGGACACGAGCTCGTCGAAGGCGAAGGCGGCGAAGTGATCCTCATCAATCTCGTGCCTGGCTTCAGCACGACAAAGATCGTTCGCCAATCGCGCGCGCCGGCCCGGGTCAGAGGCTCTTGAGGCCGCACGGAGAAAGCTGTGCGCCCGACCTTGCCCGATGGACGCGAGCAAAAGCTCGTGCGAGAGTTTTTCGGCGGTGCGCAGTCGGGGTTCTTTGTCGAGGTGGGCGCCAATAGGCCGCAGCAGGAATCGCAGACTTGGCACCTCGAGCAGCTCGGCTGGACCGGCGTCCTCGTTGAACCGCAGCCCGACTTAGCCGACGATCTGTGGCGCGTGCGCTCCGCCAAGGTGTTTGCGGTGGCCTGCTCTTCGCCGGGGAACGCCGGACGGCGCATGGGGCTTCATCTCGCCGGCGCGTTGTCGTCGCTCGATCGCGACCGGATGGCACCGGGTGTGGAACCCGAGCGCGTCATTGAAGTACCGGTGAGGACGCTCGACGACATTCTGATCGAAGCTCGCGCGCCGGCGCGGTTCGAGTTGTTGTCGATCGACGTGGAAGGCCACGAGCTCGAGGTCTTGAGCGGGTTCGATTTCGCACGCTGGCGGCCGCGCCTAATCTTGCTCGAAGATCACGTTGGCAACCTCAAGAAGCATCGGTTTCTGCGGGCGGCGGGCTACCGTCTGATCCGCCGCTTCGAAAACAACGGCTGGTATGTCCCGCGCGACGCGACGATCGGCGTGGCGCCGCGCGAACGCTGGGATATCGTTCGCAAATACTATCTTGGCCTGCCGTTCCGCATCGCGCGCAATGCGTCGCGAGGCTTGCGCCGGCGGCTGCGCAAGCGATTCATCCCATAGCCTCGGGTATCATCACGCTTTGGTGGACGTTGAGCTCTCGCGCCCGGCTGCAGCGATGCCCGCGCCCGCGGATGTCGCGGGCGAAAGGGAGGGTCGCCGCAACGGCGCGCTCGGCGGGGGCGGCCACGCTTTCATTTCCTCGTAGCGCTTGGCGTAGCGATAAAACGTGCCTTCGAAGTTTCCCAAGGCGATGACGAAACCCGCCCAGCCGTCACGGTACCCGTGCTTGAACAGATAGTGCTTGACGAACGCCCATATGCCGTGACCCAGCGCGCTTCCCATCGAGGTCCGCTTTCTTGAAAGCTTTCGCACACCGAGCGAGGAATAGCGGTTCATCTTGTTGATGAGCTCCTCGAGATTGCGAAACGGAAGCTGCCAGATGGCGGATTGCAGTTGTCCGAGCGGCCGTTGGGTCAAGAGCTCGTAGCCTTCGTGCACGGGGCCGTCGTCGTAACGCATGGCGCCTTTGCGGAAGAGCTGCGGCTGGCGAAAATTCGGGTACCAACCCGATCCCTTGATCCAGCGTCCCATCATGTAGTTGCGGCGCGGCACGAGATAGGCGTCATGGGCCGGGGAGCTCGAGAGCACGGCAAGAATCTCGTCGCGAACTTCGGCCGTGCAGCGCTCGTCCGAATCGAGGCTGAAGATCCAATCGCACCGGCATTCTGCAATGGCGCGATTGCGCAGATCCCCAAATCCGTAAAATGGGAGCTGGACGACCCGAGCGCCGAGGCTTTGCGCGATCTCAGCCGTGCGGTCGGTGCTGCCGGAATCGGCCACCACGATCTCGTCGGCCCACAATACGCTCGACACCGCGTCCGCGATTTTTTCGGCTTCATTGAAGGCGAGGATATAGGCCGATGTTTTTTGCATGTTTCCTCGTTATTGAGCCCGACCGCGGCGCACGCTATCACAGCGGGGCAGGACATTGCAGGATGAAAGGGTGGAGCAGCGCCAAGGTGCCTGATCTGATCTCCGTCATCGTCACGACCTATAATCGCGAGGACGCGCTCGAGGCGGTCTTGTCGTCATTGTCGCGCCAGAGCGATCGCGGCTTCGAGGTTGTGGTCGCGGATGATGGCTCGCGTGCCACGACCGCCGCCGTGGTGGAACGCTGGCGACCCCGTCTAGGTGTTCCGCTCGATCACGTGTGGCAGATGAATTGCGGCTTTCGCGCCGCAGAAATCCGCAACCGAGCCATTCTCGTGTGCCACGGCGATTACTGCATCTTCCTCGACGGCGATTGCATCGCTCCGGCCGATTTCGTCGCGACGCATCGCAGGCTCGCCGAACGCGGATGGTTCGTCACCGGCAACCGCGTGCTGCTGTCGTCGACCCTCACCGCGGCCGTGCTGAGCGACGACCTGCGGCCTGAAACCTGGAGCGCACCGGGCTGGATCCGGCAGCGCTTGCGCGGCGGCGTCAACCGGCTCGCCGCCGTGCTGCGGCTGCCGCTCGGACCACTGCGCAAATTGCGGTCGGGTCAGTGGCGGGGGGCGCGCTCCTGCAATCTTGCGATCTGGCGCTCCGATCTCGAGCGGGTCGACGGGTTCGATGCCTGTTTCAGCGGTTGGGGCCGCGAGGATTCCGATTTGCTGATCCGATTGCTACGCTGCGGCCTGCGTCGTAAGGACGGGCGCTTCGCGACCGGCGTCATCCATCTCTGGCATCCGCAAGTCGACCGTGCGCAACTGGCTGCCAACGATGCGCGGCTTGCGGCGGTGCTGCAAAGCGACCGCGTGCGCGCGCAGCGCGGCTTGTCGGCGCTGCGTGAAACCGCCGAAGTCGGCGAATATGACCGCCAAAATGAGCACCATGTCCGGGCAAAATCCTGAATCGATCGTCATGAACGAGCGCGCGCGCGCCCCGCGACTTGTTCAGATCGCCGATGGGCTGGCCACGGCCGTTGCGGTTTCGCTGCCGTGGTCGACCTCCGCGACTAGCATCCTGATCGCGCTCTGGCTCATTGCGCTCGTCCCGACCCTCGATGCCTCCTCGGTCCGGCGCGAAGTGCTGTCGGCGGCCGGCGGTCTGCCGCTGCTTCTATGGGCGCTCGGCGCCATCGGCATGTTGTGGGCGGACGTGAGTTGGAGCGACCGCATCGCGGGGTTGAGCGGATTTCACAAGCTACTTTTCATTCCGTTGCTGCTCGCGCAATTCCGCCGCTCCGGTCACGCGAAGTGGGCAATCCTCGGTTTTCTCGCGTCCTCGGTCGTGTTGCTCGTTGTCTCGTGGGCGCTCGTGCTTACACCCGGTATCCCCTGGCGCTGGCGCGGCCACAAAAGCCTCGGCGTGCCGGTCAAGGACTACATCATGCAGAGCGTGATCTTCGCAATTTGCGCTTTCGGGCTGCTCGGACAAGCCGCCGAACTATGGCGCGTGCGGGCGCTGCATTCGCTCGCGCTCTTTCTTGTCGCGCTGGCGTTCATCGCCAACATCGCCTATGTGGCGACGGCGCGCACCACGCTCGTCGTCATGGCGGTCATGTTCGTGCTGTTCGCAGTTCGGCAATTCGGATGGAAGGGCGCGCTCGGCGCCGCGCTGATTGGCGCTGTGCTGACGGGCGCGGTGTGGGCATCCTCGCCATATCTACGCCAGCGCGTGTCGGCAGCCGTGGAGGAGCTGCAGATTTACGGCGCCGGCGACGTCAACACCCCGACCGGACTGCGGATCGAGTACTGGAAGAAATCGCTGGCTTTCATCGCCGAGGCGCCTCTCATCGGCCATGGAACGGGGACAATCCCTGCGCTATTCCGACGCGACACGACGGCCACGACCAATCCCGCGCTGATCACCACGAACCCGCACAGCCAGATCCTGGCGGTGATGGTCGAACTCGGCCTCGTCGGCGCCGCCGCGCTCGTCGCGATGTGGCTCGCCCATCTCGCTTTGTTTCGTGACGATACGCTGGTCGCGTGGTTCGGGCTCCTAGTCGTGACCTACAATGTCGTGTCCTCCTTGTTCAATTCGCACTTGTTCGACTTCGGTGAGGGCTGGCTCTATGTGTTCGGCGTCGGCCTCACCGGCGGTATGATGTTGCGCGCGGCGGACGCTGCCAAGGCCGAGCGGAAGACATGAACGCCTCAAGGCACCTGGCGGGAGATTTCCCGGTGCCGATCTTGGTCGCCGCCTGCGATGGACACGATCACCAATGCTCGGATCGCGCCTTTCTGGGGAGAAGTTGTATACGTTACTCCAGTATCAAGACTGCGAGCGAAAGCCTGACCGAAAACATCCGCGCCGCCGGACATTGCAATGACGACCCTCGAGCTGCCTGAGCGCCCGCGCATCCTGGTGATCACGCTGCGCCGCCTCGGCGACGTGCTGCTCACCACGCCGCTCATCCGCACCATCCGGCGAGGATTTCCGCAAGCGACGCTCGACATGCTGGTGTTTCGCGACACCGAGGACATCCTCAGGGGCAACCCGGACATCGACAACGTAGTGTCCATGCCGGCGCGGCCCTCTGCCGAAGAGACGCTCTTCTTGGTTCGCAGCTTATGGCGGCGATACGATCTTGCTGTTTCGACACAGGCGGGTGACCGCCCCACCTTTTTCGCCCTGGTGGCAGCGCGTCGCCGAATCGGGCTGGTGCCGCATGCGGGCGAAACGGGAGCGTGGTGGAAGCGGCACGCGCACCATATTGCGGTGACGGCTGAACCCGATGGCCATCGGGTCAGCCAGCTCTTGGGCCTGGCCACTGCGCTCGGTCTCGGCCACGCGCCGGATATCGTCTGTCCGCAGAATGGGACCGCCGGAGAGTTCGCGCCGCGGACGCCCTACGCCGTCGTGCATCCCAATCCTTTTTACCGCTACAAGCGCTGGACCGAGGCCGGCTGGCGTGGGCTTGCCCGTGCACTTGCCGCGCGTGGGCTCGCCGTGGTCGCGACCGAAGGGCGCGAGGCGGCCGAGCAAGCCTATATCGATAGCCTTTGGGGGCCCGACGAGCCGGCGGTGATCCGCGTGCGCGGCCGTCTCGACTGGGCGGGCCTCACAGCCCTGCTTAAGGGTGCCGCCGTCTATATCGGCCCCGACACCTCCATGACCCATCTGGCGGCGGCGAGCGGCTGCCCGACAATCGCCCTTTACGGTCCGACCAGCCCCCGTCTGATCGGGCCTTGGCCCGTCGGCGGCCTCGCCGACCCTTGGGATCATGCCGGCACGATCCAGCACCGCGGCAATGTCTGGGTGGTACAGAATCCGCTGCCGTGCCTGCCGTGCGAGAAACTCGGTTGCGAAGGCCATCTCGACAGCTATAGCCGCTGCCTCGATGAGCTGCCGCTGCGCTCGGTTCTCACCGTGGTCGATGAGGCACTAGGACGCTCGCCGCCTTCCGGCGCCCGGTAGGACATGCAGGAAGTTCGAGATTCGTTGTCGTAACCGCCTGAGACCGCAAAGCCGTGAGCGACCTCTCTTGAGCTTGGGCGAGAAAATGGACGCAATGCCAAAATCCAATGCTCGGGAGGGGGAAATTCTCTCAGGTCACGCAGCGATGGAGAGCAACCGTCACAATCTCGATCGCGCTACCGTCGACGATTTCGGCCGGGAATGGCAGCGCTTCGACCAGAGCAGCGTTTCCAGTGGTGAAGTGCGGCGCAGGTTCGGCGAATATTTCGCGCTCTTCCCCTGGGACAGTCTGCCGCGCAACGCCGTCGGCTTCGACGCGGGCTGCGGCAGCGGGCGGTGGGCCGCACTGGTCGCGCCGCGCGTCGGCCGCCTCTACTGCATCGACGCCAGCGCGGGCGCGTTGAGCGTCGCGCAAAAAAGCCTTTCGAGCCTGAGCAACGTGGAGTTTCACGCGGCGCCGCTCGACGCCATGCCTTTGCCCGACGACAGTATGGATTTCGGTTACAGCCTCGGCGTGCTCCACCATTTGCCCGATCCCGCGGCGGGTCTTGCCGTATGCGTGAGAAAGCTCAAACGTGGAGCGCCAATGCTCGTTTATATCTATTACGCCTTCGAAAACCGGCCGGCGTGGTTTCGTCTGTTGTGGCGAGCGAGCGACCTCTTGCGGCATGCGCTTTCGAAGGCACCCTTTCGCTTGAAGTCGGCGGTGGCCGAACTTCTTGCTGCCTGCGTCTACTGGCCGCTGGCGCGCGGAGCGTGGCTATTCGAGCGGCTGGGCGGCAATGTCGCCGATTGGCCGCTCAGCGCCTATCGCGGGCGCAGCTATTATGCGATGCGCACCGACGCGCTCGACCGTTTCGGCACGCGGCTCGAGCATCGCATGACGCAAGCCGAGATCCGAGTGTTAATGGAGAACGCCGGGCTGGGCGAAGTACGCTTTAGCGGTGGCGTACCGTTTTGGTGCGCGTTTTGGTGCGCGATCGGGCGCAAGATCTAAATCGAAGAGACCAAATCAAGGACCGACCTTTTTCGCGGCGGGAGGTGGCGACAAGTCGAAGGGCTCAAATGTCTGTTTGTAGCATTGATCGATCACGATGCCGATGCGCGAGTCGATAATCTTGTCGCCCTGAATGAACAAGGCATAGTTCTGAGGTTTTCCGTGCGCGTCGACCTTGAGACAGGTGAGCCAAGCCGGACCCTTGAGGTGATCGACCAGTCGGACCCCGGAAATTTCGAGGTCACCGACAGACCCCACATTCGGGATTACCGCCTTAACGTTGTCGGCGACGACGCGGCGGTAGTTCGGTTGCGGCAGGTCGATGGCGGCAGGCGTCAAATTCTGGACTACCTCGCTCGCCGAGCAACCGGCCAAAGCGACTGCAAGCGCCGCCAAATACGCGAACACAGCAAATCGACCTAGTTGCCCTTGGTGCGAGGCCAGTGCGCCAGATTTTCTTTCGGTCGCCATCGACTGCAAAGGCGTTCATTTAGAGGTATGCCGATCACAAGCTGTCCGGCGAAGCCTGTCAGGGCGTTAATCATATCGTTCCAGAATGCGGCGATTGATGGGTGCCGGGCTGTCGGACGGTGGCTGCGCGAGGTAGCGCACGCATCCAAAGGCCGGTATTGATGGGCGCTGCACGTTATTTGGGCGGCAAATCGGGACGATGATCCGGTTTTCGAGCTTCACGCCACGGATGTGGCTCATTCTGGTGCACGACCTCCTGGCCACGGCGGCGGCGGTGGTCGCGAGTTTCTTCATTCGCTTCGAGGAGGGCGGGCTTGCCGAGCGCTGGCGATTCCTGGCGATTTTGCTGCCTGCCTTCGTCGTGTATTCCGGTTTCATCTACGGCGTCTCTGGCCTCTACAAGGCGAAGTGGCGCTTCACCTCGCTGCCCGATCTCTTCAACATCGTGCGCGCCGCGACGATACTGGCGGTAACGCTGCTCGCGCTCGACTACGTGCTGCTGGCGCCAAACGTCTACGGCACGTTCTTCTTCGGCAAGATCACGATTGTACTGTATTGGCTGCTGCAGATCGCTTTTCTGGCGGGCCCGCGCATCGCCTATCGCTATTTTCGCTACACCCGCACGCTTCTGCATGCAAAGGCGGGCGGTACAACGCCGATCCTCGTCGTTGGCCGCACTGCCGATGCGGATGTGCTGTTACGTGCGATCGAGAGCGGAGCGGTGACGAAGATCCGCCCCGTGGGCATCCTATCGCCGTCCATGGCGGATCGGGGCCAAGCCATACGCGGCATTTCCGTGTTCGGCGGTCCAGATGATATCGAGGGCGTAGTCGCCGAACTCAGCAAGCGCGACATCAACGTGACGCGGCTTGTGCTCACGCCGAGCGCACTCGTGCCGGAAGCAAAGCCCGAAACCATTCTGATGCGAGCCAGGCGCCTTGGGTTGGCCACTAGTCGCCTTCCTTCGCTCGATGACGGCGGCGAAGCACTGCAGCTCGCGCCGGTCAATGTCGAGGATTTACTGCTGCGGCCTAGGGTGAAGATCGATTACCACCGCCTGGAAGGTTTCGTGCGAAACAAATCGATCATTGTGACCGGCGGCGGCGGCTCCATCGGAGCCGAAATTTGCGACCGCATTGTAACCTTCGGCGCGGGGCGCGTGCTGGTCATCGAGAACTCCGAGCCTGCGTTGCACGCCGTCTTGGAAATGCTTGCGGCCAAGCAGTCGAAGGCGAAGATCGAGGGCCGTCTTGCCGACGTGCGCGATCGCACCCGCATCTTCCGCCTGATGAACGCCTTTCGGCCCGACATCGTATTTCACGCCGCGGCGCTCAAGCACGTGCCGTTGCTGGAGCAAGACTGGGCGGAGGGAGTCAAGACCAATGTGTTCGGCTCCGTCAATGTGGCCGACGCCGCGATCGCCGCGGGCGCGGCCTCCATGGTGATGATCTCGACCGACAAGGCGATCGAGCCCGTGTCCGTGCTCGGCGCGTCAAAGCGCCTTGCCGAGATGTATTGTCAGGCGCTCGATAACGACTTCGCGCGGCGCGGCGCGCCACACGAGCGCGCCATGCGATTGATCGCGGTGCGCTTTGGCAACGTTCTCGCCTCGAATGGTTCGGTGGTGCCGAAATTCAAGGCGCAGATCGAGGCCGGCGGTCCGCTCACGGTGACGCATCCGGAGATGGTGCGCTACTTCATGACCATCCGCGAGGCGTGCGACCTTGTGGTCACGGCGGCAAGCCATGCGCTCCAGGCCGGGCAGGCGGGTGTGGCGGTTTACGTGCTCAATATGGGCCAACCGGTGAAGATCGTCGATCTCGCCGAGCGGATGATCCGCCTCTCGGGTCTCGAACCCGGGCGCGACATCGACATTACCTTCACCGGCATCAGGCCCGGCGAGCGCCTGCAAGAAATCCTGTTCGCGCGCGAGGAGCCGACCGCCCCCATCGGCATCGAGGGCATCGTTGCCGCCAAGCCGGTGAGTCCTTCGCTCGAAGCGATGCGCGGCTGGCTTGCGGCGCTCGAACAAGGCCTCGCGCGCGAAGACCGGTCCGTTATCTTTGGCGTGCTGCACGACGCGGTACCGGATTTCGGCGGGGAAGCAGCCTGAATTCTGTATCTCGTCGCTCTCGGCGGCCGACGCCCCCCGCGCGATCTTGCGGGCCTCGCTGAGCCTGCCGACCCTTCCTACGGCGGCGATGGTTATGCCGGTCTCTGCGGCTATGTTTCACCCTACGGGGCCTATGCCCATGTGCCGGCATATCGCGGCCAGCGCGCGCGGGGCTATCCGCTCCGGTGCTCCTGCCAGTCCGTGTTGGGAAGGACAGCGACAGAAAACTCTCTGCTAGCGTCGCTTCATGACGCCGGAAAAAGTGGCAAGAAGCCATAAGATGACTACGGCGCTGGCGCCCAACATCGCAAGTGAGACGACGAGGTTATGCGCCGCGACGGTGATGAGCGCGAGCGCGGCCAGCGCCAGATTGGCCACGAAGACGCGAGTGACGATCTCGCGCACCGTCAGGCCGCAATCGGTGGCGCGCTGATAGAAATGCGTGCGATGGGCTCGCCAGAATGGCTCGCCCCGCACGACGCGGCCGGTAAGGGTGATCGTCGCATCGGCGAGATAGTAGAGGGGTAGGATCAGCGCCGCTGCCACATGGCCCATTGCAGCAAGCTCCATCAACAGCCAGCCGAGTAGAAGCCCAATCGGCAAGCTGCCCACATCGCCAAGAAAGACCTGCGCTACCGGCCTATTAAAGGGCGCGAAGCCGATCATCGCACCAACGAGGGCGGCCGCGAGGAGAGCGGGCAACGGTTCGACCGCGCCGGCAAGGCCGAGTAGGACGATCGCGCCGGTCACCGGTACCACTTCGGCCACGGTCATCCAGTCGATGCCGTCCATGAAATTGACGAGGTTGACGAACCAGACCCCGGCCAGGAAAAGGCACGCGCGCTCGATCGGCCACGGAACTTGCGGCAGAATTTGCAACTCGTTCGGCAGCGCGGTGATCACCGCCCCGACGGCGATGCATTGCATGGCGAGGCGGGCTGCGGCTGGCAAGGAACGGATGTCGTCGATGGCGCCGATCACCGCCAGCAACACGGTGGCCGAGATCACGGTCAGGAATTGACCGCTCTGGCCACGCAGGAGGACGGGCGACAACACGAGCGCACCCCAGGCGACTGCCAGAGTGGCGATCACGACAGCGATGCCACCGCCTTGCGGCGTCGGTTGGTGATGGGATGAGCGTGGGTTGGGCCGCACCATTGCATAGCGCGCGAGCCATGGCCGCAGGAGCAGCATCAATGCGAAACTTAGGACAAACCCGACGACAGCAGTCGGTCCGAGCACCCACAGACGCTCAATGGCTTGCTCAATCATTGTTCTGCTATTCGCCCGATCCGACCGTCCGCACGATAGCATTCCGACGAATAGCGTACATCAAGGCTCGACGATCGCTGTTGCATTTGCCACGGCAAGGCCGGACTCGCTATGTTTCGGCTCGAAGGTCAGACTGGGATTATCATGTCGAACAGGCAGGTTCGGGACCGTCGCTTCCGGTTTGGCGACAACTGGCTCGACTTCGCTCGCAGTCTCAACGCGAGTCAGCTTACCGAGGCAGAGCGTTCGCTTCGACGCTCGCTCGAACGCGATACCCTCGCGGGGTTGAGCTTTCTCGATATTGGCTCAGGGAGCGGGCTATTTTCGCTCGCCGCTCGCAAACTCGGAGCGCGCGTGCATTCGTTCGATTTTGACGAGGATTCCGTACTCTGTACCGCACGATTGCGCGACCGCTATTTCGCCGGTGACGGCGAATGGACGATCGAACAAGGCTCGATCCTGGATGCCGAGTATGTGCGCAGTCTCGGCACGTTCGACGTGGTCTATGCTTGGGGGGTCCTGCATCACACCGGAGCCATGCGTGACGCATTGGGTTCCGCCGCTCGCCTGGTCGCAGCGGGTGGCGTATTCGCATTCGCGCTCTATCATCGCACCCTGATGTGTGGCCTTTGGCGGCGGGAAAAGCGGTGGTACAGCGGGGCGTCGTTGGAAGCGCAACGGCGCGCGCGTGCCGTCTATGTCGCGCTTTTGCGGACGGCGTTCTTCCTGACGGGCCGTGACTTTCAGTCTCATGTCGCCAACTATCACAGCGTCCGCGGAATGGACTTCATGCATGATGTGCACGACTGGATGGGCGGCTATCCCTATGAGTCGATCCTAGCGCCGGAAGTGGACGCGTTGATGCAGCGGCTCGGCCTCGCACGTGTCCGCGCCACGGACACACCCTTGACGACCGGCATCTTCGGATCGGGCTGCGACGAGTACCTCTATCGCCGAACCGGCTGAAAGCCTCCGAACCCGCGAGTGTCGCTTGCAGCGGGCCCGAAATGTCGGTCCATCGGCGTCCGCGCTTGGCCACGAGGGCGGCGCTCGGCTACACTGCCGGTTTCATCACGTCCAATCAGGCATTGTACTGCTGTGTTCTCGCTTGATCACCTCGACGCAATCAGAGGGGCGGAATTAGACACGATCGCTTCGTTCTTTCCTGTCGGCGCGCGCATTCTCGAAATCGGGGCCGGTACCGGTAAGCAGGCGCTGGAACTGCAGCGGCGCGGCTTCGAGGTTACCGCGATCGAGGTCGCGGATTCGAACTATGCCGCCCACCGCGTTTTTCCGATCAAGGATTACGACGGTCGGACCATTCCGCTGGGGGACAGGAGCGTCGACCTCGTGTTCTCGTCGAACGTGCTGGAGCACGTAGAAGATCTTTCACGCATGCATGCCGAGATCCGCCGCGTGCTGGCGCCGGGCGGCGCCTGCATTCATGTCCTGCCGACCCACACGTGGCGGTTTTGGACCACGCTGACGTCCTATCTCGAGGCGATTTCGTTCTTTGTGTCGTCGGTGCCGCAGCTCTGGCCGCAGTCGGTGCGAAGTGCAACCGAGATGCGGCGATTGAGAGCGGCCTGGTACCGGACTGCCCGGCATACCGTCGGTCTCTGTCTTCCCCGTCGGCACGGTGCGCGCGGAAACGTTATTTCGGAATTGTGGTTGTTCCATCCCCGTTGGTGGCGCCGGAATTTCCAGGACAACGGTTTTGCTGTCCTCGCCGAGGGGCCGGTAGACTTGTTTTATACCGGCGAGGTCCTGTTGGGGCTGCGCCTGGGACTCACCAAGCGCAAACGTTTGGCACGCGTGCTCGGTAGTTCCTGCCACTTCTTCAAACTTGAACCGGTGCCGCAACGCGCCAGGTGATGCGGTTGATGCAGCTCACGCGTACTCGCGGGCGATCTCTTGCGCTGGCCGCCCCGCGATCAGCTGGCTGAGGGCGCCCTCAGTCCTACGCACCATCGTCTCGAGACTGTAATTCGTGACGACCCTCTCGCGGGCGTTGTTCCGCAAGCCTGGATCTTGCGCGATGCGCTGGCGCAGTCGCCGCCAGGCCGCGCAAAGCAGATCGGGATTTTTTGGCGGGACTACTTCGCCCAGTTCGCCGGTGATCAGGCGCACATCGCCCACGTCGGTAGCGGCCACGGGAACGCCGCAGGCCATCGCCTCGCCGACCATGTTGGGAAATCCCTCGCCGAACGCCGAAGATAAGGTGGCGATGTCGAAGGCGTTGTAAGCCGCTTTCATGTCGCGGACCTCGCGGACCCACACTACTTGGTCTGCAAGTCCAAGCGACTCGGCCAGAGTCGTGAGCCGGAGGCGATAGCCGGCGGGCCCGTCCCCGACGCACACGAAGCGTGCATCGGAATTTCCGCGCGCAAAGCTCGCAGCCGCCTGCAGCAAGTTGGCATGATCCTTCATCGGATCGAGCCGGGCCGCACAACCGATGATGAAGTGTTTGTCGGAGAGGCCCCACGCCACGCGCATCGCACGACCGGCGTCCGCATCACTCCGCATCGCATCGGCATCGATGCCGTTCATGATGACCGCGATGCGATCCGCCGGCAATCCACGCTTGATTGCGTCGGCCCGCACCGCACGCGCATTGGCGATGGCGAGGTCGGCGCGCCGAGACAGCCAAGCTTCCGACCGGTAGGTGAGGGCGTTCAAGGCGTCGTATTGATCGAGCTGCACGCCGCCGGCGCGCAGCCCGAAGACGAGCTTCGTCTTGAGCCGTGGAGGCAGCAGCAGCGCCGCCAGCGTCGTCTGGGTCGGGAGAAAGGCATACACCAAATCGGGACGTTCGCTCAGAAAAAGCCGCCGCAGTCTCGCGAGCGGGGCGAATGCGTGCCAACGGCTCGACTTGCCGATCGAGAGGACGCGCACACCGCTGGTGCCGAGCAGCGCCTCGAGCGCGCCATCGGCGTAAAGCACGATGACCGCCACGTCATGTCCGCGCCGCGCCAGCGCCGCGGCAAGCACGGCGAGTTGGCGCTGGCTGCCGCCGACGGCCAAATCGCGAATGAAAAATGAGACCTTCATTCCAACCACTAAGCGTACATCGTCGCCCAACCGCAAGGGGAGCTGATGACCCGACATGTGCTATTTTCAATGACCGCGCTTGCCCGTTCGGCTGGTACCGACCTATGGTCCTCTTTGTCGCCGTCGAGGAGGCGCGCAGTGCAGTATGGTGCGTTCGTTATTTCGCTGGATTTCGAGCTGTTATGGGGCGTGCGCGATAACCGCACCATTGCGGATTACGGCGCCAATATCCTTGGCGTCCGCGAGGTCATTCCCGCTCTGCTCGATCTCTTTGCCGAACGGAACATTGCCTGTACCTGGGCGACCGTCGGGCTTCTGTTTTTTGCGACAAACACGGCGATGCGCGCGGCACTTCCTGCGCGCAAGCCCCGCTACGCCAATGCGCGAATTTCCTCCTATCATTACCTCGACGAGGTCGGGACAGATGAGGAGCACGACCCCTATTACTTCGGCCTGTCGCTCATCAAGCGGATTCTCGACCATCCAGCCCAGGAGATCGGCACCCATACCTTCTCGCATTTCTATTGCTTGGAAGAGGGGGGCGACATCGCGGCCTTCCGGGCCGACCTCGAAGCTGCGCGGACCGTCGCCGGACGTCTCGGGATCAAGCTCTCAAGCATCGTGTTTCCGCGCAACCAAGTCGCTCATCTGTCGGTGTGTCGCGAACTGGGCTTGCGTGCCTTTCGCGGCAACGAACGCGTTTGGTTCCACCGCGCACGGAGCCAGTCGGAGCAGAGCCCTCTCGTGCGCGCATGCCGCTTGGCCGACAGTTATCTCCCCATCGGCGGTCCACACGATCACGAGCCGGCGCTTGTCGATGGCATGGTCGATATTCCCGCCAGCCGCTTTCTGCGAGCGGTTGGAAACAGTGCCGCGTTGGAGCGCCTGCGCCTGCAGCGGATCACCTCGGCCATGGAAACGGCGGCCCGTCGCCGAAAGCTTTTTCATTTATGGTGGCACCCGCACAATTTCGGCGTCGATTTACAGGGCAACTTGGCGTTTCTGCGCGCCATCCTCGATTGCTTCCGCGCCTTGCATGAGCGCTACGGGATGCGGTCGATGACGATGGCGGCGCTGGCCGACGACGTTCTTCATGCCCACGGACAGGGTAGCGGCGCCGACGGATGAACGCGAGATCGGCCGCCGCATTGGGCCGCTTGATCTTGCTCCATGCCCCCCAATTTCTGTCACGGCCGACACGACGATTTGCTACGCTCGGCTGGAAGCGCTGCGCGCGAACGAGGGATAGGTTGCCAAATTCGCTGCGGCTGCTTATCGAGCAATATGACAAATGGCAGACGATCAACCTCCGTGGACATGAATTCCGACGAGAAGTGGTCACGCCGCAGGGCCGTCGAAGTCCACGATGAAACTGCAGACGGATTTTTTGCCGAGTATCGCGGCGACAATATCTTCGACTCTCCATTCCGATATGGGCGCCATTTCATCGATCGTGCGTGGGTGCGCTGCGTATCGCAACTGCCGCACGGGGCGACGTGCCTCGATATTGGATGCGGGGTAGGCGCCCATATGGCTCGCCTGCTTGATCAAGGTTTCGAAGTAACCGGCATCGAACCGAGTGCCGAGATGCGTCGCCTGGCCGCAAAAAATGTACCAGCCGATCTTGTTTCCGACGGCTCGGTGCTGCAATTGCCGACGCCCGACTCCTCGATCGATTTCGTCTACGCGATCGAGGTTTTTAGATATCTCGATACGCGCGATAATGCACAGGGTCACCGGGAGATCGTCCGGGTTCTCAAACCGGGCGGGATTTACTTCGGCACCTACGTCAACAAGTGGGCGCTGGACGGCTTCCGCCAGCTTTCGCAGCTTCGCATGCATGCGCGGCGCGTGACCGGAGCTCCGCGGCGCTACCATGTCGAATTCGAAACGCCATCGTCCTTGTGCGACAAACTGAAGGCTGCGGGATTTTCGCAGGTCAAGGCCCAGGGCGCCATGTTCGCCCCGCTGCGCGTCCTTCATAAGCTTTCTCCGCGTCTTGGCGCCGCTGCGTCGAGGCTCACGATGGCGCACGAGACGTGGCTTTCCGACTATGGACCATTTCGGCCATTTGCCGGTCACTTGATCATAATCGCGCGACGTTAGACATTAAGCGAGGAGTTGGGTGCTAGGTCGAGGACGATCGGCCGCCGCAAGCACCTCTCCTCGATTAAGCAGCCCATGAGGGCTTGAGCGAAAAGGCGGAAGATCTAAAAGGTGAAATTTCCCTCCCTGTCCGAGGAAGCGCGATGTGCGGCATTGCCGGCATGATCGATTGGCGCGCAGCGACATCGGCCGACGCGCTGCGCTCGATCGGCGAAGCCATGATCGAGACCGTGCGGCATCGTGGGCCGGACGCGGGCGCCGTCTGGGTCGAAGCTGAAAGCGGCGCGGCGCTCGGCCACCGCAGGCTCGCCATCATCGATCTCAGTCCCGGCGGGGCGCAGCCGATGCATTCGGCCGATCGGCGCTACGTCATTACCTTCAACGGCGAAATCTACAACTACCGCGACATCCGCCGCGAGCTACAAGCGGCCGGCCACTCGATGCGCGGCGAGTCCGACACCGAAGTACTGCTCGAAGCCTGCGCATTATGGGGCGTCGAGGCCGCGATCGAGCGCGCGATCGGCATGTTTGCGTTCGCGCTATGGGACCGCAAGACCCGCAGCTTGACGCTGGCGCGCGACCGCCTCGGCATCAAGCCGCTCTACTACGCGGCGACGCCGCAGCGAGTCATCTTTGCTTCGCAGCTTAAGGCGTTTCGTGCAGCACCGGATTGGAGACCGACGATCGACGACGATGCAGTCGTCGGCTATCTCCGCCATGCCTATATCGCTCAGCCGCGCACGATCTATCGCGAAGCCGAAAAACTCGCCCCTGGGCACATTCTCACGCTGCGCGAAGGCACGACGCCGCTGCCGAAATGCTTCTGGGACTTGCGTGCGATCGCAGTCGCCGGGCAGCGACGCAACGATCCGGCGCCCGACGCAAACGAGGCCATCGAGCGCCTCGACGCGCTTCTTCGCGACTCCGTCGGTCTACGGATGATTGCCGACGTGCCGCTCGGTGCATTCCTATCCGGAGGGATCGATTCTTCTACGGTGGTCGCACTCATGCAGGCGCAGAGCTCGCGGCCGGTGAAGAGCTTCTCCATCGGCTTTCACGAAAGCGGCTATGATGAAGCCCAGTGTGCGAAGCAAGTCGCCGCCCATCTCGGCACCGATCATACCGAGTTTTATGTTGAGCCGCGACATGCGCTCGAGGTCATTCCACGTCTCGCGGACTGGTTCGATGAGCCATTCGCCGATTCCTCGCAGATCCCGACCTACCTCATTTCCGAATTGACCCGCAAGCATGTGACCGTGGCGTTGTCGGGCGACGGCGGGGATGAGCTGTTCGCCGGCTATAACCGCTACCTCTGGGCCGAGCGGCTGGCGCGGGTGTTCAAGATGATGCCACCGCCATTGCGCGGCGCTTCGGCGGCGGCCTTGCGTTCGCTCGCGCCACAAACTTGGAACCGGTTGTTTGCGTTCGTGCCGGCGTCATGGCGGCCGGCGTTGCCAGGCGACAAGCTGCACAAAATCACGACACTCCTCGACAACCCCGAGCCGGACGCAATCTACCGCCGCCTCGTGAGCCAATGGGAACGGCCCGACGAGGTTGCCGCCGCTGGCCGAGAGCCGCGCGGACCACTGTGGGATCCCGGCATCGCCGGCGATTTCCCCGATCTCGTCCCGCGCATGCAGTTCCTCGACATGGTGAGCTATCTTCCCGAGGACATTCTGACCAAGGTCGACCGGGCGACGATGGCGGTGGGGCTGGAGGGCCGGGTGCCGTTGCTGGATCACCGCGTCGTTGCTTACTCCTGGAGCCTGCCGCTTGCGTTCAAGGTGCGCGGCGGGCGCGGCAAATGGTTGCTGCGCCGGGTGCTCGATCGCTATGTGCCGAGGTCGCTGATCGACCGGCCGAAGATGGGTTTCGGGGTGCCGATCGATGCCTGGCTGCGCGGTCCTTTACGGGAATGGGCGGAATCGCTGCTCGCACCCGCGCGGCTTGCGTCTGATGGATTCGTGCGGGTCGCGCTGGTGCGCCAAGCCTGGCAGGAACATCTCGAAGGCACCCGCAACTGGCAATATCCGCTGTGGACCGTGCTGATGCTGCAGGCGTGGCGCGAGAGGTGGGCGTGACCCTGCGGCCGCGCAAGGTACTCTACGTTACGGCGGGTCTTCGAGGCGGCGGTGCCGAGGCGATGTTGGCCCGGCTTGCGTCGGCTCAGCCCGGCGTCGCCGACGACATCACCATCGTGAGCCTTCTGCCCGCCGAAGCCCATATGGAACGGCTGCGGGCGGGGGGCGTCAGGGTCGTCGAGCTGCGGTTCGACAAAGCTGGCGGTATTGCGACGGGTTTGTTCAAGCTTGCCAGGCTGATCGCCGAGAGCCGGCCCGATATCGTGCAGGGCTGGATGTATCACGGCGACCTCGCGGCGCTCGTCGCGCTCGTCCTGTCGAGACAGCGCAGACAGACGCGCCTCATTTGGAGTATCCGCTGCACCGCGATGGATTGGCGCGGCTATGGCATCGGGCTGTGGCTCGTGGTGAAAGCCTGCGCGCTGCTGTCGGGATGGCCCGATCTGGTGACGGCCAACTCTGTCGCCGGTCTCAAATCGCATTTGGCGCTGGGCTATCGGCCGCGGCGAGCGGAGGTCGTCGCCAACGGCATCGACATCGAAGAGTTCCGACCCGATGCTGCCGCACGGCGCGCGGTGCGGAGCGAGCTCGGCATTGCCGACGATGCAATCGTGCTCGCTCATGTCGCGCGCGTCGATACGATGAAGGACCACGGCAGTTTCCTCGCTGCGATGGCGAAGCTGCCCGACTTGTCCGCAGTGCTGCTCGGCGCCGGCACGGAAAATCTGCCTGCGGCGCATAATGTCCGTCGACTCGGCCGTCGCCACGACGTGGCGCGTTTGTTCGCCGCCGCGGATTTCGTGGTGTCCAGTTCGCGCTTCGGCGAAGGATTCTCGAACGTGCTTGCCGAAGGAATGGCGTGCGGGCTTCCCGCAGTTGCAACCGACGTCGGCGATGCGAAGCTCATCGTCGGCGACACGGGCGTCATCGTACCGCCGGAAAGCCCCGATGCGCTCGCTGCGGCTATCCGGACGTTGGCCGCCGAATCAGCGCTGCGGCGAGCGGAGCGCGGGAGCAAGGCTCGCGCGCGCATTGTGGAGAATTTTGCGATGCCACACGCCGTCCAAGGGTATGTGGACCTTTACGAATCGCTCGGCTCATCCCCCCGTTGACGCGTGCCAGTTCCATCGACAAGGCACTTCAAATGGCGGGGCGGATGTGGCAAGAGTTCGCGGCAATTTCGTCTGGTGCGAGGGCGGTTGGGCGATGAACCACGCGGAAACCTTCTTTGCTGCGGCCGCGCAGATTTGTCATGATATTTCGTTCGCCTCGATCGAGGCTCTGGCGTCCGAGCTCGACCGACTGCGGGACCGCAGGGGGCGGTTGTTCCTGATCGGCGTCGGCGGCAGCGCGGCCAATTGCAGCCACGCCGTCAATGACTTTCGCAAGCTCTGCGGGATCGAAACCTATAGCCCGGTTGACAACGTCTCGGAGCTCACTGCACGCACCAATGATGAGGGATGGGATACGGTCTTTGCAGCATGGCTCGACACCAGTCATCTCGGCGATAAGGATGCAATCCTGATCTATTCGGTCGGCGGCGGCGATGCCGAGCGCAAGATCAGTGCCAATATCATCCAGGCGATCGATCTGGCCAAGGCGCGTTCGGCAAAGGTGTTCGGGATCGTGGGCCGGGACAGCGGATACACCGCTAAGCACGGCGACGTGGTCGTCCTGATTCCCCAAGTCAATCCAAACTGGGTAACGCCCTTGTCCGAGGCCTTCCAGGCCGTGGTCTGGCACTGCCTCGTCAGCCATCCAGCCTTGCAGCGCAGGCAGACGAAATGGTAAGCCCTGTCCACGGAATGAGACCGGCCGTGTTTCTCGATCGGGACGGGGTAATCGTCGTTCCTGAATTCCGTGACGGGCGCAGCTTCGCTCCGAGACGGTTGGAGGATTTCAGGCTGTATCCCGATGCCGCGGCCAGCCTCCAAAAGCTAAAGCAGGCGGGTTTTCTCTTGGCGGTAGTCACCAACCAGCCGGACGTGGGAGACGGCTTGATCGGCCACTCGGAAGTGGACGCGATGCACGAGATCATGACGCGTCAATTGCCCCTCGATGCCGTCAAGGCGTGCTTCCACGGGCATGGCCAGGCCTGCGACTGTCGCAAGCCAAAGCCGGGCATGATCCTCCAGACGGCGATGGAACTCGGGATTAACCTTGCGAAGAGCTTCATGGTGGGTGACCGCAAGAGCGACATCGAAGCGGGCCGCGCGGCCGGGTGCGCCACCGTGTTCATCGATCTCGGCTATACGTTACCCGCGCCGGATGCTCCCGACTATGTCGTGCATTCGATCGCCGAAGCTGCCAACGTCATCATCGAAACCGTTCTAACCACGCAGGAGGGGCCATGAACCGGGTCGCCGATCTCAAGGTCAAGATTTTCGCCGACGGTGCCGATTATGAGGGCATCGTCAAAATGTCGAAAAATCCCGCGATCAAGGGCTTCACCACCAATCCGACGTTGATGCGAAAGGCCGGCGTGAGCGATTACGAGGCGTTCGCGCGCAAGGTGCTGGCCGCGATCCCTGACCGGCCGGTGTCGTTCGAGGTCTTCGCCGACGACTTCGCGAGCATGGCCGAGCAGGCGCGTACGATCGCGGCATGGGGGCCGAACGTGAATGTGAAGATTCCGGTCACCAACACCAAGGGGCAGTCGGCAAGCGAGCTCATCCGCGCGCTGTCGTCCGAAGGCGTGGCGCTCAACGTCACCGCGATCTTCACCCTCGATCAGGTCCGCACCGTTGTCGACGCGCTCCATCCGGGGACGGTGGCGATTGTCTCGGTTTTCGCCGGACGCATCGCTGATACCGGCGTCGACCCGATCCCGCATATGCGTGCGTGCAAGCAAATCACCGCCTCGCGTCCCAAGGCGGAATTGCTTTGGGCGAGCACCCGCGAGCTCTTGAACATCTTCCATGCCGAGCAGAGCGGCTGTGACATCGTCACGGTGCCGAATGAGTTTCTCAGCAAGCTCGATCTCGTCGGCAAGGATCTGGCGGAATACTCCCGCGAAACGGTGCAATCCTTCTATCGCGACGCTGCGGCTGCCGCCTATCAGATCAAGACCACCCGCTTCGCCGCCGAGTAAGATGGAGGAGCGACGACGATCAACGACGTCCATGATCCCGGCCGGCGCTAGGCGTTGACCTTCAACGGTGAAGTGCTCTGTGAAATCAAATCCGAGCGAATCCGAGATCCTCGATTGGTGCATGGGGTATCTGGCTAGGACCTTTAAGACGCCAGTGGATCGCATCCGCCCGCACGCGAAGTTCGCTCGTCTCGGGATGGACTCCGCCGCATCGGTTTTCTTCCTCATGGAGCTCGAGGAGTGGCTTGGGGTCGAGCTCCCCACTGAAATCGTATTCGCATATCCAACGCCCGCTGAACTTGCCCGGCACGTCGCTGAGCGTCATATGTCGGAGAGCAGCGCGAAAGGGCCGGTCGGTTAAATGCTCGACTCGCGTCGGCCACCGTTCTTCGCCTCCCTCGTCGATCTACTTCGTTATCGGGCCACGAAGCAGCCGAACGATCGCGCCTATGTACTCTTGTCGGATCAGGGGCAAGAAGAATCGGTTTTGACGTTCGCAGAGCTCGATCAGCGCGCCAGTGACGTGGCGGCACGATTGGCCCACGGTCAAATCGGTGATCGTGCCCTGCTGCTGTTCGGACCGGGGCTTGATTTCATCATTGCCTATTTTGGTTGTCTGCTTGCGGGCGTCATCGCGGTACCGATGATGCTCCCCCGGCGCAACAGCTCGCTTGATTCAAGCGCGAGCATTCTCGCCGATTGCTCCCCGCGCTTTGCGCTGACGAATGCGCATTTGGGCAGCGCTCGGCCGGATGTCCTTGAGCGATTTCAAGGATACAAGATGGAATGGCTAATGCTCGGCCAAGAATCGGGGCGTCCGCTCGACCAAAATCGATTGCTGCCAACTCCCGGACCTGAGGCTATCGCTTTTCTACAGTACACGTCCGGCTCGACCTCGGACCCCAAGGGCGTGATGGTCACTCACGGCAACCTCATTGAAAACCTCGAGATGATCCGTCTGACCCTCGACAACACGGGACAATCCACCTACGTGAACTGGGTCCCGCTCTATCACGATATGGGCCTCATCCTGAATGTTTTGCAGTCGCTCTATGTCGGCGCGCCTTGTGTGTTACTAGCGCCGGTTACATTCATCCAGCGTCCGCTGCAATGGTTGCGCGCAATCCACAATTACCGGGCCGAGGTTGCAGGAGGGCCAAACTTTGCATTCGATCTTTGCGTTCGGCGATTTCGCGCAGATCAGATGAAAGATCTCGATCTGTCATGCTGGAAAGTGGCATTCAACGCCGCCGAACCGGTTCGGGCAGATACCATCGAGCGGTTTGGAGCGACGTTTAGTCCTTATGGCTTCGAGCCGCGGGCCATGTGCCCGCTCTACGGCATGGCCGAAGCGACAGTATTGATCTCGGGAGGAGGCAGGGGCGCCGGGCCGGTCATACGAACGGTCAGCCGCGAAGCCTTTCAGCGCCATCAAGTTGCCGCTCCCGCAGGCCACGACGATGCGCATCGTGTGGTCGGCTGCGGCCGAAATATTATCGGCCAGCGCATCGCGATCGTGGATCCGGAAACCCGGCGGCGGCT
>WNFC01000514.1_pt1 | contig 38709 bp, 39 predicted proteins | sample 5400541 | NCBI WGS metagenome assembly WNFC01 (sample SAMN13153342, study PRJNA577476) | soil metagenome | isolation source: 120 cm saprolite under Douglas fir tree site 2 hole 2 replicate 1 | place: USA:California | collected 2015-04-18 | reverse complement strand
GGGTCGAAGTGCGTGTGGATGTCGATGAAGCCGGGCGTGACGTAGGCGCCCGACGCGTCGAGCACCCGCTCGCCGTCCGGCCGCAGGCCGGGCCCGATCTCCGCGATCCGGCCATCGCGGACCCTGACGTCCGCCGCGCGGGCCGCGGCGCCCGTGCCGTCCACCACGAGGCCGCCGCGTACCAAAAGCTCGCCCATCGAACCCTCCCGGAATCAGTGACAAAGCCCTAAAACAGTTAAATAATAGCACTAGGATAACCCGTATAAGGAGGGCTGAGGTGCCGGACATCACCGTGGGACTGAGGGTGCCGCACGAGCTGCCCGGTGGCGCCGCCGGCCTGCGGGACTTCGTGACCCGGGCCGACGCGACCGGGATCGACCGCCTGTTCACCGGCGACCATGTGATGTTCAGCGGTGGCCGCGGTTTCGACGGGCTGCTCAACGCCACCGCCGTCGCCATGGCGTCCCGGCGGCTCTTCGTGCAGACAGCGGTGTACCTGCTGGCCTTGCGCCATCCTGTCCCGGTAGCCCGCCAGGTGGCCTCGCTCGCGGCGCTCGCGCCCGGGCGCCTGGTCTTCGGCGTGGGCCTGGGCGGCGAGGACCCGGCCGAGCTGCGAGCCTGCGGCATCGACCCGGCCACCCGGGGGCGCCGGATGGACGAGGCGCTGGCCGTGCTGCGGCCGCTGCTGGCGGGTAAGGAGGTCACCATGCGCGGCGCCTTCTTCCGCGTGGACCAGGTGCGCATCCGCCCAGCCCCGGAGCCCCCGGTGCCGATCGTGATCGGCGGGCGGTCCGACGCGGCGCTGCGCCGGGTGGCCCGGCACGGCGACGGGTGGCTTGGCCTGTGGGTCTCCCCCGGCCGCTACGCCGCCGCGGTCGAGCTGATCGCCTCCTGCGCCGCGGACGAGGGCCGCCAAGTCACCGGGTGGCAGCACGGCATGCACGTGTGGTGCGGGATTGGCGCCTCAGCGGCGTCCGCCCGGTCCCGGCTGGCCGCTGTGATGGAGGACTTCTACGGCACTCCGTTCGGCAAATTCGAGCGGTACTGCCCGTGCGGGACACCGGAGGAGATCGCGGCCAGCCTGCGACCGTATGTGGATGCGGGCTGCCGGTCGTTCAACCTGATCCCGGTCGCGGACAGCGAGCGGGCGGCAATCGAGGGAGCGGACGCGGTGCGCGCTCTGCTTGCCCGGGGGGACGACCCCCCCAGACCCCCCCGATCCTGGGGGGACCCATCCCCCCAGACCCCCCTTGGGGGGGAGCATAGATGACCGAGCGAGTCGCCATCGTCACCGGCGGGACCCGAGGCATCGGCGCCGCGATCAGCGAGCTGCTCGCGGCCGACGGCACGCACGTGGCCGCGGTGTACGCGGGCCAGCATGACGCCGCCCGGGAACTGGCCGGCCGGCTCACCGCGGCCGGCGGCTCGGTCAGCGTGCACCCCGGCGACGTTGGGGACCCGGAGTTCTGCCGGGGACTGGTCGCCGCGCTGGTGGCGGACCGGGGACGGGTGGACTACCTGGTCAACAACGCCGGCCTGCTGGTCGAGAGCAGCGTCGCCCGGATGACGAGGGACCAATGGGACGATGCGCTGCGGGTGAACCTGTCCGCCCCGTTCCACCTGGCCCAGGCCGCCATCGCGCCGATGACCGCACAGGGATACGGCCGGATCGTGAACATCGGCTCGGTGACCGCGGCGATGGGCAACCCGGTCGAGGCCGGTTACGGGGCGGCCAAGGCGGGGCTGCTGGGGCTGACCCGCTCGCTGGCCCGGGCGGTGGCCCGCAAGGGCATCACCGTCAACCTGGTGGTGCCGGGCGTGTTCGAGACCGAGATGACCAGTTCGATGCGGCCGGAAGTGCAGGAAGCGATCCGCGCGATGATCCCGCTCGGCCGGCGGGGCGACCCGCGGGAACTGGCCTGCGCCGTGCGGTTCCTGCTCTCCGACGAGGCCAGCTACATAACCGGCTCGGTGGTGACCGTGGACGGCGGCCTCAGCATGGGTGCCTGACCGGCACTCTCCTGCTTTCTCTGCAGTTTCGGGGGTTATAGCAGGTTATAGCACCCGAAACTGCAGGCAAATCGGTGCGAGGAGGCGCGCAGCGACCGCACGGGGTCAGGCCGCGCCGCCACGTCAGTCAGTGCCGAACAGCTTGGCCGCGTTGTCCCTGAGGATCTGGCGCTGCTGCTGGCCGGTCAGCCCGGCTAGCAGCCCGGCGAACTCGGCCGGCTCGGCCAGGCCCTCGGCGTGCGGGAAGTCTGAGCCCATCACCAGGCAGTCCACGTCGGGCAGGTCGCGGACGATGCGCGGGATGTCATCCTCCGGGTAGGGGACGACCCGGACATGCCTGCGGAAGATGCGGCTGGGCCGCTCGGTCAGCTTGCCGCCGATCCACGGCCCGTTACGGCCCATGCCGCGGCTCTTGTCCATGTGCTCGGTGAAGTGCGGCACCCAGGAGGCACCGAACTCCGCGACCAGCACGTTGAGGTCCGGGAACCGCCCGAAGAGGTTGTCGAAGATCAGCGCGGACAGCGTGTCCTCGATGGGCCGCTCGCCGTACAAGTTGTTCCACTGCCACGCGGACATGTGCCAGGAGCCGGGCCACGGGTTGTGCCCCCACGCCGCCGCGATGTTCTCGTTGTACCAGTTCTCCATGATGTGGAAGGCGACCGTGACACCCGCCTCATTCATCCGCGACCAGATCGGGTCGAAGTACGGGTCGCCCGGCGAGCGCCCGTACGCGGGCCCGGTGGGCAGCAGGATGATCTGGGCACCCCGGCTGAGCACGAAGTCGAGTTCGGCGACCGCGAGATCACGGTCGGCCAGGGAAAGCAGCGCGGGGGCGAAAATCCCGCCCCGGCTGAACCCCCACTCCTCATCGAACCACTGGTTGAACGAATGGATGTTGGCGTAGGCGGCCGGAACATGCTTGACGTAGTTCTCCACGGACAGCGCCATCGCCGACGGGAACACCACCGCCCGCTCCACGCCCTGCGCCTCCATGAGCTTGAGCCGGGCCTCCCGGTCGAGGTACTCCGGCCGCATCGGCTCCGGCTGGTAGGTCTCGTCCGGGTTGCCAGACCCCATCTGGCGGAGCATCTCCTTCAGCGAGCCCGGCCGGTAGGCGAGGTCGAAGCCGAGGCCCTGTTCGGAGTTGAAGACCGCGATCCGGTCGGCCGCGAGGATGCGCTCGGTGCCGTCCTGCAGCCGCACCGGCGCGATCGCGTACTGCCGCCACTTGTCCGGCAGGTACCGGGTGAACGAGTCGCGCGTCTCGTAGCAGTGGGTGTCACAGTCGAACAGCCCGTATTCCAGCCCGGTCATATCAGTCCTCCGGCGATAGCATCGACAAGGCAGAATCATATAACGTTTTTTACTATTTAGCGACCCCTGCGCCAGTACGCACTGCTCACCAGTCGCCATCGTTCGGCTCCGCACTGTTGCCGATCAGCCGTCGCTGATCATGACTGGGCCAGTAGACCGAGCTGGTTGTGAACGCATCCTCGCGGATGGCTGGGGTCCTCTATGGCCCCTCAGGGATCGTCACGCCCGCGATGCTAGCCCGCGCCTGCGGACGCAGCCGCGCTGGTGGCAGCCACGACCGCGGCGATCATCTCGTCGATCACGTTGCGAACGGCCTCCGATGCCCAGTTGCCTTTGGCAATCTCCTCAGCACGCTCCCTGAGCTGCCGCTTGGACAGGTCATATAGCCGCGGATCGACGATCTTGTGCTCGTACCTGAGCGCGTGCACGAGGGCGATGAACCTGGGCGCGAAGTGTGTCATCCAGCGGTCCCGCGACCGCTCGGTCCGGCAAGGCGCCTGCCTGCGGTAACTTGCGGGTCGTCGCATTGCGTGTGACCCGGCCCGTTCGGCTTAATGATCTTACTTTGATTAGGTCACGTTGCGCGGCCGCCCGGTGAGGCCGCCGGCGGGCACCGGTCACGACGCCGGCGTGGAAGACGGGGCGGACGCCGGGGACGGGGCAGATGCCGGGGACTCGGCCGGGCGGGGGCGCCATGACGTGGCCAGCAGCAGCGCGGCGCCGGCCGCGCCCGCGAGCGCCGCGATGGCCAGTCCGGCCCACCCGTGCACGGTGAAGCCGGCCGCGTGGTCGAGGGACCAGCCGCCTGCGCCGAGCGCGCCGATCGCGCAGGACACCAGGGTGATCATCAGCACGTACTCGTAGCCCTCGCCGGGGCGGAAGACGAAGAAGCCGTTCTTGGCATGGTTGGCGACCAGCGCGACGACCATCGTCCCGACGACGGCGGCCGCGGCCAGCGGGGTGAGCAGGCCGAGCACGAGGAGTGCGCCAGCGCCGAGCTCGGTAACCGTGGCGAACAGCGCGTGCACCCGGCCGGGCCGGATGCCGATGGACTCGAACCAGCGCGCCGTCCCGGGCAGCTTGCCGCCGCCGAACGCATGGTTCCAGCCATGCGCCATGATGGTGCCGCCCACCACCAGGCGGAGCACGAGCGCGGCGATGTTCACACTGTTCATTCCACCCTGCCTCACGGAAGCTGCCCGGCCACGGAGATCGACCTAGCAAGTATATTAATATAACTTAATTGACTGATCTTCAAGATGAGGTCATGCGGAACGCCGGCCGGAAGTCGCCATGAAGGCGGTGCCGTTCTCCTACCACCTCCCGGACACCGTGGCCGAAGCCGCCCAGACCCTGGCCGAGATCGGCGACGAGGCCAAGGTGCTGGCCGGCGGGCAGAGCCTGGTGCGCCTGATGGCGCTCCGGCTCGCGCGCTTCGGGCACCTCGTCGATCTCGAGCGGATCGCCGCGCTGAGATACGTGCGTGCCGGCGAGCGATCAACGACGCGCTGGCGCCGCGCCGTATCCACCTCACCAGGCAGCCGATGAGCCCATCCGCCATCGTCGCCGCCAGGCCGGCACAATAGGGTGATCGGTGCACTAGCAAGAGCGGCACTAGCAAGAGCGGCACTGGCACGAGCGGCACTGGCAAGAGGGGCGGATATGGCGGCACGAGCGTTGTCCGGGCGCAGGATCATCGTGCTGGGCGGGACGGGCAGTCTAGGGCAGTCCGTTGTCGAGCGTTTCCGGTCCGACGGCGCGTCGGTGATGGTGGCCGACGCCAGGCTGCCGGCGGACGCGGACCGGCGGGAGGACCTGGACTACGTCGCCGTGGACGCACTCGACGAGTCCAGCATCGCCGCGGCGCTCGCCAAGGCGCCGCTGCCCCAGGCGGTGGTCAACCTCATCGGCGGCTACACCCCGCCGGAGCCGTTGGCCGGGCTTGATATCGCCGTGCTCCGGCAGCAACTCGAACTGAACCTCGTGACCGCCACGATCGTCACCAAGCACGCCTTGCCGCTGCTCGGCGCGCAGGCCGGCGGCCCGATCGTGCACGTCTCGAGCCGGGTCGCGACCGAGAAGGGCGAGAACGGCTTCGCCTACAGCGTCAGCAAGCTCGGCGTGCTACGCCTGGTGGAGGCCGCCGCCGCCGAGGGCCGTCAGCTTGGGGTGCGGGTTAACTGCATCATGCCGAGCATCATCGATACGCCGGCCAACCGCGCGGCGATGCCCCGCGCGCACCACGACCGGTGGCCCAAGCCGTCCGAGCTGGCCGCCGTCCTCGCCTTCCTCGTCTCCGACGACGCCGCCCTCATCTCGGGGGCGGCCATCCCCGTCTACGGCCGCGCCTAGCGGCGCCGGCCGCGCCTAGCGGCCTCGGCCGCGGGACCCTCGGCCGCAATTATCGTGTGCGGTTACCCCCGTCCGACGGGGGTAACCGCACACGATCTTGCCACTTGAGCGCGGCTGGGCCCGGGGCTCAGTAATCCGCGGATTCGAGGGCGCTGCGGAGCTCCGCGGCCCGGCGCCACGCCTCGATCATCCGGCGTTCCGCCTTGTGCTCAAGTCGCCTGACCCGGCGGAGCGCCCGCAGCCTGCGTGAATACCGCATCTGCTCCGCCTGTTCCAGGTAGCTGCGAGTTCGCTCCCTCACGAGCTGTTCCATGACATACATCGCTGACCACTCCGTCGTGTGCATTGTGTGCGTCGCCGGCCGCGCGGCTCAGGTTCGCCGCGCGGCCGCATCTGGCTGGGCGTGGCCCCGGGCTAAGCGGCCACTTCGGTCTTGCGAGGACGCCCGCGGGGGCGCTTACGCGGCACGATCGCGCCGCGCATCAGCAACTCGCCGCCCCAGACGCCCCAGGGCTCCCTGCGCTCGAGCGCACCGGTCAGGCAGGCCAGCCTGGCCTTGCATCCCCGGCACATGGCCTTCGCCGTCTCCACATCCTCAGGAGACTCGGCGAAGAACAGCTCCGGGTCCTGCGTGCACGGAAGATCCAGGCCTACCGGGAGTGCGGTCGCCGTGAACTGACTCGTCACGCCGACCTGGTCGAATACCTGCCTGACATCTGGCTCCTGCCGCGCCGTCACTGATCCGGGCGCCTGGAACCCCGTTGCGCCCGTCCCGCTGACGGTGGCATCGCGCCACTGCATCGGTGCCATCCCCTCTCGCTTGCCGGTCCTAGTTGTCGTCGCGCGATTTCTCGCCCGTCGGGGGACCTAGGCCTTACATAGCTAAGACCGCGGACCCTGTGTGCGGGTCCGCGGCCTCAAGGGGATTGTGGCCGGTCTGGCTAGACCGGTTTCCTATCTCGAGGTGGACCCGATGCGCCCCCGCTAACGGCGGAAACGCCGGTCATGTAGTTGTGGATATTCGTCTGGTCGAGCAGCGTCGCGACGGCGTCCTTCTGCTGCGGCGCGACGACGAACGCGTCCTTGCCCCGAACACGCGGAACGGCGAGCGCGCCAGCGCCAGATAGCAGAGCGACGGACGGCCCAGTGCCACGACCGGCAACGGGCAGACCTGTCCCCGGGAGGCTGATCGCACGCGGGCTGGAAGCACCCAAGCGCGAAGCCCAGTTCACTTCGGGCAGAACGTCTGAGTTGATGTACGTCACGTCGGGCACCTCCCTCCAGGAGCGTCGACAACTAGCCCACGGACATGCCAGCAGCCTAAGTGTTGCCCCCGGTAGGGGGCAACACTTTTTTGACCTGCGATTTCGCCCTACCGGCTGACCTGGGCCGTTCAGGTAGCCGGGTCAGGTTCAGGTAGCCGGGTCAGGTAGCGGGCGCGCGGGGTCCGGCCCGGACCAGGCCCTCCTGCATGACCGACACCACGAGCTCGCCTTCGGCGGTGAACACCTCGCCGTGCGCCAGGCCCCGGGCGCCGTGGGCCACCGGTGAATCCTGCACGTACAGCAGCCACCGGTCGGCCCGGAACGGCCGGTGGAACCACATGGCGTGGTCCAGGCTGGCGCCCGACGTGCGGCCATCCACCCAGGACAGCCCATGCCCGATCAGCACCGAATCGAGCAGCGTCATGTCGGAGGCGTAGGTCATCAGGCACACGTGCAGCAGCGGGTCGTCGGGCAGTTCGCCGTCCACCCGCAGCCAGACGAGGTTCCTGGTGGTGCGCAGCGAAGGATCCCGCTCCGCCTCCACCGACAGCGGGCCGACCGACCGCAGGTCAATCGGATTGTCATAGACCTGGGGATGGATCTCGCCGAGCAGGCGAGCCAGCCGGTCCGACGTCCGTTCGACCATCTCCGGCGGCAGCACGTCGGGCATCGGGTCGGCGTGCTCAAGTCCGGGTTCGGGGCGATGGAAGGACGCGGACAGGGTGAAGATCACCTTGCCGTGCTGGATCGCGGTGACCCGGCGGGTGGTGAAGGACCGCCCGTCCCGCACCCGGTCGACCGTGTACACGATCGGCACCGCCGGATCGCCCGGCCGGATGAAGTACGCGTGCAGGGAGTGCACCGGACGGTCCGTGGGCACGGTCCGCCCGGCGGCGACCAGCGCCTGCCCGGCCACCTGGCCGCCGAACACCCGCTGCCGCCGCTCATCCGGGCTGCGGCCGCGGAAGATGTTCACCTCGATCTGTTCCAGGTCGAGGAGCTCGAGGAGCCGGCCGAGCGCCTTAGTCATGGAGCCTCACATCGTCACCGGCACGGTATCTTCACCGGCCGAGGCGGATCTCGTCGAGGAAACGCGATCGCGGCCGCAGCGCACCGCGGGCGTTCTGTCCCCGGGTCCCCGGCGCCCGGGCCGGGGACCAGGACAGGTACAGGTGCTCGCGGGCCCTGGTCACCGCCACATACAGTAGCCGCCTTTCCTCCTCGATCGCGTCCGGCGTCCGGGCGTGCACGATGGGCATGAGCCCCTCGACCAGGCCGGGCAGCAGCACCGCGTCCCACTCGAGCCCCTTGGCCGCGTGCATCGACGCGAGCGCCACGCCGTCCACGGCCGGCGCGTAGCCCAGCTCGGCTCGCTGGGTGAGCTCGGCCGAGAAGTCGGCCAGCGTCGCCTCCGGCCGCGTGGCGTGCATGCCGTCCGCGAGCTGGGCGATCGCGACGAGCGACTCCCAGCGCTCGCGCGCCGCCGCACCGCCCCCGGGCGGGCCGGCCGTCAGGCCGATCCCGGTCAGCACGTGCCGGACCGAGGACGGCAGGGAATCCCCGCCGCCCGGCGGCGCTCCGTCAGCGCCGGCCGCCTCGACCCCAAGACCCCGCGCGGCGGCGCGCAGCAGCACCAGGGCCTGACGGACCACGGGCCGTTCGTAGAACCGCTCGGCGCCCCGGACCACGTAAGGCACCCCCGCCTCGGCCAGCGTCAGCTCGAACCGCTCGGTGTCGGCGTTGACCCGGACCAGCACCGCGATTTCCCTCGCCGGAACCCCCGCCGCCATCAGCGCCCGGACCTGGACCGCCAGCCCGGCCGCCTCCTCGAGGTCGTCGGGGTACTCGGTGAGCGCCGGCCGGGGTCCCGGCGGCCGCTGCGCGACCAGAAGTGCTGGCCCGGGGGGGACGACCCCCCCCAGACCCCCCCCGCTCACGGGGGGGCTGCCCGCCCCCCCGTACCCCCCCCGGAGCTGGTTGGCCACCGCTACTACCTGCGGCGTGGACCGGTAGTCGCGCACCAGCCGGATCACGGTCGCGCCGGGGAACTCCGCGGTGAAACCGGTCAGGTAGGACGGGGTGGCCCCGGTGAAGGAGTAGATCACCTGGTGCGGGTCGCCGACCACGCACAGGTCATCGCGATCGCCGAGCCACGCGTCGAGCAGCAGTTTCTGCAGCGGGTTCACATCCTGGTACTCATCGACGACGAAGTGCCGGAACGTATCGCGCACCTGGTCCGCCGCGGCCCGGTTGTCGATCAGGATGGCGGCGGTCAGTTCCAGGACGGACTCGAAGTCGATCAGGTGCCGTTCCCGCCGCAGCTCCTCATAGGCGGCGTAGACTGCGGCCAGGTTGTCCGCCCCGGCCGCGGGCGAGCGGCCCGCGGCGGCCGCGGCGGCCGCGTACCCGTCCGGGCGGACCTGGGTGACCTTGGCCCACTCGATCTCGGCGGCGGCGTCGGCCAGCGCTCCCCCGGCGCCCCCGTGCAGCCGGACGCGCGCCCGCTTGGCCGCCTCGCGGACCAGGCTGGCCTTGGAGTCGATCAGCTGCGGCGGCCGGCCGCCGATGACCCGCGGCCAGAAGTAGTTGAGCTGGCGCAGCGCGGCCGCGTGGAACGTGGACGCCCGCACCAGCCCGGTCCCCAGCCCGGTCCCCAGCCCGATCCCCAGCCCGATCCCCAGCCCGCCGGAAGCGGCACCACCGGAACCAGGGCCACCGGAACCAGGGCCGCCCGCGCTCAGCTGCCTGAGCCTGCCGCGCAGTTCCCCGGCCGCCCGCACGGTGAAGGTGAGCGCGAGCACGTGCGCCGGGTTCACCGTGCCGGCCGCGGCCGCGTACGCGATCCGGTAGGTAATGGCGCGGGTCTTGCCGGTGCCCGCGCCGGCCAGCACGCAGACCGCGCCGCGGGGGGCGAGGGCCACCTCGCGCTGTTCGGGGTCGAGCCCGGCCAGCAGCGTCTCGGAGGTGTCAAGCACCGCGTCTGTCACCGCCCACCCACCTCCCCATCCCCCTTCCCTCGCCTCATCCTGCCGCATCCGGGCCGCGCGCAGGACTTCAGGGAACGCAACCGGCCCCGCTGGTGTTACAACCACCAGTAATTTTCCACCAACCTCAAGGAGGCGGCGGGTGTCCGGCCAGCTGACGATGTACACCACGACCTGGTGCGGCTTCTGCCGGAACCTCAAGAGCCAGCTCGCCCGGGCCGGGATCGAGATCGCCGAGGTCGACATCGAACGTGACGAGGCCGCGGCGGAGTTCGTGATGTCGGTGAACGGCGGCAACCAGACCGTGCCCACCGTCGTTTTCCCCGATGGCAGCGCGCTGACCAACCCTTCGGCGGCGCAGGTCAAGGCGCAGCTCGCCGCCATGGCCGGGTGAAAACCGGTCAGCACGGCTGATACCCGGGTCGTTCGGGACAAAAGATTTTTACCGAACGGCCGTGGTGCGAGTCTCGGGACAGGTGAGACAGTGAGCGGGGAAACGACGCCAGGCGAGAGCGGGGACGCCGCAGCGAACGGGATAGTGGTTCGCCGGTCCGAGCAGGGCTGGCAGGTCGGGGACGAGCAAGCGGCCGACCTGACCAGCGCGATGGTGCTCGCCGACCTGCTCGCCGCCGACCTCGGGTTGCCGGCCCCGCCGCCCGCGGGACTGGCCCGTTCCTCCAGGTCCGAGCCGGTAAGCGAGCCGGTAAGCAAGGAAGAGGAAGGTGAGGCCGCGCGGCTGGCCGTGACGGTCGCGCAGCTCGAGCACGCGCTGGCCGCCCGGGTCCGGGTCGAGCAGGCCATCGGCGTGCTGGCCGAACGGCACCGGCTCCCGCCGCGGCAGGCGTTCGACCTGCTCAGGAGGGTGGCCAGGTCCGGCGGCAGGCGCGTCATCGACGTCGCGGAGAACGTGGTGGACAGCGCGTCGAACCCGCTGCTGCCGCTGCCCGAGGAACTGGCCAGGAAGCAGGCCCCGGCGCGCAAGCGCGGCCGCTCCCCCCGGCACGCCCGCACCGCCAGCTGACGCATCCATGATCACCGGCTGGGCAGCTTCAAGGCCTTCCTCGGCCAGCCCGAGCACACCCGGCACCAGCATTTCGCCGCCCGCCGGGCCACCATCAGCTGACTCCCGCGCCTGGCCCTGACGATCTCCGGGGTGCTCGCGAAGCCCCGCTCGGCGAGTGCGCCGGGATGAGCTGTCCACATGCTGTGGATAACGATGGGATAACGAAGAGCGGTACTGGAGGAACGCGGAACCGCGGCCGCAATCGCCGCGGAAAGATGCCTCGCGCCTTGTCCGGTCCGCCATTCAGCGGTGTTGCAGTAGTGCAGTTATTACTGTATTACTGCGCCACTCTTAGCCGTGCGACTGAGCTAGTTAACCTGGTGGTCGACGATCGGCTACCGCTACGCCGCAGACGCTGCGATAATGCCGAGATGACAGGGCTGAGCCTCGCCCTGGCCAACCTGAAGCCGGGCACGGGCAAGACCACATCAGCGGTCTGGCTGGCACACGTTTTCGCACAGGCCGGGAACAGCGTGCTTCTGGTGGACGCGGACCCTTCGGGCAGTGCCCTGGAGTGGTCCGATCTCGCGGCCATGGATCCGCGGCTCGCGTCGCCCGAGGCGGCTTTCCCGTTCCGGATCGTGGCCCTGCCCTCGCGCGAGTTGCACCGCCGCCTGCCCGAGATCGCTCAGGCGGACGACGTGGTGATCATCGACACGCCACAGCTCGAGGACCACGCCGGCATCGCCCGATCGGCGTTGCGGTATGCCGACGAGATCCTGATCCCGTGCGCGCCGAGCCCGATTGAGATCAACCGCACCTCTCCGGTGCGCGACGAGATCGCCGAGATCGGGGCGATCCGCGACCAGCCCGCCCGCTCCGCCATCCTGCTGAACCGCTGCATCGCGCGGGCGCACTCGACCGTCGACGCCCGCGAGGCGCTCGAGGACCTCGGCTTCGACGTGCTGGAGACGGTGGTGCCGCGACTTGAGGTGTACGCCCAGAGCTTCGGCATGCCGATCAAGCAGACCGGCTGCGACGTCTGGCGCCAGGTGGCCAGGGACCTCATCGACCGGTGCGCTCCCCTATGCTCAGTACGGTCATGACCACGCAACGGGAGCAGCGGAAAGCGCAGATGGCCGCCGCGGCGGCCAGGCGCGCGGAACCCGACGCCCGCCCGGCGGGCCGCACCGCGATCCGGTCCAAGCCGGTCAGGATCACCCTGGACCTGAGTCCGGAGCTCTACCGGCAGCTGACGACCTGGGCGGATTCGGCCGCGGTAACGCTCGACGTCCCGCGGGTCTCCCTGGCGGACGCGGTACGGGCGATGATCCGGGTCGCGGCGGACAACCCCGACGAGGTGCTCGACCGGCTCCGCCGCGACCGAGACCAGTAACGCGTCCAGGGGTCAGGTGGCGCGGGAGGCGGCCGGCGGTCAGCTGGCGCGGAAGGCGCGGCCGCGGGCGCGGGCGCGCTCCTTGGCGTCGAGGACGGTCTTGCGCAGGCGCACCGCCGAGGCGGTCACCTCCACGCACTCGTCGTCGGCGCAGAACTCGAGCGCCTGCTCCAGGCTGAGCAGCCGCGGCGGCACCAGCCGCTCGAGTTCCTCCCCGGTGGACTGGCGGACGTTGGTGACCTTGCGCTCGCGGCAGATGTTGACGTCCATGTCGTCGGGCCTGGAGTTCTCCCCCACGATCATCCCCTCGTACACCTGGGTGCCCGGGGGGACGAACAGCGATCCGCGCTCCTGCAAGTTGAACATGGCGTACGCGGACGCGCTGCCGGAGCGGTCGGCGACCAGGGAGCCGGTCGCCCGGCCCCGCATGGCCCCCAGCCACGGCTCATAGCCCTCGAAGACGTGATGCATGATCCCGGTGCCGCGGGTCTCGGTCAGGAACTGGGTGCGGAAGCCGATCAGGCCGCGGGCGGGCACCACGAACTCCAGCCTGACCCAGCCGGTGCCGTGGTTGGTCATCGACTCCATCCGGCCGCGCCGCACCGCGATCAGCGACGTCACCGTGCCCAGGTACTCCTCGGGCACGTCCACCGACAGCCGCTCCACCGGCTCGAAGACGGCGCCGTCCACCTCGCGCGTGACGGCGGCGGGCCGTCCCACGGTCAGCTCGTAGCCCTCTCGCCGCATCGTCTCGACCAGGACGGCCAGCGCCAGCTCACCGCGGCCGCGTACCTCCCAGGTGTCCGGCCGCTCGGTGGGCAGCACGGCCAGTGACACGTTGCCGACCAGCTCGCGGTCGAGCCGGTCGCGGACCAGCCGGGCGGTCACCTTGGCGCCGGCCGTCAGCCCGGCCAGCGGCGAGGTGTTGATGCCGATCGTCATCGAGATGGCCGGCTCGTCCACGGTGATCAGCGGCAGCGGCCGCGGGTCGTCCACGTCGGCCAGCGTCTCCCCGATCATGATGTCCGGGATGCCGGCGATGGCCACGATGTCCCCGGGACCGGCGGAGTCGGCCGGTACGCGCTCGAGCGCGTCGGTCAGGTAGAGCTCGGAGATCTTGACCTTCTCGATGGAACCGTCCCGGCGGCACCAGGCGGCCTGCTGCCCGCGCGAGATCGTCCCGTTGCGGATCCGGCACAGCGCGATGCGGCCCAGGTAGGACGACGCGTCCAGGTTGGTCACGTGCGCCTGCAGCGGCGCGCCGACCTCGTACGCGGGCGCCGGGACGGTGGCCTTCAGCGTCGTGAACAGCGGCTCCAGGTCCGGCGAATCGGGCATCTCGCCGTCGGCGGGCCGCGTCAGCGAGGCCCGCCCGGCCCGCGCGGAGGCGTACACGATGGGGAACTCGATCTGCTCCTCGCTCGCGTCCAGGTCGATGAACAGCTCGTAGCAGGCGTCCACCACCTCGGCGATCCGCGCGTCGGGCCGGTCCACCTTGTTGACCACGAGGATCACCGGCAGCCCGGCTTCCAGCGTCTTGCGCAGCACGAACCTGGTCTGCGGCAGCGGTCCCTCGCTGGCGTCGACGAGCAGCAGCACGCCATCGACCATGGACAGGCCGCGCTCCACCTCGCCGCCGAAATCCGCGTGCCCCGGCGTGTCCACGATGTTGATGGTCAGTCCGGCGTGGCGCACCGCGGTGTTCTTGGTCAGGATCGTGATGCCCTTCTCCCGCTCCAGGTCGCCGGAGTCCATGACCCGCTCGGCCACGTTCGCGTTCGCGCGGAACGCGCCCGACTGCCACAGCATCGCGTCGACCAGCGTGGTCTTGCCGTGGTCCACGTGCGCGACGATGGCGACGTTGCGCAGGTCGTCCCTGGTCGCGATGGTGGTCGGGAGGGTCGCGGGCTGATGCTGCACGGGCATGCGTGATTCTCGTTCGTTCGGCGTCTGGAGCGTGTCACCCGATCGGGTGGCTGCTTGCAGTGTATTGAACGCACGATCCAGTCTCGGACTTCCCGGCGTCAGGGGATGTTGAACGGCGTCACGACCTGGATCGCGGACGCGGTTACGGGGAAGTCCGGCAGCCCGTTCCGCGCCGACATGATGACCTGACAGGCCCGGCGCATATCCAGCCTCAGGTCGTGGTGGAGCACGGCAGCGATGCGGCCGCCGTGCGGCAGCGATGCGTTGTCTTCGTCTAGATCGTGCGCGATGAACACCGGCGCCGGGCGGCCGCCCTCGGCGAACGCGTCGAGGATGGCGGTGTTGCCGCCGCCGACGGAGTAGACGGCGGGGACGGCGGCTTCAGTCGCCAGGGCTGTCAGGACCAGGCCGCGGATGGTGGCGTCGAGGCCGTCAGTTTCGGTCACGTCGATGATCCGCCGGTCCGGCCGCATCGATCGCAGCGCGGACCGGAAACCCATCTCGCGTTCCTCTTCGCCACGGAAGAAGCTTCGGCTGAGGGTGACGAGGATGGCGCCGGGGCGGCGGCCGAGCCACTGCGTGATCAGGTAGGCGGCGGTCGCCCCGGCCGCCCGGTTGTCAATGCCGACATAGGCGGTCCGCGGGCTGCGCGGCAGGTCGGTCACCAGGGTGACAACCGGGATGCCCCGGCCGGCCAGCCGCGAGACGGCCTCGTTCACTTCGCTGGTGTCCGGCGCCTTGAGCACGATGCCCTGAGTTGCGGGGCGACGGGGCCTTCCCCGGCGGCCGATGCCGTCGAGCGTCTCGATCAGGTCCGCGGCGGATCCGGCCTCGCGGAAAAGCCCGGTTTCGCTGAAATGGAAGCGCGCGCGGATGACGGCCGGGCGGAGCAGCGGGAGTTCGGCCTCAAGCGCCGAGCGGACCGCGGCGGAGAACCGGGCGGGCGTCTGCATGACCACGTCGATGAGGAAGGTGCGCCCGGCCAGCCGGACCTGGTCCCGCTGCCGTTCCAGGTCGGCGATGGCGGCGCGGACCTCGCGGATGGTGCTGTCGCGGACGCCGCCTCGGCCGTTAAGCACCCGGTCGACCGTCGCCTCGGACAGGCCCGACTGGACGGCGATCTCGCGGATCCGGAACGGGTGGGAGGGCATGGCGCGGAGATTGTTCCTGATGGGTTTTTGACGGGTTTCCGCCGTTGACTGAGGTCATTGTATTTCTAGGCTTAGGGTGTCGTTAATCCCGTGGATCCGAGGAGCAGCAGATGACGAACGGCACCGGCCCAGCGTCGGGTTACCCGAGCGAGGATGACTGCCGGCTGGCCGACCTCATCGACCTAGTGAGCGAGAAGACGGACGTCGCCGACTACCCGTGCGCCAGTGCGGTCGAACAGAACGTGCTCATCTACGACGGCGCGCGCCTGCGGCAGGAGCTATCCCGCCCGGCAGGCCGGCCGCGGGTGGAAACCGAACTGGCCCGCGCCCTGCTCGACGGCCCCGGCATCGTGGTGCTGGCCGGTGCGTTCGGTGACGTCAGCGTCGTCGACCGGGCCACGCGGCAGTTCGAGGCGATCATCGCCGGCCAGCGGGCGGCGGGCGGCGCCGCAGGCGACCACTTCGCCCAGTCCGGGCAGAACGACCGGATCTGGAACGCGCTGGAGAAGCTGGCCCTGCGCGCGCCTGAGGTGTTCGCGGCCTACTACGCCAACGACCTCATCGCGGCCGCATGCCGCGCCTGGCTCGGGCCTGGCTATCAGGTCACCTCGCAGGTCAACGTGGTCAACCCGGGCGGCGCGGCGCAGAGCGTGCATCGCGACTACCACCTCGGGTTCGCCTCTGACGCCCAGGCCGCGCAATTCCCGCGGCACGCGCACCAGCTCTCGCCCGTGCTTAGCTTGCAGGGCGCCGTGGCGCATTCGGACATGCCGGCCGAGACCGGCCCGACGATGTACCTGCCGCACTCGCAGAAGTACCTGCCTGGCTACCTGGCCTGGCGGCGGCCGGAGTTCCGCGAGTATTTCGAGGCCAGCCACGTTCAGCTGCCGCTGCGCAAGGGCGACGCTGTGTTCTTCAACCCGGCCCTGTTCCACGCCGCGGGCACCAACCGCACCGCCGATGTCAACCGGATGGCCAACCTGCTGCAGGTGTCGTCGGCGTTCGGCCGAGCCATGGAGGCCGTCGACCGGAGCGCGATGTCGGCGGCCGTGTTCCCGGCGCTGCGGGCCATGGCCGACGCCGGGGCGCCGCCCTCGATGATCGCCAGCGTCATCGCGGCGTGCGCGGAAGGCTACTCGTTCCCCACGAACCTCGACCTTGACCAGCCCATCGGCCGACTCGCGCCGGCTACGCAGGCAGAGATCCTGCACCAGGCCGTGGCGGAAGGCTGGTCACGGCAGCGGCTGGAGACCGAGCTCGGCGCGTGGTCCGCCCGGCGCCAGACCCAGCCGGCATTGGGCTGGCCGACGCAGCAGCAGCCCACGGCGACCGAGGCGACACCATGACCCTGCTCCAGGAACGAGTGGTGCTCATCAGCGGCGGCACGCAAGGCCTCGGCGCGGCTATCGCGCGGGCGGCGGCCCGGGAGGGGGCGATCGTCGCGATCGCCGGGCGGCGGCGCGAGCCGGGCGAGGCGCTCGTCGCCGAGCTCACCGGGACCGGGACCAAGGCGCTGTTCGCCCAGGCCGACGTCGGCGACGTGGCGCAGGCCCAGGCCTGCGCCGCGGCTACCATCACCGAGTTTGGCCGGGTGGACAGCCTGGTCAACGCGGCCGGGCTCACCACCAGGGGCACGCTGCTCGACACCACCCCTGACCTGTTCGACGCGCACATCGCGGTGAACCTGAAGGCCCCGTTCTTCCTCATGCAGGCGGTCGTCGCCGACCTCGTCGTGCGCAAGGCCCCCGGCACCATCGTCAACATCATTTCCTCATCCGAACACGCCGGCCAGCCCTACCTGGCTCCGTACGTCGCGGCCAAGGCCGGCCTGGCCGGGCTGACCCGCAACGCGGCGCACGCGCACCGCTGGGACAAGATCCGCATCAACGGCCTGAACATCGGGTGGACCGACACCGAGGGCGAAGACGCCACCCAGCGACGGTTCCACGGCGCCGGCGACGACTGGCGGGAGAAAGCCGGCACGTCGCTGCCGATGGGCAAGCTGGGGCAGGTGGAGGAGATCGCCGAGTTCGTGGTGTTCCTGCTCTCGGACCGCTCCGGCGTGGTCACCGGCTCGGTGATCGACTGGGACCAGAACGTCGTCGGCGGCATGGACTGACCACTGACTTCTCACATATCGATCACCAGCACTCTCCTCCCTCGTCAGCAGGGCCGAACCGCCTGGGCTACTACCCGTCGCGGCATGACAGTGCGTCCTCTCGTTGAGAGCGGCTCTTATCGCGCGCCGTGTTGCGTGTCACGATGGGGACATGGACGCTGTGAGCATCGACGCCCTGCTGGCACGCTTCGCTGAGCACTGGTCACCGAAGAAGATTGCCCAGATCAACGACTACGACCTCAGGATCGTGAAGGTTCAGGGCGAGTTCACCTGGCACCAGCACGCCGACACCGATGAGTTCTTCCTGGTTCTGGACGGAGAGCTCACCATCCAGATGCGTGATCGCAATGTCGTGCTCGGGCCACGAGAACTGTTCGTGGTGTCGCGCGGTGTGGAGCACTGTCCGCGCGCCGATGTCGAAACCGCAGTGCTCCTGCTGGAGCCGAGCAGCGTCGTTAATACCGGCGACGTCGGCGGAGAGCTGACCGCTGAGGTCGAGACCCTCGCCTAACGCGGGCACGACGTCCGTGATCCCATCTGCGGCAGATGGTCGCGTTCGCTGTGCAGGGGCGCGATGTATGGTTATGCAAGCTGGTCAGCCCGCTCGTCCGGCAGGACCGCGGCGCGCTGTCAACGCGCTTACCTCGCCCTCGTTCGTGCGGGTGCGATCTTTGGAAGGCAAGCTCGCTGAACGACCGGAGGAGGCCCAGCGTAGATGAGCCTGCCTCGGGCGCGCTGCCGCCTCCTACGCCCGGCAGGGTGATCGTTCTCACCGGGGCGCCCGGGGCTGGGAAGAGCACAGTGGCCCGCCAGCTGGCCGACAGGCTGCTGCCCAGCGTGCACCTGCATTGCGACGACTTCTGGCACTACATCCGGCAAGGACGGATCGCGCCTTACCTGCGGGAAGCCCACCAGCAGAACCAGACCGTCATCGACGCCCTCGCCCACGCGGCGCTGACTTATGCCGCGCTCGGCCCCGGCGCGAGACAACACCCCCTACCTGCCCGCAAAAGCCACCAAATCAGCGGCGTGAGCGGGCGACCGGCTCCGTGCTGACGTCCTCCCCAACTCCTGCCGCCAAGCGATGGTTCTGCCGCAGCACACCTGTAGCGGCATGTACGGATGAGTCTCGTGAAGAGACCCAGCATGCGCTTGGGTGCCTGTGGCGGCAAGAGCCAGACGCCGCATGCAGAAGCTCGATGCACGGCTCGGGCTCGGCTCGGGCCCTGCCGGGCTCGTCGAGATACCTGGGCAGGATGCTCTCTTCGCGGCATGAAGATGAGCCTGGATGCGCAAGCTTGGGACCGCGCACCGGCGGCTTACCGTCTGACCCTGGTATACCGTGCCGGATATGGACTGGAAGATCGAGCTGGTTGCGATACCGGTGACTGATGTCGACCGTGCCAAGGCGTTCTACGTGGAGCAGGCCGGCTTCCACGCGGACCACGACCACCGGGTCAACGACGCGCTGCGGTTCGTCCAGCTCACCCCGCCCGGGTCGGCATGCTCCATCGTGCTGGGCACCGGGATCACTCAGATGCCGCCGGGCTCGCAAAAGGGCGTGCAAGTCGTGGTTGCCGATGTCGAGGCCGCCCGGCGAGAGCTCATTGCGCACGGCGTTGAGGCCAGCGAGGTTGACGTTCAGCCGTGGGGCTCGTTCGTCACCTTCAGCGACCCCGACGGCAACACCTGGGCGCTGCAGCAACTGCCGCCACGACCGTAGAAGCTTTCCTGCGGCTCAGGCACCGGCTAGCTGCGCCGGCCGCGAGAGTCCGCTCCGATCCACCGGCACCTCGGGGCCGGAAGGCACGACTCGCGGCATGAGCGGGCGGAGACGAGCCGGGCTGGGTGGTCTAATGACAAGAGGCTGGCTAAAGAGGCACCGCGCAGATCGATCGCTATGTCGCTGCTTAGTCGCACAGACATGCCGATCCCGTTAGTTTACGGAGTGGAACTAGTTCCGGGCGGGCGTCAGTTCCGTCAGCGGAACAGCTCACGGTTCTCGTGGATGAGCGACGATCTGTGGCGGGATCGTGCCGGAACATCCGCTCCGCGACGACGTGGTTGCCGAGCAGGTACTCAAAACACTTGGTCGCATGCCCGGCGGCAGCCATCAGCCGCCCGATGTCGAGGCTGGCGTAGACCATCAGTCCGTTGGGCGCGTTGCGCTCAGCTGCTGCTTGAATGTCCTCCCACTCGCCGCCACGCGCGATGAGCTGTTCTACCCCCTCGGCGTCGAAGACCGGGGCCGCCGCCTCGAACGCCCGGCGGAAGTCGTCGAAGCTCATCGCGGTCGGGATGTCGAGCCGGACCATGGCGTGCGAGGTCGCACGCCCCTCCGTGTTCATGCTTTACCTCCAGGTCAGCGCGGATGCTCACGACCGCCTGCGGCGATTGGTGGACAACCAGGTTCTCGTCAAGGTCCCCTACCATGACGGGCGACGGCAGCGATATGAGTACCGACTGACCCAAGCCGGCGCCGATCTCGCGCCGACGCTGCGCGCCCTCGCGGACTGGGGGCACCGGTACACCCACGGCGCAACGCCGAACGCGCCGGTGGAAAGCGTGCATGCTGGCTGCGGAGGAGAAATCCTCCCGGATCGATCTTGTGCCGGATGCGGCGCGACCGTAACCCGGGACGAGGAGGCCTGGGTTCGGACCTGGCGCTCTGACGAGCCAATTCCGCTGGCGAAGCCATGGATGAGCGAGCCGGGTGAGCCCGGCACCAATTCCCAGCCAACCGAAATGTGAGAGCAAGATGCGGCCAACGCCGGACGGCCGGTCAGGCGCACCAGTGACGTCGCTTAGCCGCGGGCCCGGTCCGGGCGATCAGGGCGCACCTTCCACCTGGTAGATGACGTGGGTGCCGGTGCGGACGGGTTCGACCTTGACCGGCCGCCCGCGGCGCCAGGAAAGGTCGGCGGCATGGGCCAGGTCGAACGCGGCCAGGGCGTCGTAGGCGGTGACCCGGGGCGGCGTGCCTTCGATGACGCTGCGGGCGAAGCATTCGAGTTCTTCGGCATAGGCCCATGGGTAGCGCTGCTCGAAGTCGCGGGCGAGCCCGTGCGACGCCCAGCCCGGCGTCCGCCATTCGTAGTGCCGGTACTGTGGATGGTCGATGCGGACCGTGGCCTGGCGGCCCATCACCTCGGTCGAGCATTCGTACCCGTAGCCCGCCGCGCGGCTGTCGTCGATCACGCCGAGCGCACCGTTTTCGAAGCGGAGCACGACCACCGCGGTGTCGATGTCGCCGATCTCGGCGAAGCCCGGATCGGACAGCGCGGTGCCGTACGCGCTCACCTCCACGACCTCGCCGACCATCCAGCGCGCGGTGTCCAGGTCGTGGATCGTGACGTCGGTGAAGAACCCGCCCGAGCCGGCCAGGAACTGCGGATCCGGCGGGGTCATGTCCCGCAGCGACGTGCGGAACAGGTAGACATCGCCCAGTTCGCCGGCCCGCATCCGGTCCACCGCCGCGACCCAGTCCGGATCGAACCTGCGATGGAACCCGACCTGGAACGTCACCCCGGTGGCCAGCACCTTCTCGATGGTCTGCACGGTGGCCCGCCGGTCAAGCGAGATGGGCTTCTCGCAGAAGACGTGCTTGCCGGCCTGGCTGGCACGAACGCTGAGCTCGGCGTGCGCCCGTGTCGGGGCGGCGATCGCCACGGCGTCGACGCGTTCGTCCGCCAGGATGTCGTCGAACGATGCCGTCCACGGGACCTCGAACTGCTCGCCCACCTGGCGGGCCACGTCGGGATCCGCGTCGAAAACCCAGGCCAGCTGGGCCGAGGGGCAGCGGGCGGCCAGGTTGGCGGCGTGGATCCGGCCCATCCGGCCCAGGCCCGCGAGCCCGGTCCGTACCCGGCGCGTCACGCCGTCAGCCCGCCGTGCTTGGCGAGGTACTGCCGGATCTGCTCGAGGTTGTAAACCGACGACTCGCGGGCTCGTTCCTCCCAGGCGAAGACGCACACGCACGCGATGCCGTCGAACCCGACCTCGGTGAGCGTGCGGAAGAAGACATCCCAGTCCACGTCCCCCTGCCCGATATCGAGGTGCTGGTGCACGCGGGCGGGCGATCCGGGCGGGTTCACGATGTAGCGCAGGCCGGACGAGGCGCGGTGGTCGAACGAGTCGGCGACATGCACGTGCGTCAGCAGGGGCCCGGCGTACTTCATGATCCCTTCGATGTCGCCGCCCTGGTGGAAGGTGTGCGGCGCGCAGTACAGGAACGACACCCAGTCCCGGTCGATCCCGCGGACGAGATCGACGCCGGCCCGGCCGTCTTCGACGAAGTCGTCCGGGTGCGGTTCGAGCACGAGCCGGATGCCCTCCCGCTCGAAAACCGGCGCCAGCTCCTCCAGCGAGCGCCAGAACTGCGCCTCGCTGGCCGAGGGCGCCTCTGGCCGGCCGTTGAACTCGGAGTTCATCACGTTCACGCCGAGGTCCACGGCGATCTGGATCGCCCGCTTCCAGTAGCGCACCGCCGCCTGCCGTTCGTCCTCATCCGGGCCGGACCACCGGTACAGCGGCAGCACGGAGGAGACCTGCACGCCGGCCGCGGACAGCGCCCGGGAGAACGCGGCGATCTGCGCCTTGTCCGCCCGCGGGTGCACGAAGAACGGCAGGAAGTCCTCGCGCGGCGACAGCTCGATGCAGGAATACCCGAGGTCCGCGACCAGGCCGGGCAGTTCAGTCAGCGGGACCCGGCGGAACATGTAAGGGTCGAGCGCGATCTTCATTGCCATCGCGCCTCACTGGGCCTTCGCGTAAAAATCGGGGCGTTCCGGCAGGGACACCGCGGCGCGGTTACCCGTCCGCAGCGCCTCAAGGCAGCTGTCGGTGACCGCGGCGGCGGCAAAGCCGTCCCAGGAGCTCGGACCGGCCGACGTTCCGGCGGCCACCGCCGTCAGCCAGTCCTGCAGTTCGGCGTCGTAGGCCCGGACGAACCGGTCTCGCCAGTCGACGGGCACGCGGACACCGCGTCGGCCGCTCGCCGTCAGCGTCACCTCGCCGACATCGGCGAGCGCCACGGTTCCGCTCTCGCAGACGACCTCACCGCGGATGTCGTAGCCGTATCCCGCGTTGACGAACACCTCGTCGTCGACGAGGATGCCGCTGGCCATCTCGAGCTGCACGATCAGCGGATCGTGCAGCTCGGCGGCCGCCTTGCTGCTCCGGCGGGGCTTGAAGATGCTGGCGGCCACGATCTCCTCGTCGAACAGCCACCGGACGAGGTCGATCTCGTGCACCGCCGAGTCGCTGATGATCATTTCGGTGGTGAAGCCGTACGGCGGCACCGACGGATTGCGGTGCGCGCAGTGCATCAGCAGCGGCGCGCCGATGCCGCCGTCTTCCAGCGTCGCCTTCATACCCCTGTAGCCCGCGTCGTACCGGCGCATGAAGCCGACCTGGACCAGCCTGCGGCCGTGGGCCATCTCGGCGTCGATGATCCGCAGGCAGCCGTCCCTGGACGGCGCGAGCGGTTTCTCGCAGAACACCGGCTTGCCGGCTCCGATCGCCGCGAGGACCTGCTCCTCGTGGGCCGGGCCCCAGGACGCGACCAGTACCGCGTCGACGCTGTCGTCCGCAATGAGATCGGCGGCCGTCGCGTGCACGACGGCACTGGGCAAGCCAACACTGGGCAAGCCAACACTGGGCAAGCCAACACTGGGCAAGCCAACACTGGGCAGGCCGGCCGCCACCTGCCCGGCGCGGGCCGCGTCGACGTCGGTGACCGCCACGACCGCTCCGCCGGTGATGACCTGGGAAATCCTGCGGACGTGGTCCTGGCCGATCACGCCGACGCCGATGACCCCAACCCTGACGGTCATCGCGACTCGCCTCCATCCAGGCCGATTCCGACGCTGCGCAGGTAGGTGTACGTGCGCTGGGCGATCGGCTTCGGCTTATCGAAGTCCGTGGGGTACATGTCCTGCTCGACGACCACGAAGAGATCGGTGTCGAGCCCGCGCAGCGCCTTGGCGACCTCCTCGATCTCGGGCACTCCGCGGGGCGGCTCGCAGCTGGCGCCCATGGCCACGGCCTGGCCGAAGGCCAGGCCCTCGCGGTCGGCGCGCGCGACGATGGCCGGGTCCATCTGCTTGATGTGCACGTACCCGATGCGTTCGGGGTAGCGGCCGATGATGGCCACGTTGTCCGCGTGCCGGTACGCCAGATGGCCGGTGTCCAGGCAGAGCGACACGTAACGGGGATCGGTCTCGTCGAGGAACCGCTCCGTCTGCTTCTGGGTCTCCACGTGGCTATCCGCGTGCGGGTGGAATTCCAGCCGCAGGCCGTAGTCCTGCGACACCATCTTGCCCAGCTCGTCGGTGGCCCGGATCAGGGTCTGCCACGCCTCGGCGTCGAGTTCCGCGGCCTCGAGGTAAGCACCCGTCTTGTCGTCGCGGTACCCGGGCACCGGCACGAAGATCACGTGCTGCCCGCCGACCGCGGCGGTGAGCTCGGCGACCTGGCGGGTGATCCGGACGATGTCCGGCCACTCGCGCGGCCGGTGCAGCCCGCTGAACCCGTGGACGGTGCCGCCGGCCACCCTGAGCCCGCGCCGGCCAAGCTCGTCGGTCAGCCGCCCCTGGTCGGTGGGCAGATAGCCGAACGGACCGAGTTCCAGCCACTCGTAACCCACCTCGGCGACCTCGTCGAGGAAGCGCTCCCATGGCGTCTGGAGCGGGTCATCGGCGAACCATACCCCCCAGGAGTCAGGGCAGGTGCCGAGCCGGAGGCGCGCGGGGCCGCGCGCCTCCGCCCCGGCACTGGAGCCGATCGCGTTCATCGCGGACATATCCTTTCCTGCCTATTCCTGGCTGATGCGGGCGTCCGGGCCGGCGCTTGGCTCGTGATGGATGCCGAGCTCTTGTACTTCTTCGCCCAGCACGTGGCCGATGTCGGCGGCGGAGCCGCCGGCGCTTTCGAGCTCGTGGGACAGCTGCTCGAGTTCGGCGCCGCCGGCCATCAGGCCGGTGAGCTCGTCCCTGGTGATCTGGGTTTTCTCGAAGTAGCCGATGGACTTGCCCCGGTTCAGCAGCAGGAACCGGTCCCCGACGGGGTAGGCGTGGTGCGGGTTGTGGGTGATGAAGATGACGCCCAGGCCGCGTTCGCGGGCCTGGATGATGTACTTCAGCACCACCCCGGACTGCCTGACCCCCAGCGCAGCGGTCGGCTCGTCCAGGATCAGCACCTTGGCGCCGAAGTGGACCGCGCGGGAGATCGCCACGCACTGGCGTTCCCCGCCGGACAGGGTGCCGATGGGCTGGTCCACGTCGCGCAGGTCGATGCCCATCGCCAGCAGCTCGTCCTTGCAGGTCTTCTTCATGAACGGGATGTCCATCCGCGGCCCCTTCTTGACCTCGGCACCGAGGAAGAAGTTCCGCCACACCGGCATCAGCGGGACCACGGCCAGGTCCTGGTAGACGGTGGCGATGCCGTGCTCCAGCGCCTGGCGGGGGGAGTCGAACGTGACCGCCTTGCCCTCGACCTCATAGGTGCCGGTGGACGGCTGGTGTAGCCCGGCGATGATCTTGATCAGGGTGGACTTCCCGGCGCCGTTGTCACCGAGCACGCAGGTGACCTCGCCGGCCCCGACCTCCATCGTGATATCGGATAGCGCGATGACCGCGCCGTAGTGTTTCCCGGCGTTGATCAGCCGGACCAGCGGCACGCCGCCGTTGCCGTTGCGGCGGGGGGTGTTCTGTGGGGTACTCATGCCGATGCCTCCGCGCGACGACGGATGTAAGTGTTCAGCAGGATGGCGCCCAGCAGCAGCGCGCCGACGAAGAAGGTGAACCAGTAGGGGTTCCAGCCGGCGTAGACGATGCCCTGGTTCACCATGCCGAAGATCAGCGCGCCGATCGCGGCGCCGACCGCGGACCCGTAGCCGCCGGTGAGCAGGCAGCCGCCGACGACCGCGGCGATGATGTAGACGAACTCGTTGCCCACGCCCTGGCCGGACTGGATCGTGTTGAACTGGAACAAGGTGTGCATGCCGGTGAACCAGGCCATCAGGCCCACCGCCATGAACAGGCCGATCTTCACCCGCGCCACCGGCACGCCCACCGCCCGGGCGGACGGCGCGGACCCGCCGACCGAGAAGATCCAGTTACCCACGTGGGTCCGCAGCAAGATCCACGTCGCGATGGCGGTGAAGACGATCCAGTAGATGACGGTGATCCGGACGTTCACCCCGCCGATGGTGAAGCTGGACGCGAACACCTTCTGCGCCGAGGAGAAGCCCTGCAGGGTGGAGATGTCCGGGGAGGCGACCTGGTTGGTGATGGTCTGGGTCAGGGCCAGGTTCAGGCCCTGCAGCATGAAGAAGGTGCCCAGCGTCACCAGGAAGCTCGGGATGCCGGTCTTGACCACGATCCAGCCGTTGATGAACCCGATCAGCAGCGACAGGGCCAGCGCGACCAGCACCCCGACCCAGATGTTGGTGGTGAACTCGAAGCTGAACAGCGAGGCGCACAGGGCCGAACTGGTGACGGCGACGCCCGCCGACAGGTCGAACTCGCCGCCGATCATCAGCAGCGCCACCGGAGCGGCCATCAGGCCGTAGGTTGAGGTGACGTACAGGGTGGTCGAGAACGAGCTAGCGTTGCGGAACGGCGGCGCGATGATGAAGAAGAAGAGGTAGATGACGATGGCGCCGGCCAGCGCGCCGGCCTCCGGGCGGGCCAGCAGCCGGGCCAAAGTGGACTTCCGCCCGATCCGCTCGTCGCGCGTCGGCGGCGGGGTAACGGGGGCGGGTTGGGTGATCTGAGCCATGAAACTTCCTTTCTGCGCGGGGTCCCCGGGGGGGTCTGGGGGGGAAGGTTCCCCCCCAGGATCGGGGGGATCCCGGGGGGTCGCCCCCCCGGGAAACACCGTTAGCGGTTGCCCACCGCCGCGTACTGCGCCACCTTGGCGACGTTGCTGGCGTCGATGAACGACGGGCCGGTCAGCACCGTCACGCCGCCGCCGAGGACGTTGGCGTTGGTCAGGTAGAGCCACAGCGAGTCAACCGACTCGTAGCCCTGCAGGAACGGCTGCTGGTCCACGGCCCACTGCACAGCCCCGGACTTGATCTTGGCGATCTCCACGGCGTTGGTGTCGAAGGTGTAGAGCTTGGCGTTGCTGTGCGCCGAGCTGATCGACTGGATGGCGACGAGGGCTATCGGCGCGCCGAGGGTGATGACCGCGTCGATCGTCTTGTCCTGGGTCAGCTTGGCCGTGATGCCGGACAGTATGGCGGCCTGGTCCCTGCCGTTCACGTAGAGCTTGGTCATCGTGCCCGCGGAGCCTAGGCCCTGCTGCACGCCATTGCACCTTGCCTCCAACTGGACCTGGCCCGTCTCCTGCAGCACGCACAGGACGTGCTTGGCGCCGACCGCCGCGAGCCGCTTGCCCGCGGCGAGCCCCGCGATCGCCTCGTCCTGCCCGAAGTACTCCATCCCGCCGCACTGCTGCCAGATGCTCACGCCCGCGTTGAACATGACCACCGGGATCCCGGCGGCCCTGGCCTTCTGGATCGCCGGGCAGATGGCGGCCGGGTTCGACGCGGTAGACGCGATGCCGTCGACATGGCTGTTGATCGCGTCCTGGATCAGGCTGGCCTGTTTGGTGGCGTCCGGGTCAGAGGAGTACTTGAGCGTGACGTTGTCCTTGGCGGCCGCGGCCAGCGCGCCATGTCGGATGATGTCCCAGAACGTGTCGCCGGGCGCGGCGTGGGTGATCATGGCGATCGTGTAGTGCGGCGTGTTGGCGTGGCCCGCCGCGACGCTCGCTCCTCCTTGCGTGGCCTTCTTACCGCCGGTAGTGCTGCAGGCGGCCAGGACGAGGGCAAGGACCACAAACAGTGCAAGGCCCACGGCCCGGTTTCTTGGTCTGAACATCTTCGATACCTCCATTTGAGGATTAGTTGCTGGATTGCGGCCGGCCTGGTCAGGTGGCGGTCGGGAAATGCATGTGCGTACGGTGGTGCTCTTGGTATTCGTTGTCTGGCCAGCGACTGGTGATGGCCTTGGCGCGGGTGTAGAAGCGGATGCCTTCCGGGCCGTGCACGTGGGTGTCGCCGAACAGCGAGTCCTTCCACCCGCCGAAGGAGTAGAAGGCCATCGGCACCGGGATCGGGACGTTGATGCCGATCATCCCGACCTGGACGTCGCGCTGGAATCTCTTCGCCGCCTGGCCGCTGGAGGTGAAGATCGCGGTGCCGTTGCCGTAGGGGTTGGCGTTGACGATGTCGAGGGCCTCGCCGAAGCTGTCGGCGCGGAGGATGACAAGCACCGGGCCGAAGATCTCGTCGGTGTAGATGTCCATGTCGGTGGTGACGTGGTCGAACAGGCACGGGCCCACGAAGAAGCCGCTCTCGTAGCCAGTCACGATCAGGCCGCGGCCGTCGACGACGAGCGTGGCGCCGGCCTGCTCGCCGCGGTCGACGTAGCCGAGGATGCGGTCCCTGGCCGCCGGCGTGACGACCGGGCCCATCTCCGAGGACTTGTCCCGGCCCGGGCCGACCTTGGTGTCCTCGGCCTTCTCTTTCAGCTTCGCGACCAGGGCGTCGCCCGCCTCGCCCACGGCGACGACCGCGGAGATCGCCATGCAGCGCTGGCCGGCCGATCCGTAGCCCGCCGCGGTGATGTGGTTGGCGGCGAACTCCATGTCCGCGTCGGGCAGCACGACGGCGTGGTTCTTCGCGCCGCCGAGGGCCTGCACGCGCTTGCCCTTTTCCGACGCCCGCTGGTGCACGTACCTGGCGATCGGCGTCGAGCCGACGAACGACACCGCCGCGATGCCGGGGTGGTCGAGGATCGCGTCGACGGCGACCTTGTCCCCGTGCACCACGTTGAAGACCCCCTCGGGCAGCCCGGCGTCGGCGTAGAGGCGGGCGATGAAGTTCGACACGGACGGGTCACGCTCGCTCGGCTTGAGGATGAAGGTGTTCCCGGCGGCGATCGCGACCGGATGCATCCACATGGGCACCATGGCGGGGAAGTTGAAGGGCGTGATCCCAGCGCAGACGCCGAGCGGCTGCCGGAACGAGTAGGCGTCCACATCGGTGGAGACCTGCTCGGAGTACTCGCCCTTGAGCAGGGTCGGGATGCCGCACGCATATTCCACGACCTCCAGGCCGCGGATGACCTCGCCCTTGGCGTCGGAGACGACCTTGCCGTGCTCGTCGGCGACGAGCTCGGACAGCTCGTCCAGGTGCCGCTCGATGAGGTCGCGCAGCGCGAACATGATGCGCGCCCGGCGGATGAGCGAGATGTCGCGCCACTCCTGCCACGCCTTACTGGCCGCCGCCACGGCGGCGTCGACGTCGGCCGGCTCGGCCAGCGCGACCTGGGCCTGCTCCGCGCCGGTCGCGGGGTTGTAGACCGGGCCGAACCTCGTGGAGGCTCCGGTCGTCTCCGAACCGGCGATCCAGTGCTGGATGGTACGCATAACCTGCTGGCTCCTTCTACAGATACAGTCGCTGACCGCGCTTGGCCGCCTCGTAGGCCACGCGGGCCTGCTGCGTGCTCTCCAGCGCGGAGGTTTCCGACACGGGCACGTCCCACCAGCTCTGCGACGACGGGACGGGGGCGAGCGGGTCGGTCTCGATGTACACAACGGTGGTCCGGTCGGACGCCCTGGCCTGCTCGAGCGCGGCCTGGAATTCCTTGACGGTCCGGGTCCTGAGCACCTCGGCGCCGAGGCTGGCCGCGTTCGCCGCGAGGTCGACGGGCAGGAAACCGCCGTCGAGCCGTCCGCTGCCGGGGTCGCGGTAGCGGTAGCTGGTGCCGAACCGCTGCGAGCCGAGCGACTCCGACAGCGCGCCGATCGAGGCGAAACCGCGGTTGTCGACCAGGATGATGTTCAGCTTGATCCGCTCGGCCACCGCGGTGACGATCTCCTGCGCCATCATCAGGTAGGACCCGTCGCCGACGAGCACGAAGACCTCGCGGCCCGGATCGGCCAGCTTGGCGCCCAGGCCGCCGGCGATCTCGTACCCCATGCAGGAGTAGCCGTACTCGACGTGGTACTGCTTCGGGTCGCGGGCGCGCCACAGCATCTGCAGGTCCCCGGGCATGCTCCCGGCCGCCTGCACGACCACGTCGCGCTCGTCCATGAACTCATTCAGCGCGCCGAGGATCTCGGTCTGCGCCGGAAGCGGCTGGTGACCCAGGTGGTACGCCTGGTCCACCACCTGCCGCCATTTGGCGTTCTCGTTTCGCACCTGGGTGGTGTACGCCTCGTCGGCCCGGTAGCCGGCCATGGCCTCGGTGAGCGCCTCCAGCCCGGCCCGCGCGTCGGCGATCAGCGCGATGCCCGCGTGCTTGCCTGCGTCGAACGCCGCGACGTTGAGGTTCACGAACCGCACGTCAGGGTGCTGGAACGCGGTGCGCGAGGCGGTGGTGAAGTCGCTGTAGCGGGTGCCGATGCCGAGCACCACGTCGGCCTCGCGGGCCAGCGCATTGGCCACCGGCGAGCCGGTGGCGCCGACACCGCCGACGGCACACGGGTGATCCCAGGCCAGCGCGCCCTTGCCCGCCTGGGTGTCCGACACCGGGATGCCCGTCGCCTCCGCGAACCGGAGCAGCGCCTGGCTGGCCTCGGAGTAGATGACGCCGCCGCCGGCCACGATGAGCGGCCTGCGTGCCGAGCGCAGCACCTCGGTGGCGCGGGCCAGCGCAGCGGGCTCGGGCACTGGCCGGGGCACGTACCAGGTCCGTTCGGAAAAAAGGTCTTCTGGCCAGTCGTAGGCCTCGGCCTGCACGTCCTGCGGCAGCGCGAGCGTGACCGCGCCGGTCTCGGCCGGATCGGTGAGCACCCGCATCGCGGCCAGCAGCGCCGACGGCAGCTGCTCCGGGCGGTTGATCCGGTCCCAGAACCTCGACACCGGCTTGAACGCGTCGTTGACGCTCAGGTCGGCCGAGCGCGGGTCCTCGAGCTCCTGCAGCACCGGGCTGGCGGCCCGGGTGGCGAAGAAGTCGCTGGGCAGCAGCAGCACCGGGATCCGGTTGATGGTCGCGAGCGCGGCGCCGGTCACCATGTTGGTCGAGCCGGGGCCGATGGAGGCGGTGCAGGCGAAGGCCTGCAGCCGGTTCCTCATCCGGGCGAAGCCGACCGACGCGTGCACCATCGCCTGCTCGTTGCGGGCCAGGTAATAGCGGAGGTCCGCCTCGCCCGTTTCGTGGGCCTGGAGCAGCGCCTGGCCGACACCGGCCACGTTGCCGTGCCCGAAGATGCCGAAGCAGCCTTCGATGAGCCGCCGCTGCACGCCGTCGCGCTCGCTGCGCTGGCTGGCCAGGAATCGCACCAGGGCCTGGGCCACGGTGAGGCGTACGGTGCTCATGGTCATCCCTTCTCCACCGCTGACGTCTCAGTTGCCGATGTCAGGGGTAGCCGCGGGTCCATGGCCTGGCCGGTCCAGGTGCCGCGGACCCAGGCGTGCGCCGGGTCGTCGCAGAAACGCCAGGCGCGCTCGTCAGCCGGGCCCGCCATGACGTTGAGGTAGTAGAGGTCGTAGCCGGGCGCGGCGATCGACGGTCCGTGCCAGCCGTGCGGGACGAGCACGACGTCGCCGGTGCCGACCTCGGCCAGCACGTCGATGGGACGGCCGGGAGTGCCGTACACCCGCTGATAGGCGAGCCCGCGGGTCTCGAAGTAGTAGATCTCCTCGAGCTCGGCCTCGCCGTCCCGCGTCTCGTCGTGCTTGTGCGGCGGGTAGGACGACCAGTTCCCGCCCGGCGTGAGCACCTCGACGGCGATGAGCTTGTCGCACTCGAACGCCTCGGGCGAGCAGAAGTTGTTGACCTGCCGGCTGGCCTGACCTGCGCCGCGCAGTTCCACCGGGACGGCTTCGGCCGGGCCGTAGCGTGGTGGCAGCCGGTTCGTGCACCGGGCCGAGGGCACGGCGAACACGCCGCCAGCGGCGGAGGTCACGGTTACCGTGGCGTCGCGCGGCGCATAGCAGAAGTCGCTGACGCGGGAGAACACGTTAACCCGGCCCGTTAGGTCAAAAATCTGGCCCTCAACGGTCACCGAGGCGGAGCCGGCCAGCGGCAGGACCAGCATCTCGTCGTCGCCGGTGGCCCAGGTGTGCGCCTGGCCGGGCTCTAGTTCAAGCACCCGCAGGCCGCTGTAGGACCAGCCGGCCCGCTCGGGCGTCACCACGACGGAGAAGGCGCCGTCGCCGCTGGTGCCCTGCCGCAGGTAGAGCTTGTCGTCCATCTCCTACCTCACCCCCGCATCAGGCTGACGGCGGTGTCGACGGCGCCGGCCACGTCGTCGTCGGGCGGGAAGAGCAGTGTCCTGCCCACCACCAGCCCGTGCACCGAAGGCATCTGCAGCGCCTTGTGCCAGCGGTCGAAGGCGGCGTTCTGGTCAGCGCTGACTTCCCCGCCGAGCAGCAGGGCCGGCAGCGTGGAAGCGGCCAGGACCCGCTCCATGTCGTCCACGACCGGCACCTTGAGCCAGGTGTAGGCCGAGGTGGTGCCGAGTCCCGAGGCGACCACGATGGACCGGATCACCGCCTCGGGTGACAGGTCGTTGCGCACCCGGCCTTCGACCTGGTGCGAGATGAACGGCTCGACCATCGCCATCAGGGCGTGGGAGGCGAGGTCGCTGACCGCCCGGGCGCAGGCCTCCATGGTGGGGGCGGTGGCGGGATCCTCCGGGTCGATGCGGAAGAGCATCTTGCCGCCGTCGAACCCCATCCGGGCGATCGCCGCCGCGTCGTACCCGGTGAACCGGTCGTCGATCTCGAAGACGGTTCCGGCCAGGCCGCCCCGATTCATCGAGCCGATGACCACCTTGTCATCGAGCACCCCGAGCAGCAGCAGGTCCTCGATGATGTCCGCGGTGCCGAGCACGCCGTCGACGCCGGGCCGGGACAGCGCGAGCGACATCCGCTCGAGCAGGTCCGCCCGGTCGGACATGGCCATCGGCCGCTCCCCGACGCGGAGCGCTCCGCGCGCGGGGTGGTCGGCGGCGATGATGAACAGCTGATTGTCGTCGCCGAGCAGCGTCGCCCGGCGCTTGCGCCGCCCGGCCGCCTCGGCGATGGCCTGCGGGCGCCGCGTGCGCACGTCGAGGATGGCCCGGATCTGATCACGCACTGGTTGCCTCCCGTGGTCCGTTAGCCTCCCGTGGTCCGCCGGCCAGCAGCTCGGCGACCTCGGCGGCCGTCGGCATGGCGTCCGAGCAGGCGAGCCGCGACGCCACGATGGCCCCGGCGGCGTTCGCGAAGCGCATCACCCGCTCGATGTCCCAGCCGGCCAGCAGTCCGTGGCACAGGGCTCCGCCGAAGGCGTCGCCGGCGCCGAGGCCGTTCAGGACGTTGACCGGCACCGGCGGTACCTCCACCGCCATTGAGCGGTCATGGGCCAGTACGCCCTTGGGGCCCTGCTTGACGATCGCGAGGCCGACGCCGAAGTCGTGCAGGGCCTGGGCCGCGGCCAGCGGCTCCCGCTCTCCCACCGCCGTCTCGCACTCGTCGAGGTTGCCTACCGCGACGGTCACGTGCGGCAGCGCCTGCTGCACCCAGTGCCGGGCCACCTCCCGTGAGGGCCAGAACATCGGCCGGTAGTCCAGGTCCAGGACGGTGATGTCCCGCTTTTTCCTTGCTTGCAGGGCGGTCAGGGTCGCGGTGCGGCTGGGCTCCTCGGAGAGCCCGGTCACGGTCACCCAGAAGACGCCCGCCTCGCCGATGGCGTCCAGGTCCAGCTCCTCGCGGCGGATCTCCAGGTCCGGCGCCTTCGGCCAGCGGTAGAAGTACAGCGGGAAATCATCCGGCGGGAAAATCTCGCAGAACGTCACCGGCGTCGGCAGCCCTTTTACCGCGCTGACGTAGCGGTCGTCGACGCCGTAGCCGCGCAGCGCCGCGTGGATGAACGTGCCGAACGGGTCCTCGCCGGTGCGGGTGATGACGGCCGCGCGCCGCTGGTACCTGGCCGCCGCGACCGCGACGTTGGTCGCGCTGCCGCCGAGATACTTGGCGAAGGTCTCCACCCGGTCGAGCCCCACGCCGACCTGCTGCGGGTACAGGTCGACGCCGACCCGCCCCATGGTGACGACCTCGAAGGCGCTCATGCAGACCCCCGGGCCTGTTCGGCCCCTCCTGGTCTTTCCGGTCTTCCGGAACGTCTCACGCGCATCGAGACTGCCTCCCTGGACGCTTCGCCCGGAGATCTAGTGAGTTGCTAATGTTTTACGCCTGTGTTTCGGTCAGGTCAAGGGTATGTCTAGACATATTTACATCTTTATCTTCATGCAACCTACTGACCTGATGACATAATGGAAGAGTTCTTGATATAACCGCCGCGAAAGAGCCCCCGTGAACCGTGCCACCATGCCCATCCAGGTGGACCGGAGCAGTCCGGTCCCCCTGTACTTCCAGGTGGCGCAGCACCTCGAACACATGATCGAGTCCGGCGACCTGCCGATGGGGACGCGGCTGGAGAACGAGACCGACCTGGCCGACCAGCTCGGCCTGTCCCGGCCGACGATGCGCCGGGCGATCGAGTACCTCGTCGGCCGCGGGCTGCTGGTCCGCAAGCGCGGCATAGGAACGCAGGTGGTCCATGCGAAGGTCACCCGCCAGGTCGAACTGACCAGCCTGTATGACGACCTGGCCAAGACCCGGCGCGATCCGTCCACGCGGGTGATCAGCTTCCGGACGGAACTAGCGCCCGACGACCTCGCGGCCACGCTCGGCATCCCCGCCGGAACGCAGGTGCACGTCTTCGAACGGCTGCGGTACGCCGACGCTGAGCCGCTCGCGCTCATGCGCAACCATGTCCCGGCGCACCTGCTGCGCCTCACCCCGGCGGATCTCGAGGTGCAGGGGCTGTACAACCTGCTCCGCGCTAACGGCATCAACTTGAGGATCGCCAAGCAGGCGATCGGGGCACGGGCCGCGACCGCCGCCGAGGCCCGCGCGCTCGGCGAAACCAAGGGGGCGCCGCTGCTGACCATGGAACGTTCGGCCTACGACGACCAGGGACGGGCGGTGGAACACGGTCACCATGTGTACCGCGCCTCGCGTTACAGCTTCGATCTCACCCTGACCGGCTGGTGAGCCAGATCACTTAGATTCCGGCCGCCGCCCCCGCGGCCTTGAGGTTCTCCGCGGCCAGGCGAAGGCCCTCGATCTGGTCGAGTTCGGCGTCCTCGTGCTCGATGTTGACCGCCATGTCGGGGTCGATGGCGTACAGAGCCTGCAGGAACGGCACCCAGAAGTCCTGGCCGTGGCCGCGGCCGACGGCGACGAACTGCCAGGAGGCGTCCGCGGGCCACCGGTTCAGCGTGTTCCGCCCGCCGATACCCAGCGGGTTCTCATCCGCCGGGACTCGCCGGAAGCGGTCATCGAGCACCCCGAAGACGCGGCAGTTGCGCTCGTTGATGCGCGTGTCCTTGGCGGCCGCGTGGTACACCAGGTCACCCAGGCGCTCGATCGCCGCGACCGGGTCGATGCCCTGCCAGAACAGGTGGCTGGGATCCATTTCGGCCCCTACGTGGGTGGCGTTGATCTCGGTGGCCAGCCGCTCCATCGTGCCGGGATTGAAGACCACGTTGTGCGGGTGCATCTCGATGCACACCTTCACGTCGGCGTCCCGCGCCCGCGCCTGGATGTCCTTCCAGAACGGGATGGCCACCTCTTTCCATTGGTAGTCCAGCGTGTCAAGAAACTGGCTGTCCCAGGGGTTGACGACCCACGAAGCGGCCCGGCCGCCATCGTGCGCGGCCGGCAGGCCGGACATGGCGACGATGCGCTTCACGCCGAGCAGGCTGGCGATGGTGACGGCCCGGCGCAGGTCCGCGGCGTGCTGCGGGCCTACCTCGGGGTCGGGGTTGAGCGGATTGCCGTTGACGTTCAGCCCGGTCAGCGTGATCCCGGCCTGGTCGAACAGGCCCAGGTACTCCTCGCGCGCGGCGCTGCTCGTGAGCAGTTGCCCGGCCGGCAGGTGCGGCGCCGGGATGAACCCGCCCGCGTTGATCTCGGCGCCGGTCAGCCCCATCTCCAGCAGGATCTTGAGCGTTTCGGGCAGGGATCGGTCGTGCAAGCACGCCGTGTAGGCGCCCAGCTTCATGGTTACTCCTGGTGTCTTATGGCTGCGGGGTTTCTTAGGGCTCGACCCGGACGGCCTGGCCGTCCCCGCGCGCGGCCGCCACGACCGCCTCGAGAACACGCAGGTTGTGCAGCCCCTCGGCCAGGCCGGGGCAGCGGGGCAGCCGGTCGAGCCCGGCGATCTCGTCCAGGAAGGCGCGGGCCTGGAAGGTGAAGAAGTCGTTCTGCCCGTGACCGACGCTGGGGAAATCCATCGGGAGGCCCCGGGTGATGTAGGGGTGGGCCGGCCCGACGAGGACCTGGCGGTATCCGTTCACCTCGCTGGCCGGCGTCCCGTCGGCGATGGTGAACTCGGCGGCCCGGGCCAGATCGAAGGCGGCCGCGCCGCCGGAGCAGAAGACTTCGAAGCCGAGCGCGTTGGCCAGGCCATAGGCGATCCTGGATACGGAGAACGTGCCGGTGGCGCCGTTGGCGAAGGTCGCGGTGAACGTGGCGATGTCATCGTTGCGGACCGGTTCCCTGACGTCGCTGACCGGGACGCCAGCCGCGTGCCCGACCGCCGCGCCCAGGGCGACCGGGCGGTCTGGGATCATGGTCGACAGGATCGTGCCGCGCACGCTGGTGACCGGCCCGCACAGGAACTCGCCGACGTCAACGAGGTGAGTCCCGATGTCCGCGAGGGCCCCCGATCCGGGGCCTCCCCGGTAGCGCCAGCTCATCGGGGCATCAGGGCGGAAGCCGTAGTCGCACCAGTAGTGCCCGTTGAAGTGCGTGACCGGCCCGAGGACGCCCCCGGTGACCTGCTGGCGGATCGCGTTGATGGCAGGCGACCGGCGGAACGTGAAACCGACCGCGGCGACCCGGTCGGACTTCGCGGCGTGGTCGGCCATTGCCTGCCCGTCCGCCACCGACGGCGCCAGCGGCTTCTCGCACAGGACGTGCTTGCCCGCGTCCAGCAGGGCCTCGACGATCTCGCGGTGCAGATCGTTCGCCACCACGACGCTGACCGCGTCGATGTCGGCGGCCTCGGCGATGGCTTGCCAGCTCGTCTCGGCCCGTTGATAGCCGTACCGCCGCGCGGTATCGACGGCGAACGGCTCATGGGCGTCGGCGATGGCCACCAGCCGCACCTCCGGCAGTTCCGTCGCGAACACGGCCGGCGCGGACCGGTAGCCGCTGGCGTGCGCGCGGCCGGCCATCCCGGCCCCGATCACCGCCACCCCGATCGAAGGCTGGCTCACCGCGTCTCCCTCCTGGTGCTTTTCGCTGCTGGCAGCCGACGGCCAGCCACCGGCTCGATGTTCCATCGGACCGGTCATAACCGGCTCGATGGAACATCGGGCCGACTTCCCGGCGCGTGCCGCCGCTCGCGAACGGCTTTTAAAGCGCTTTAAGATGGTTAATATCCGAACCAGGTGGATGTGTCAAGGACTTGGGGGTGTGGGAGCCGGCGTGGATGACGCGGAGACCGCTGCGGCGGGTCCGGGTACCGAGCCTGGTGCCAAGGCGGTTACGGCGGGTCCAGGTTCCGGGCCTGGTGCGGCACCGCGGGCGGGCCGCCGCCCGCGGCTGTCGGACGTCGCCGCCCGGGCCGGTGTCTCCTCCGGGCTGGTCTCCCTCGTGCTGAGGAGCCAGCCGGGCCCGAGCGAGCAGACCAGGACCAGGGTCCTCGAGACCGCGCGGCAACTGGGCTACCGGGCCGACCGGACGGCCAGCCTGCTGGCCCGACGGCGGAGCCGCCACCTCGGCGTGATGATGGACGTGCGCAACACCTTCCACGCCGAACTCGTCGAGGACCTCGACGCGGCCGCCACCAGGCACGGTTATGACCTGCTGCTCAGCGCGGTGACGTCCACCCGGGACGAGCGGAGCGCCGCCGAGGTGCTGCTCGACTTCCGCTGCGAGGCGCTCATCCTGCTCGGCCCGGATGACCCGGCCGGACGGCTCAACGCGCTCGGCCGGGAGCGTCCGGTCGTGGTGATCGGCCGCCGGGTCTCCGGCGCCCACGTGGACGTGGTCCGGGCGGCAGACGATGAGGGCGTCGCCCAGACGGTCGGCCATCTCGCGGCGATGGGTCATCGCGCCATCGCCTTTGTCGACGGCGGGCGGGGAACCATCGCGTCGGACCGCCGCCGGGGGTACCGCCAGGCCATGAGCCGGCATGGCCTGGCCGGCCTGATGCGGATCATCCCCGGTGACCACACCGAGGAGGCGGGCATCCGCGCCGCCGCGACGCTGCTCGGCGGCAGCCTGCCCACCGCGGCGATCGCGTCCAACGACCGCTGCGCGGTCGGCCTGCTCGACGCGCTCGTCCGGCACGGCGTGCCGGTCCCCGGGTCCGTTTCTGTCGCGGGATACGACGACAGCGTGCTGGCCCGGCTCCCGCATGTGGACCTCACCACGGTCAGCCAGGATGCCCGCGGGCAGGCCAGGCAGGCGGTCGCGCTGGCGGTCGAGCGCCTGGAGAGCGGCCGGACGACGCTGCGTGAGGTCGTGCTCACGCCTCGCCTGGTGGTGCGGAGCACCACCGCCCCGCCGCGGTAATCCCGCGGCAGCGTTCGCTACGGCGAGGAGATGCTTACATTGTCGAACTTCGATGTATTCAGGGCGCCGGCATTGTGGGCGCATACGAATATCCCGACCGTTACCGGATCCGACATCGAGATGGTGGCCGTTCCGACCTGGGTCCAGATGGTCCCGTCCGCGGATGAGTAGGCGGTGATCGTGTTCCCCGCGCGGGTGAGCTTCAGCCAGGCGGGCAAGGTGTAGCTTCCCCCGCTGACGCTGGAGTTGTAGTTGTACTGGAAGGTGATCCCGTTGCCCGGGGTGACGGCGAGCAGCGCGTACGAAGAGCCGCTGGTGGTCGACTGCTTGATCATGATGCCCGACTTCGCCCAGGGGTCGGTGTTGGCCTGGGCGGTCACTCGCGCGACGATGGTGCCGTCGCCGGTCAGGGGTTGCGAGACGTAATTGGACTGGTCGGTGCTGCCCCAGATGTCGCCGCCGCTCCCGTTGACAGTGAAGACACCGCCGGAGTAAGACGCGTTCCCGGCCAGAGCAGGGCTGCCCACGTCCGAGTCTGACCAGGGCGTCGGCAGGCCCGCCGCACCGGACGTAACGCTCACGTTATCGAACGTCGA
>WNFC01002209.1_pt1 | contig 38736 bp, 33 predicted proteins | sample 5400541 | NCBI WGS metagenome assembly WNFC01 (sample SAMN13153342, study PRJNA577476) | soil metagenome | isolation source: 120 cm saprolite under Douglas fir tree site 2 hole 2 replicate 1 | place: USA:California | collected 2015-04-18 | reverse complement strand
GCGGCCATCGCCACTCTTGGAGGCCTCGCTTTTGTTTGGGCTGCTCCAAACCCACATAAGGCCGCTTCCCGTGCGGAAGGCGATTGGCGCATCCTCGATCCAGTCGTCTACGAAAACATTGCGATTTTTCCGGTGGTTAGCGGCTCCTCGCAGGACACCAGCAGCTTTCTGACGCTGGAAGAAGGTCTCGCGAGCGGCGAAGTGATCGTCAGCGAGCGCGGGACTGTCCGCATGGTGCGCAACCGCGATGGAGTTCACACGATCCCGGATTACAGCGCAAGCGCCTCTGTAAACCAGCTCGTGCTCATCAACCGCAGCAAGCGTCCGCTGCTGCTGCTGGCCGGAGAACTGGTCAGCGGCGGCAAGCAGGATCGCATCATCGGCAAAGACCGCATCGTGCCGGTTGGAGCGGAACCGCTGCCGCTCGATGTCTTCTGCGTGGAGCACGGCCGCTGGACAGGCAGCAGTTCGCAATTCACGGCGGCGAAGACAATCGTGCATCCCAGCGTCCGCGAGCAGGCTGCGGTGAACCAAAAGCAAACCGAGGTGTGGGCTGCGGTTGCCGGAGGCACTATGGCCGGAGCATCCGGTTCCCCTTCCGCACCCAACGCTCCGGCAGCGCGTCTCAGCACTTCCGATCTCCAGGAAGCCATTTCTTCGGAGGCGCCGACGCAGTCTTACCGGAAAATTTACGAGTCCAGGCGTGTGGGCGGATCTGTCGACAGCTTTGTCGAGCAAGTGCAGAGACGATTCGCGCGCGCCACTTCCCGGCTGAAGGGTGAGCGCGTCGTCGGCGTGGTCGTCGCTTACGGTGGCGAAGTGGCGTGGAGCGACATATTCGCTTCCGGCGAACTCTTCCATCAATACTGGAGCAAGCTGCTGCGCAGTTACGCGGTGGAAGCGTTGGCGCGACCCACGCTGCGCGAGACTGCTTCCGTTGACGATGCTCGCGAATTTCTGCGCCGGCCCAACGGCCGCGAAGTGCAGGAGACCGAAGCCGGCGTGTATCGCTGGCGCGAAATCACGGAAGGCTCGTTGGCGCTGATCGAGCTGGATGCGTTGCAGCCGAAGACGATGATGTTGCACCGGCTTTTGCTGCATCGGACATAGTGAGCTAGCAGCGAGGGTTTCGTTTGTGGTCACCATTTTATTGCCGGCCGAGCTAAAGCCCGGCGCCTACAGTGCACCTCGGCGCTGGCCAGGCTGAAGGCCGGCTGCGATACGCACGGCGCTTTTGTCGGGCGTGCGAGCTAGCAGGTCCGCGATACTCAGGTGCGAAACTGGGTGCTGCACGTTCGGCGCGATTTCGGCTAGCGGCTCCAGTACGAAGCGGCGAAGATGCATACGCGGGTGCGGGACTTGCAGCTCTGGCCCGATGACTTCGTTGCCGTAGAGCAAGATGTCCATGTCGATCAGGCGCGGGCCTTTGGCGATTAGTTTCTTGCTGCCCATTTGTGCTTCGATTCCGCGCAACGCGTGCAACAGTTCTAGCGCTGCTAATTCCGTTTCCGCTTCTACGGCGCAATTCAGAAACCAGGGCTGGTCTAAATAATCGACCGGTTCCGTTTCGTACACAGATGACACGCGCACAACGTGAACCCGCGCATTGGCTAATGCGGCGATTGCGTCGCGAAGATTCTTTGCGCGGTCGTCCAGGTTCGAGCCAAGCGAGAGGTACACCGTTCTTTTCACGGGATCCGCCACAAGTGCCGTCTTGCGAAACTCTAGCAGAGGCGCGAAGGAAAAGAACAGTCGGCCGCAAACGCGCCAGCGAGGCGCTGGCGCCACGACGCAGCGTGTTCGGTGCGCTGTTCAACCATGGGTGGGCCCCCCCTGTGGTGACGGGAAGTATGTGCAATCGGATGAGGACACACGGGATAGAGGCGCCACGTGGCGCATGTGAAGGCGGACGCGAAAGAGATCTACCCCCCTCCCCCTCCCCTATGTTTTTCATAAGTGTTGATTCCAAGGGGAGTTAAAGTCCTTTGTTTTGATACACTTTTGCAAGTGTTGATTCTAAAGGTAGTTAAAGTTGCTGTTTCGGCGTTTTTGCAACAAGAAGGTAGAGGAAGGTAAGTGGGAGAGGGGTGTTGCTGGGGCAGGGCGCTGGTGATGGGGTGGGCTAAGCGGTGCTGAGGCGCCGATTTCATACGGCATGGTAGCACGGAACAGGAAAATTGTCAATAGAAATCCTTTACTTCTGAGATACTCTTTCGAACGAGTTGCTAAGTCATTTAAACACGGAGAGTTGTAAAGAAGGTGGGGTGGAAAGGTAACAAGGAGCCGAAGACCAGAAAAAGTCGGCCTGCTGCATCGGAATGACGGGAAAACTCAGATTCAGAAGAGGCGAGGCTGGCGGCGGGGGGCTTCGCGGTTGAAGTATTCGTAGGCGCGGGGGGTGGCTACGCGGCCGCGGGGGGTGCGGTCGATGAGGCCGATTTGCATGAGGTAGGGCTCGTACATTTCTTCGATGGCGTCTTCTTCTTCGCTGAGGGCGGCGGCGAGAGTGCCGACGCCGACAGGGCCGCCGCCGTATTTATCGACTAGGGCGAGCATTAAGTTGCGGTCGACTTCGTCGAGGCCGCTTTCGTCGATGCCGAGCATGGCCAGGGATTCCTGGGCGACGGCGCGGGTGATGCGGCCGGCGGCGCGCACTTCGGCGAAATCGCGAGCGCGGCGCAGGAGGCGATTGGCGACGCGCGGCGTTCCACGGCAGCGGCGGGCGATTTCTTCGGCGCCGCCTTCGTCCATCTCGATGGCGAGAATTTTGGCGGAGCGATGCAGGATGACCAGCAAATCTTCTGGCTCGTAAAAATCGAGGCGATGGACGATGCCGAAGCGGGAGCGCAGCGGGGCGGTGATGAGTCCGGCGCGGGTCGTGGCGCCGATAAGAGTGAAATGGCCGAGGGGAAAGGGATGAATGCGCGCGCCCGGGCCCTGGCCGATGATTAGGTCGACGCGAAAATCTTCCATGGCGGGGTACAGGACTTCTTCGACCGCGGGTTGGAGGCGGTGGATTTCGTCGAGGAAGAAGACTTCTTTTGCTTCCAGAGAGGTGAGGATGGCGGTGAGGTCGCCTTTGCGGTCGAGGAGCGGACCGGCACTGGTCTTGATGGGGACGTTCAATTCGTTGGCGATGATTTGCGCAAGGGTGGTCTTGCCGAGGCCGGGAGGGCCGTAGAGCAGAACGTGGTCGAGGGATTCGCCGCGAGTGCGGGCGGCTTCGATGGCGATCTGGATGTTTTCCTTAACGCGCTTTTGGCCGATGTATTCGTCTAGGCGCTTGGGGCGGACGCTGGCTTCGATGCGGAGGTCCTCGTCAATCGCCGCGCCGGAGACGATTCGTGTGGGTTGGCGTTGGGACATCATGCGTTTGGCGGTGGAGTCGGGCATGCAGGCAAAACATTAACACAGAGTGCACGGAGGGCGGAGCACGGAGAGCACAGAGAAGAGAGAAAAGATAACGCGCCCTTCGATGCTCAGGGTAAAGAGACGCAGAGGGCGCTGAGGAAACGCAGAGAAGAGCTTCAGGCACCGGCGCGGGTGGAGCGGCCTTTGGGGGTGCTTAGGGATTGCAGGGAGGCGCGCAGGAGCTTCTCGAAGCTGGCGGTGCCGGCTTCGTGCTTGGCTTCGGCGACTGCGGATTCCGCGGCGCGGGCGTCGTAGCCGAGGTTGACCAGGGCGGAGAGTACATCGGCTTCGGCTCCTGCGGGGGAGGAGGCTGCGGGCTTTGCCGCTTCGACGGCGACGGCGTCTAGCTTGTCCTTCAGCTCGACTACGATGCGCTCGGCGGTCTTGCGGCCGACGCCGGGGATGCGCGTGAGGCGCGCCAAATCGCCGCCGCGAATGGCGGGGACTAATTCTTCTACGCTCATGCCGGACAGAATTTTGAGGGCGAGAGAGGGGCCGACGCCGGAGGCGGAGAGCAATAGCTCGAAGAAGTGCTTTTCGCGGGAGGAGAGGAAGCCGTAGAGCGAGAGGGCGTCTTCGCGCACATGGGTGTGGATTAGCAGGGTGACTTCGGTGTGCAAGTCTCCGAGGGAGGCGAACGTGGAGAGCGGCACCTGCACGAGGTAGCCGACGCCGCCGACATCGACGAGGACTTGATTCGGGCGCTTGTCGGTGAGACGTCCGCGAAGCTGGCCAATCATCGGAGAAGAGTATTCAGCACGGCGGGGGGAGTGTCAACGCGGGGGCAGCCGGGCGGGTGCGAATGTCACGCGAATATCTGCAATTGGCCCGTTTTATCAGTGGCGGGTGGGAAAACGAGAGGGGGTCTGCTAGAATGATGGCTTGCATTTTGAACATTTTCGGTGGATTGAATAGGAATACTTATGGCGATGAAGTGTGAATTGTGCGGCAAAGGGCCGCATTTTGGAAACGTGATCAGCCACGCGAACAACACGCGGCGGCGGCGGTGGAATCCGAATTTGCGTCGCGTGCGCGGATTGGTGAACGGCGCGAAGAAGCAAATGCGGGTTTGCGCGGCGTGCATCCGCGCGGGCCGCGTGAAGAAAGCTGCCTGAGCACCTCCTTGAATTCTTCCCTTCTTACAAAGACAGCCCCTTCGGGGCTGGGACGGACTAAAGCCCGCCCCTACACATGCCCCGACGTGCGCCTCAGTACGGCGAGATTGACGCGAGTGGCGGTGTTTTTGCCGCTGGGCGCGCTGATCCTTTTTGGTGGGGCGGGCTGCAAGGAGCGGAAGCAACCGGCGCCGGACGTGTGGGCGACGGTGAACGGGCAAGAGATCAAGCGGGATGACGTCGATAAATTTTACCGGACGCGGGTGAGCCCGGAGGGGCAGGAGCCTTCACAGGAAGAGGCGCTGTCGCTGAAGCTAAACGTGTTGGATGAGCTGATTAACAACGAGATTTTGCTGGAGCGCGCGAAGAAATTGAATTTGGAGGCCAGCGACGGCGAGGTCGAGGACAAATTCACGGAGCTGAAAAGCCCGTTTACGGAAGACGAGTTTCAGCGGCAGTTGAAGGAGCGCGGCGTCTCGGTGGACGACTTGAAACGCGATTTGCGGCGGCAACTTTCGATTCAGAAGCTGCTGAACCGCGAAGTGGTGGCGAAGATCACCATTACCGACCAGGACGTGGCGGAATTTTACAACACCAACAAGGCGCAGTTTAATGTGGCCGAGCCGCAGTATCGCATCGCGCAGATCGTGGTGACGCCGCGCAAAGAGCCGCAAGTACGCAACCGCAAAAACGACGACGCCACGAACGAAGCGGAAGCGCAGCGCAAAGTGAAAATGTTGATGGACCGGCTGAACAGCGGCGCGGATTTTGCGCAATTGGCGATGGATTATTCCGAGGATATGAACACGACGACGACGGGTGGAGATTTGGGGTATGTGCCGGAGTCGGCCTTGAACCAGTCGGATCCGGCGCTGAAGAAAATGGTGATGGGCATGAAGCCGGGGCAGGTAAGTCCGCCGCTGCAATTGAAGGAGGGTTACCGGATTTTGAAACTGGTGGCGCGCGAGTCGCCGGGGCAACGCGGGACCAGCGATCCGCAGGTGCAGCAGACGATTCGCGACACGCTACGCAACCGCAAAGAGCAATTGCTGCGCGCGGCGTATCTGGCGATTGCGCGCGACGAAGCGCGGGTGAGCAATTATCTGGCCGAGCGGGTGATCGAGGCGGCCGGCAAACTCCCCGAAGCGGCGAAGACCGCCAAGCCCGCAAAAGGCATCGTGCCCTAATGGCGGTTGTGAGTTTTTGGTTTCAGTCAATCCAGGCGAGGACTTCGCCGGCGTTTACGGGCTGGCCTTCCTTCACTAACAGGCGCTCGACAGTGCCGCTCTTGGGTGAGCGAATTTCGTTTTGCATTTTCATGGCTTCCACCACGATTAGTCCCTGCCCCGCCTCAACTTTTTCTCCCGCTTGAACTAAGACACGAACGATTTTTCCTGGCATGGGCGCCAGGATTTGCTGGCGGCCTTCGGCTTCGAGGGCGCCGTGGCGGCGGCCGCGCCACGCGCGGGGATCGAGCACTTCGGCGGTGAATTCGCGGTGGGCGGTTTGCAGGGTGAGCGCGCCAGTGGGGGTGGGCGCGATGCGCACTTCATACGATTTTCCGTTAAGGAGAATGGAGAAGATGTTGGCGGCGATTTCGACGGCGTCGGCGTCGAGCGATTCACCGTCGAGAGAAATGCGCCAGCGTTCGGCTTCGCGAATGACCTTGACAGCGCGGGTCCGGTTGTCTATGCGCACTGCGATTTTCACGGTGTGCGGTCCAGTTGGTCGCGGCGGGCTTCTTGTTTCCAGCGAGAGGGCGTATCTTGTGCCGACTGCGGGGAGAAGTTTTTTTGCGACTGCGAATATTGCCACAAGGCAGCAGCGATGGCGGCAGCGTCCGCTGCGCCGCTAGCGTTTTCGGAGACAGTGTGTTTTTTTCGCGCGAGAAGTAGGTCGAGCCATTTGGTGTGAATTTCGCCGCGAAGAAAATCGGGTTCGGAGAGGACGCGGCGAAAAAGGCCGGCGTTGGTTTTGATGCCGGTGATGGTGTATTCGTCGAGGGCGCGGCGCAGGCGGGCGATAGTTTCTTCGCGGGAGTTGCCCCAGGCGATGAGTTTGCTGAGCAGGGGATCGTATTCGTTGGGGACGGTCCAACCTTCGTAGACGCCTTCGTCGAGGCGAATGCCGGGACCGCTGGGGGCGTGGCGGGAGAGAATTTTACCGGGCGAGGGGAAGAAATTGTTGTCGGGATCTTCGGCGTAGAGGCGCACTTCCATGGCGTGGCCGCGGGGCGTGATGGTTTCCCATTCGAAGGGGAGGCGATGGCCGGCGGCGATGGCGATTTGAAGTTTGACGAGGTCGAGGCCGGTGACTTGTTCAGTGACGGGATGCTCGACTTGCAGGCGCGTGTTGACTTCAAGGAAGTAGAAATTGAGATGGGCGTCGACGAGAAATTCAACGGTGCCGGCGTTGATGTAACGGCCGGCGCGCGCGAGGCGCACCGCGGCATCGCCCATTTTTTTGCGCAGCTCGGGAGTGACGATGGAAGAAGGCGCTTCTTCAATCACTTTTTGGTGGCGGCGCTGCACGGAGCACTCGCGTTCGCCGAGGGAAACGACGCGGCCGTGGGAGTCGGCGAAGATTTGGATTTCGATGTGACGGGGATTCTCTAAATATTTTTCGAGATAGAGGCGGGCGTCGCCGAAAGCGTTGAGGGCTTCGGAAGAGGCGTCGCGCCAGGCGGAGGCGAAATCGGGATCGCCGGCGACGACGCGCATGCCTTTTCCGCCGCCGCCGGAGACGGCTTTGAGGAGCACGGGATAGCCCATGGATCGGGCGAGGGCTTGGGCTTCATCTGGTTTTTCGATGGGATCGTTGGCGCCGGGGACGGTGGGAACGTCGGAGCGGCGAGCAAGCTGGCGGCCGGCGGTTTTCGAGCCGAGCGCTTCCATGGCTTCGGCGGGCGGACCGATGAAGACGAGACTGGTTTCCTCGCAGGCGCGGGGGAGCGCGGGATTTTCGGCGAGAAAACCGTAGCCGGGGTGGACGGCGTCGCAGCCGGAGCGGCGGGCAACGTCGATGAGCTTGTCGATGCGGAGATAACTTTCGCGCGACGGAGCGGGGCCGATGGGGTAGGCTTCATCGGCGAGACGGACGTGGAGGGAGGCGCGGTCGGCTTCGCTGAAGACAGCGACGGAGCGGATGCCAAGTTCGCGGCAGGCGCGGAGGATGCGCACGGCGATTTCTCCGCGATTGGCGATCAGGATTTTGTTGAACATGCGGTTTGGCGATGCTGCGGGATTCTAGCATGTGACGGTGGCCGGTTTTGGTGAGCGGTGGGTTGCGTGCCTAATCGTCGGGGTGTAATGTGCGGCGGGTTGCGGAGACTGGAATTCAGTGCAAGGACTGTACGTTGAGGTCCTTCGGGCATCCTCGTCGGATGCCCTCAGGATGACAGCACCTTGGGATGGTGAGCTTCAACGTGAGATCGGTTTACGAGAGCGAGGGAAAAACTATGAAGAGGAAATTGGCGGCGATTATTTGTGTAGCTGCTATTTGCGTTTGTGCCGAGCTGGGACGCAGCGTGCTACGCCCCTACGCTGCGAGAGCGCAGGACGAGACTATTGCGCCCGCGGAGAACCTGATTGTCGCGGGGGTGCCGGCGATTCCGGCTTCGCTGGTGGAGACGGCGGGGCGGTACGGGTCGTACCGGAGCGCGACGCTGGCGGATTGGAGTCCGACGCGGCGGGAGATGCTGATTGCCACGCGGTTTGCGGACACGGCGCAACTTCATTTAGTGAAGATGGCGGGCGGGGAGCGGCAGCAGCTCACATTTTTCGCGGACGCGGTGACCAGCGGGAGATTTCATCCGAATGGCGGCGATTACATTTTGTTCGAGAAGGATGTGGGCGGAGGAGAGTGGTACCAACTCTATCGCTACGACATGGCGAGCGGGGACGCGACGCTGCTGACGGATGGCAAGTCGCGGAACTTGCCGGGACCGTGGTCCTCGGGCGGAGACCAGCTCGCGTATATGTCGACGCGGCGGACGGGGAAGGATACCGATTTGTGGGTGATGAATCCGGCGGACCCGGAGAGCGATCGCTTGGCGACAAAACTGGAAGGCGGAGGGTGGTGGCCGGAAGATTGGTCGCCAGATGACTCGAAGATTTTGCTAAAGGAAGCGCTTTCGCTCAACGAAGCTTATTTGTGGCTCGTGGACACGAAAACGGGTGAGAAGACGGCGCTGATGCCGACCGGAACGAAACGTGGAGACAAGATCGCATACGGCGAAGCGAGGTTTAGCAAAGACGGAAAAGGAATCTATGTGACTACAGATTCTGGGTCCGAGTATATGAACCTGGCTTACGTGGAGCTAGGCCGGCCGGAAATCAAGTACCTGGTTACCGCGCCTGCGGCGAAGTGGGATGTGGAGCGGTTTGATCTGTCGCGCGACGGCAAGATGCTTGCCTACGTGAAGAACGAAGACGGCGCGAGCGTACTACATGTTCTTAGCCTTGCCGGAAAAGGCCAGTTAGCAGTTCCGAAATTGCCTCCGGGCGTTATCACTACTCTCGGGTGGCACCCAAACAGCCATGAACTCGGGTTCTCACTGACGAATGTGCGGGGGCCGGGAGATTGCTATTCACTCGATGTGGCGACGGGGAAGCTGGAGCGCTGGACGACGAGCGAGACGGCGGTGAAGACCGACGCATTCCCGCAAGCGGAATTAGTGCGGTGGAAGAGCTTCGATGGCAAAGAGATTTCGGGATTTTTGTACAAGCCGCCGGCAAAGTTCACCGGCAAGCGCCCGGTGCTGGTGCTAATTCACGGCGGGCCAGAGGGGCAAACGCAGGCGACGTTTCTGGGCCGGAGCAACTATTACCTGAATGAGCTGGGCGTTGCGCTGATTTATCCGAATGTGCGTGGGTCCACGGGATATGGGAAGACGTTCACGATGCTGGACAATGGATTCAAGCGCGAGGACACGTACAAGGATATCAACGCGCTGTTTGACTGGATTGGGACGCGGCCGGATTTGGATGCGGAACGCATCGCGGTGACCGGTGGAAGTTACGGCGGGCACATGACGCTGGCGGTTTCGACGTTTTACAGCAACCGGATTCGCTGCTCGGTGGATATTGTGGGGATGTCGAACCTGGTGACATTTTTGGAGCACACTGAGGCGTATCGGCGGGATTTGCGGCGCGTGGAGTATGGCGATGAGCGCGATCCGAAGATGCGGGAGTTTTTGGAGCGGATCGCGCCGATGAACAACATCGAGAAGATCAAGAAGCCAATGTTTGTGATTGCGGGGAAAAACGATCCGCGCGTGCCGGTAAGCGAATCGCAGCAGATTGCGGTTGCGCTGAAAAAGCAGGGGACGCCAGTGTGGCTGCTGATCGCCAAGGATGAGGGGCACGGGTACCGGAAAAAGGGGAACCAGGATTTTCAGTTTTACGCGACGGTGGAATTTTTGCAGCAGTATTTGCTGAAGTAAGAGGAAGATTTCACCACAGAGGGCACAGAGTACGCAGAGGAGGAAAATTCAACCTCTTCGTTACGCCGGCGCCGGATTTCTTGGTTGATGACACGCTGTTGCCCCGTTTACGGTGGCGACCGAGTCTTACCTCTGCTCTTGCTCCGGTAATGAGAGCCAATGCTTCTTTTAGATTGCGACGGACCGATCGTTTCGTGCGCCCTTGGGTATTCACACCGGGAATTTCCTTCACGTATGCGACGTACCAGCGACCGCATTTCTTAATGACGGGCGTGAGTTTTCTTTTCATAGCGGGATGTTGCCGTGTTTTTTCTTGGGGTTGGAGTCGCGCTTGGTTTCGAGGGCGCGGAGGGCGGTGATGACGCGGGCACGGGTGGCGGCGGGCTCGATTACGGCGTCGATGTAGCCGCGCTCGGCGGCTACGAAGGGATTGGCGAAGCGATCGCGGAATTCGGCGATTTTTTCGCGGCGCACGGCTTCGCGTTCGGATTCCGGAACTTTTTCCAGCTCACGTTTGTAGACGATGTTGACGGCGCCTTCGGGTCCCATCACGGCGATTTCCGCGGTGGGCCAGGCGAAATTGGCGTCGGTGCGGATGTGCTTGGAGGCCATGACGCAATAGGCACCGCCGTAGGCTTTGCGGGTGATGATGGTGATTTTGGGCACGGTGGCTTCGGCGTAGGCGAAGAGCAGCTTGGCGCCGTGCTTGATGATGCCGCCAAATTCCTGTTGCGTGCCGGGGAGGAATCCGGGGACGTCTTCGAAGGTGATGAGCGGGATGTTGAAAGCGTCGCAGAAGCGCACGAAACGCGCGCCTTTGACAGAAGCGTTGATATCGAGGACGCCGGCAAGAAAAGCGGGCTGGTTGGCAACGATGCCGACGGGGCGGCCATCGAGGCGCGCAAAACCTACCACTAAATTTTTCGCGAAATGTTCGTGGACTTCGAAGAAATAGGAGTCGTCGACGATGGGGTGAATGGCGTCCTTGATGTCGTAGGGTTTTTGCGGATCGGCGGGGACGAGGGTGTTGAGCGCCTCATCGCGGCGATCGGCGGGGTCGGATGTGGCGCGGCGCGGCGGGTCGTCGACATTGTTAGAAGGAAGAAAGCTCAGCAGCTCGCGAATCATAGCCAGGCAATCGGCATCATCGGGAGCGATGAAGTGCGCAACGCCGGAGGTGGCGTTGTGGGTCATGGCGCCGCCAAGCTCCTGCTTGGTGACTTCTTCGTGCGTGACGGTCTTGATGACGTCGGGACCGGTGACGAACATGTAGGAAGTGTCGCGCGTCATAAAAATAAAATCGGTGATGGCGGGGGAATAGACGGCGCCGCCGGCGCAAGGACCCATGACCGCGCTGATTTGCGGAATGACGCCGCTGGCGAGCGTGTTGCGGAGAAAAATATCGGCGTAGCCGGCGAGTGAGGCGACGCCTTCCTGGATGCGCGCGCCGCCGGAGTCATTGAGCCCGATGACGGGAGCACCGGCGCGCATGGCTTGATCCATAATCTTGCAAATTTTCAAAGCATTCGTTTCGGACAACGAGCCTCCGAAAACGGTAAAGTCTTGCGCGAAAACATAGACGAGGCGGCCGTCGATGTGCCCGAATCCGGTGACGAAGCCGTCGCCCGCGGGCCGCTGCTCGTCCATGCCGAAATCGGTGCAGCGGTGGCGCATGAATTTGTCGAGCTCTTCGAAGGTGTTTTCGTCGAGGAGGAGATGAATGCGCTCGCGCGCGGTGAGCTTCCCGGACTTGTGTTCGCGTTCGCGCCGCTCCGGACCGCCACCGGCTTCCGCTTCCGCGTCGAGTTTGCGGAGTTCTTCCATGCGGTCGTTATGATTGCTGAGCGATTGCGAAACGCGCTTAGGTTCCGGCAACGGGACCTCCGGGAGGCGCTGGTTCCTTGACGCCGAAGATGCGTACGGCGAGATGCGTAGCCAGCCACACCGTACCGAGGAGCAGAACCACGCCTAGCAGCAGCTCTGCGGCGATGGCGATCGCGCGCTGCAGCGGCGATTCGATGGAAGTGACGTAAACGGTCGCGCGGACGAGGGTGAACATGGCGGCGAGAGTCATCGCAACGATGAGGAGGGTGGTCAGGACAGAGGCGAAGATTCGTTTCATGGGTGCAGCCGCGTAGAAGGATAGCGCAATGGAGAGGAAATCAGAATGGCAGCGACCGCGTGGATCAAAAGTATTGAGTCGTGCTTACGTTGAGGTCCTTCGGGCATCCTCATCGGATGCCCTCAGGATGACAATGCTCTCCACTCGCCGGATGTCTGCGGGTGCCAAGCGGAGTTGCAGGTGTTGACGCCGGGAAAGCGGCGGCCCTCGATGCTCAGGGTAAACAAGTCGGCCGCACTCCACATCAGCGTAAGCACTTCGGCCACAGGCCTCAGCGTAAACCGGACCAATCGTCGGCAACGAGGATGGAATCGGTGGGATTGGAGGGGTCGTACTTGACGCTGGCGGGTTGGCCGGCGACGAGCCTGTCGAAACGCACCTGGCTCTCAAGGCCGGTGATGTCTTGCGCAGTCTGGTAGGTGACACCGGAGATGGCATAGCTGTAGGAAACGAGCTGCCGCGAGCTCAAGTTGGCGAGCGGCCGGGTGCGGGAGCCGAAGAGGCCTTTGGTTGCGCGAGGCTCGGGAGGATGCGCGACGAGTTCGACGACCTGGCCTTCCGCGATGCGGCCGATTTGATTCAGGTGCAAGCGGCGCTTGCGTTCGATTGCCTCGGGATCTTCCGCGGGGCGAAAAAAGGCGTAGGCGATCATGGCGACGGCGGCAACCGCGGCGCCACCCATGGCGAGCATGAGTTTCCAATCGGACGAGACAGTATTCAACGAGACGGCTCCGTGGTTTGCGAGGAATTCGTGCAGGCGCTGGCCAGCCTAAAGACCGGCCACTACATTTCGCCGATCCTAACGGCGAGCCCCACGCAGGCAATTCTATCGAACCTAGGGCAGAGGAGACTACTGCGCCGGGGGAGCTTGCACCGGATTACGCAACACGCCGATTCCGGCAACGCTAACGTCGACAACGTCGCCAGAGACGAGCGGGCCCACGCCGGCAGGCGTGCCGGTGGCGATCACATCGCCGGGGTAGAGCGTCATCATGCGCGAAATCCAGCGAACGAGAAACGCGCAGGGATAAATCATGAGCGAAGTGTTACCGGACTGGCGTAGCGCGGCGTTGACGCGAGTTTCGACGAGGACATTGGCGGGATCGAGCTCGGTCTCAATGTGCGGCCCAACTGGGCAGAAAGTATCGAAGCCTTTTCCGCGCGTGAATTGCACGTCGCTCTTTTGGATGTCGCGGGCAGTGACATCGTTGAGACAGGTGTAGCCGAGAACGTAGGACAAGGCGTCATCGGAATCCCGGAGATGCGAGCAGCGTCGGCCGATGACGATAGCGAGCTCGCCTTCGTGCTCGACGCGCTGGGAGTACGGCGTGAGGACAATGGGTTGTTCAGGACCGACGATGGAGGAAGGAGGCTTGAGAAACATCAGCGGCTCTTTGGGGACTTCGTTGCCGAGCTCCGCGGCATGCGCGGCATAGTTGCGGCCGATGCAAACGATTTTGCTGGGATCAACCGGCGCCACAAGGCGCACTGCCGCGAGAGGCCAAGGGCGAGAAGACTGAGACCACTCAATCCAAGGCGCGCCGGAGATTTCCCGCACCTGGTCCGCATCAAGGATGCCGTAAAGCGGAGCAGCAGACGAGACAGCGCGGTCCAGAGGAACGAAGCGGCAGAATTTCATGCAGGGTCAGCTCACGTGGTGGATTGAATGTTAGTGCGAAATGTTTGATTCGCGAGCTCTCCAAATGCAAGTACCGATCCAGGAAAGCGTGGCCAATATCATATACAGGACTGCTCCCAACGTGAAAACCTGCACGGCGCTGTAGCGTTCGGCGAGTCCCGAGAAAACGACGCAGAGCAGCCGGTAAACGAGAGCCAGTATGCTCCAGGCAATGAGGCTGGAGGCTAGAAGGGGTCCGGGAAGGCGTAAGAACCGAAGGACCGGAACAGCCGCGAAGAGGACGAGAGCGACGGCAGCCGCGACGTTCCGCTCCAGCGCAAAGCGTTCCAGAGTCGGAGCGCGGTTGGCCACGAAAACCCAGGCGACAAGAACCATTGCCAGGCCGGCCCCGGAATACACTCCCGTGCGAATCGCCGCGTTCTTGATAACGTGGAGCTTGCTATACCCTGGGAGATGAGCACGGACAGCAATCAAAGCGAAGCTCCCAAAAGCTTGCCTAGTTCGTAACCCAGATCTACGTAGAAGGTTGCGCGACTTCGGCGGCGACGCGAGCAGAGGGCGCGCTCTCGTTGCCGGAGCGGTCGACAGCGGTCACGGAGTACCAGTAGCGGTGACCGGGCTGTACAGACGTATCACGATACGCCGGGGAGAGCAACAGATCGGGAGTGACAAGTTGACCCGGCGTGTCTTGCTGCTCACTTCTATAGACGTGGTAACCGGCCAGGTCGGTTTCAGTGTTGATGGACCAGGAGAGGTCGACCTCAGGAGTGGCTTTTGGTTCAGGGCTGAGGACGGCGGCGACCAGGCCTTGCGGAACGGCGGGCGGGAAGATGTCGCGAGGAGTCACAATCGCGGGGAAAGAGTCGTTGGACTCAACGGTGCTGCCGTCTCCACGAATAACGGCGCGAACGGTATAGAGATAGGTTTTGCCGAAGTCGAATGCGGTGTCCCGATAGCTGTTGGTCGGGGAAGAGGTGAGAAAAGCGAGCGGGGATTTCATTCGGAAATGGTTGGAAGGGGATCGCCGGCGGAGGTGCGCGTGGGCGCGGACCAGGAGAGCTCGGTAGCAGACTCGGTGACTTCCGGATGAACGGAAGTGATGCGTTCGGGTACAGGACGAATGCGCACGGTTACGGTGTTGGAGTCGGCGGAAGCACGCTTGCGGGAGGCACGGGTGCGCACACGATAAGCTAGCGCTGCGCCGGGATAGGCGCGAAGCTCGTCAGGGGAAATGCGGCTGATCACTTGCACTTTATCCGCGGCGCGATAGTCGCCAACGAGCGCGCCGGGAATTGTTTCGATAGTGCGAAACGATTTTGCGTCCGGCGAGCCGTCGGGCTTGAGCGCGCCGCGCAGGATTTCGATGGCGGGAGTTTCGGTGAGGCGCTCGCCTGCGACGGTTTTGGGCGGCATGGTGAAGGTGAGCTGCACGGCATCACCGGCTTGCTGCGCGGCCAAGTCGGTGACCGCGACGGGAACGGGAGGAGACGGCGGAGTGGGTTCGCCGGGGGCGCCGCAGCCGCCGGCGAGCAACAGGATGAAAAACGAAAAGCGAATCTCGAAATGCAAAATTCGCTGCCGCCGAATCCTGAGGGCCTCGGGGTTCCGCGAATTTCGGGTTTCCATTTTCGAGTTTCGGATTTTAAAGGATGTAGCGGCTCAGGTCCTGGTTCTTGACGATATCGGCGAGCTGTTTGTTCACGTAGGCAGCATCGACCTTGACGTTTTTCTTTTTCAGGTCGGGGGCTTCAAAGGAAAGCTCGTCGAGCACTTTTTCCAGAATGGTGTGCAGGCGGCGGGCGCCAATATTTTCGGTCTGCTCGTTGACGCTGGTGGCGAATTTGGCGATGGTGGCCACGGCATCCTCGGTGATGTTGAGCTTCACGCCTTCGGTCTCAAGCAGCGCCACGTACTGCTTGATAAGGGCGTTCTTTGGCTCCGTCAAAATGCGCACAAAATCTTCTTCCTTGAGCGATTGCAGCTCAACGCGGATGGGCAAGCGGCCTTGTAACTCGGGGATCAGGTCCGACGGCTTGCTGACGTGGAAGGCGCCGGCGGCGATAAATAAAATATGGTCGGTGCGAATCATGCCGTAGCGGGTGTTGACCGTGGTGCCTTCGATGATGGGCAGAATGTCGCGCTGCACACCTTCGCGGGAGACATCCGGTCCGTGGCCGGATTCGCGTCCGGCGACTTTGTCGATCTCGTCGATAAAGATGATGCCCATCTGCTCGGCGCGCTCGACGGCGGTGCGCGTGACCTGGTCCATGTCGAGCAGTTTGTTTTCCTCTTCTTGAATCAGGTACTCGAAGGCGTCGGCGACGCTCATCTTGCGCTTCTTTTTCTGCTGCCCAAACATGCCGGAAAGCATGTCCTTGATGTTGACGTCCATCTCCTCGACGCCCTGATTGGAGATGATTTCAAACGAGGGCATGGAGCGTTCGCGCACTTCAATATCGACCATGCGCTGATCGAGCTTGCCTTCGCGGAGCTGCGCGCGCAGTTTTTCGCGTGTGCGCTGCGTTTGCTCGCGCTGCTGCGCAAGCTCGGTTTCACTGGTGCCCTGCGCGGGCGGCGGCGTGGGCGGCAGGAGGAGGTCAAGGACGCGCTCTTCTGCGGTTTGCTCGGCGCGATCCGCGACTTCATCGAGCTTTTCCTCGCGCACCATGTCAATCGAGGTTTCCACCAAGTCGCGCACCATGGACTCGACGTCGCGGCCAACGTAGCCGACCTCCGTGTACTTGGAGGCTTCGACCTTTACGAAAGGGCAGCCGGCCAGGCGGGCCAGGCGGCGCGCGATTTCCGTTTTGCCGACGCCGGTCGGGCCGATCATGAGAATATTTTTGGGCAGAACGTCTTCGGCGATTTCGGGCGGAAGTTTCTGGCGGCGCACGCGGTTGCGCAAAGCTACAGCGACGGCACGCTTCGCGGCGTTCTGCCCGACGATGTACTTGTCCAGCTCCGCGACGATTTCGCGCGGAGTCATGTCGTCGAGCGCGGGAAGAAGGTCCTCGGCTTCCTCCGGCGCGGCACCATTGCCTCCAGGGACCGAAATAATTTCTTTTTCAGACTTGCTTGGCATGAATCCTTCTGTTCCAGTCTTCAAGACGGGTCAACCAGTCCATCTTACCTAAGATACGAACTCAACGCCTTCAATACCCACGATTTTGGAGGGCGAGTGGTCAATTAAGCTCTACAGCTCTTCCACCGTAAAGTTCGCGTTGGTGTAAATGCAAATCTCGCTGGCGATGCGCATGGCCTCGAGGCCCAGATCCTTCGGGCTGAGCTTGGAATGCTTGAGCAGGGCGCGAGCGGCCGCGAGGGCATAGCTGCCACCGGAGCCGATGGCACAGAGCCCGTCGTCGGGCTCGATTACGTCGCCATTTCCGGAGAGAAGAAAGGTGGACTTGGTGTCGGCGACGATGAGGAGCGCTTCCAGATGGCGGAGCGCGCGGTCCTTGCGCCATTCCTTGGCCAGCTCAACGGAGGCTTTCTGCAAATTGCCGGAATGTTCCTGGAGCTTGCCTTCAAAGCGCTCGAAGAGCGAAATGGCGTCGGCGGTCGAGCCTGCAAAGCCCGCGATGACTTTGTCGTTGAACAAGCGCCGGGTCTTACGCGCTGTGTGCTTCATGACGTGATCGCCCATGGTCACCTGGCCATCGGCGATGAGCACGACTTTATTGTCCTTGCGCACGCACAGCACGGTAGTGCCATGCATCAGTGCGCTTCCCTGGCGACTTGGCATTCGACCATTATACCGCAGACCGTCGAATGGCCTGCTCCGGGACAACATTTCAGCCGGGAAAAACCGGCATGTTTGTGCAGCGTTCGTGTGTGGCGTACACTAAATAGTTCGCAGTCCCGTCTAATCTGGAGTGAGGATTCCTTGAAAACAATTGCTCGTAGTCGCGGTTATCTCTTTGCCGGCGCCATTGTGTCGCTGGCAATTGCCGGAGCGCTGAAGAGTCCGGCGGCGGCGGCCATGCCTCCCGATGCGCCGCAGGCAAAGCGCTCTCCGTTGCTGGCCGTGATGCAAACGGAACTGGACCGCTCGTTCAAGACGCTGAGCGCCCAGGATCCGGCGGCGTACTTCATTGGTTACACCATCACGGACACACAGCGCGCGGATGTTTCCGGTTCGAACGGGGCGCTGCTTTCGAGCAGCGAGAATCGCAACCGCTGGCTGGAAGTTTCGGTGCGAACGGGCAGCTACGACCTGGATAACACGCACAAGATTGGCGAGCGGCAAGCGCAGAATGGCGGGCCAGGAATGGGGGTGCCGATCGATGACGATCCGGAGGTCATGCGTCGCGAGATTTGGCTGGAAACGGACAAGCAGTACAGGTCCGCCGCGGAATGGCTGATCAAGATTAAGACGGGGCGGGAAGTGAAAGTCGAAACCGCGGAAGGGCGCGCGCCGGACTTCTCGCATGAGCAGCCGCGCACCTATATTGGCGCGGAGACTTCCTTCGTGCTCGAGCGCAAACCATGGGAAGAAAAAGCGCGCGCCTACACGAAGGCTTTTCGCGATTCGCCGGCGGTGATCAATTCCATTGTGACGTTCTCGGCGCAGGCGCAGAACGCGTATCACGTGACGAGCGAAGGCACGCAATTGCAATTTGGGCAGATTCGCTACCGGCTGGAGCTTTTTATTCAGGGCAAAGCGCCGGATGGCATGGACCTGGACCGCTACTACAACTTTGATTGGGTGAATCCCTCCGATGCCCCCGACGACAGGGCCGTGTATGCCGCGGAAGCGACCATGCGCAAGGAGTTGGAAGGATTGGTCGCTGCGCCGATCAACGAGCCTTCCGTGGGCCCGGCCCTTCTGACCGGACGCGCCGCTGCGGTCTTCTTCCACGAGGTTTTTGGACACCGCGCGGAGGGCCACCGTCAGAAGGATGTAGCGGAAGGGCAAACCTTCGCGAAAAAAGTCGGCGAGCAGATTTTGCCGCCGTTCTTGAGCATTGCGGACGACACAACGATGCGCAAGCTGGGTCCGACGGATTTGCTTGGCTATTACGAATACGACGACGAAGGCGTGCGGGCGCACCGTGTTGTCCTGGTGGACCATGGCGTCTTGAAGGATTTCGAAATGTCCCGCTCGCCGCTGGTCGGCTTCCCACATTCGAACGGCCACGGCCGGCGGCAGCTTGGCGCTTCCCCAGTTTCGCGGCAAGGCAATTTGATCGTGGAAAGCAGCAAGACCATGACCGACGCGCAGCTTCGCACGAAGCTGATCGATTTGATTAAGCAACAGGGCAAACAGTTCGGCCTGCTGATCGACGACATCGCCGGCGGATTCACGTTCACCGGCCGTGGGCAGCCGCAAGCATTTCAGGTGCTGCCGCTCGTAGTTTACAAGGTCTACGCCGATGGCCGGCCCGACGAGCTCGTGCGCGGGGTGGACATTGTCGGAACGCCGCTCGCCGCGCTGACGAAGATCGTGGCGACCGGCGACAAACAGGAAGTATTTAACGGTTACTGTGGTGCTGAGTCAGGCTCAGTGCCGGTATCGGCGGCGTCACCCGCGATTTTGACGTCCGAGCTGGAGGTACAGAAGAAAGAAAGCTCCACGGACCGGCCGCCCATTTTGCCGGCGCCCGCGCACGACATTATCAAGGCGGGAGGCCAGCAATGAGCTGCGCGCGGATGATGAAGGTACTTGCGTACGCAGCGATATTGCTGGGCTGCATTGCGCCTGCGGGTGTCGCGCGCGCGGCACAAGCTGCGCAGGTCAATGACCAGACGTTGCACGCGATGCGCGACGAAATGGCGCGCTCCAAAGCTCGTCTGGAGCTGAACATCCCCGGCACGCAGCAGCCCGTGCGTCCCTACTATGTCGAATACCGCTTGCTGGATCTCGACGTCCGCGAAATCGTGGCGGAATTCGGGACGCTGCTGACCACCACGCACGCACGCAACCGCTTCATGAACGTGGAAGCGCGCGTCGGCGGCTACAAGCTGGACAGCTCCAATTTCATCGGCGATGAGAGCTTCCGCGGTTTCATCGGTTCGCAGGGCTCGGTCGGCATCGACCGCGATTACGATTCGCTGCGCCAGGATCTATGGATCGCCACGGACCAGGCCTTCAAGCAAGCTGTTGAGACTTACTCTCGCAAGCAGGCCTACCTGAGCAGCTTGGCTCGGCAATCGAATATCGATGATTTCTCGAAGTCCAACCCGATCCAGCAGATTGAGCCGCTCGTCACGCCTGACTGGGGCAACCGCAATTGGGAGCAGGAAGCGCGGCAATCTTCGGCCACGCTCCGGCTGTTTCCGAACATTTACGAATCGCGCGTCACCTACTATCTGGTGTACGCCACCGAATATCTGCTGACCAGCGAAGGCACCGAAATTCGCACCAACCGCACGTACGCGGCGGTGGAAGCGGGCATGGATACGCTGGCGAGCGATGGCATGCCGCTGAGCCACCTCTACGCATCGTACGCGCCGAGACCCGCCGATTTGCCGAATGTCGAGGCCGTGCGCAAGGGACTGAACGTCTCGGCCAGCGAGCTAATGGCTCTGCGCGCGGCGCCTCCCGCGCAGGACTACACCGGACCAGTGCTCTTTGAAGCGCGCGCCGCGGCGCCGCTGCTTGCCCAGGTGCTCGGCCCGGCGATGAATGGCTCGCGCCCGCCGCTGGCGTTTCAGCCCGTGGTCGAGCAAATGCTGAATGGCCTCGGTGGCAAGAGCGATTGGAGCGGCCGGATCGGCTCGCGCGTGCTGCCGCCGACCGTAAGCGTCGTCGATGACCCTGGCGCCAAGGACTTTCATGGCACGCCGCTGCTCGGCGGATATGCCGTGGACGATGAAGGCGTTCGCGCGAAGAAAGTTACGGTGGTGGACAAAGGAAACTTGACGGAACTCCTGATGTCGCGACGGCCCGGCCCGGATTCGGACAGTTCCAATGGCCACGGGCGTTTGGCGCTTTTGGGCGACGCCAAGCCCACCATGAGCAATCTCTTTTTCAACGCCTCCGAAACTGTCTCGCCCGCGGAGTTGAAGAAGAAATTCCTGGACGAGTGCCGCTCGGAAAAGCTGGAGTATTGCATCATCGTGCGGGAGATGGACAATCCTGCGCTCAGCCTATTGCACCAGGAAGATTTTTCGGAGCTGCTCGCCAGTTTCGGAGGCGGCGCGGGAACCGGCGACCGCCTGCCGCTGCTGGTATACAAAGTTTATCCGCAGGACGGACGTGAAGAGATTATTCGCGGGGCGCGCATCATCGGCTTGAACACGCGCGCTCTTCGCAATCTCGCCGGCATTGGTAACGACAATTTCGTCTACAACTACATGCAGAGCCAGAGTGCCGGTTTCGCAGGTACGGCGCTGGGCGCGTTCGGATCGGCGCAAAGCGGTTTGCCCGCCACGGTCGTGGCTCCGTCGCTGCTCTTTGAAGAAGTGGAAATACGCGGCGCGCGCGGAGAGCCGAAGCGGCTGCCGTTGTTGCCGGCTCCGCCGTTGAGCGCCGCGAAGTAATTATTTTGCATACGCGCGGGCTGCCCATAAGCTCATGAGTGACCTCACACGGCGCGGATTCATTTTTGGATCGGCGACGCTGGCTTCCTACGGATTGCTAGTCGGCGTGCAGCGCGCTTGTTTTTCGGCGTTCGCAAATGGCCGGCAGGAGGAAAGCAATCCGGGTCCGGTGACCATCGTTCAATTTGCCGACGATGGCATGCGAACCGGCGCAAAATCCGTCGCAAAGCTCCGCCGCACCAACGACGAATGGAAGAAACTGCTGACTCCCGGCCAGTACGAGGTCACGCGCCGCGCGGCGACGGAATTTGCCTACAGCGGTGATCTTTACGATCAACATGCGACAGGGCTGTACCGCTGCGTCTGCTGCGCTAACGCGCTATTCGATTCCGCCACGAAATTCGACTCTAGCACCGGCTGGCCAAGCTTCTGGAAACCAATCGCCTCGGAAAATGTTTACGAGAGAACCGATACGAGCTACGGCGTCGTGCGTCAAGAAGTGAAATGCACGCTGTGCGACGCCCATCTCGGCCACGTGTTCACCGATGGACCGGCACCTACCGGCTTGCGCTACTGCATGAATTCCGCGGCACTGCGTTTCCTGCCAAGAAGCAGCTCCTGACCCTGTGCTTTTGTCTAGGCATCCGGCGCTCGTCTCTACCTTTACGTCTGCCCCACGCGCGCTTCACAAGTAAGCGAAAGGGCGCTGAGTACGATAGTCTAAGCGGACCGTGATGATTGCTCGCGTCGTCGAGGAAGTGAAGGAGAAGAAGCGCGCGGCGTTGCTGAGCGTGGGCTCGGCGCTCGTGCTCGTCTCGCTCAAGACTTTCCTCGTACTCCGCACCGGCAGCTTGGGCGTGTTGTCGGAGGCGCTGCACTCTGGGCTCGATCTGATAGCTGCAATCATTACGTTTTTGTCTGTTCGCGTCTCGGATGAGCCTGCTGACGAGAGGCATCCCTACGGTCACGGCAAATTTGAAAATTTTTCGGCGTTTGTCGAGACGGGATTACTGCTGCTGACGGCGTTGTACATCATTTACGAGGCTTTCAGCCGTTTGTTTTTCCGCAGCGTGCATATCGAGCCGAGCATTACGGCCATCGTGATTTTGTTTTGTGCGCTTGGCATTGATGTGACGCGCGCCCGGGCGCTATCGCGGGTGGCCAAGAAATTCTCCAGCGAAGCGCTAGAGGCGGATGCGTTGCATTTCGCGACGGATGTCTGGAGCACGATCGTCGTCATCATTGGTGTAGGTCTGGTGTGGGCCGGTGAGACCTGGGACGTGCCCTTTTTGATCTATGCTGACGCGCTTGCCGCCTTGGCAGTTGCGGCAGTGATTCTATGGGTCGGTTCGCAGCTCGGGCGGCGTACGGTCGACGCATTGCTGGACGCTGCGCCGGAGGGTCTGCAGCAGGAAATTGCCCGCGCCATTGCGCGCATGGACGGTGTGCTGGACGTCGATCGCGTCCGCGTGCGCCGCGCAGGCAGCCGTCATTTTGTGGATGCCACGGTGAGTGTCGCGCGCACGGCAAGCCTCGAACAAGTCCACGCTCTCAGCGACGCTATCGAGAGGCGCGTAGGAGAAATCGTTCCTTCCGACGTAATGGTGCATGCGGAACCCCGTGCGCCGCAGGGCGAGCACCTGTTCGAGGCCATTCGCTCGGTGGCGCAGCGCATGGGACTGGGGATTCACGACCTGAGCGCGCTGCAGCAACAGGGCAAGCTTTTTGTGGAGCTGCATCTCGAAGTCGATGAGAATCTAAGCTTGCGGGATGCGCACCGCCAAGCCACTGAGCTCGAAGAAGGAATTCGCGAGCTGCGCGACGGTCCCATTGATGTGAACATTCACATTGAGCCGCTCGGAACACATATCGCCACGCCCGACACCGGCGCAGGGGAGATGAAGCAGCTTTCCCGCGCTGTCGAAGAATTCTTGAATTCGCTGCCCGCGGAGTTCGACGAACTGGTGAATTGCCACGACGTGCGCACGAGGCAGGTCGAGCACCACATTTTGGTTTCCTGCCACTGCACGATGAAAGGCGCGCTGCCCATCACGCAGATTCACGACGTGACCGCGGCACTGGAAGATTGCGTGAAGGAGCGCTTCCCGCAGATTCACCGCGTCACCATTCACCCCGAACCCGTCGAAGGCTAGTCCGCGGCGCGCTGCCCGCAAAAACTTGCGCGGCCAGAGCCAGCAGCGCGGGATAACACACCAGCACATAGCGCGGCTCCGGTGTTTCAACCGTGGTCAGGAACGCCGTGCGCAGCAGGATGAACGTCGCGATCAGCGCGATCGCTCCCCGTGTGGCTGGCGCTCGCCGCCACAGACGCGCCGCGCCCCAAAGCGCCAGCGCAATGTAGCCGACGTTAAGGAGGAACAAGCCGGCTGTGACCGATTGATCGATGGGATCGTCCTCCCAGGATTGCGCCAGCGGGAAAACCGTGCCGGAAAATGAGAGTAACTCGATGCGCGGCGTGAACCACAGCGTCAGCGCGCGTGCGGCAGGGAGCCAGAGATAGGTGCGCAGCGGACGGCGCGCGGTGCGTTCGCGAGCGAGCTGCGCGAAAGCGGCGTCTTCCTCCGGCGTGAGCGTCAGGTCGTTGTTGTATTGCTCGAGGATCATGGCGACGCGCTCTTTCTCGCCGGGCGCGTCGAAAGCGCGCGCGGGAATTTCGTCCACGTTGATAACTTCCTCGTTCAGCTTCCACGGTACGAGATAGACGTCACGAAGGCGAAAGAGCCACGTCTTCTCCCAACTCATTAGTCCGTAAGGAACCAACTCGCCCGGGAGATTGGAATTCTTCGGGGCCAGGGGCTGAAATTCACGCAAAGTGAGCGCATTGCGAATTGTCCAGGGCACGAGGGGAACAGCGCAGAGCGCAGCCGTCAGTGCGACTGTCCTGACCCAGCGCAGACTCTCGTGCTGCCGGACGAGAATCGCGCCGAGCACCAGCCAGGCCGCCAGCAGAAGCAACGGCGCTTCCGGGCGAAATAGAGTGCACAGGCCAACCAGCAGTCCAGCCCAAGCCGCCAGATGCCAATAATCATTGCCGAGAATCCAGTGCCTGTCGACCAGCCGCCAGCCGCGGTTTTGTGCGCGGGTGACGAGGAGGCAGAGCGGCAATAATGCCGCAGTCGTGAAAAGCATAGCGAAGACTTCCGTCAGCGGGACGGCCGTGTAATTTGCGGTGAAAGGGCAAAGTGCGGCAAGCCACAACGCCGCAACGAATACGCGATGCGGGCTGGCGCGATCGTTCGCGATGAGCGCAAGTAAGGCCGCCAGGCCGGCTGCCAGCAAGCAGGTCAGCAAATCCACCACCACCTGCGCAAGCATCACGCACAGCCGCGCGGCTTCCCCGGTGCGTCCCGTGAGGGCGTAGATCAGCGCCAAAAATGCCGGGTAGCCGGGCATGCGCATGTCCACGGGCGTAACTTGCTCGTGGATATTCATCGCATAGACGTGATGCTGCAACCAATTGGCTGCGATCTGTTCGTAAAGGACAGTGTCGCCGGAATTCCCCGGATATTTCAGGACGAAGAAAAGCCGCAGGCAAAGTCCGGCGGCCAGCGCAACAACGCTATGTGAGAAAATTCGCTTCATCGATGAATCGCATCTTACAATAGAGCGTAGGGCAATAGAGCAACGGGAGTCGAGGGAGACGCACGCAGTCCGGCAAAACGTCCAGGCCCTGCCTTGCAGCCGGACTGACAAGAATTCATGAAGGAACGCCGACCCATATTTTACGACGCGGAGCGCGTCCGCTGGCGCCGCACGCGCCGCGTACTGGAAATTTCTGGCCTGCTCCTGACGCTGCTGCTGACCTATTTCTTTGTGACCATCGCCGTCAGTGTCGAGCTTCCCGCGGGACTGCTGCCGGACAAGAGCCCGGCGTACCGCGCCTTGAAGGTCAAAATCAAGAAGGTTCCTGCGCGAGAAGGGCGCCGCCGCCGTATCTCCAACATCGGCACCGTTCCGGCCAGCTACGATCCTCTGCGCGCGGCGTTTTATGTGAGCTGGGACGCTGCCAGCTTCGCCTCTCTCAAAAAGCACTACAAAGACATCGACGTTCTCATTCCCGACCAGCTCCACGCCGTGACCCCCGACGGCGCGCTGACCATCGTGGACTACGAACGCTACCAAACGCTGAAAGCAAGCCCGACCCAAGCCATCGCCTTGCTGAAAGACGACAAGCTGCATCGCTGGATGAAATCGTCTAACGTCGAACTGCCGCTCATGGGCTTGCTCGACAACTATGACGGGCAAGTCTGGCGCATCAAGGAAATGGCCGCCATGCTCGGCAGCAAGGTGGCGCGGCAGAATCTGGTTCGCGACGTAGTCGACTACACCGTCGGCGCTCACCAGGCTGGCGTCGTGGTCGACTTCGAGGAAGTCCCCGACGCCACCCAGCCGCATTTCCGCGAATTTGCCGCGGAACTCGGTCCCGCTCTGCACTCCGTCGGATTGAAATTGATGATCGCGCTTCCCGCGCGCGACGACGCCTACGATTACAAGTTCTTCGGCAAAGAATGCGACGCCGTCGTGCTGATGAACTACGACCAGCATTGGCTCACGTCATCCCCTGGCCCCGTTGCCGCGCAGGACTGGTTTGTCGAGAATCTCCGTCAAGTCCTCGAAGATGTGCCCGCGCAGAAAGTCGTCGTGGGCATCGCCAACTACGCCTACGACTGGCCCGAAGGTCCGAAAATGCCCAACGAGGCCGCCAAAGAGATGAGCGTGCAAGAGGCGCTGCTGCACGCCTATGAATCCGAGACCGAGGTCGAATTCGACGCGGCTTCGCTGAATCCGCATTACTCCTATTCCGACGAGCGCAATCACACCCACCAGGTCTGGATGCTCGACGCCGTCACCGCCTACAACCAGTTGCGCGCCAGCGAGCGCCTGGGCGTGCAGGGAACGGCGCTGTGGCGCATGGGTTCCTCGGACAGCTCGATCTGGCCGGTCTGGGATTCACCGCGCCCCGACGATGCCGTGCGCGCAAAAATAAAAGACATTCCGCCGGGTCCGGACCTGATCCTCGAAGGCGACGGCGACGTCTGGCATTTCACGGATACGCCGAAGAGCGGCCTGCGCAGCTTTGTCTACGACGCGCCCAGCGATCTCATTACCAACGAGAAATACGAGGCGTACCCGCTCTCCTACAACATTGATCAGATCGGAGCGGCGGACAACAAGATCGCGATCACGTTTGATGACGGTCCTGACCCGCGCTGGACTTCCAAGATTCTCGACATCCTCAAAGAGAAAAAAGTGCCCGCCACGTTTTTCGTAATCGGCGTGGATGCCAGCCAGTGGCCGCAAATTGTGAAGCGCGAGTACGCCGAGGGCCATGAGATCGGCAACCACACCTACACGCATCCCAGCTTCGACGACATCTCCAAAACCGAGCTTCATTGGCAATTGAACCTGACCCAGCGGCTCATCGAAAGCACCATCGGCGTGAAGTCCATCCTCTTCCGGCCGCCCTACGGCATCGACCATCAGCCGGAATATGCCGAAGAGGTGGCCCAACTCCCTCTCGCGCAAGACATGGGCTACTTGATCATCGGGCAGAAAATCGACGCCCACGACTGGCGCCAGGTCGACGGCAAACAGATTCCCGCGCAGGAAATCGTCGACAACGTCGTGCGCCAGGCCGGAATGGGCAACATCGTCCTCTTTCACGATGGCGGCGGCGAGCGCGCCAACACGGTGGCTGCCTTGCCCCTGGTTATCGACAAGCTGCGCGAAGAGGGCTATCAGTTTGTCTCCGTGCCGGACCTCATCGGAAAAACGCGCGCGGATGTGATGATGCCGCTCTCCACCGAGGAAAAACTGGAAGCTCGCGCCGACGGATTTATTTTCGGGATCTGGCACTGGTTCCGGCTCAGCATCGCCACCATTTTCATCGTGGGCATCGTGATGGTCAGCGGGCGCGCCCTGATCGTCGGCATTCTCGCCCTCATCGAAAAATTGCGGCCCGATCACCTGGTCATGCCCAACCCCCCGCCCGGCGTTACCGTGCTGATTCCCGCGCACAATGAAGAAACGGTGATCGTGCAGACCGTGAAATCCGTGCTCGCTTCGGATTTGCAGGATTTGCATGTCATCGTCGTCAACGACGGCTCGGCCGACCGCACCGGCGAATTGCTCGACGGAAACTTTGGGCAGAACCCGCTGGTGACCATCCTTCACCAGGTAAACCGCGGTAAAGCCGCGGCGCTCGCCCGCGCGCTCGGCGAAGCACAAACGGAAATCGTCGTCACCATCGATGCCGACACCGAAATTGAGCCCGATGCCATCGGCAAACTGCTCCGCCATTTCTCCGACGAAAAAGTAGGCGCGGTCGCCGGCAACGTGAAAGTCGGCAACCGTTCGCGCTGGCTGACACGTTGGCAAGCTCTCGAATATATCACCAGCCAAAATATGGAGAAGCGCGCCTTCGATTTGCTCAACTGCATTACCGTCGTCCCCGGCGCGCTGGGTGCCTGGCGCAAGAAAGCCATCGAAGCCGCCGGAGGCATCACCGCGGACACCGTAGCCGAGGATGCCGACCTCACCATCGCCATCCGCCGCCTTGGCTGGCATGTCGACTACGAAGAAGAAGCCATTGCCTGGACCGAAGCCCCGGAAACGCCCGGCGTCCTGATCCGCCAGAGATTCCGCTGGACCTTCGGCACCTTGCAATCTTTCTGGAAGCACAGCGGCACGTTGTTCCGGCCCAAGTACGGCACGCTCGGCTTGGTTGCTTTGCCTAATATCTTTGTCTTCCAACTCGTGCTGCCGCTCATCTCCCCGGTGATCGATTTGCTCTTCCTCGGCTCCGTCGTCGCCTGGGCGCTGTCTCAGTACCACATCGTGCGCCTGCCGCTGCTTTCCGCCACCGCGACCTCCGACCTCGAGCGCTCTGTTCTCTTCTTCCTCGGCTTTCTGCTCATCGATCTGCTGACGTGCGTTCTCGCCTTTGCCCTCGAAAAGAAAGAAGACTGGACCCTGCTCGTCCCGGTGTTGTTGCAGCGCTTTTACTATCGCCAGCTAATGTACGTGGTCCTGTTCCGCTCCGTGAAGGAAGCCGTCAGCGGCCGCCCGGTCGGATGGCGCGGCGTCGAGCCAGAAGCGCCCCGCACCGTCGCCCCCGCCTAAATCCAGGCCTGCTCACGCAACGCCCTGACTTGCGTCAGATGAAACGGGAGCGTACGTGTCTTCAGCCTTGCCCGTCGGGTGTTTCTCGACTGCCGGTGCGCGACGCGGATTTGCGCCATGTGGGACGAATTTGTGCTCATTTTCGCTCGGCGGGGACTTGTTGTAGGATAGAGCTCTGCGCTAGGAGGACCTATGGCCACCACCTTTACCCTCAACGGAAAGTCCCAGACCGTCGATGTCAGCCCCGATATGCCCCTGCTCTGGGTCCTTCGGGACACCTTGAACCTGACCGGAACGAAATTCGGGTGTGGCATGGCGCTTTGCGGCGCTTGCACCGTGCACATCAACGGGGAAATGACACGTTCCTGTATCACGCCGATTTCCAGCGTGGCCGGAAAGAAAGTCACCACTATCGAAGGTTTGTCCGCGGACGGCAGCCATCCCGTCCAGCAAGCTTGGATCGCAGAAGACGTACCGCAGTGCGGCTATTGCCAATCCGGCCAGATCATGTCCGCCGTGGCGCTGCTGGCCAAGAAGCCCAATCCCACCGACGCCGACATCGACGACTTCATGAGCGGCAACATCTGCCGCTGCGGCACCTATCAGCGCATTCGCAAAGCTATCCATCGCGCCGGGGCCGCGCCTGTCGGCAAAGCCAAATCCGCCTAACCCGAAACTTTTTCTCTGAAAAATTCGAGGTGCGTCATGACTGCTGCCCCCGTTCTGAATCGCCGTGAATTCCTGAAGACCGGAGCCGCGGGTGGCGCCGCGCTGGTCGTTGCTTTTCATCTTCCCGGCTCGGCGCTTGCCGCCGCGCAAGACCACGAAAAAAAGACGCCCAATCCGCTGAACGCCTGGGTGCGTATCACGCCGGACAATCGCGTAACGCTCATCCTCGGCAAATCCGAAATGGGCCAGGGCGCGATGACAGCGCTGCCCATGATTCTCGCCGAAGAGCTTTATCTCGATTGGAAGCAGGTCAGCGTCGAACAAGCGCCCACCGACCCGAAAATTTATGACCACGGCACCGGCGGTAGCGGCAGCGTCGCGGGATCCTGGCTCCCCCTGCGGCGGGCAGGCGCGGCCGCGCGAGAAATGCTCGTCACCGCTGCGGCGCAGCGCTGGAACGTGAGCCCGGACACCTGCAAAGCGCAGAACGGCGGCGTGCTCCACGGCGCCCGGAAGCAATTCTTGACCTATGGCGAACTCGTCGCGGATGCGTCGAAGCTGCCCGTTCCGGACTTCAACACCGTCCCGCTAAAGAATTCCGACGACTTCACCATCGTTGGCCACGATCGCAAGCGCTTCGAGGCTGCCGCCAAGTCCACCGGCGCGGCGAAATTCGGCATCGACTCCCGCATGCCGGGCATGCAGTACGCCGTCATTGCTCGCTGCCCGGTATTCGGCGGCAAGGTGGCGAAATTTGACGCTACCAAGGCCAAGGCTGTTCCTGGTGTGCGCGACGTGATCTCCATCGACGCCGTTGGCCAAGGCGCCTTCACTTCCGGCGGAGTGGTCGTCCTGGCCGATAATTCCTGGGCCGCCATTCAGGGCCGCAAAGCGTTGAACATCACCTGGGACGAAGGCGCGAACGCCGGCGAGTCCAGCGATTCGCTGCGCAAGCACTTCATCGAAAACGCCGCGAGCCCAGGAAAAGTTGTGCGCAATGATGGCGACGCGGACACAGCTCTCGGCCCCTCGTTGGACAAAGCTGCGAAGAAAATCGAAGCCGTATACGAGCTCCCCTTCGCCGCGCATGCTTGCATGGAGCCGATGAACTGCACCGTTCACATCCGGCCGGACAGTGCGGAAGCGTGGGTTCCCACACAAGCTCCACAATGGGCCCAGGGCGTGATCGCGCAAGTATCCGGCCTTCCACCGGAAAAGGTTAACGTACACACGACATTGATGGGCGGCGGCTTTGGCCGGCGCTATCAGGCCGATTTTGTGATGGAAGCCGCGCAAGTGGCAAAGGCCACCGGCAAGCCCGTACAAGTTCTCTGGACGCGTGAGGACGATATGCAGCACGATTTCTATCGCCCTGCCTCGTATCACAAGATGCAAGGCGCGGTCGACGCGCAAGGCAAGCTCGCCGCCTGGAAACATTTTCAAACTTCCACGTCCATTGCCGCGGTTTGGGACAAAAACGGCAAGGAAAAACCGGAAGCCAGCGAATTCGCCACTGCGGCGTTCATTCCTTACGAGACGCCCAATTTCCGCGTGGAATATGCCTTGGCGCATTCGGGGGTTCCGCGCGCCTGGTGGCGCTCCGTCGAGCATTCCAGCAGCGGCTTCGTGGTCGAATCGTTCATCGACGAGCTGGCGGCGGCAGCGGGTGCTGATCCGCTGAACTTCCGCCTGCAATTGATCGGCGATGCGCGCAAAATTCCCGACTTCACGAATCCGAAGCAAGGAAAGCCGCTCGATACCGCGCGGCTGAAGGGCGTCTTGCAACTCGCCGCGGAAAAAGCCGAGTGGGGCAAGCCGCTACCCAAGGGCGTGGCGCACGGCGTCGCCGGATATTATTCCTTCGAGTCCTACACCGCCGCCGTTGCCGAGGTGAGCGTGAAAAATGGAGCGGTGAACATACACCGCATCGTCTACGCTGTTGATTGCGGCCGGCCCGTCAATCCCAGCGGAGTTGTCGCGCAGGTGGAAAGCGCGGCCGTCTACGCGCTGTCCGCAATGATGAAAAACGCCATCACCATCGATCGCGGCCGCGTGCAGCAAGCCAACTTCAACGACTACGACATGCCCCGCATGAGCGAAATGCCCAAAATCGAAGTGCATCTCGTCATGAGCAAGGAAGATCCAACGGGAATCGGCGAGCCTGGGTTACCTGTCGTCGCCCCTGCTGTCGGCAACGCTGTCTTCGCCGCCACCGGCAAGCGCCTCCGCCGCCTCCCCATCCGCGCTGAAGACTTGGCGTAGTGGCAAGCCATTTCCGTTTCGGTTCTAGTGGCGCAGCATGCTGCGCCCAAGTGGCACAGGCTTCAGCCTGCGCTCTTACGAAGTTGCTCGCAGATTAGCGCTCCCCTCGATGACGGACCGGCAGAGTTAACGTGCACAACTCTCCTAGCCCCCGACCATCCATCCAATGCAAAATGACCTGTGCAAATCGCCCTTCTCGCAGTCGGCCTAATCTCGCTAGCCATCTGGGTGTACCTAGCCGCTACCCGCGGCTTTTTCTGGCGTCTCCACGAATTCGATGACGACACCGCGAAGCACGAAGTGCTGGCCGTCTGGCCGCCCGTCGTCGCTCTCGTCCCCGCGCGCAACGAATCCACCACAATCGCGCAAGCGTTAACGAGCCTGCTCAAACAAAATTACCCCGGCGAATTCTCCGTAGTCCTCGTCGACGACCACAGCGAAGACGCCACCGCCCAAATCGCAAGCCAAGCTGCGAGCAAGCTAAACGCCGAATCGCGAATCACCTTTCGCACCGCAGCGCCGCTCCCGGCCGGCTGGACCGGCAAGCTCTGGGCCCTGAACGAAGACGTCAGCCCCACCGCCTCGGCATCGGGCGATCATAGCGGCGCAGCCCTGTCCCGAGCGGAGTCGAGGGAACCGCTGCGCCCCAGCTTGGCTCCCAGCTACTATTGGTTCACCGATGCCGACATCGTCCACGCGCCGGACACTCTCCACCGTCTCGTAGCGCGAGCGGAACATGACCAACTTGATCTCACATCGCTTATGGTCTTGCTGCAAGCCAAGTCGCTCCCCGAGCAAGCCCTGATCCCAGCCTTCTTCTTCTTCTTCCTCAAGCTCTACCCGCCGCGTTGGATCGCCGACACGAAAGCGCGCACCGCCGGCGCCGCTGGCGGCTGTATCCTCCTGCGTCGCGAAGCGCTCGAGCGAATCGGCGGCTTCGCTGCCATCCGCCACGAAGTAATCGACGACTGCGCCCTCGGAAGCGCCGTAAAGCGCAGCGGCGGTCGCCTCTGGATGGGCCTCACCCACGCCAGCATCAGCCTCCGTGCCTACACCACCTTCCGCGAAATCCGCGACCTAATCGCCCGCACGGCCTTCACTCAGCTCCGTTACTCCCCGCTCCTCCTGCTCGGCACGCTGCTAGCAATGTTCTTGACGTATCTCGCGCCATTCGTGCTGCTCTTCGCGCACCAGCCCGTTGCGCAAATCCTCGGCGCCTGCACTTGGCTGTTAATGTCCCTCCTGTACTTGCCGACGATTCGCTTCTATAGCCTCTCCCACGCATGGGCCGCAACCCTCCCGCTCTCCGCACTCTTCTACACCTACGCCACATGCTTTTCCGCCGCCCGCTACTACCTCGGCCGCGGCGCCCAATGGAAAGGCCGCTCCCAGGCGCACGGTTCGCGGTGAGCCATCCGGTACCCACGGAATTTTATTGACAACGCAATGGTCGTTTGGTTAGACTCTTCTAGTAAAGTAGTGCGGCCTCGCACAGGCGGAATCTCTCTAACCTCTTTAGAATCAACACTTGTAAAAGTGTATCAAAACAAAGCACTTTAACTATCTTTAGAATCAACACTTATGAAAAACCTAGGGGGGAGGGGGCTAGGACAATCGCATCCAAACTGCTTGTCCCGGCGACCACCTGTAGCTCAGGGCCGTTTTTGCCCTGAGGTTTTTCCTTCCCACGCTTTAGTCAGTCCCCATCTGCGATTACCTGTAGCTCAGGTCCGTCTCTGCCCTGAGGCTTTTCCGTCCCATGCTTTAGTCAGTCCCCATCTGCGACCACCCTGTAGCTCAGGTTTACCCTGAGTTTTCGAAGGGTCCGTCTTTGCCCTGAGGCTTTGCCCGCGGACGAGTGGATATTTTGCTCGACCGAATCGAATTTTTGATATCCTTGAGCTGTTAGGTACAGGGCTGTATCCCGATTCTAGGGAACGGTACCGGAGGCCATCATGAGTGTTGTTCCCAACCCGGGCAACGGCAAGATCACCGTGCCCGAGCTTCTGCAGCGCAAAACATCCGTCGCAGCTTCCCCTGAAAATTCCAAAAAAATCGTCTGCTTAACCGCGTATGACTACCCGACCGCACGCCTTCTCGATGAAGCCGGCGTGGACGTCATTCTCGTCGGCGATTCAGTCGCTATGGTCGCGCTAGGTTACGACAGCACCTTGCCCGTAACCCTCGACGAAATGATCCATCACGCGCGGGCTGTTCGTCGCGGCACAAAGCACGCGCTCCTCGTCGCCGACATGCCCTTCGGCAGCTACCACTCCGAGACCGCGGAATCGCTGCGCAACGCCGTCCGCTTCGTAAAAGAAGCCGGCGTCGAAGCCGTAAAAGTCGAAGGCGGCGAGCGCCGCCTCGAGCTCATCGCCCGCCTCACCGAAGCCGAAATTCCGGTGATGGGCCACATCGGCCTCACGCCGCAATCCGTAAACGCACTCGGCGGCTACCGCGTGCAAGGCAAGACCACCGACTCCGCGGAACAATTGCTGCGCGACGCCCGCGCCGTGGAAGCCGCCGGCGCCTTCGCCGTCGTGCTCGAAGCCGTGCCCCGCGAACTCGCCGCGCAAATCACCCGCGAGCTGCGTATCCCCACCATCGGCATCGGCGCCGGCCCCGACTGCGACGGCCAAATCCTCGTCATCCACGACATGCTCGGCCTCACGTTCGACCAGACACCCAAGTTCGCGCGCAAATACGCCAACGTCGGCGAGGTCATTTCCAACGCCGTGCGCGGCTATTGCCAAGACGTACGCAGCGGCACCTTCCCGTCCGACAGCGAGTCCTATCATTCGGGTTCGTCGGCAAAGGCAGACAAAGACAAGCCGGTGCGCATTTCCATTTGCTAGGCCGCGCAACAAAAGTTCGCAACAAGAAATCCATCGCAAGGGAGCGCCATGTCTCCGGAAGAAATCCGCCTGTTGTACGACTACAACGCCTGGGCCAATCGCCGCTCGCTGACCGCCGCCTCCGCGCTCACCCCGGAGCAATTCACCAAGCCCATGGGCTCCAGCTTTCCCTCCGTGCGCGACACGCTGGCCCACATCTTCGGCGCCGAATGGATTTGGCTCGAGCGCTTCCAGGGCCGCTCGCCCTCTTCGCTCCCGGACACCACGCAATATCCCGACGTCGCGACCCTCGGCGAGCGCTGGCGCGAATTCGAGCCGCGCCTCCTCAATTTCGTCCGCGGACTAACGCAAAGCGATCTCGATCGCGTCATGGAATACAAAACGCTAAAGTTCGGCGTCTACAGCAACCCGCTATGGCAATCGATGCAACATCTCGTGAATCACGGCACCTACCATCGCGGCCAAGTCACCACGCTCCTGCGTCAACTCGGCGCACCAGCAATCCTGACCGACCTGATGCACTTCTATCGCGAGCGCTCCGTCGCGGCCAAAGCCTAACTCTTCCCACCGCCAATCGTGGAAACAATCCGAACCATCGCCTGGATGAAAGAGTCAGCGCGGCAAGCCCGCGCCGAAAGCCGCATCATCGGTTTCGTCGCAACCATGGGAGCTTTGCACGCCGGTCACACCGCCCTGGCGCAGCGCGCCAAACAACAATGCGCGCCGGTGATTGCGTCCATTTTCGTGAACCCAAAGCAGTTTGGACCCAACGAAGACTTCACCAAATATCCCCGCACGCTCGAAGCAGACGCCGAAAAATTTTCCGCCGCCGGCGTTGACGCTCTCTTCCTGCCCGCCGCCGCCGAAATTTATCCCGCCGGCTTCCGCACCTATGTCACCGTTGAAGGGCTCAGCGACCGTCTCGAAGGCCGCTCGCGTCCCGGCCATTTTCGCGGCGTCGCCACCGTCGTCATGAAACTCCTAGAGATCGTGCAGCCGCACTTCGCTTATTTCGGCCGCAAGGACGCGCAGCAAGTCCGCATCGTCTCGCAGATGGCGCGCGACCTGAATCTCGACACCGAGATCGTAGTCTGCCCCATCGTCCGCGAACCGGACGGCCTCGCGCTCTCCTCCCGCAACGCCTACCTCAGCGCCGAGGAGCGCCGCGCCGCCACCGTTTTGCACCGCGCGCTGGAAGCCGCCCGCGGCGAGCTAACCGCAGGCGCCCGAGACTCGCTGCATTTGCAATCCGCAATCCGCCGCGTGTTGCAAGCCGAGCCCCTATCGCCCGCCCCTGCTACGCGCTCCTCGCCGTTTTCATCGGCAAGACCCGCCTCATTGACAACCTGTACATCGAACCAGTTGGCGATTCCGGCGAACTCGCCTACCATTTATAGTCAATGCGATGCTCCGCGGAGCATCGCGCCCTGATTCTCGGCGCAGTACGCAAATCACTCGGAGGTGACGGAGATGAATTCCCGCACGCGCTTTTCAATCTCGCTAATCGCCCTTTGCTTCTCTCTCGCTACTCTCGCCCACGCCGCAACCTCGATTCCGGCGGGCACCGCCATCACGGTCACCATCGATCAGTCCATCAGCTCGAAAAACGCCCAGGCTGGCCAGGGCGTTGTGGCCACCGTGGCGCATGACGTCACCGTCGACGGCAAAGTGGTCATTCCCAAAGGCTCGCACGCCAAGCTGGTGGTGAGCAGCGTGCAAGCCTCCGGCCGGCTTTCCACTCCCGCCAAACTTTGGCTGCGGCTCAAGAGCGTTGAGGTTCACGGCAAAACGTATACGATCGCAACAAGCTCCTCTGGAAAAACCATGGGAGGCAAGGGCAAGCGCGACGCCGGGTTCATCGGCGGCGGAGCAGGCGCAGGCGCGTTGATTGGCGGACTCGCCGGAGGCGGCAAAGGTGCTGCAATTGGCGCGGCGGCCGGAGCTGGAGCCGGCACAGCCGGCGCCGCAGCCACCGGAAAGAAAGAAGTCGAGTTCCCAGCCGAGACGCGGCTAAGCTTTACAACCCGCGCCCCGGTCACTATCAACTAAATCTTTTATGCTCGCTTAGCGGCGGCAGCCGGAACGCCGCCGTTGCGTGCAGAGGCCACGGCGAGCACTTCGGCGGCGTGGCCTTTCGCCTTCACCTTGTCCCAGACGTGCTCGATTTTCCCGTCCGCGCCGATCAGGAACGAGCTGCGCACGATTCCCAAGAACGATTTGCCCAGGAATTTCTTCATGCGCCGCGCGCCGTAAGCTTCGATCATCGTAAACTCAGGATCGCTCAGCAGCGGAAAATTCAGCTTGTACTTTTCCTTGAAGCCGGCTTGCGTCTTAACAGGATCGCCGCTAGCCCCCAGTATCACTACACTGAGCTTGTCGAACAGTTTCTTTGCGTCACGAAACTCGGACGCTTCCACCGTTCAACCCGAGGTATTCGCCTTCGGAAAGAAGAACAGCAACACCCGCCTCCCGCGAAACTCGGAGAGCGAAACGTCCTTGCCGTCGTCGCCCTTCACCTTGAACTCCGGAGCCTTATCGCCAGCCTTCAGCATTTCCAGTCACCTCGATCAGTCGCGATACGTTACCACGAGATAGTGTCATTCTGAGGCGACCCGACGAGGGTCGCCGAAGAACCTCAACCCGCACGCAGCTACAAAAGTATCCCGAACAATCCCGCTAAAGACTCTACGAAAGCAACCGGTGCAAAATATCATTCACCACCTGCGGATTCGCCTGCCCACGCGTAGCCCGCATCACCTGCCCCACAAAAAACTTGAACACCCCTTCATTCCCGCCTTTGTATTTTGCGACATTGTCCGGATTCTTAGCAATCACATCCCGCGCCGCCTGCTCAATCGCGGAAGTGTCGCTGATTTGTGCGAAACCCTTGGCGGCGATGATTTCAGCGGGTGGTTTCCCCGTCTCGTACATCTCCGCCAGAACTGTCCTGGCATTCGTGGCCGTAATTTTTCCATCGAATACAAGAACTATTAATTCTGCGAAATGCGTTGCCGCCACATTGCCAAACCTCTCGGCAGCTACTCTTTGAACTTCAGCCGTCTTCTCCGCAAGATAAGTCAGTCTTTGCATCCAAGCCGCCGTTTGCTTTGGATCTGCTCCGTGCTTAACTGCCGACTCGAAGAAGTCCGCATACTGCTGAGAATCAGTCAGAACAGTGGCCTCATCCATGGACAATCCGTAGGCCGCGACAAATCGAGTACGCTTCGCATCCGGCAGTTCCGGCAGCGCGCCTCGGATTTCCTCGCGCCACGCCGCGCTCACGTGCACCGGCAACAGATCCGGCTCCGGAAAATACCGGTAATCATGCGCCTTTTCTTTCGAGCGCATCGAATCCGTGCGATTCGCGGATTGGTTCCACAGACGCGTCTCCTGCGAAATGCGCCCGCCGCTTTCCAGCGCGCCGATGTGCCGTTCAATTTCGTATTCCAGAGCCTTCTGCAGAAACCGGAAGGAGTTGAGGTTTTTTACTTCGACTTTAGTGCCGAATTCCTGTGAGCCGCGCAGCCGCACGCTCACGTTCGCGTCGCAGCGCAGCGAGCCCTCTTCCATGTTGCAATCGCTGACGCCGGTGTATAGGAGAATTTGCCGCAGCGTCGTCAAGTAAGCATACGCCTCTTCCGGCGCGCGCATGTCCGGCTCGGAAACAATCTCGCACAGCGGCGTACCGCATCGGTTGTAATCGATGTACGCCTTGGTCGCCGATTGCGAAAAGCCCTCATGCAAATTCTTCGCCGCATCTTCTTCCAGGTGCAGCCGCGTGATCCCGATGCGCCTCTTCGCTCCGCCGTGTTCCACCTCGATCCAGCCTCCGGTGGCCAGCGGCAGCTCGTACTGCGAGATTTGGTAACCCTTGGGCAGGTCGGGGTAGAAATAGTTCTTCCGCGCAAACTGCGAATGCTCGTGCACCGTGCAATTCAACGCCAGCGATGCCCGCGTCGCCATCTCCACCGCGCGCTTGTTCAGCACCGGCAGCGTCCCGGGCAACCCCAGGCAAACCTGGCACGTGTTACTGTTTGGCGCATCGCCGAACCGCGTCGAGCAGCCGCAGAAAATCTTTGAGTTCGTCAGAAGCTGAACGTGCACTTCCAACCCGATCACCGGCTCGTACTTGGCCAGCACTTCAGGAGCGATACCCGCCGCTTCTTGCGCCGATTTCACCATGGGAGTAGGAAATTATAACAGCATCTGCGCACACTGTAGCTGCGAGCACCTTGTAGCTTAGTGCCTGCTCTTTGGCCTGAGACCGTTCTGTGGGGCTCGACCGTAAAAGCGGCGGCAAGACCGCCGCACTCCATGAACTTCGAGGTGATTGAAGGTGCGGAAATCTATTGCATCAGGATCTTCTCAAAGAACGCCAGCGCGCGTGGGTCGTGCGATTGCCCCAGCCAGAACATCGCCTGCTTGCGGACCTCGCGATTGTGGTTGTTCTGCGCCACTTCGATCAATTTGGGTACGCCCTGGTCTTTTGGCAACTGGCTCAACGCGAAAACAGCTTTTTTCTTAACGTCGGTGTCAGGATCGTTTTCGATAGCCCCGGTAATCGCGCCCATCGCTTTCTGCCCGGCCTTGTG
>WNFC01000513.1_pt1 | contig 38754 bp, 37 predicted proteins | sample 5400541 | NCBI WGS metagenome assembly WNFC01 (sample SAMN13153342, study PRJNA577476) | soil metagenome | isolation source: 120 cm saprolite under Douglas fir tree site 2 hole 2 replicate 1 | place: USA:California | collected 2015-04-18 | reverse complement strand
CCAAGTCGAGTTGCTCGACAATCTCACCTACATGGCGGTGGCCGAACACCGAGTAGGCGGACAGATTGTCTGCTACTGACACGAAGTGGGTTCGCGTGGTCGGTTCCTTGCCCGCCCCGGACACTCCTGACTTCGAATCAGAAATGATCCCGCGCTCCCGGTCGACCAGGCCGGCTCTAAGCAGCGGCGCGAGCGCCAGGATCACCGAAGTCGCATAGCAGCCGGGATTCGCCACCAGTTCCGCGCCGGCAATTCCATCACGATTTAATTCGGGAAGTCCGTAAACGGCTCGCTGCGTCAGTTCGGCTGCGCCCACCGAATCCGAATCCTGAAAGTCGTAGACGGCGCGATGTCGAGCTTCCTTTAACCGCCACGCTCCGCTGAGATCGATCACACGCAGGCCGTGGGCAATAGCCTCCGGCACAAGTGTGCGAGATGTTTCGTGCGGAGTCGCCAGGAATAGCAACCGGACGCCCTGTTGCTTCAGCGCCGTCCACGAAAGTGTCTGCAGCGGGTATCCTCCATTTCCAGATAGAGCAGGGAACACGTCGGCCAGATCGCTGGCACCGCCATTGTCGGCATTGCGGCTCAGCAGAACGGGTTTTGCCAGTTGCGGATGACGCAGAAGTATCCGCGTCAGCTCAAGACCGGAATAGCCGGTGGCGCCTAACACAGCCGTTTTGAGCTTCGCCGTCATCGAGTGAACATCTCTAGGTGAGCATCTCTTCGAGGCGGCTCGCCAGTTTCCTGGCCTCTTCCTTGTCCGGACAGACAATAAGAATGGTGTCGTCCCCGGCGATGGTGCCGACGACTTCCGTCCAATCCGTTTCATCCAGGGCGGCGGCTACGGGCTGAGCGCTCCCGACGATAGTTTTGATCACCAGAAGGTTTTGAGCCGATCGAATGTCCAGCACGAACTCCCGCACCAGCCGCGAAACCGGAGGCAGCGCCAGCCCCGCGGAGTTGTCGCCTTGCGAAAGCGCATATCCATGCGCAGTTTTGCTCAGGTTCAGATCGTGAATATCCCGCGACAGCGTCGCTTGTCCCACCTTGAATCCCCGTTTCCGCAGAACGCGCTGCAGATCTTCCTGAGTCGCAATCGATCCGTGCTTCAGCGCGTCTAGAAGGGCCCGTTGCCTGAGTGTTTTATTCATGATGCATATTTATTCATATAAATGAATAAATATTTGTGTATCTTACGTGAGTGGCCGGAAATGTCAAGCAGGAATTGTGCGCAGGAGGTAACTTGCGAGGAAAGCGGGGCGTCATTCCGGCTGGGTGAGCACCACCGCCGAGGTCTGCGAAAAACCAGCGTCTACGGTTCAGCCTTGTTAGACTACTCCGCGGTCTCAAAAGCGAGTTGAAAGGCGTGAGATACCGATGACTGCGAAACCTTCCCTGGTCGCGGAGCTGATAGCAGAATTTCTCGGAACGTTCGTGCTGATTGTGTTTGGCACGGGAGTTGTTGCCATGGTTGTCTTGTTTCCCGCGAAGAATCCTGGCGAGCTCATCCATGGCGGCTACACCAATATCACGCTGGGCTGGGGCTTGGGAGTGACGATGGGAATCTACGTTGCCGGAAAGATTTCTGGTGCTCATCTCAACCCGGCGGTGACACTAGCCCTTGCCGTCTTCCGAGGCTTCCCGTGGAGAAAAGTTCTACCCTATTCCATCGCCCAGACCGGCGGCGCATTTGTCGCCGCGGCGCTGGTCTACTGGAACTATCTGCCGGCCTTCCGTCAGATGGATCCGCAACTGGATCAGACCGCCGGCGTGTTCACCACGTTTCCTGCCTTTCCGGCCGTGCTGCAAGCCGGGTTTCTGGATCAAGTGATCGGAACGGCGCTATTACTTCTTCTCGTGCTCGCGATCACCGACGAGTTCAATGCTCCTCCGGGTGCCAACCTTGCTCCGCTGATGATCGGGCTCGTAGTCGTAGCAATCGGTATGAGCTTCGGAGGAATGCATGGATATCCCATCAACCCGGCGCGCGATCTGGGTCCTCGCCTTTTTATTACGCTCGCCGGATTTCGCAACAACGGCCTTACTGATGGCACAAAAGTATGGTGGGTCCCCGTGGTTGCGCCTTTAGTAGGAGGCTTGGCGGGCGCCGCTCTCTACGATCTGGGAATCAGACGGTTCTTGCGAAATTCTTAAACTGGCATGACGGAGGCAATTTGTCCTACATCCTAGCGCTTGATCAGGGCACAACCAGCTCTCGGGCCATCCTGTTTGATGGCGAAGGCGCCATCCGTTCGATAGCGCAGCGGGAGTTCGACCAAATCTTCCCTCAACCGGGCTGGGTCGAGCACGATCCTGAGCAGATTGCATCTTCACAGATCGGTGTAGCGTTGGAGGCTCTGGCCTCGGCTGATGTGCGCCCTCAGGATGTGGCCGCGATCGGTATCGCGAACCAGCGGGAAACAACCATCGTGTGGGATCGCCAAACTGGCCGGCCTGTGTGCAATGCTATCGTTTGGCAGGACCGGCGCACCGCAGATGTTTGCGAGCATCTCAAAGCCGCAGGTCACGAGACCCTAATCCAGTCGCGCACCGGTTTGCTGATTGACTCCTATTTCTCTGCGACCAAGATCTCGTGGATTCTCGCTCATGTGCCCGATGCCCGGCGGCTGGCGGATGCAGGCCGTCTCGCCTTCGGGACGGTGGATAGCTGGCTGCTTTGGAAGCTCACCGGTGGGCGAGTTCATGTCACCGATGTCAGCAATGCGTCCCGCACCATGCTTTTCAACGTACATACCGGCGCGTGGGACGCCGAACTTCTCGAACTTTTCGGCATTCCCGCTTCGATGATGCCGGAGGTGCACTCTTCAAGCGAGGTGTACGGACACATAAGTACGGTGGGCGATCTGGAAGGTCTCGCCATCGCCGGAATTGCTGGTGACCAGCAGGCAGCTCTGTTTGGACAACGTTGCATTCGGCCCGGACTGACCAAGAACACCTATGGCACTGGCTGCTTCATGCTGCAGAACACCGGCACGCGCCCTGTTCCGTCGTCAAATCAGCTGGTCACAACCGTTGCGTGGAAGATTGGTGACAGGACGGAGTACGCATTGGAGGGCAGCGTTTTTGTCGGAGGGGCCGTGGTCCAATGGCTGCGCGATGGCCTGGGATTGATTCGTGCCTCGCAGGACGTAGAGCCGCTCGCAAAGTCCGTCCCCGACAATGGGGGAGTGTATTTCGTTCCCGCCTTCGTCGGCCTGGGAGCGCCGCACTGGGACCCCTATGCGCGCGGTTCCATCTTTGGTTTGACTCGTGGCACAACGGCTGGCCACCTGGCGCGAGCAGCCGTGGAGAGCATCGCCTACCAGGTTGGAGATCTGCTGGACGCGATGCAAAAAGATACTGGAAACTCGGTTGAAGAATTGCGAGTGGATGGAGGCGCCGCGGCGAACGATTACCTTATGCAATTCCAATCTGACATCCTCGGCGCTCCTGTCGTTCGTCCTGCGGTGACCGAAACCACAGCGCTCGGCGCGGCCTACCTGGCAGGCCTTGGCGTGGGTCTCTGGCGCACGGTCAACGATCTTGCAGAGATGACGATAACGACGGCGAAAGAGACACGATTTGAACCTCGCTTGCCTGCATCTCAGGCTGCCGCGCTGCGCGACCGTTGGAATGAAGCGGTTTCGCGGGCAAAGGCCTGGCAGGTGGAACCTCGAAGATAGTACCTTGCCGCTCCTGACATTTTGTTCGCATTTTGCAGCGCTCGTTGTTCGGGTGGAGAGCGCTGCAGTAACCGCCTGCTAAAATGCCGAGTTCCGCCGGACCGCGTGCTTCACGTAAAACGTTCTTCGGTCCCAAGAAACGTCTACGCTATGAGGCCACGAGACCGATGACCCCAGTCCGCTGCAGCGCACTCCTGTTTGACATGGACGGAGTCCTGATCAACTCAACCCCCGCTGTTGCCCGCGTATGGCATAAGTGGGCGATTGAACACGGCTTCAATCCAGCGGAAGTCGTCTCCCGGGCTCTCACGGCCGTCCCAGCCTGGCCACGGTTCGCGAATACCTGCCGGGCGCAGACCACGAGGCAGAGAATCGCGAAGTCGAACGCCGGGAGATCGAAGATCTGGAAGGCGTGGCTCCGCTCCCCGGATCGCTCGACCTGCTCGCTGCTCTCCCCGAAGACCGCTGGATCATCGTGACTTCGTCAACGCGCCCGCTGGCCGAGGTGCGTCTTCGCGCCGCAGGCTTGCCGCTTCCGAAGCGCATGATCACCTCGAACGACATCACGCATGGTAAGCCGCATCCCGAGCCTTACTGGAAAGCGGCCATTCTTCTCGGTTTTTCTCCTGGGGAGTGCATCGTCGTCGAAGACATCCCCGCCGGAGTCCAGGCAGGGAAGGTCGCGGGAGCCAGGGTGATTGCATTCACGACTACAATTCAATCATCTGATTTACGCCAAGGCGGTGCAGACTGGATCTTGAATAATTGCGCCGACATTCGTGTGACCGATGCGAAGGAGGCCTTGAGTCTAGCTCTTGTGGAGATGTAACTTGACGTAACGGCCGGGTAGCGTCGGTGCTTGCGTCCTCAGGGCCCAACCTACGAATCGATAAAGGTGAAGGCAGACAGATTAGAATTCACTTCACCCATGTCGGCAGCGGGGCCGGAGGCGCGTGGCGCCTGCGTGCTACAGGGCTTCGCTATCGGGGCGCAGACAGGAAATTCCACCGGGCCAATGCCCACATTGACAGCGATACCGTCGTCGTCTCGCATCCACATGTGCCCGCATCAATTGATGGGCCGACAGCCCGCTCTGCAACCTCTTCAATAAAGAAGGCTTGCCCGCCTCTCCGTTCCGTACCGACGATTGGCCCGTCGTCACCGCCAAAAATAGCCGACCCCGGCTGAGCCTAAAGTGTTCTTCTCTTAGCGCCGATAAGGTCACTGAATAGCAAGGGATTCTCTCGGTTCCGTGCTACAAGATATCGATTTTAAGGAGACACTAATGTCAATCGCAGCCCTTTCCGGTCTTCCAAATCAACAATCGCAAACGTATTTCAGCACCCGCAAGACCGACTTGGCCCACCTTAACGGCGCACTCCAGTCTGGAAACCTGGATAACGCCAAGCAGGCCTTCCAGGCCATTCTCAATCTAGGCCAGAACGGACCTTTCAAGAATGGAACGCCCTTTCTGAATACCCAGCGGGAGGCTGATTTCACGGCCATCGGCCAGGCCCTGCAATCCGGCGATTTGGCCGGCGCCCAGCAGGCCTTCCAGGCACTTCGACAAACGTTCTCAAAAGCGAAGGTGGACCCGCCCCCTCCAGTAGCCGCTCCCAGCGCTCCAGTGCAGAGCAGTAACGTTAGCGTGGTTGCTTGAACCTCAACCGGTGTACCCGTAGAGACGTGGTTGCGATGTCTTCCACCGCGCGCCAGACCGAGCATGCTACGTCTCTACGGCCATCTGCAGGTCGGACAGACTAAACAAGCAGATCTGCTCAGTGACGCGACGCATTCAGCGCCGCTCCCAACTCAACTAACGTTGTTAGCGTGGAGGGCGCGATCCACCTAATTCCGCAGTGTCTTCCCGGTTTTCAGAGTGTACTGAATGCGCTCCTGCGTTTTCTTCTCGCCGCAAAGTGATTTGAAACCCTCGCGCTCCAAATCCAGGATGTACTGCTCGCTGACCGGCGTGCCGGAGGTTACGTGGCCGCCGCAGAGGACTTCGGCGATTTTGTGTCCCAGCTTCACTTCGTAGTCGGTGATGTAGCCACCCTGACGCATGAGATGGACACCCATCTTCAGCGCGGCCAGAATGTTCTCTCCGGGGGCAGGGATGTCGGTACGCGGGATTGGCGGCTCGTATCCGGCGCGCACGAGTTCGAGGGCACGGCCCTTAGCGTCGGAGAGCACGCGATCGCGATTCATGGTGATGCCGTCGCTTTCTGTCAGGAATCCGTAGCCGCGGGCTTCGTGCGCAGACGTGGCGACCTTGGCAGTGGCGATGGTTTCAAACGCGCGCTTCATGGCTTCCATCATTTCGACGGAGCCGGCCAACGCTTCGGCGGAACTCTTGCCATGCGATGCCGCGGCGCTATCCACTGCACGCAGCAGCATTTCTTTGCAGCCGCCGCCGCCCGGCAACAGGCCGACGCCGACTTCGACCAGTCCGGTGTAAAGCTCGGCATGAGGCTGGCGGGATGGCGCGTGCAGCGAAATTTCCGTGCCACCGCCCAGGCATAGTCCGAACGGCGCGACCACCACGGGTTTGGGCGAGAACTTGATGGCCTGGGTCATGCCCTGAAACTGGCGGATGGCGAGATCGACGTCGTCCCACTCTTCTTCCTGCACGCTCATGAGCAGCAGCATGAGGTTGGCGCCCACAGAGAAATTCGTGGCGTCATTGGTGATGACGAAGGCGTCGAAGTCGTCGCCGGGGCCATTCGGTTTTAGGGTTTGAGTAATAAGACTAACGATGTCGGCGCCGAGCGAGTTCATCTTGCTGTGAAACTCGATGCAGGCTACGCCATCGCCCAGATCGACCAGAGATGCACCGGAGTTTTTCTTCACCACCCCGTTGGATTTTTTGGCCACTCCGACCGACCAGACTCCGGCAGGGACTTGAACTGGTTCCCAGTTCTCGGTTCTCAGTTCCCAGTACTTGCGTCCGGACGGCGATTTCGGATCGTCGGTGTACCAGGACTTCTTGCCCGAGGCGAGAAGCTTTTCGACATTGCCAGCTACCGGGCGTTCTTCTTTCTTCATGCGGGTGACCGTGGCTTCGACGCCGGCGGCGTCCCAGAGTTCGAAGGGCCCAAGCTCCCAGTTGAAGCCGAGCCGCATGGCGCGGTCGATCGCGACGATGGAATCGGAGATTTCTGGTACGCGGTTGGCGGAGTAAGTCCAAAGATCGGCGAGAACGGACCACAGGAATTGTCCAGCCTTGTCGCCTTTCTGCGGTCCGCTGGCTTCCAGGCCGAGCAGCATGCGCAGGCGCGGGGCAGTGTCTTCGATGTTCTTCGCCATATCCAGCGCGGCGAACTTGGGTTTCTGCCGTGGATGATATTCCAGCGTCTTCCAGTCGAGGGCGAGCCGTTCGTCTTCCTTGCCCTCGCCGCCCTTTACCTTTTTGTAGAACCCGCCCTGAGTCTTATCCCCAAGCCATTTGCGATCGAGCATCTGCTTAAAGAAATCGGGAAGTGAGCTAGTGTGGGGCGGGCACTCCTGCCCGCCAACTCTTTCCATATTCGCAACGACATGCCCAAGGATGTCCAACCCGACCAGATCAATGGTGCGGAAGGTCGCCGACTTCGGCCACCCGACAGCCTGGCCGGTGAGCGCATCGACATCTTCGATGGCGAGGTCCATCTGCTGCATCAGGCGCATGACATTCAACACCGAGAAGGTGCCAATGCGGTTGGCGATGAAGTTGGGGGTATCGTTGGCGAGGACAACGCCTTTGCCCAGTCGCAGGTCACCGAAGTGTGAGACCGCATCGATCCAAGAGCGGTCTGTGTCCGCCGTGGGGATGAGTTCGAGCAGCCGCATGTAACGGGGCGGATTGAAAAAGTGCGTACCAAACCATGAGCGCCGGAAGTCGTCAGAGAATCCTTCAGCAATTTTGCCCACCGGCAGGCCGCTGGTGTTAGTCGTAATAATCGTGCCGGGCTTGCGGATAGCTTCGACTTTCTTCAGCAGCGCCCGCTTGATGTCGAGATTTTCAACGACGGCTTCGATGATCCAGTCGACTTCGGCCAGTCTCTTCAGGTTGTCTTCGAAGTTGCCGACAGTGACGAGGCGTGCGAGCGACGGGTCCATGAAAGCTGCGGGCTTGGATTTCTTCAAGGCGTCGAGGCCGGCGGCAGCGACTTTGTTGCGCGCGGCAGACCCGGCGTCAGGCGGGACGTTGGGCGGCACTATATCGAGCAGGTAGCTGGGGACGCCGGCATTGGCGAAGTGTGCTGCGATGCGGGCGCCCATGGTTCCGGCGCCCAGGATTGCGACTTTATTGATATTAATGCGGTTCATGAATTTTTTCCGAGTGGGCCCCCTGCCACATGGCGGCGTAAGCAAGATACCAGCGCGACAGCCGCCGAGGCGGCGCCGACACGAAGTTCCCCGCTACGGCAGTTTATCTACTGCCCAGTCGTTGTTACCAGTGTCCACGACAACCATGGTGGAAAAGCGGCGGCTCGCATGGCCGCTCCTCGGCGCTGGACCGAGCAGAACGACGGGGAACGAGTAGCGTCCCGGATGCAACAGCTTGCCGTGAACAATTTCGTAGGCGGCGGGTGGCGGGCTTGAGAAAAAGGCTTCGAGGCTTTCGTGGCTGATTTCTTCCTTCGCATGAGCGGTGAGTAGCACAATGCCGTTCTCGGCGTCGCCGCCCTGCCAAGCTTGCAGAAATCGGTTTGCAGCCGCCAGGGCAAAAGCGTAGCCGATGCCGTTCCGGAGCCTGGTCTTGGCGGGTGCAGTTCTGGGCGATGCGAATAGAGCAGATGTCGAGAGATGCACCAGGATAAAACACGAGGCGACAAAGACGATCAGTGACCGAGACCTCAACATGAGTTCATTATGCGGGATGCTCGAGCGATCTGCTTTTCGCTGAACCAATTCAGTATCGAGGCTTTGCAAGATTTCAGTGCTCTCTACGTTAATCAGAGAGCATGGGCGCGCACGTATTCAAGGGCGCGGCGGGCCATTTCTTTTTCACCTTTATAGGCGAGCAACGAAGGGGCGTCTTCCAGCCGAATCCAGCGAGCGCGGGCGACTTCGACGCGCATCTCGGGTGCGATGTCGTCGATGCGGCCTGAGACATAGCGCAGAAGATAGAAGCTCACAATTTTGAAGACGCGTTCGCCGTCGCCCCAGGAGCGCACGTAGACATACTTGCTGTCGGCGAGCTTGGTGATGGGCACTGCAGTCAGTCCGGTTTCCTCGCGCACCTCGCGCACGGCGGCATCGATGGGCTTTTCGCCAGGATCAACCAATCCCTTGGGCAGACAGAGAACAGGTTTTGACTTTGTTTTGGGTGCGCGCCTGGGTGGTTCTTCGGCCTTGGCAACCTGAGCCACTGGCAGTTCGATGGCGGCCAGCCACCAGTCTCCTTCACGGCTCCGAATCACCACGCCACCGGCCGAAATCTCCCGCACCATACTGTCGGGAAGTTACCAGGATTACAGGAGTTAGTCACGCCGGAATACAGTCCCCACGGTAACTGTTACCAGTAGGACCCTTGGGTAATGATGGCATAGCACATCAGTGCCTGCATCCGAAGTAGGGCGCTGTGGCATCCTATTAAACAAGGAGTGCGGTCGTTTGACTGCAGTTCGGTCCGGAATCGCGAAAACGGAATTGCGGGGTGAGCGGTGAATAGTCTCGGGAAGATCATCCGGTCCGTGCAAGCGTTCGGTCGGGAGCTCTACGGCAAGACTGGCCCACCCGAGCCGCCCAGTAAGGTTCCTGCCATTGGTTTGGCGTTGGGTGGAGGCTTTGCCCGCGGCATCGCGCACGTCGGAGTTCTCAAGGTTCTGGAAGAAGAAGGGATTCCGATTCGTGTGGTGACTGGTACCAGCGTGGGAGCGCTCATCGGAGCGTCCTACTGCAGCGGACTCTGTGGCCGTGAACTGGAAGAGGTCGCGCGCTCGGTTCGTTTCACAACTTTTGCCCGATGGACGCTGTCCCGCTATGGCTTCGCCAGCAACGATCGGATGGTCACATTTCTCACCCGAACCCTAAGAGTCAGAACGTTTGAAGAGCTGCGCATTCCTTTGGGTGTGACCGCAACCGACTTCAATACCGGCGACGGTGTCGTCTTCCATTCTGGTCCGATCATCGATCCGGTGCGCGCCAGCTGTGCGTACCCCGGGATGTTCCTGCCGGTCAATATTCGCGGCCGCTGGCTGGTGGATGGAATGCTTTCGCATCCAGTACCTACGCGGCCGTTGCGCGAGATGGGCGCGGAGCGGGTGCTGGCCGTGCATCTGAAGGGACAGTGGTCGAAAGATGGAGCGCCGCGCCATTTGTTTGACGTGATCGGGCAGTCCTTCGCGATCGCGCAGGACAAGATGTCTGCCGTGTGGAGAGATGCGGCCGATCTCGTCATCGAGCCCGACGTCGCCGGCTTTGCCTACGACGACTTCAAGCGCGCCGGCGAACTGGTGCGCGCCGGTGAGGTGGCGATGCGTCAGGCGCTGCCAGAAGTGCGTAAATGGCTGGAGACGCCCGCGGAAGCGAACGCTCCTGCGAAGACGCGCCCAGCGGTGCCAAGCCCCGCGCCCATGCCAGCCGACTAGCTCCGCCAAGATGCTTCCGGCATAGATGCGGCGGGCTGGCGCTACCGCTGCGGCCTCAAATGGTAAATTCTCCTTATCTTCTTTGATTCGCTCTCCTTGATTCGCTTCCACGTCTTCTCTCCCCATGCCGGGGATGCCGCCGCCGTGTGACACTCGCCTTATAATGCTGCCCACGAAGGCGTCGACACGTTGAACTCAATTCTGAAAGCGTGTAATACGAGGGATGGGAATGCGATCTGCGGCAGGCAGTGGCGACGAGAAGAATCCGCGCAGTGGCAGCGACCGTGCGCTGGGGATGGAACAGGGCATCACGCGCAGAGACTTCTTGAACGCGTCGCTGCTAGCCTCCGGAGGTCTGTTGCTCAACGGGGCGTCTCCCGCGTCCCTGCTGGCGGCGAAGCAGGCGGATGATGATTGGACCGGCTACGGCGGAGTTGGCGACTATGCTAATTCGAATGGCAACACGACCGCCGTCCTCGAAGCAGGCCACCAGATTCGTGATGGCGCGTTTGATCGCTTTCCCGCAAATGCGATCGACAGTGGCGAAATCTACGATTGCGTCGTCGTGGGCGGAGGCATCAGTGGGCTCGCGGCGGCCTTGATTTTTCAGCGGCAAGCCGGCAAGAACAAAACCTGCCTGGTGCTCGACAACCATCCAATTTTTGGCGGCGAAGCCAAGCGCAACGAGTTTCTGGTGGACGGGCACAGACTGGTGGCACATCAGGGCTCGGCATTCTTCCCGGTGCCTTACCCGCGCAGCTTCATCGCGCGGTTCTACGAATCCATCGGTCTCGACAAGCCTCGGCTGGACTACCAGAAGTGGGACGGATCCGCGCCGGAAATGCCATTGAGCCGCACGCCCTATCTTTCGGGAGGAGCAACTTCCGGCTTGTACTTCGGCGCCAAGTTCGGCCAGCAGCAGGGTCTGTGGCTGATCGATCCATGGGGAAAAAAGCTGGAGGGCGCGCCGATTCCGGCCAAGGTGAGGGCAGAGTTGCTGCGATATCAGGGAGTGTCCCCCGAACGGCCAGACTTACAGCAAGGCTCGCTGCAAGACTTAAAGACGCGGACGCCAGAGTATCCGGGCGATGCCATTTCGCGGCAACTGGACAAGATCACGCTCGAGGACCACCTAGCGCAGAAGCACGGCATCAGCCGCGAAACTATCCGCACGTTTCTGTCGCCCGTTGAGGGCGGCGGATACGGACTCGGGCCGGACGCGCTCTCCGGATACACAGCCTACGCGGCCGACATGCTGCATCCGCTCGATATCACGGACGAGACCGGAGACCAGATGTTTCCGGATGGCAACAGCGGATTTGCGCGGCTGATCACGAAATCTCTGATACCCGATTCGATTCCCGGCCCGCACTCCGTGGAGGCCGTCTGCCGCAATCGAGTGAACTTCGCCGCACTGGATCGCGCGGGAGCGCCGGCGCGAATCCGCTTGGACTCCACCGCGGTTTGGGTGCAGCACGAGGGAGATCATAAGAAGGCGGAGTTTGTGAACGTGGTCTACACCCGTGGCGGGAAAGTGTATCGCGTAAAAGCGCGCTCGGTCGTGATGGCCGGTGGCAGTTGGACAACTCGGCATGTTGTGCGCGACCTGCCTGCAGAGCACGCGGCCGCCTACGGAGAGTTCTATCGCTCACCGTGCCTGATGACGAATGTCGCGGTGCGGAACTGGCGTTTCCTGTACAAGATGGGAATCTCAGGTTGCCAGTGGTTTGAGGGCATGGGCAACTACATACAGGTGCGCAAGCTGGCGACCTGCGGAGCTGACTCCGCGACCATCGGGCCTGACTCGCCGACAGTGCTGACGCTCAAGGTTTTGTATTCGTATCCGGGCCTGCGCACCGATGAACAAGGGCACCGCGGACGGGCGGAGATGATCGCAACACCGTTCCGCGACTACGAGCGGCAGATTCGCGCGCAGTTCACGGAGATGTTTGCGCGCTCCGGCTTCGATGCCGGACGGGACATTGCCGGGATCATTCTGAACCGCTGGGGCCATGCCTACCTGAGTCCGGCACCAGGATTCTTCTTTGGCAAGGACGGTAAACCCGCGCCGGGTGAGGTGTTGCGGGCAGCACCCTTTGGGAGAATTGCTTTCGCGAACACTGATCTTTCCGGAGTGATGGACCACAGGTATTCAATTCTCGAGGCGGATCGCGCGGTGGGGCAGTTGCTGGATCAGGTGTTGACGGATTGAGCGGAGGGAATCAGTTCATTCAGTTAAATGAATCAACCGTTCTACTTTTCTTCTTCCTTGTCGATCTTGATGCGCAGAGACTTCAGGAACTTCAGATCCTGCTCGTTAATCTTGAATTCTGGATTGGTCGACAGAGTGGTGACCAGGGAAGTCTTATCCGTGGGCTGCTCGCCTTGCTTGCTGACCCCGATGGTGGCTTCAAGGACCAGAAAAATGTCGTACCCGCCTTCTTTGATGCGCGACACCACTTCGCTGATCTGCTCGGAGTCGGACAGAGATTCGTTGATGGCTTCGCCGAGTTCCTTCATGAGTTGTTTCAGTTGCTGGTCCACTTGGTCCCCCTGGTAAAAATTAGCTGCTAGCTACTTCAGGCGCGAATCGCGCGTACGTCCAAGTATTCACCCTCAATCTTCGTGCTGCCATCGTTTGCTGTATTGTATTCGGTCCACAACGCTTCCAGCTGCGCCGCCAGAGCGGTTTGTCCCGCCTTGGCTAATCGTGAGAAAGCCATCTGGGTAGGACCGAAGTACTGGCGGAAGAAGGCCACCATTTCCTGTGGGGCAAACGGATAAGAGAACTCCATCTTTTGCCGCGTCAGACTCAGACTTGAAATTCCATTCGCAAACCGCTGGCGAACCATTTGCTCGTCTCCCCACAGCACGGGAGGCGGAACCCCGGGTGGCGGCGGCACCATTTTCGCAGTCACTTGAAATGTCTTGCCGACAAAACCTTCGGAAGTCCAGTTCGCCATGGCAATTAGTCCACCCGGCTTGCACACTCGCATTAGTTCAGCAGCGACCATCTCGTGGCGAGGAGCAAACATGGCGCCGAACATAGTCAGCACGACATCGAATGCCTGGCCGGGATAGGGAAGCTGTTCTGCATCCCCTTCATCAAAGTGGATCTCCAAACCTTCATCGGCGGCACGCTTGCGCGCCTGCTCGAGCAAATTTGGTGCGATGTCCACGCCCGTCACCGACGCCCCGGTTCGTGCCGCAGGCAGCGCCGTATTTCCAGTCCCACAGGCAACATCCAGGACGCGAGAGCTCGGCTTGATTCCGATCCGTTCGACAAACTCCTCTGCGACACGAGCGGTATAGTGCGCGATCTGGCCGAAATCTCCGGCCATCCAGCTCGCCTTCATGCCGGACTTCAACTGAGCGAAATCAGGTGTCACTGTCTGCATTCGGCCTCACTAGTTTAGATGCCTTCTGCGACGGAACGGTTCGCCGCCGCTTAGCATCTGCGTCATTGTAGCGTCCGGGACTGCTAAAATCGAGACTGTTATGAAGGTCTCCACATTCCGGAAGTTAGGCGTGATCGCGAAAGTTGCGTCGCAGCAAGCCGGCCGGAGCCGCACCGTGGGCGCCATCATGACGGCGGCGCGCGCCACGGCTCGTTCGTTTGCTCACGTTTTGCACCAATTGTGGCTTGAGGTTACCGGCGCTGTCTTCATTTTCATGGCGGGAATTGGAGGCATTGCGCTGGCTCGCGAGATCGTGAAGTACCAGGCGGGCCGGGCGACGGCGGGGCGCATCGCGGTTGCAATTCTCTTCACCCTGACGTTTGCCTGGTTCGGCGTCAGCTCGTTTTGGCGGGTGAAGAAGAAGCGAGGGTAGGGAATTTCCCGCAATCATTTAAGAAGTCTGCAACGCTCCCAGTGACAGAGAAACTCAAAGTCGCGAATGAAGGCGCGAAGGAGGGTGTGACGGAGAATGACAAGATCGCGCGGGAGCCGGAGACGTCGTCCTATATTCCCGTGAAACCGCTCTACACGCCCGCCGATCTCAAAGGCTCGGACTACGAGAGCGAGGTCGGTTATCCGGGAGAGTATCCGTTCACACGCGGAGTGCAAGCCACCATGTACCGCGGACGGCTGTGGACCATGCGGCAGTACGCGGGCATGGGCGACGCCGAGGAGTCGAACAAACGCTACAAGTATTTGCTGGCGCATGGTGCGACCGGACTTTCGGTGGCATTCGATTTGCCGACGCAGATTGGTCTCGACTCCGATCATCCCCTGGCCGCGGGAGAAGTGGGCAAGGTGGGCGTCGCGATTGACTCCATCGAGGACATGGAGCGGCTGTTCGAGGGCATCGATCTGACCAGGATTTCTACATCGATGACCATCAATGCGACAGCGTCCATCCTGCTGGCCCTGTACGTGGCGGTCGCGCGCCGCCGCGGCGGGGATATCCGCAAGCTCTCGGGGACAGTCCAGAACGATGTGCTCAAGGAATACATCTCCCGCGGAACTTATATCTATCCGCCGCAACAGGCCATGCGGGTGATCACTGACATGTTCGCCTGGGCGAATGAGAACGTGCCCGAATGGAACACGATTTCGATTTCCGGCTACCACATGCGCGAGGCCGGATCGACGGCGGTGCAGGAAGTAGCGTTCACGCTGGGAAACGGCATGGCGTATGTCGAGGCCGCGGTGAAAGCCGGGCTCGATGTCGACAAGTTCGCGCCGCGGCTGTCGTTTTTCTTCAATGCGCATAACAATTTTCTGGAAGAGGTGGCGAAGTTCCGCGCGGCACGTCGGATGTGGGCGCGCATCATGCGCGAGCACTTCAAGGCAAAGAATCCGCGCTCGTGGATGCTCCGCTTCCACAGCCAGACGGCGGGGTCGACACTGACCGCGCAGCAGCCGGAGAACAATATTGTGCGGACAGCCATTCAGGCCATGGCTGCGGTGCTGGGCGGAACCCAATCGCTGCACACCAATTCGTACGATGAGGCTCTCGCTCTGCCCACCGAGCAAGCGGCCCGAATTGCATTGCGCACGCAGCAGATCATCGCTTATGAGTCAGGAGCGCCGCAGACCATTGATCCGCTGGCCGGCTCGTACTACATCGAGACCCTGACCAATGAAATTGAGAAGCGCGCGGCCGAATATTTAGGCAAGATTGAGGTTCTCGGCGGAATGCTGAAGGCCGTTGAGCGCGGCTACGTGCAGCGGGAAATTCAAAACGCGGCTTACGAATATCAGCAGGCCGTGGACCAGGAAGATGCGATCGTGGTCGGAGTGAACCGCTTCGAAGTGGAAGAAGAGAAGCCGATTCCGATTCAGAGGATCGATCCAACGCTGGAGCCGAAGCAGGTGGAGCGCGTGCGAGCCCTGCGGGCGAAGCGGGACGCGGGACCATGGCAGGCCGCGTTGAAGAGTGTAGAAGCCGCGGCACGGTCAGGCGCGAACGTGATGCCGCGCATTCTGGACGCGGTGGAGGCATACGCCACCGTGGGTGAGATCTCGGATGCGATGAGGAAAGTGTTTGGAGAGTATAAGGAAGCGGTAGTGATTTAGGCCGGAGGAGAGCATCGCGAGTCAACATTCTTCAAGAACTCCGGGTGCTTTTCACTCTAAGTCAGCTAGGATGAAGAATTCCTGCGCCGACGCATCGTATTGGACGCGCAGCATATTGGGATTGCAGCAGACCTGGCAGTCTTCGACGTAGCTTTGCTGGCGTCCTGCGGATTCATCTACCGTGGTGGAGTTCCACTCGCCGTACCCCCACATTGAAAGCCAGCTTCCATGAGACAATTATCTCCCGACCTCCGACTTCAGGTCTCGGTTTCTGCTGGGCTGCCGAAATATCGGCACTTCGTTAGGCGCATCTACCATAGCCAGCGCACAGTTGTTATAGCTTATAGGAAATATCGCACGGCAGTCGATTTAAGGCCCGCCGTCAACCGAGCCGGCAAAAACGGTCGCCGCGTTCAATAAAGTCGCGCCACGGGGCTGCAATGGTCCCTAGTGTTGGTTTTGGAGGCCATGCGGATGCGTGCTCCGGGCCTGCAGTCCTCAAGGGCATCCCGCCTGGGCAAATAGCTTGCAGTTTTCAACAACTTACACCTGGGCTTATCGAGTTGCACGAGCATTCAATCACTTAGGAGGCAAGCGGCCTATCCCCGAGGAGAACAGGGGGCACGACCCGTTTCTCGCATGCTTGCAAGTACTTGCGCCACCCTGCAAGTAATTCTTGCCAATCTCTGGGCAATAGTTTCCTTGTTTTGCCGGTGTCCAAGTCCTGCCCATCGACGCCGCGAACGAGGCAAGTAGCTGATTTCACTTTCGTTACTTGCTTGTCGACGAAAAGGCGGCGAAGCTGCAATTGTTTTTCGCGGGGGGAGTCGTCCGCCAGTTACTGCCGGTGACTTTGGTAAGTCCTGATTGGGCAGCCTTCTGCGAATCGTTGGCCCGATGAGCGTTGCATCTACGTGGAACAACGACGACGGAACAAAATACTAAGACATGGAGCTTCCTGATAAAGATGAATCGACCGACACTTCTCATGCCGATCATTCTTGTGCTTGTGGCCGCGGTTATGGGCATCGCGCTGGCCGGAGCCGCCATGGCGCAAACCGCACCCGTGCCTGCACCTGCAGTGAAAAGCGAAAACGGACTGACATCGTATGTGGAATTTGATGGCACGTCGGATGGTGACGGCCAAGCCTACACGTTGAATTCCAGTGTGGGCTACAACTTCAACCAGCACTTTGGAGTAGATGTGGGCATCCCGGTCTACTTCGTGCGGGCGTCGACCACGAGCACAAGTGGAGCTTCCAGCACGAACGGTATCGGAAACCCATATCTGGATCTGCGGTTGAAGTTCTTGAGCGCGCCAGTCAACTTTGGATCGAAGCTGACCGGATTCGTGCCCCTTGGCGACAGCAAGAAAGGCCTCAGCACGGGACGAGCAGCATTCGATTGGACGAATCGTTTCGAGCACGGATTTTCCAGCCTCACCCCGTTTGCGGAGGTTGGGATCGCGAACACGATCACGGACTCGCGGCTGTTCATCCGGCCTTATACGACGCTGGGCTTCAATACCCACCTCCGCGCCGGAGCCGATTATGAGCTTTGGAAATTCATCAGTGTAGGCGCGTCTGCATACGACATCCTGCCCTCCGGCCAACAGACGGTGTTCAGTCGAATTGTGCCGGGATCAGGGAACGCAGCGAAAGGCTCGCATGGGCGGGTCTTTCAGGATAACCAGCAGACCACGGGCAGCGCGGACATCGCGCGCGATAACGGATTCTCTGCCTGGATCGATGCCAGCCCCGGACGCGTGGTGGATATGGAACTGGGTTATACGCGCAGCGTTCGTTACGACTTGAATGCGGTCTCTTTCAGCATCGGCTTCAATCTTGCGCACTTGTATCGTCAAGGTGCGCAGTAAGTCGTCGCAAGCAAATCGCAAAGTCTTGGAGGAGGAAAACAAATGAAGTATATGCATGTTTCAGCGCTGGCATTGGCAATCGTGTTGTACTCGGCTCCAACATTCGCGCAGCATGGCCACGCGGGCGGCAACATGGGTAGCACTATGGGCCATGGCGCGTCGGATCATGGGAGTGCAGGCAGCGCCAGAGGGTCAAGCTCGACTCAGCGCATGACCATCGACCAGCAGCTCTCGAAGAATACAAAGCTCTCTGGACAGATTCAGAAGCTGACGGGCATGCCCGCTACTCAGGCGTGCTCTGGGTTCAAGAACCTGGGGCAGTGTGTGGCTGCCGCCCACGTCAGCAAGAATCTTGGAATCAGCTTTGATTGCATGAGGTCCGACATGACCGGGCAAGCGGCTGCCAGCACTTCGTCCTGCCCCGCCGGAACGGGCACGAAGTCGATGAGCCTGGGGAAGGCCATTCAGACATTAGACCCGAAGGCGAATGGCAAGACTGAGGCCAAGAAAGGGACGGAGGAGGCGAATCAGGATCTAAAGGAGTCGAGCAGCTCGTAGCCGAGCCTGTTCCACCGCAACCAGTCTAGGGGCGTCGCCCCTGTCGCGAGGCCGCAGGGCGACTGTCCATAGATAAACATCTCGGGAAAGACACTCACGGTGCGCATTCAGCGTCAGCCGGCTCGGTTCCTCAGCCGGCTGACGCGGGCGCGCCGTTTCTTATTCGAGTCACCAGCGCAGCTTGCTCAGATATTCGTAGCTGGTCTTGATGCTGTCGAAGGGCGCGGTCGGATGATCGTGCTCCACGATGTAGATCTTGATTCCCGCCTTCTCGGAGTGCGCGAAGATGCGCTTCCAGTCGATGATTCCGCTGCCCACTTCGGTCAGGTCCACGGTGTCGCCAAAGTTCTGCGCGCCCCCGGTAGAGATGGGAGGGATTTTCTTCAGATCCTTAACGTGAACCAGCGGGAAGCGTCCGGGATAGAGATTGAAATACTTCACTGGATCCGCCCCGGCGGCAGTGATCCAGCACAGGTCCAATTCCATCTTGACCAGCTTTGGATCGCACTGCTTCAGCAGAAGATCGTAGGGCAGCACACCATCGACCGGAAGAAATTCAAACCAGTGATTGTGATAGGCGAATTGGAATCCCGCCGTCTTGCTGTCTTCTCCGACGCGATTGAAAGTTTCGGCGACACGCTTCCAGCCGTCGGGCTGCTTGCGAACTTCTTCATCGATCCAGGGATTGACGATGTACTGATGGCCAAGCACCTTGCTGGCTTCGAGGATCCTGGGGAAGTTTTCCGGAGAGAGACTCTTGTAGTTCACATGGGTCGAGGGCGCAACGAGTCCGTGGTGATCGAGGGCCGCGCGCATTTCCTGCGGCGTTTTCCCGAAGTAGCGCACTTCACCGTTATCGAACGAGAAGCCGGCCAGCTCGACTTCCTTATAGCCGACCGCCGCGACCTTGGCCAGTGAGCCGTCAAAATCCTTGGCGATGGCGTCGCGCACGGTGTAGAGTTGCACGCCAATTTTTTCGATCTTATGTTCGGCGGCGGCCCAGCCCAGGCGAGTGAGCAACGTAGCGGCGGTGACGGTTGTGGCGGTTCCTAAAAACGTGCGGCGATTCATCATGGCGTCTCCAATCGGTTAAGGGAGTGGCAGTCGAGAATTATACGCAGAGGCGGGCAGTGGCGACTACTGTCCTCAATTTCATGTCCCCAAATTCATCAATCACGGAGCACAAAAGGACAACGAAGGAAATCTTCAGAAAATTCGGTAGTGGGCTGTTTTGAAATTCTTAGTTTGTTTTTGAATGCTGGCGGTAGGAGTACAGCCACCAGAAGAGGGCCAACACGACCAGACCGCCAACGACCCAGATTAACCCACTCAATATTGAGCGGGTCTCGTGGTAGCCGCGATAGAAGTCGTAAATAGCAGAAGCGACGATGGCTGCCGCGATTAACACCGCCCGTTTCTTCATGCTGCCTGCCTCAGCCTGTTTCTGTTCCAATAATCCCACTAATTCCTCTAAACTCCAAACGTGATCTGTAAGGCCAGCTTCCATCGCGGGTGCAGCCCACCGCCGAAGATTCAGACCTTTGTGTGACTTCGTGGCCTTCGTGGTTAATTAATTTCGGACACGAATAGGCCAGGCCGGGAGGTCGAGCTTCCGCCTTAGCCCGACAACCCGATGTGTTCGACCTCCCAGCAGCGCTACGATGCAGGACTCATTTGTTTGGTACTACCTGCAGGTTATTGGTCACCGAAAAGATGCCGGGCACGCTGTTGGCGCGCAGGCCGGCGAGGTTCTTGTCGGTCTCGTTGTCGACTACACCTTCCAGGCTGACCCGGCCATTCTTGACGATAATGCGGATGGGCTTCTGTACCCCGAGTGCATACTTCTGCAAGGGTTCGTATCCGTAAATGGCATGAAACAGTTGCAGGCGAAGGCGGTCATCCATGGGCGACGGAGGAAGCACCTCGATCTGATTATCGACTTTCTCAACGCCTTCAATGTGCTTTACAACATTCTCAGCATCGGACTTGAGCGAAGGCCGCGTAACCTGTCCGAGTAGCGTGACGGAGGAACCGTCAACTTTGTAAGCGATATTGTCGAAGACTCCGAACCACGGCAGCATCAGCAGTTCGTGGCGAACTTCTCTGGTGATGCGCTCCTGGCCGCGGGCGGATAGCTGATCACGTTGTGCAGGTTGGTCCTGGGCAATACCCAGGGTTGCGACTACAAACAGACTGATGGCTAGAACAAACAGTCCGCGCTTCATTGTCTTTCTCCTTAGCAGTTAGAGCCTTGAAACAGGCACAATCTATGCCCAGTCGAACCGGTTACGAAACACGACTAAAGTCGTAGGTGGCTCATGACATGAGTTCGACAGTCTTCACATGAAGGATGCCAGTTGCGCGGTCCACGGTGCCGGTAATTTTGACGTGCTTGCCCTCGTACTGACTGGCCTTCTCCTGATCGTCCAACTGATAGGCCAGGTTGTCGGGGGTTTCAAGAATGTATTTGCCTCCCACCTTTACAATCGTGCCGCTCACGCTTTGCGCAGTTGATTGCTGGGCGTCGGGTTCGGCCTGCTGTTGGCCCTTCGGCTCCGGCTTGCTATCCCGGGCGGGCGAAGTCTGGTCGGCTTTCGTGTCAGGAGCAGGGATCGGTTGCGGCTGCTGCGGTACGGGCTGAGGCTTTTGCATTTCGGACCACGCGATCAGCTGCGGACCGAGGACACGTTCGTTTCGGCCGGGCGCGGGCTGGGCCGGGGATGGTTGCTCCGCGAAACTGAGAACAGCCAGCAGCAGGGGCGGCGGTGTGAGGATCGTCCATCGTTTCATAACCCACCTCGAACGAACGATTTCGGACGAAGCCGGCGCGGCCTTGCAGATCAGCTGTGATTCCCCGTTCAAGCTTGCAGACCAGTCAGCTAAGGACTAGCCATGCGGACAAGCGCTTCCCTATCGGAGTTTGTAGCACCCTTCGGAGAGGCTGGCGCTCGGGAGGATTACGCAGTCCGCCCTACAGTGTTTGCTGTAGACCGAATTTCATGCCACAGATGTGATTCTGTCCATACCCGGGACAGCAAACTACGAAATGCAATTGCACGTATGAATGGGGCTAGCTGTATCCCTGCTACAATCGCCCCCATGCGAAGGCTTCCGCAAGTGGCAGGTGCCATTATCAGGCTGGTCGTCTTCATTCTGGGAAGCCAGGTCGGAAACGCCCAGGCCAACACGCAGAAAGAATCTCCACCCGACGTGCCGGACACGATTCAGGCTCCAGCGGGCGAGGAGGTTGTCCTCTTCGCGCATGCCACCGGATCTCAGATCTACACCTGCCAGACCGGGCTGACCGGCGGATTTAGTTGGGCGCTCAAGGCACCCGAGGCAGAGCTTCACGATCGACGGGACAAAGTGATCGGAAGCCATTCTGCCGGCCCCACGTGGAAGTTAAAGGATGGCAGCGAAGTCACAGGCAAGGCCGCGGCCCACATCGACTCCCTGGATCCCGACTCGATTCCATGGCTGTTGGTGAAAGCTGAGAGTCATGCGGGAAAGGGTTTGCTGACGAGCGTAACGACGATTCAGCGCGTCCACACGCACGGAGGCAAGCCACCAGCCGAGGGCTGCGACGCCTCCCACCGCGATGCCGAGACCAAGAGCAGTTACACCGCGGACTACTACTTCTATGCGCCTGCCCGTTAATTCCGCGCTACAGGTACTTTTTCCTTTCGGAATCGCTAACCCCACGTCGGCCATCTACAATGACATCTGCGCTTAGGCCACCAGGGGTGGCCGCGAAAGGTTCGTACCAGGGAGTTGCCCATGCGTGAAGTCGTTATCGTCTCATCCGTCCGCACGCCCGTAGGACGCGCCTTCAAGGGCACGCTCCGCGCCACGCGTCCCGATGAACTCGCCGCCGTTGCCATCAAGGGCGCGCTGGAGCGCGTGCCCCAGGTGGACACCAAAGAAATCGAGGACGTGATCCTCGGCTGCGCCATGCCCGAGGCCGAGCAGGGGATGAACGTGGCCCGCATCGCCTCGTTGCGTGCCGGCCTGCCAGTGGAAGTTTCGGCTCTCACCATCAACCGCTTCTGCTCATCTGGACTGCAGGCGATTGCCATGGCGGCTGAACGCATCATGAGCGGCGGCGCGGAGATTATTGTGGCCGGCGGAGTCGAATCCATGTCGATGATTCCCATGGGCGGCCACAAAATTTCGCCCAATCCCTGGCTGGTGGACAACTACCCCGACGCTTATCTTTCGATGGGACTCACCGCAGAGCGGCTGGCTGAGCGCTTTGGAATCACGCGCGAAGCGGCCGATGAGTTTTCGCTGCGCAGCCATCGGAAGGCGCTGGCGGCAATCCAGGCGGGCAAGTTTGATGATGAAGTTGTGCCGGTGCCGGTCAGCTTTACCACTCCAAACGGCTCGAAGCCCAAACGCCAAGAAATTGTTTTCAAAGTGGATGAAGGCCCGCGCGTCGACACTTCGCTCGAAGCCCTGCTCGCGCTCAAGCCCGCTTTTCATGTCAAAGGCACGGTGACCGCGGGCAACTCGTCGCAGATGTCCGACGGTGCGGCAGCGTCAGTAGTTATGTCCGCCGAACGCGCGAACGCTCTGGGCATCAAACCGCTGGCACGTTACGTTTCTTTCGCCACGGCGGGATATAAGCCCGAGGAAATGGGACTCGGCCCGGTGTTTGCTATTCCGAAAGCGCTGAAGATGGCAGGTCTGAAGCTTTCCGACATCGACGTCATCGAGTTGAACGAGGCCTTTGCGGCGCAGTCATTGGCGGTGATTCAAGAGGCCGGTCTCGATCCGGAGCGCGTGAATCCTAACGGCGGCGCGATTGCTTTGGGACATCCCTTAGGCTGCACGGGTGCCAAGCTGGCCGCGACTGTCATTCGCGAACTCAAACGCCGCAACGGGCGTTATGGGTTGGTCACGATGTGCGTGGGCGGGGGGATGGGCGCTGCCGGCATTTTCGAGAACATTTAACCACGAAGGACACGAAGGTACACGAAGGAAATCTCTGGTGCTAATTATTTTTTGCACGTTGTGACGTATGACCTGGACTCTCACCTGGCGGCGGATTACTTCTGGACGCGGGGGTATCCATGGCCACCGCTCCGCTCATCAGGTTCACCGCCCAGCAGGTCAGCCACGCGATCATTACCGCTGCTATGAAAGCCCACACCGAGCTGGGGCCTGGCCTGCTGGAAAGCACCTACACGGCCTGCCTGCAATACGAACTCGGCAGGGCAGGGGTTCAATCCGCCGCACAAGTGGGCCTTCCAGTCGTTTATTGTGGAGTAAAGCTCGAACTGGGTTATCGCATCGATCTATTGGTCGAAGACCTTGTGGTACTAGAGATTAAGTCGGTCGAGGCCATCGCTCCGATCCATCAGGCTCAGATCCTTTCGTACCTCAAACTCAGTGGCAAATCGCTCGGACTGCTTATAAACTTCAATGTTGTCCACCTGAAGGACGGTATCAAGCGCTTCGTGAACGGAACTGATTGGAAATAAGGCATTAACCACGAAGGACACGAAGTTACACGAAGGTCTTGATGTCTAGAGTTCTTCTTTGTGTACCTTCGTGTCCTCGGGGGTGAAAGGTTTTAGCATGGCCACAACAGCAGTTCCGACGACCAAAGTCTCCGGCGGCAGCTTTCTTCTCGAATCCCGCCTCCCCCACGAGGTCTTCACGCCCGAAGACTTCACCGAGCAGCACCAGCTCATCGGACAGACGGCGGAAGAATTCGCGGTCAACGAGATCGTCCCCAACATTGAGAAGATGGAGCACAAGGATTTCTCTGTCACGCGCGACTTGCTGAAGAAAGCCGGGGACCTCGGCCTGAGCTCAGCCGAGATCCCGGAAGCCTACGGCGGCCTCGAAATGGATAAGGTCACCGCCGCGGTGATTGCCGACCACATTGCGAAATACGCCGGCTTCGCTACGACGTGGGGGGGCCATACCGGCATCGGCACGTTGCCCATCGTTTATTTCGGCACGGAGGAACAGAAGCAGAAATATCTGCCGCGCCTGGCAGCAGGTGAGATCGTTGGAGCGTATGCCTTGTCGGAAGCGTCTTCTGGCTCCGACGCCATGAACTGCCGTGCCCGCGCCACACTCTCGGCAGATGGCAAGCACTACATCCTGAACGGCGAAAAAATGTGGATCACGAATGCCGGCTTCGCCGATCTGTTCACCGTCTTTGCAAAGATTGACGGCGAGAAATTCACGGCATTCCTGGTCGAGAAAAGTTTCCCCGGCTTTTCCATCGGTGGCGAAGAGCACAAGATGGGCATTCGGGGATCATCCACCTGCCCCATCATCCTGAATGACTGCAAAGTCCCGGTCGAGAATCTGCTCGGCGAAATCGGCAAGGGCCACGTCATCGCGTTCAATATCCTCAACGTAGGCCGCTTCAAGCTGGGCGCGATGTGCGTGGGCGGAGGCCGTCTGTCGCTGGAAAATGCGATTGCCTATGCCAGGCAACGCAAGGCGTTTAACAAAGTCATCGCCGACTTTGGCTTGGTGCGCGAGAAGCTGGCCAACATGGCGACGCTGATTTATGTCGGCGAATCTCTTGTCTACCGCACCGTTGGCATGATGGACGTCGCTCTTGGTGAGGTCGACAAGTCTGGCGCCGACGCTGCCAAAGAAACGCGCAAGGCCATCGAAGAGTACGCGGTCGAATGTTCGATCGTTAAAGTCTGGGGCTCGGAGATGATTGACTACATCGTCGACGAGACGGTGCAGATCTACGGCGGCTACGGCTTCGTCGAGGAGTATCCAGCCGAGCGCGCCTACCGCGATGCCCGCATCAACCGCATCTTCGAGGGCACCAATGAAATCAATCGCCTCATCATAACCGGCTTCTTGCTGAAGCGCGCGATGAGCGGCCAGCTGCCACTTATGCCCGCCATCAAGAAGCTGATGGATGAAGTTCTCTCCGGCCCGAGCGCAGCGGACGACCTTGAAGGCCCGCTCGCTGATGAACGCAAGCTGGTAGGGCAAGCCAAGAAGCTTGGCCTGTTCGCCTCCGGCGCCGCCACGCAAAAATACATGCAGGCGATTCAAGACCAGCAGGAGATCATGGGTGCCATCGCCGACATGACCATCGAAACTTACGCGATGGAATCGGCCGTGCTGCGCGCCCAGAAGATTGCGGAAGGGAAGGGCGAAGCCGCGGCGGCTCTGCCCATCGCTATGACGCGGGTCTATCTCTCGCAGGCGATGGAGAAAGTCGAATCTGCCGCCCGCAAAGTTATTGCCGCTGTTGCCGAGGGCGATATGCTGCGTACCCAACTTGCAATCCTGCGCCGCTTGGCCAAGTATGAGCCATTCAACACGATTGAGTTGCGGCAACAGATCGCACAGAAGGTAATCGAACGCGGGAAATATACGCTGGCGTAGGAGCGTTTTCACCACAGAGGCACTGAGTCACAGAAAAGACACTGCACTCACGTCCCGAGGGATCTTACTGTGGTATTAGCAAATAACTGACGAATGCCAGGCGCTTGCTGTCGGGCGACCACGAGGGGACGTTAATTGTCCCCTGTCCTCCAAAGAGTTTCGCCAGGACCGTAGTTTTCTTATCGCCAAGCGACATCAATCGCAGCGTTACATCCTTGTTTTCGGGGTGCCCGGTCACATCGGCTCCATAGGTGAGAAATACCATCCAGTGTCCATCGGGCGAGATGTGGGGGAACCAATTGTTGAGATCGTCGGAGAATACCTGCTCCTGCTCGCTGCCGTCGGCCTTCATGCGCCAGATCTGCATGTGACCGGTACGCTCGGAGTTGAAGTAAATGTATTTTCCGTCGGGTGAATATTCCGGGCCATCGTCCAGGCCCTTGGCCGTAGTCAGGCGTTTCTCTTCGCCGCCAGTTCCGGGGATTGTATAAATATCAAATTCGCCGTTGCGCTCGCCAACGAACGCAAGCGTCTTTCCATCGGGTGACCAGCCATGCCAGTAGGATGGCGATTTCTGCGTGATGCGCCGCGGTGTTCCTCCTCCAATCGGCACAATGTACACGAGGGAACGATGCTCCTCCTGAGAGTTATCGCTGATGGCAAGCTGCGTGGCGTCCGGCGAAATGCCGTGATCATTGTTGCAGCGGTTCGCGAAGCCGGTATCGATAACTTCTGGCTTGCCGCCACTCACCGCCGTGCGCTCGATGTGGCCGTCGCGGTTGAAAAGGAATGCGCTGCCATCGCGCATCCAGTTCGGTGCCTCGAAACGTCCCGGCGCAAGATACGCCACCCGCCGGTCGGCAGAATCGATCGCGATCGTCTCGAGCGTGCTGTAAAGCGCCGGCTGTCCCGCCTGTGCCGAGGTCGGCGTTGCCAGCTGGACATTCGAAAACACGGCCTTCTCGACTGCGTCTTTGTCGTGCGAGCAGACTCCGATTCCAATGTAAAACGTCCCTTCCAGCGGAATTCTCAGCCATCCGCCCGCCACCTTGGGTTCTCCGCCGGCATCAGCCAGAGACATGTAAACGTAATCCCCGCGTTTGGCGAGGCGCAGGCGTTTAGGCGCAGAGATATTGGATTGAATTTCGTGGGTGCCGGCACCTTTCTCGTCGCGGAATTGCAGTGAAGTCAGGCCGCTGGCGTGGAGCGCCACGTCGGCGTACACGGAGTCGGCATCTAGACTCTGGCGGAAAATCAGCACCGCTTTCTTGTGCTCGTTTCCGCCCGCGCCTACGAACGCGATGTCGGCCGCCAGCGTAATGTCCCCGGAAACCTTCTTCCACACGAATTGAAAAGCATCCGCTACCGACCACATGTTCTCGCCGCTGCCGGTCACGGTGTAGGTCTGCTTTGAACTGTCATATTCGACAGAGCCCGGGTGCAGAACCGTGCCGATGTCCGAGTGGCTTTCGAACAGTCCGAGGGATGCCCCGGCAGTCTGAGCCCCGGCGCCAGTAACCATGACAGAGAAAGAAAAGCTACAAATCAACGCTACCAGCCACAATGTGCGGCCTCTGCCCATAGAAATCCTCCGTTGCTGGAAAGAAAGTGAAAACGGCAAGGCAGGATTGTAAATCGGATTTGTCGCTGCCTGCGCGGTTTCGTCCTTTTACTCATTCTTGCTTGTACAAATATCGTGACTCTTCTGATAAAAACATCTGATGAAAACGAGCAGGCGAGTCGTCGCCGCAGTCTTCGCGGTTCTGGTATTGGTCACCGGTCTTTCAGCGCAAGGAAACAACACGACGTCCAGCGCCCTGGCCCTCACTCCACCGATGGGCTGGAATTCCTGGAACAAATTTGCCTGCAACGTCAGCGAAGACATGATCAAGGGCATGGCCGATGCTATGGTCAAGTCCGGCATGAAAGACGCCGGCTACCAGTACGTCAACATCGACGACTGCTGGCAAGTTAGTCGCGATTCCAACGGCAACATCGTCGCCGACCCGCAACGCTTCCCGCACGGCATGAAGGCGGTCGGCGATTACATTCACTCGCTTGGCCTGAAGTTCGGCGTCTACTCTGACGCCGGTTCGAAGACCTGCGCCGGACGGCCCGGCGGGCTCGGGCACGAGTATCAGGACGCGATTCAATACGCTGACTGGGGCGTCGACTACCTGAAATATGACTGGTGCAATACCACGACGCAGGACGCCAAGGCATCGTATACGAACATCCGCGCGGCGCTCGATGCCTCAGGCCGTGCGATCATGCTCAGCATTTGCGAATGGGGCACCGCGAAGCCCTGGCTCTGGGGAAAAGAAGTCGGCGGTAACCTATGGCGCACAACTGGCGACATCTCCGACAAGTGGGAAGGTTCGACGAAATGGCCGGACGGCACTTGCTGCTCGAACGGCATGCTGGCCATCGTGGATCAACAAGTCGGACTAGCGTCCTACGCGGGACCCGGACACTGGAACGACCCCGACATGCTCGAAATCGGCAACGGCGGCATGAACGACACCGAGTACCGCTCCCACTTCAGCCTGTGGGCGATGCTCGCCGCACCACTGATCGCGGGCAATGACCTGCGCAACATGCGTCCAGAAATTCACGACATTCTCACCAACAAAGAAGTGATCGCGGTCGATCAAGATCCGATGGGCCGGGAAGGCGAACGCGTGGCGAAAAACGGCGATCTGGAAGTGTGGGCCAAGCAGATAAAAGATGGAAGCCGCGCCGTAGTGCTGTTAAACCGTGGCGGCAGCGAGAAGGAAATTACGGCGACTTGGGAAGACCTGGAATATCCTAATCACCTCACCGCGGCTGTCCGTGACCTGTGGCAGCACAAGGAACTCGGCAAGTTCACGGGGAAGTTTTCGGCGAGTGTAGCGTCGCACAGCGTGGTGATGGTGACGGTGAAGCCGTAAGATCGATACGAAGCGCGGACCTTTCTCAAATCTGTCATCCTGAGCGCAGCGAAGGACCCCGCAAACGCATGCGCCACCGGCGGCCCATCAAGGCGTTTCCACCACCGCACAATCAGGAAATCGCCGAGCGGGCGGCCGCGTCAAACAGCTATCTTGAGAGCGATGGGAAGAATGCCCTGACGCGCCGCCGGTGCTGCACGTTGATATGGGGTCCCCTTCGGCTTCGCTCAGGATGACAGGGCTCTGAGAGGGTTCCGGGACGACGCAACGCGCCCCGTCGCTATGCCTTCTTCAACTCTTCCATCACGCTCTGGATCAGCTCTTTCGCGTCGGTCAGACTCTTCATGATGATTTGGATGTCCATCACCGGCTTGCCCGGCCAGCGTTGGCTCTGGCAATAAACTCCATGCTGACCCACCAGCGCCATAGCATCGGTGATGGTGTCCATGGTCACGGCCAGGCGTCCGCGTGGCACGCCCATCATGGTCTCGTAATGCTCGAGTTCTTCCTGCTTTTCGTCGAATACCGGCATACGGCGATTGTAACCGTCGCCCCGCGAGGAGCATAATGGCCGTCTGCTGACATATTTCCAACTGGCACGTCCAAAGCTCTTGACAACTGCACCCACTCCACAGGAGAGACTATGCAAAAACGACTCGCCCTCTTTATTTGTCTGATCTTCACCCTAACCCTCTGCGCCGTGGCTCAAGGCAATCGCCCCAGCCCGGCCGCTTCTGCCTCGTGCGACCTGGGCGGCGGAAGAACCATCAAGACCGATTATTCCAGCCCGCGCGCCAAGGGACGGAAGATTTTCGGGGAACTCGTGCCTTTCGGGGAAGTTTGGCGCACCGGTGCGAACGACGCCACAACTTTTGTGACCAGTGCTGACGTACAAGTTGGAGGCAAGGACGTGCCGGCGGGCAAGTACACTATTTTTACAGTTCCCAACGCCGACAAGTGGACGCTGATCATTAACAAAAAGACTGGCGAATGGGGCATCCCCTACAAGTACGAGAGCGATGAAGTTGCCCGCGTTGACATGAAGGTTTCGAAGCTGCCCTCGCCGGTGGAGAATTTCACCATTGCATACGAGAAGATGGGCAACGGTTGCACGCTGCACATGGACTGGGAAACTACCCGCGCGTCTGTCGACATCACGCCCAAGTAGCAGGTCACAAGAGCCGTGGGATGACTCTGATCGTTGATTCTGATTGTTGAATGAACAGCGTCCGGGAGAAGGACTTAAGAGAGAGACATAAGAGTAAAGAAGAATGTCTGTCGGACTGCGAATATTTTCATTCAACAATCAGCAGTCAACGATCACCGGTTGCAATCAGCAATCAGCGGTCAACGGTCAGCTGCCCGGCATCCAGCGCAACACCGGCTTCCTCGCGGCTGCGGTCTCGTCCAGGCGCGAGACGCGCGTGGAATGCGGCGCGTCGAGCACCGTCTGCGGGTCTTCTTCTACCTCCTCCGCGATCGACTTCATCGCCTCGATGAACAGATCCATCTCCTCCTTCGATTCACTCTCGGTCGGCTCGATCATCAGCGCGCCGGGCACGATCAGGGGAAACGCCGTGGTATAGGGATGGAATCCGTAATCAATCAGGCGCTTGGCAATATCCATCGTGCGCACCCCCTTTTTCGCCTGCAGCTTGTCGCTGAACACGACCTCGTGCATGCTCGGCGTGGAATACGGCAGATCATAAGTGCCTTCGAGTCCCTTGCGGATGTAGTTGGCGTTGAGCACCGCGTCCTCTGTGGTTTGCCGGAGCCCATCCGGCCCGTTCGCCTGAATGTAGGCCAGCGCGCGAACAAACATTCCGAAGTTGCCGTAGAAGGCTCGCACCCGGCCCACGGACTGAGGCCGGTCGTAGTCGAAGCCGAGCGTGCCGTCCGCTTTCGAAACCACCACCGGGGCAGGGAGGAAAGCCTCGAGAGCCTTCTTGATGGCCACCGGCCCCGATCCCGGACCGCCGCCACCGTGCGGCGTGGAAAACGTCTTGTGCAGGTTCAGATGCATTACGTCCACGCCGAAGTCGCCCGGCCGCACCTTGCCGACCAGCGCGTTCATGTTGGCGCCGTCCATGTAGAGCAGGCCGCCCTTGGCGTGCAGAATGTCGGCAATCTTGTGGATGTCCTGCTCAAACACGCCCAGAGTGTTCGGGTTGGTGAGCATCAGCGCAGCGACATCTTCGTTCATCTGCGCCGCGAGGGCGGTGATGTCGACCATGCCGCGCGAATCTGACTTCAGGTTTTCGACGGCGTAGCTGACCATCGCCGCGGTCGCCGGATTTGTCCCATGCGCCGAGTCCGGAATCAGAATCTTCTTGCGTGCGTTGCCTTTGGACTCGTGATAAGCCCGCACCATCAATAGGCCGGTCATCTCGCCATGCGCGCCGGCCGCCGGCTGCAGCGTGATCGCGTCCATGCCCGTGATTTCGATCAGGCACTCGCTCAGCGTTTTCAGGATTTGTAGCGCACCCTGTGAAATCTTCTCCGGCTGGTACGGATGCCCGTTGGCAATTCCTTCCACTCGCGCGACCGCTTCATTGACCCGCGGGTTGTACTTCATGGTGCACGAGCCTAGCGGATACATTCCCAGGTCAATCGCGTAGTTCCATGTGGACATGCGGGTGAAGTGGCGAATGATCTCGATCTCACTCACCTCGGGCATGTTGCCCAGGTCTTTTCTTTCCGATGAACCGAGAAGCTGCGCGGTGTTTACCTCGGGCACATCCAGCGGCGGCAGCTTCCACGCCGCCTTGCCCGGCGACGATTTCTCAAAGATTAACCCCTCGTTCTGATTGACGTGGCGCGTCGCTTTGCGAGTCATGTGTTTCATCGCGCCACCTCTTCCACTTCTTCCTTCGCGGGTCGTAGCGAGCGCTCGCTCTCAGCCACCAGGCCCACGGCCGTATCTATTGCCGCCCGCGTGGTCAACTCGGTGCAGCACCACAGGGCCGCATTCCCCAGTTCAGGATAAAACTTATTCAACGGCAGTCCGCCCACGGTCTTGTGTTCAAGCAGCCGACGGTTGATCGCATAGGGATCTTGGCTGGTTTGCACCACAAATTCGTTGAAGCGCGGCGCGCCACCGAACAGTACCTTCCCGTGCTTGCTAAACCGCCCTGCCGCATACGCCGTCTTCGCCAGATTCTGTTTGGCCAGCTCTTTCAGGCCCACCTTGCCATACACGGTCATAAAGATATTCACCATGAGTGCGATCAGCGCCTGGTTGGTGCAGATATTCGAGGTCGCCTTCTCCCGCCGGATGTGCTGCTCCCGCGTGGCCAGCGTGAGCACGAAACCGCGTTTGCCGTGCTTGTCGGTGGTCTGACCCACCAGCCGGCCCGGCATCTGCCGCACGAACTTTTCCCGCGTGGCAATAACGCCGCAGTACGGCCCGCCAAATCCCATCGGGACGCCGAACGATTGCGCCTCCATGGCGATCACGTCCGCCTGTCGCGGCGGCTCAACAATTCCCAGCGAGACCGCCTCCGCAATTGAAACTACCAGCATGGCTCCGCGTTTATGCGCGAGGTCGGCGATCGTAGCCACGTCCTCAATCGTCCCGAAAAAATTCGGCGACTGGATCAACACTGCCCCCGTCTCAGCTGTGATCGCCTTCTCCAGTTCCTCTACATCCAGCCGCCCGTCCTCGCCGAATCCCGCGACTGTCAACGGCATCCCCTGGTGCGTGGCATAAGTCGCCAGCACTTCGCGATACTCCGGATGCAAACTCCGCGCCACCACCACGGACCGGCGTCCCGTGAGCCGCACCGCCATCATCACAGCCTCGGCCGCGGCGGTCGAGCCGTCATACATGGAAGCGTTGGCCACCTCCATGCCCGTCAACTCGCAGATCATCGTTTGAAATTCGAAAATCGATTGCAGCGTGCCCTGCGAAATCTCCGCCTGGTAAGGTGTGTACGCAGTCAGGAACTCGCCGCGCGAAATCAGAGAATCAATAATGACCGGCCGGTAGTGAGAATAGGCGCCCGCACCCAGAAAGCTGGTATAGCCCTCGCCGTTTTCCCGCGAGCGCTGGCGAAAATAATCCACGATTTCAGACTCCGCCATCTGGCGGGGAACTTTGAGGTCGCGGCTCAGCCGGTACTCCGCTGGAATCGGCGCGAACAGGTCATCTACTGAGCGCAAGCCGATCGCCTTGAGCATGGCTTCGCGGTCGGCAGGAGATTTAGGTAAGTAACGCATAGAAATTGATTAGATGTAACTCGCTGTCTGTTGGATTGTCAGTCTCGAAACCGGGCGTCGGACCTCCGACATCGGACCTCAGCAACCACGGGGCCTGAATTCCGAGGTCCGAGGTCTGACGTCCGACGTCCGGTTTAGTGTCCTGCCTCCTCCGCCACGAACTTCTCATAGTCTGCGGCAGAAAGCAGCCCATCCAACTCCTTCGGATTCTTCAGAGTGATCTTCAGCATCCATGATCCATGCGCATCCTTGTTCACCTTCTCCGGTGAAGTAGCCAAATCTCCATTGACGTCGGTCACGGTCCCGCTGGCCGGCGCATACAGATCCGACACTGCCTTAACCGACTCGACCGTGCCGAAAGTCTTGCCGGCAGCTAGCTCTGCGCCCACCTTAGACAACTCGACAAACACAATGTCACCCAGCGATTCCTGGGCGTACGCGGTGATGCCGATGGCGGCAGTTGAGCCACTGACTTGAATCCACTCGTGCTCTTTGGTGTACTTGCGATCCGTTGGATAGGTCATAATGCTGCTTCTAGCTCCTAGCGAGTTACCCTGTGAACCTCTGTGTACCCTGTGGTTAAGCTTTCTTCGGCCGCTTGTAAAACGGTGTAGGCACCACCTGCGCACCAACGCCTTGTCCGCGAATCAACACCTTGAGCGCCGTACCTATGGCCGCAAACTCCAAGGGCACATATGCCAACGCGATATTCTTCTTCAGGAATGGCGCGGGCGATCCGCTAGTGATGTATCCAATTTCCTGCCCACCGCTGTCCAGCACCTTGTACTCATCGCGCGCGATGCCGCGCTCCGTCATTTCCAAACCCACGAGCGTACGCTTGACACCCGCTGCCTTCGCCTTCTCCAGAGCCGCGCGCCCAACGAACTCCGGCTTCTCCATCTTGCAGAAGCGGTCGAGGCCGGCTTCCCACACATTGATCGTATCGGAAATCTCGTGCCCGTAGAGCGGCAGCTTGCCTTCGAGGCGCAGCGTATTGCGTGCGCCCAGTCCGCAGGGCACGACGCCGAATTCCTTACCCGCAGCCAGAATCTCATTCCACACCCGAGCGCTTGTCGCCTCATCCGCCGGAACGTAGATCTCGAAGCCGTCTTCGGCGGTGTAGCCGGTGCGCGCGATGAGAATATTCTTCAAGCCACAGACGCTTCCACGCGTCACCCAATAAAACTTCACCGCGTTCAGATCCGCGTTCGTCAATTTTTGCAGCACGTCCACGCCCTTCGGCCCCTGGATCGCAATCTGCGTGAAGTCATCCGACAGATTCTCAACCGCGCAGTCAAACTGCCGGGTGTTGTGGCGCACCCAGTTGAAATCTTTCTCGCGCGTGCCCGCATTGATTACCAGCAGGTACTCGTTCTCCGCCAGCCGATGAACGATCACATCGTCCACAAACGTTCCCTCGGGATAGAGCAGCGCTGAATACTGTGCCTGACCCGCCGCCAGCCGAGACGCATCGTTCATGGAAATGTGCTGCACCGCGGCCAGCGCCTGCGGCCCCGCCAGGCGGATATCGCCCATATGACTGACGTCGAATATGCCCACGCCGGTGCGCACCGCCACGTGCTCGTTGATGATTCCGCAGCCAATCGACGCGGGATACTCCACCGGCATGTCCCAGCCGTTGAACTCCACCATCTTCGCCCCCATCTGGCGATGGACGGCGTTCAGTGCAGTTTTGCGGATGGCGGGCGTCGCCTCAACAGAAGACAATCCAAACCTCAATCAGCGAGCAGTAGCTGGTCTGCCGGGATAGGTGTGACTGTTTACCGTAACACGCGGTTTTTCAGGTGGTCAAACGGAGGATTTAACCACAGAGGACACAGGGGATCACAGGGTAGATCCTGCCTTAGCCAAGGCTCCTCCCCCGCTTTGATTTTCTCTGTGGGACCCTGTGTTCTCGGTGGTTGGGTTTTTTCTGAGGGGAATTTTAACTATCGCCCGAACTGCACGGTCACTCGTGATCCAGCAGCCAGGTGCGTTCCTGCGGGCGGAGACTGCTGGCGAGCCACGCCGCTACCCACGGCTTCGAGTTCAAGGCCCGCATCTTGAGCGGCTTCCACGGCGCCACGCACGGTCTTGCCGACAAACGACGGCACTTCGATTCCGCCTTGCTCGACGTCTAACACCACCGTGCCGCTGACGGGCAGGGTGGACTGCGACGAGAGGGAACCGACCGCGGGAGTCTTCGTCTGCGATGTTTGATTCTGGCCGGTCATAACTTCATCGTGCGATCCAGGGATCGCCTCATTTTGCCGCATCGCTGCCTGTACTACCCGTCCATCGGTGGTTCCTCCGGCATTCGCGGGCGAGGGCGCCCGCGCCACACTACTTTTGCTCGCGGCTGGCCCTACCGAATCCCCGTTCAGCTCTGCCGTCTCAAGCGGCTCGCCCGGATGATCCGGCGTGCCTTCCTCCAAGTCCTTATCCTTCGCGCGCCAGGCCATCAACAGCTGATGCTGCGGCGCCAGCGGTAAGTCGTGCGCCACGTGCAGATACTCCAGCACCTGTTGCGACACGCGGCGGAACACCGGCGCTGAAACCTGACCACCCTGATGCAGTCCGACCGCTGAGTCCAGGATCACCGCCACCACGATCTGCGGATTATTTACCGGCGCGAACCCCGCAAATGACCCGATGTACTTCGTCTTCGAATACACCCCCGTTGCCGGATCCACCTTCTGCGCCGTCCCGGTTTTCCCCGCCGACGAGTAACCTTCCAGTATGGCCTTGCGCCCTGTCCCCTCGAGCACCACTTTCTGCATCATTGAGCGCATCTCAGCCGCCGTGTAGGACGAAATCACCCGCCGTGAGTTCGCGGGATGAAACACTACCGTCTGCGGCGCGCTCTGCGGTTCCAGGCGACCGGCGACAATCCGCGGCGCCACCCAGATGCCGTCATTGGCAAAGGTAGATACCAGGCCCGCCAGCTGCAGCGGCGAAATGCCAATTTCCTGCCCCATCGAAATCGCGGCAATGGAAACCTTCGACCAGCGGCTCACCGGCTTGGTCAGCCCGCGCGTTTCGCCCGGCAGCTCAATCCCGGTCTGCTGCCCAAACCCATACGCGCGAATATATTTGTAGAAGCGGTCTTCCCCCAGCCGCAGCGCAATCTTGATCGAGCCCACGTCGCTCGATTCCGCCAGCACTCCCCACACGGGCAGCAACCCGTGCGGCTTCGAGTCGCGGATGCGCATGCCGTTGTAGACGATCGATCCCATCTGGCAGTCGAACACCTCATCGGGATTCGTAACCTTCTCTTCGAGCGCCGCCGAAATCGTCACCAGCTTGAACGTCGAGCCTGGCTCGTACACATAACTCACAGCGCGATTGGTCAGCGCGGCGGGCGTAATCTGCTTGCGGAGATTCGGATTGAATGTTGGCCGGTTCGCCAGCGCCAGAATCTCTCCGGTATGCGGGTTCTCGACGATCACCGTGCCGGCGATCGCCTGCGTGTCGTGAATCGCCTGCTCTAGTTCTTTCTCAGCGATGTATTGAATGTTCTTATCGACGGTCAGGACAAGGTTCTCGCCGGGCTCAGGCTGGGTCTCGACGCTCGAGTACCATTGTTTTCGCGCGTCCACGGAGATGAGCATCTTCCCTGAGCGTCCGCGCAACTCATCATCGAACGCGTGCTCGATGCCGCTCTGCCCGGAGTCTTCCATGCCGACTGAGCCCAAGACCTGCGCCGCCAGATCCCGTGCCGGATAAAACCGCTTGGGTTCTTTCTGGAAGTGGATGCCTTGCAGGTTGAGCGATCGAATGCGCTCGATGGTCTGGTCATCCGCTTTGCGCGCCACCCAACAGAACGTCTTGTGGTTGCGGCAATCGGCCAGCACAACATTGCGGTCGTCCCCGGTGATTCGGGTGATCAGCGAAACTGCAGTGGGAAGATCTTTGACTTCGGAAGGAACGGCAAACGCCGAATCGACGAGCACCGACATCGCCAGTTCACGTCCCGCGCGATCATAGATGACGCCGCGTTTGGCGGAGAGCGGAATCGCGCGTTGCTGCTGATGCTCTGCCTGTCTGGCAAAGCTTCCATAGCAAAAGATCTGCAGGTAGACCAGGCGCAGGCAAATGGCCAGGCACCAGAACACGAGCAATGCGCCCAGAAGGTAGAGGCGGGAATTTTTGCCGAGGTTGGAGTTGGTTGCCGGCACTTCACCTCTCCCTTGTTGCGTTGTATGACGTCGCTGCTAGTTCGACTGCTTCGTATCAGGGCATGGCTTCAGCCATGCCGTAATCGCCGTAAAATTGAACCCCGCTTTAGCCGCTGCGCCCAGCGCCTAAAGGCGACATTGAGGCTGCATAAACGGCACGCCTGAAGGCATGCCCTGATACAAATCACCCACCCGGGCACTCAATTGCTCAACGTCGCTCAGACAAACATGGCGGCCCACCCAAAGGCGGACCGCCAGATAAGTTCGTGTGGGGACAGCCGCCCTCGGCTGTCCAGCCGAGCGAAGCTCGGCTAGTTTTTCTGCTGCCGGCCTTATTGCCCGGCCATCACGGTGATTGGAGCCGCACTCGCCACCACCGGCCCGGCGCCATCCATGGTTGCGCCATCCATGCGAATTACTTGACCTGGTTCGGGCGGCACCAGCCCCATGCGCCGCGCCATCACGTCAATCCGCTCCGGATCGCGCAGGGAAGCATCCTCCAGCCGCAGCGCCCGGTTCATCTCGGTGAGTCCGTTCAGTTCACGCTTCGCAGATTCAATCTGATATCCGTACTCGATGGCCTTGAAGTGCTGCCAGGCGTAGGTGAAGACCAGCAGGAACAGGCAAGCCAGCGCCGTGCCAAACTGCTTCATCTCGCGATTGCGCCGCGGATCCTCGACCTTCACCAGCCGTGAATTGTCGATCACCTTTGAGAAATAAATCTCAGGAGTGCCCGCCCAGAACGGACGCCGCCCCGCCACCGGTCCCGTGTTCCGAATTGCCGCTGCCGCTGCCATCATGCCGCTCCCACTAGAACGCGTTCGCCCTGCATCGCAGGAACCTGCAACTCGAATAGCCGTTGCAGTTCCCGCTCCTCGGTAATCTGCCGCAGCCGAATCAGCCGCTCGGCCCGCTCTACCGTCATCATCAGATCTTGAATCAGTGTGCCCGTGTACATTTCGAAAACCTCGATTTGGATTCCTACCACGGAACCCGTGCCCGGCTTCCGGCGGCCGGCTTTCGGCCTCCGGAGTTTTCTGCTGGCGGATCTTCGTCCGCTTTTCAAAAACCTGAACGCCCGGCACGCCTGTTACAGCTGTGCCGGGGACTCCGGCAGGTTTTCCGGAATCTAAATTCTCAAGCCGGCTTCTGCTTCCGGCTTCCGCAAGTCCGTCCCAGCTTTCTACCGGAAAACCGAGAGCCGGATGCCGTCTTTAGATTCTTTCCGCTGCCCGTAACTTCGCGCTGCGTGCCCGCGGATTGCGATCGATTTCTTCTTCTGGTGCTGTAACCGGCTTCTTGGTTAGCACACGGAAGTACTTGCCCTTTAACCCATCGCGGAAGGCATCCTTTACGATGCGATCCTCCAACGAGTGAAAGCTGATCACTACCACCCGCCCCCCTGGCTTCAGCACCTGCGGTGCCGCTTTCAACAGCCCCCGCAGATCGTCCAACTCACGGTTTACGAATATTCGGAGGGCCTGGAAGGTTCGCGTCGCGGGATGAATCCTACGTTCGGCCTGGTTCATTGGCCGGGCCGCGGCTGATATGACATCCGCAAGATGTGCGGTAGATCGTATCGGCCGCGACCGGACAATGGCTCTGGCGATTCTCCGCGACCTCCTTTCCTCTCCGAATTCGTAAATCACATCGGCAAGCTGTCGCTCGTCGAGGTGGTTTACCACTTGTTCGGCGGTACGCTCCGACCGCGGGTCCATCCGCATGTCGAGCGGTCCATCCGCCTGAAAACTGAATCCGCGCGCCGCATCCTCCAGCTGCAAACTGCTCACTCCGATGTCGGCCAGCAGCCCGTCGGCAAATCCCGATCCGAACC
>WNFC01002501.1_pt1 | contig 38802 bp, 36 predicted proteins | sample 5400541 | NCBI WGS metagenome assembly WNFC01 (sample SAMN13153342, study PRJNA577476) | soil metagenome | isolation source: 120 cm saprolite under Douglas fir tree site 2 hole 2 replicate 1 | place: USA:California | collected 2015-04-18 | reverse complement strand
GGAACACAGTGCTCCTCCCGTGTTGCGGAAGACCACCGCTTTCCCGGCGAGCCAGTTCGCCTTCCTTCGGTAGCCCGGCCGTCAAGCCCATCGCCTGACCCGTGGCGTTGCGTCCCCACCTCGCGGTGAGTTTGCCCTTATCGGGAAGGTCTCCGCGCTAAGGCACCTCTATGCGAAACCCGCGCCTGCGCTTCCCTGCATGAGGTCTATCGCCCCCTACCTTCAAAAAAACACGCAGTTAGCGGAGCCCGACATGGCGTCCGTCCAACGAAAATCCCCTCCGACCCGTCACTGGGCCGCCACTTCGACACGCCGTGTCCATCCTCTGACATGTTTCCTCCGCCTGCCTCCGCGCGGGCGATCCTCCTCGCAGCCTAATGGACGCTGGCCGTGGTACACGGGCCGGTCCCCCTACAGCCGCCGTCTCAGATGAAAGCCCAACCAGATGAGCGGGTAGTCGTAACGGTGACCATGATGCTGCTCGAGGATGATGCCGAACAGACAATGCCGGCGGGGCTGCTGCCTACGGTCTCGATGCCGGCTCCGGTTTTAAAGGGGAATCCGTGTTTCAGTCACGACCACATTGTCGCTATCTTACTCGGCACGTTGAAGAGCACTTGCCCCTCAAGAACACGACGCGACTAAAACATGCAGTTCCCACAACCCCGACGATCCACAACCACTCGGCCGCTGAGAAGTGGCCGGGGCCGACCATCGGCAGCCGGGCGCGCCCCTTAGCACTGACACTGTGTATCCATCGCTGGGCATTGCCGCCACGGGATACCCCAAGGCGTCGCGCATCCCCATCGCACGTATCAGCCCCGCGACACCGAGCACTCTGTCCTCCACGCCGTCATCCGCAAACATCTGGAGCCCTTCCTGCGGGAAGCCTCCGACCGGGGCGACGGACACGGCCTGCCCCGCTTCGTCGAGCAGGAGTTCCGCGAGCTCCTCACGTGCGGAGCCCTGGTCCATGGCTTCACGCGGCTTAGGTGCGAACGCGCCGTCGCTCTCGTCGGCGACCTGACGACCTGCTGTCCCGGGTGCCGGTGACAAGTGAGCGAGCAGGGAGAGCTCGCGGTCTAGACTCGTCAACGACCGTTGACTCGACGACGTCCCGTGGTGCAGCCATAAGCGGACCGTACATCCTGCCCAACAATCAGGGTCAAAATGAATCTTGCAGCATTGGATGGTTATCCCTAAGCATCGAGCATCGCGGCCTGGCTTGCGGAAGGCAGGTGGCGTGGGAACCTTGCCGCTCATTGGGCGCGCGTCGGCGACATCAGGCTTGACGGACGCTCGCTGCGTGCCGAACCGCACCGGACACGGACCCCGCACGCGAACGACGACCGTCCCTCCAAGAAGTTTGGCGAGGTACTCGCCGTCGCAAGGGTCCTGGCCTTCACTCAACAGTCAGGTGACTTGCGACTCTCCGAACGGCCGGACGTCATAGCATCCACCGCGCTGGACGGGGTTGTTGGCGTGGAAGTCGCAGAGATTACGGATAGCGCGCCCCAGTCGGCGGTCCTCGATGAGATCCGTTCTGAGATCAGCGCCCGGATCGAACTCCAAGGCATCGTGCCTCGGACACGTGTGTGGTTTTCATTCGACCTTGATGTAGCCGCACGGAACGGTGTCGGGGCCGATTATCCAGCATCGGACCCGGCTCGTTTCTTGCCGCGAGGGCAGGATCGGCAGCGGGTACTCGATGCGAAAGGGGTTATTCGGCACGCTCTACGTCCCCGGCGAGCCGGGCCCGAAGAATCTTCCCGGATGGGCTCAGAGGAAGGGCATCTCTGAACTCGATGTGGTAGGGAACCTTGAATTCTCCAAGACGATCGCGGCAGTGGAACCGGATCTCCTCCGCGGAGCATGGCCCGGCTGGCACGATGACACACGAGACCACATCGTCACCGTGGCCGGACGGCGAGCCGAAGACCGCCACCTCGAGAACTTTCGGGTGCTCCCTGATCGCCTGCTCCACCTCATAGGGGTTGACCTTGAACCCGCCGCAATTGATCAGGATGCTCTTCCGTCCGGTGATCGTGAGGGCTCCGCCGCGGTCCTTTCGTCCGATATCCCCCGACAGGTAGAAGCCGCCTCGAAAGCTCTCACTGGTCGCGGCCGGGTTGTCGAGATAGCCCGCCGTCGCGAAGGGGCTCCGGATAGCGAACTCTCCTTCCTCGCCCTGGGGAAGGGGGCGTCCCTGGTCGTCCACAACCTCGACATGCACGCCTTCCAGCGGCGCCCCGACCGAATCAAGCGAGGACTCGAGGGCCGAGGCCCTATTGAAGCTGATGGTTCCCGTCTCGGTCGACCCGTAGAGCTGCCGGACGTAGACTCCGTAACGTGACTGAAAGCGCCGGTTATCCACCGGAAGCAGCGGAGCGCTCGCCGAGAACAGGACACGGACGGACGAGAAATCGACCGCGCCGCGTAAGGGGGTTTGACCGAGGACCACGAACATCCGGGGAACGCCGCCGACGAACGTAACCCGAGCCCGGGTCACCAGATCTACGAGTTCCCGGCGCCGAAATTCGGCCATCGGATACAACGTTCCGCCGACGCTCATCGACGTGAGCATCGTGCGGACCAGGCCGTTGACGTGCGAGAAGGGAGCCACGCCGAGAAACCTGTCGCTCTCGGCCACCTGAAACGTGTCCCTGAGCGCGTCCAGCTCGGCCAGAAGAGCGCTGTGTGTCCGAACGACTGCTTTGGGAACGCCCGTCGACCCCGACGTGTGGAGCTGGAGGAGGGCCGCCGACACCCCTGTCGGCACGCGCCGGGACCCCGGGTGGCCCCGTAGAACCACGCGCACCTCCGCGGGTTCTGAGACGTCGAGGAGGGCCGGGGCGCTCTCGAGGGTCGACACGATCTCCAGCGCTTTCTGGACGACAGCTGGTCCGGTCACCAGGGCCGCGGCATCTACAGCGCGCAGGTGGTACGCGATCTCTCGCGAGGTCGCGTGCGCGGCCAGCGGGGCCACCACGCCGCCGAGGCGCGCGATGGCGAAGAAGGCGGCGACGAAAGCTGCCGAGTTGGCAAGCATCAGACCAACCCGCTGCCCGGGCTCGTGAACGGCCGGCGCGAGCGTGCGCGAGATCTCCTCGGACCAGCGGAGCAGATCGCGGTACGTCAGCGAGCGGCCGCTCTCCTGAATCGCGATTCGACTCGCCTCGCGGCTCCAGACGCCGTCGAAGACATCCGAGAGGGCACGATTACCGATCATCCACCGAGCCTCTCCTGAACGACGGTCACCAGAGATCCCAGCGTCTCGAAGTCAGGCAGCTGCACCTCCTCGTCGTCGATCGTCAGGCTGAACTCCTCCTCGATGGCCCCGATCAGAATCAGCAAGCGGAGGGAATCCAGGTCCATCCCCCCGCCTAGCAGCACCGTCGCCTCACTGAGATCTTCCCCCGACCCTTTCATGCTGGCCGGAAGCAGCGGCACCAATCGCCTCAGTATCGCGACCCGCGAACCGTCTACTGGAAGTTGCGTGGCTCGAGCGCGCGTGCGTTCGACCGAGGCTGGTGCACGCCTGATCATCCTGGTAGGGGACGCTGCGACCGTCACGTCGTCCGGCAGGGAGGTGACCACGACAGCGTTGGGCCCGACGGTGACACGGTTCCCAATCTGAATGTCCCCCAAAACCTTCGCCCCGGTTCCAGCGAAGAAATGATGCCCGATATGTGGTCTGTCCTCGCTTCCGCGAAGCTCGCCGATCAGGTTTCCGTGGTACAGGGTGCAGTACTCCCCGATGACTCTCGCGGCTATCGCCATTCCTTGAGGATGAGGGATCCGCAAGCCCTTCCCGATCGCCGTGTGGGGGGAGATGTCAGCGCCGGTCAGGATCGAGTTCAGGTACCTCACGAAAACCCCGAGTGGTTGCATGTGATGAACGAAGAACCACCGGCTTACCCTGTAGAGCAGAACGGCGTGAAGCCCTTGATTGAACAGCAGTCGGCCGATCTTCCTCGGAGTCGTCTCGTCGCGAGTCGCCCCCTGAATGTCAGCTCTCACACAGTCAAACATGATCTCGCTCGAGATCTAGGGGGCGCCAGCACGCGGGGAAGGGCCAGAGCGGCCAACAAGAACGCGGCCGCGGCGATCAGAGCCCAGCCGCGCACCGACGGGCCCCACATCAGGGGCCAGGGGGCAACAATCGTGAAACCGATCGCAAAAGTAAACCCGAAGGACCGGTTCGACGAGCCACTCACCACCTCGTCGACGACAAGCCGCTCATGAGTTTCCCCCGCCTGCGCTTTCAAGTCACCTGCCTCGCGGCCTCCGAATTGGCGTGAGAGCAAAAGACCAAATCGCGGCGGGACAGGGGGACTCATATTGGCGATCTGGATGTTTAGAGTATCAGCAAAATGGAAGTAGCAAGTAGCTTCTTTTTCCGCACTCTCAGCCCTCTAGCTCCACCCACTCACTGGCAAGAAAGCAAGGGAACTAACCTCCTCGCCTTGTCGCATGAACCCATCTGCCAGGCGTTGTTTTTCAGGATCTGCCGTGTGGAAGTAGAATCTCTCGAGAAAGTCGTAAATCTAAAGACACCCCGATTGCACGAAAGTGCGGCAGGTCCCTTCACCGACATCCCTGTTCTGAGGCCTCGTCGCATGCGAATACTGCGGCATCTCGGCTTCCCTTGAATGGGCTCAGGCTAAGGCGCGTAATCCCCGCCGTGCCCGGGCCACTGGACGATCTGGATCGTACCAACGAGCTTCGAGAGAGTCCAGGGTTAAGCCCGTTGGTCAGGACTCACTGGCCATGCCCTTCCTGGCGCGGAGGTCACGAATCAGCCCAAGGTAGCGGTCCAAGTGAACCTCCTCCGTCCACCGCGATCGATACGAATGATAGCCAGCTTCACCAAGCGCATCGCGCAGAGCCGGGTCGGTTCGCAGTCGCTCCATCGCACCTCGCAGACTCGCGTCGTCCCGGAACAGGAGGCCACCGCCACTCTCCGCCACGATTTCCGGCATCGGGCCGAGGTCCCGCACAATGACGGGGGTCCGAGCCGCGTACGCCTCGATGATAACCTGCCCAAACGTCTCGAAGGTGATGGAAGGGACAATGAGGGCGATAGCCCGCGAATAGAGGCCCCGCAGCTTGGTAGGCGACATCCACCCCAGGAAGTGAATGCGATCGCAACCTGCCGCGATACGCCTGAGTTCGGTCGCGTACTCTCCGTCACCCACAACAACGAGGTCGGCTTCGCCGCTCTTCTGGAACAGCGGGATTACGGTCTGCAACCCCTTGAGTTTTTCGAGGCGGCCCGCGAACAGGAAAAAAGGGCGGGACGGGAGTGGGACGCCATCCAGGTCGTCAAACCGAGATGGCTCCTCGGCCTCACGCCCCGCGAAGTTCGGGATGGAGACGATAGGGATGTCGAGCCCCGCCGCATGATGGCGTTGAAGTGTGAAGTCGCTCGGCGAAATAAAGGCGTCAACGTGCCGCAGCGCCGCTCTGAGCATGCCCGTATAGCGCCAGAGTTGGGGGGGACGCCGGTAGATCAGCTGACAGCGGAAGCAGCTCCGCTTTAGGCAGGCCTCCTGCTTGAACTTGAAGAGAACGTGGGTTGGGCAGATGAGCCAGTGCTCGTGCATGGTGTACAGCTTGATCCCGTTCCCGTAACGAAGGATCATCGGGCCGCCGACTAGCGAGATGTTGTGGAAGTGGATCACGTCGAAGCGCTTCGCGTCCAGGATCTGCCGGATCTTTCGACTCTTGAAGAGCGGGAAGCCCGTTTGCTGCGTCGCAAGAGATGAGAGGGCGCCCACCCGACTGACAAGGCCGTGACAGGTGACACCCGGCTCGTTGGAATACCCCGACGACACCGGGCCCCGGGCCAGCGCCCGGTAGCTATCCATACAGTGGATGACGTCGACTTCGTGCCCGCGTCGCGCAAGCATATTGCTCAGCCGGTGGATGAAGACGGCATCCCCGCCGAAGGCATACGGGGGATAGAACGTGGTGATCATGCAGAAGCGCAGCGCCATGGTCTCAGCGGCGGTAGAGCTCGTGGAACATGGCGTGAGCCTGCCCAGCGGCCCGCTCCCAGGTGAATGTGGCGGCCCGGCGAATCCCCTCCGCGCCCATTGCCTGACGGCGGGCTGGCTCTCGCAGGAGCGTGCGGAGGGCATCGGTGAGGGCGTCGGCGTCGGAAGGCGGGAAGGTCCACGCGGCTGGACCGAGTAGGGAGCCCGCGGGCCCCACGGTGCTCGCCACGACTGGTGTCCCGCACGCCGCGGCCTCGAACGCCGGGAGGCCGAACCCCTCCTCGAGAGACGGGAGAACCAGGACCTCGGCGCGGTTGTAGAGGTCCACCAGCGCTTCGTCCGGTACGAAGCCCGTAAAGCACACGGAGCCTTCGAGGCCTTGGCGGGCCACGAGGGCGCGAAGGTGCTCATAGCCAGAATAGAAGACGTCTCGGGCATAGTCGCCGACCAGTAGCAGCCGCAGCTGAGGAAAGTCGCCCCCGGCGAGCAGTCGACGATAGGCTTCCACGAGCAGCGGCAGGTTTTTGTGCGGGCTGATCCCTCCAACGTACAGGAGGAACTGACTATTCCGCGGCAGGTCACAGGCCGGCAGCAGATCAGCCGGATCGCGCGGAGTCGGCACGGGCCGGAAGATCGCGTCAGGAGCTTCGAGGATGACCCGGACGCGATTCGAGGGAAGCCCGAACTGCTCCATGATTCCGGCCTGCGCATGATCGGAGACTGTGAGGATGAGATGCGCCTGACGCACCGCGATGGCGAGTTTGGCTTTCCAGAAGAGCTGGAGGCGTCGGTGGGCGAACACCTGGCGTGGGTGGCGCTCGGCGATGACATCATGGATGGCCACGATGGATGTGACCGGCCGAAGGAGCGGAAAGAACGTATAGACAGACGGAAAGAAAAATACGTCAGGCGGATGCCGAGCCACGGCCCATCCCATCCGCCAGAGGTCCGTCAGGTCGCGCCGCCCCGAGGAGGAAGCAGCTTGTGCCGGCGGGTGGCGAGTGGGGACGACTACCGTCTCGAAGGACAGCGGAAGGTCCGGGTCACGCGCGGTTTCGGGGTCGACGAACAAGATGTACTCGTCCCCGTCGTTGCGATCGGCCAGCGCCTTCAGCAGGCTTCTGGCATAGCGCCCATAGCCGCGCCGGTTGAGCCAGCATCCTCCATCCACCCCTATCCGCACGCGCGCCTTCTCACCGTGAAGTGGCGGCTGGATCGCACCGTCCCCTGTTTACGCCGGAGCCGCGTCACTGGCCTTGGTCGGTCACGCGTCGAAGAGTCTGCCGGGCGGACGATCAGCTCGTCGCCGATGAGACGGCGGGTCGTGGTGAGATCAAGCACGCGCAGTTGCACTTCCTCGAACCCCTTCCGCGGGGGCGCCTTCTGGTAGCAAATCACGTGATCTGGGTGCCGCCTCCCGTAGTCGTCTTCATGCGCCGACACCCACTCGTAGATGGGCTCGGATACCGTTTGCCGGCATCCTATCAGACGGGCCTGGAGGCCTTCATGCCACTTTTCGTCACCACTATGCAAATAGTTGCAAGGTTTAGCGGAATTCGATCTTCGAGCACCCAGAAGCCTATCAATTGTCCTATAATCCTGGCCACTCTCGGAACCGCACTCACGAACTGGCCGGGTGTCTTTCGAGGTCTAAGCGATGCGTGCATCAATCATCATACCGGTCTACAACAATACGAGAGATCTACCTGAGTGCCTCTCGGCGGCGAAGGCCTCTGCGAAAAGTTCCGACACGGAGATCATCGTCGTCGACGATGGATCCACCGACGACACTCCTGCGGTCGCGGCCAGCATGGGCGTGCGCGTCGTGAGGCTCGAGAAAAACTCGGGGCCCGCAGCCGCCCGGAACATCGGCGCGCACCATGCCGCCGGCGAGATTCTGTTCTTCGTCGATGCTGACGTCGTTCTCGCGCCGGGCGCGCTCGACCGCGCCGTTCGTATTCTCGAAACCCGGCCGGAGTTCGTCGCAGTGTTTGGCTCGTACGACGCCAGCCCTCGTGCTCGCGGACTGGTCTCTCAGTATCGCAACCTCCTGCACCACTTCGTGCACCAGCACGGAAATCCAGAGGCGTCGACGTTCTGGGCCGGGTGCGGCGGCATTCGTCGTGAGATCTTCTTGGCGGTCGGAGGCTTCGACGCTGCACGCTTCCCCCGTCCGTCCATCGAGGATATCGAGCTGGGGCTCCGGCTTCGGCAAGCTGGGTATCGGATTCTCCTCGACCGGGAGATCCAGGGAACTCATCTGAAGCGCTGGAAACTGGGGACGGTCATCCGGACAGATATCACCTGCCGGGCGATCCCATGGTCCCGTCTCATTCTCAATTCGCGGGAAGCCCCGAACGACTTGAACCTCAAGCGTAGCCAACGCGTGAGCGCGGCTCTGGTGGCGCTGGCGGCCGCGGCCCTGCCGCTGGCCCTGTGGCGGGTGGGTCTGCTGGTCCTTCCCGTGACCGCGCTCCTCACGGTTGTCCTCCTGAATCGCAACCTCTTCGCGTTTTTCCGGAGGCAGCGTGGTCTGGGCTTCGCCATCGCCTGTATCCCCCTGCATCTGCTCTACTTCCTTTACAGCGGATTGAGCTATCTGTTCGTGCGAGTGGACGTGCGGCTCAGAGGCGTCATGCCGAACCGCGCAGCCTGCTCCGGAGAAGCTAGATGATACAAGAGGAAGCGGCCGAAAAACAGGTGGTGGTGATCGGGGGCGGGCCGGCCGGTCTCACGGCCGGGTACGAACTGACAAAGTTCGACCTGCGCCCGATCATTCTCGAAAAGCAGAGCCTTGTCGGCGGGCTGGCTCGTACCGAGAGCTATAAGGGCTTCCTCTTCGACATGGGAGGCCACCGCTTCTTTACCAAGGTAGAAGAAGTTCAGAAGATGTGGCACGAGCTCCTCGGCGGCGAGTTCCTCCGCCGGCCTCGCCTCTCCCGGATCTACTATAACGGCAAGTTCTTCTTCTATCCGCTCAAGCCGCTCAACGCGCTGTTGGGCCTGGGCTTTTGGCAAAGCGTCCTCATTGTGTTCAGTTACATTCGTTGGCAGCTCTTCCCATATCAGCGCGAGGACACGTTCGAACAATGGGTGACCAATCGGTTTGGGCGGCGTCTTTTCCTGACCTTCTTCAAGACATACACCGAGAAAGTCTGGGGTATTTCGTGTTCTGAGTTGAAAGCTGAATGGGCGGCCCAGCGGATCAAGGATCTGTCTTTGAAGACCGCCTTGCTGAGTATGTTCATCAAGCCGAAGACCACCATCAAGACGCTCATCGAGGAGTTCGATTACCCTCGCTGCGGCCCGGGAATGATGTGGAACGCGGTCAAGGCCGAGATCGAACGGCGCCACGGCGTGGTCCGTGTGGACAGCGACGTCGTCCGGATCAATCGGACGGATAATCGCATCGAGGGTGTGATCGTCCAGCACGACCATGGCGAGGAGCTGATCCGCGGGACGGACTTCATCTCCAGCATGCCGGTCACCGAGTTCGTCAAAGCGCTCGACCCCCCGGCGCCCCCGGCGGTGCTGAGCGCGGCGGCGCGGCTAACCTACCGCGACTTCCTGACCGTCGTCCTCATTGTCGACAAGCCGCACATCTTCGATGACAACTGGGTATACATCCACGACCCGAGCGTCCATGTCGGACGTATCCAGAACTTCAAGAACTGGAGCCCCGACATGGTCCCCGATCCCGCCAAGACTAGCCTCGGCCTCGAGTATTTCTGCACCGAGGGCGACGCGGTGTGGACGATGGCCGACGCTGACCTCATCGAGATGGGCCGCCAGGAAATCGACCGGATCGGCCTCGCCCGCTCCGAGGACGTCGTGGACGGGTGTGTGGTGCGCGTGGAGAAGGCCTACCCAGTCTACGACTCTGACTACCGCGAGTATCTGGGCGTGGTGCGGCAATTCATCGACGGGCTGGAGAACTGCCAGACTATCGGCCGCAACGGGCTACATCGGTACAATAACCAGGACCACGCGATGCTCACGGGGATGCTGGCCGTCCGCAATTTGGCTCTCGGCCAACAGAACGACCTGTGGAGCGTCAACACCGACCAGGAGTACCATGAGGAGGTCCGCGCGGAGGCGGGGGTGGAGGGCCACGACCTGGACGAGGTGCTCGAGGCGGCGCTGGCGCGTGTGTTCCTCAGGCTCGACCGACTAGCCTTCGGCGTGTCGGTGGGCGCGCCCGCCGGCCTACTCCTGTTCCTGGCCACCGTCTTCCTGGCCCTCAAAGGGGGGGAGGTCGTCGGCCCCAACCTGGTGTTGCTCGGCCAGTACTTCCCCGGATACACGGTGACTCTCTCGGGAAGTTTCCTGGGACTGGTCTATGGCTCGCTGTCGGGCTTCCTGGCGGCGTGGACCTTTGCCTTCCTCCGGAACACCCTGCTCTTCCTCTACATGGTAACCGTCCAGCGCCGCGCCGAGCGGCAGCTCCTGAGGAAGCTTTTCCACTATGTCTGATTGCGGGCGCACGGGGGGCATGGACACCAACCTGGCGGTGCTGAACGTCGTGGAGCCGGGCTCCCACCTGCATGTTTGGGGATGCACAAGGCACGCTTCAAGCTCGACACGATCGTTCTCGCGCGGCCTCCCTACCCCGAACCCCGTTTCCGACCCTACGGCCCCGGCCCGGATTGGGCTCGCGGTCCAGGCGGTGGCACAGTGGCCACTGCTGGTGGTGGTCGCCGCCAGTAAGCCGACCCTGCTCGCCCCCGTGCGCGAGCACTATCAGCTGGTTCGGGTCCTGGCCGGGACCGCGCGCGATGGGGCCACGCGGATCTACGTCCGGGAGGCGGGCTCTCGGGCGTTGCGGGAAGGGAGCGATGGCTAGATCCCGCGTGGCCCATCGAGACCTTAGCGTCCGGGCCGGAGGCTCGGTGCCGTACTTCGACTCGGTCGCGGACGCCTACTTCGACCGGTACAGGGAAGATTCCATCGGGGGACATGCCCTCCGGGAGCGGAAGGCCAGGGTTCTGGAGCTCCTCGAGGGCGTCCGGGGGCGGGTGCTGGACGTCGGCTGCGGTCCCGGCGTGATGGTTCAGGACCTGCTCGATCGAGGCCTGGAGGTGTGGGGGCTGGATGCCGCCCCCGGGATGATCGAACAGTGCCGCGAGCGTTTCGGGAAGACCAGTCGCGCCCACTTCGTGCTGGGCGAGGCTACGAAGCTGTCGTTCCCCGACGGTTTCTTCGACGCATTGATCTCCATCGGAGTACTGGATCGGATTCAGAGCTGTGACTTGGCGCTCGCGGAGATGGCGCGAGTTGTGAAACGCGGGGGAACCTTTCTCGTCTCCTTTCCGAACCTTCTGAGCCCGTACGCGGTCTGGAAGAACTTCGTCTTCTATCCGATTGTGGGCCTGCTGCGTCATGCCTATTACGGCCTCGCGCGGCGCCCCATACCTCAAGGGCCGCCTTTGTCCTTCGCCAGCCTCCGAACGAGGCGCGCCGCGGCCAGGTTGATGGCAGGCCACAAGGTGCAGGTCGCCGAGGCTGTCTATTTCCACTTCAACCTGTTCCTGTCGCCGCTGGATGACCTGATCCGCCCTCTGGCGGTCAAGGTGACAGGCAGATTCGAAGGACTCCGCTTCGGACGGATGCGCTGGCTCGGAGTCGGATTCCTCCTCAAAGCGAGGAAACACTGAAGACGTCAATGAATGGGGGTACTCGTTCTGTCCAGAAATTGGACGTCCCGCCAAGCCGGCGCCAGCGCGCGCGCCCGCATGGTTGTCCCCGCTGCTTCCCGGATTCGACGTCCCCTCGACCCTGCCAACACCTGGCCAGGCTGAGCCGCCCTCGCCGTGGCCCGTCTTCGGCCCAGCCCCAGCCAAGGCGCAGTGCGCGAGGCTCTTCAGAGGCGTGGGCGGCGACAGCGCTCTTTTGTTCGCGATCGAGGAACTGCCGTATGAGCTTCAATTCTTCATCGATGAGAGATAGATCATGCGTCTAGGCATCAACGCCATGCGCCTTTCGGGGCAGAGGTTGGGAGTCGGTCGCTATATCGAGTACATGCTGCGATATTGGGAACGCTTCCTCCAACCGTCCGATTCGGTGACGATCTATGTCCGGGAGCCCTTCGACAAACGTACTCTCAATTTGTCGGACGCCTACACGGTGAAGCTATTGGAGTCCAGCCTCGGCGGTGTTCTTTGGGAACACTTGGCACTCGCGCCGAGGCACCGAGAGATGGATGTTCTGTTCTGCCCTAGTTACACCATGCCCCTCCACTACCGGGGCCGGTGTGTGGTCGCGACCCATAGCGTAAACGAAGTCCAGCCAGGCGCGCATCCTTGGTGGTACAACCTGACCTACAGTCAGCGCAATCGTCTGAGCGCCCGCCGGGCGGACCGCGTGATCGTGCCGTCGGAATCGACCCGGCATCACGTTGAGCGGATCTACGGGGTTGCTCCGGGAAAGATCGATCTGGTGGTGGAGGGGGTGCCGGAAACATTCCACCCGCTCAAGGATTCGGCGCAATTGCAGGCGGTTCGCCGGAAGTACCTCGGCGACGACCGGCCCTACGTCGCCTTTGTGGGCAAGCTGTCACAGCGCCGGAACATCCCCGCGCTGATCGAAGCCTTCGCTATGTTGAAGAGGCGGGACAACATTCCGCACTCGCTGCTGCTGTTTGGGCCAAACATTCTGGGACTTCGGCTGAATGAACTGACGGACCGCTTCGGTGTCACGGGTAGCGTCGTCCAGAACGATGGAATCCTGGAGAAGCACGACGACATTGTGCCGGTCTTCTGCGCCGCCGACCTCTTCGTCCACCCCTCGGCCTACGAGGGGTTCTCGATCACTACCGTTGAGGCGATGGCGTGCGGTGTCCCGGTGATCACCGTCAATCGAGGCGCGGCAAAGGAAATCACCGATGGCGACGCGGCCATCCGGGTCGACGAACCGGCGGCGGCAAGTATCGCGGCGGCGATGCGCCGAGGACTTTTCGACCAGGGGCTGCGAGCGTCAGTTCGAGCAAACGCGCTTGAACGAGTCCGAGCGTATTCTTACGTGGAGACCGCCCGCCAGACACTCGACGTCTGCCGGCGAGCCGCTCACGTTTGACCCCGAGGGCCTCGGTGTCCATCAACGGCGTTCGGCTCGTCCCCCTATGGCAGGGTCGAGATGGCCGTGGCGCGGTGTTCCACATGCTGAAGGCAACGGACCCGCACTTTGCGGGGTTCGGTGAAATCTACTTCTCGCTGGTGAATCCGGGAGTCGTCAAAGCGTGGAAGAATCACCGGCGCATCACAGCAAATTACGCGTGCGTCCACGGTCGTGTGAAGGTGGTCCTGTACGACGACCGACCGGAGTCGCCGACATGCGGCGCAATGATGAATGTCTGCCTCAGCCCCGAGGAGTACGCTCTGCTGGTGATCCCTCCGTCGATTTGGCACGGGTTCCGCGGTCTTGGCACGCCTCTTTCCATCCTTGCCAACTGCGCGACGGAGGCAAACGATCCGGCAGAGTTGGACCGGCTGGACCCGTCGAGTGACCGGATTCCCTACCGCTGGAACGCGGAGGAACCGGCATGAGCGATGTCGTGCTCGTCACCGGCGCCGGGGGATTCATCGGATCCGCGATCCTACGTCGGATGGTTCGCGCGGTCGAAAGCTCGGAAGCACGGTTCTGGGACGGAACTCCGGTTAGGCATATCGTGGCCATGATTCGCCCGGGTGGATCTTTGGAACGCCTGGAAGACTTACGGCCTTCGACAGCGTGGTCTATCGCGCACGCTGACCTCGCGAACTCGGCTGAGTTGCGAACCGCCATCCGGCAGATTCAGCCCCGCGCAATTCTGCACGCAGCGCTCGAGGCGTCAGCCTACCAGGAACGCTCGACAGGCCTCAACAAACATGTCGCGCCGATCGAAACGCTTTTCGAGGCACTGTCCCAAATCCCCGGTGCGCGGTTCGTACACACCGGCAGTGCGTGGATTCTGAAACCGGGCGATCAACTTGATGAAAGCTCGCCGATCGACCCGCACTCCCCGTACGCACGAGTGAAGGCAGAGATCGAGTTTTCGCTCTCGCACCTGCACCGCCGGACGGGCGTTCCGTGGATCAATCTCCGGTTGTTCAATGTGTTCGGCAAACATGAGGCCAGGACGCGTCTGCTGCCGTACGTCACCGATCGGCTAACCGCAGGCGCCGTCGCCGAGCTCTCTCCTGGCGACCAGGTGCGCGACTTTAACGACGTGGATGACATGGCGACGGTGTATCTGCAGGCGTTGCAGTCTTACCGCAAAGCTTGGAACCGGACTTTCCACATCGGGTCCGGCGTCGGCACGACGGTACGGGATTTTGCTAGGTCCATTGCCGAAATCACTGGAAACGATCATCTGCTTCGATTCGGGGCCAGCGCGACCTCCGATTTCCGGATGCCGTGCCTGGTCGCGAATCCGTCACTTGCCGTACGCTTGCTCAACTGGAACCCAAGCGCCGCGAGCCTCCGCGAGCGCATCAGCGAAAATGTCCGCTGGTGGCGTCCGCGGAATCCCGTGGCCCGCGCGGGATCTCTCACGTGACTGCCTGCCGAACCTGCAAAGGGACGAACCTCTATCTCTTCCTGCCCCTCGGAGACCACCCGCTGGCCAACGGATTTCTGCGCTACGATCAGCTTGGCGCGGCGGAGCCGAAGTTCGCACTCGACACCCATGTTTGCCTGGACTGCGGCCTGATCCAGGTTCGCGACAACGTGCCCGCCGAGTATTTTCGCAACTACGTCTACCTGCCATCCGCCTCACCTCAGATGCACCGGCACTTCGACACCTATGCCAGTGCGGTGTTTGAGCGCTTCCTTGGTCGCCCAAACGCTCTGTCCGTCGACATTGGTTGCAATGACGGTTTGTTCCTGGGATCGCTGAAGAAGCGCGGGGCCCGGACGCTCGGCATTGATCCCGCGGACAACATCACTCAGATCGCCCGGGATTGCGGGATCGAGGTGATCGGAGAGTACTTCCATCCGTCCATTGCGACTGCAGTCCGCGAGCGCTACGGACGCGCGAAGGTGATCGTCACCAACAACACGTTTCATCACGTCGACGACCTACACTCTTTCATGGAAGGCGTCCGCTTACTGCTCGACGATGACGGCGTGTTCATAGTCGAAGTCCCGCACGCGCTCGAACTGGTCGAGAAGAACGAGTTCGACGGCGTCTACCACGAGCACGTTTCGCAGATGACAGTAAAGAGTTTCGTCGCGCTATTCAAACACTTCGGAATGAAAGTGTTCGACGTAACGCACCTGGAAGTGCACGGTGGATCGATTCGAGTTCATGCGTGCCTCCAGGGCTCGGCGATCGGGGGCAGCACCGACGTGACACGCTGGCTGGAGGAGGAAGAGCGGCGGCAACTTTTCTCGAAGGCGACGTACCACGCCTTTCGAGAGCGCGTCGAGACGAACCGCGCTGCGACAATGGATCTGCTCCGAGCGTTGAAAGCACAAGGGAAGAGGATCGCGGGCTATGGCGCGTCGGCGCGAGGCAACACTCTCCTGAACTACTACGGCATCGGCACGGGGACCCTCGATTACATTGCTGACCGGAACCACTTGAAGCAGGGCCTGTACTCGCCCGGCATGCATATTCCGGTCGTGCCCCCTGAGCGCATTCAAAGCGACCCGCCCGACTACCTATTCGTCCTCGCCTGGAACTTCAGCGACGAGATCATCGAACAGGAGTCCGCGTTCCGAAAAGGTGGCGGAGCCTTCATTCTTCCGCTGCCGGAGCCGGTCATCGTCTAGTGGGAGACCACCGGCCCAAGATCCTCGTACTGTCGCGCAATTATCCAAATCGCGCGGTGCCACTGTTGGGCGTGTGGGTGGAAGGGCTCGTGAAACATTGTCTTGATCGCTGCGATCTGAAAGTGATCTCGGTGGTTCCTTACTGCCCGCCGCTGCCCGGGTTGGGGACGCAGTTCACTCGCTTCCGTCAGGTGGAGCACGCGCGATCTGCCGACGGGATCGAGATCCTGCATCCGCGTTTTCTCCTTGCACCGGGCTATCGGTTTCATCGCTTCGAAGCGGCGAGCTACTACGGGAGCGTCTCGGGTCTGGTGGACCGTCTGCGCGAACGTTTTCCATTCGAGATCATTCACGCACACTTCAGCTATCCCGACGGGTGTGTCGCCGCGAAACTCGGCGCACGCTATGGCGTTCCGGTAGTGGTAACGGAGCACGCCCCTTGGCGCCCCTGGATGGACGAGCATCCGGCCGTGCTTCGCCAGGCATTAGCGGCGTATGAACACTGGTCGTTCCTCGTCGGCGTTGGCACGAACGTGCGCGAGGAAGTCCGTCACTTTGCGGGCGATTCGCCGAAGCTTCGCGTCATTCCGCTGGGTGTCGATGGTTCAGTGTTCACCCTCGGCAATGGCGGAATGTCCTTCCGCCCCCGGCAGATTCTATTTGCCGGAGTCATCCGGCACGTGAAGGGTCTGGACATCTTGCTCAAGGCGATGCGGCTGCTCGCGGACCGAAACGATCCGGCGACCTTAGTGGTAGTGGGTGAAAGCTTCTACCCAAAGTATCAGCGGGCCTTCCAGGACGCACGCCTCCTGAGCGAGGAACTCAAGCTGCAAGATCGCGTCGAATTCGCCGGCAAGAAGACCCAAGCCGAACTGGCGCGCACCATGCGGGACAGCGCAGTCCTGGTCATGCCAAGCCGCAAGGAGAGTCTGGGACTCGTGTTGGTGGAGGCCCTGGCGTGCGGGACACCCGTCGTCGCGACGCGTTGCGGCGGGCCCGAAGACATCGTCACCGAAGAGACCGGCCTGCTGGTCCCACCGGACGATCCGGAGGCGCTCGCCACCGCAGTCCAACAGGTGCTCGATCATCGCGATGAATACTCTCCCGCTACGCTGCGCGAATACGCCCTCGGCAAGTTCGCCTGGCAACACGTGGCCGCACAGTACATCGAGCTGTACCAAGACGCACTCGCGTTGGGCGTGCGGCAATGAAAGTCGTGATCCTCGCCGGAGGGCTGGGCTCCCGGCTGGCGGAAGAGACGTTACTCCGGCCGAAGCCGATGGTCGAAATCGGAGGCCGACCGATGCTCTGGCACATTCTGAATATCTTCGGCGCGCATGGGCTGAACGATTTCGTCATCGCCCTCGGCTACAAGGCGGCAGTCATCAAAGAATACTTTCTGAACTTCGTCGCCTTCAATAACGACCTGACAATCGACCTGGCCACGGGAAAGACAACGGTTCACGATGGGCGGCTGCCGGATTGGAAGATCCAGCTTGTCGACACGGGGCTTACCACGCAGACGGGCGGGCGCATCCGGCGGTTGCGCGAGTGGCTTCGTGAAGAAGAGACATTCATGCTGACTTACGGCGACGGCGTGGCGGATGTGAATATCGAACACCTGCTCGCTTTCCACCGGTCGCATGGAAAGCTGGCGACGGTGACGGTGGTTCCTCCCCCGGGGCGCTTTGGTAGCGTGACGCTCGACGGCGAGCGGGTGGCGGAGTTCGTGGAAAAACCGCCCTCCGCCGATGGACTCATTAACGGAGGCTTCTTCGTGCTGAATCGCAAGGTCATCGACTTCATTGATGGTGACAGTACACGCTGGGAGCGCGAGCCGCTGGAACGGTTGGCGCAAGCGGGTGAACTGATGGCCCATCGTCATCATGGGTTCTGGCAGCCGATGGACACGTTGCGGGAGAAGGAACTTCTCGAGCAGTTGTGGAATTCCGGCCAGGCGCCCTGGAAGGTGTGGAGCTAATGGGCGACTGGAGTCGGCGCCGGGTGCTGGTCACCGGGGCGACGGGGATCGTGGGCTCGTGGTTCGTAAAGCGCCTTCTGGCCGAGGGAGCCTACGTAGTGGCGCTGGTGCGCGACTGGGATCCCCAGAGCGAATTGATCCGCAGCGGGGACATTCGCAAGACCAGCGTGATCTCCGGACACCTGGAAGATTACGGAACCGTCAGTCGCGCCATTAACGACCACGAAACGGACTGCGTGTTCCACCTCGGCGCGCAGACGATCGTCGGAACTGCGCATCGCAATCCGCTGCCGACGTTTGAAGCGAACATCCGCGGCACCTACAATGTTCTCGAGGCTTGCCGTGTTCATAGCGGTCTGGTGAAGAGCGTCGTCATCGCGAGCTCCGACAAGGCATACGGCGATGGCGACGTGCAGCCCTATACCGAGGTCATGCCTCCCCTCGGGCGGCATCCTTACGATGTGAGCAAGAGCTGCACGGATCTCCTGGCGCAGTCCTATGGGCACACCTACGAACTGCCGGTCTTGATCGCCCGCTGCGGGAACATCTACGGCGGCGGCGACCTGAACTGGAGCCGGATCGTACCAGGCACGATCCGCAGCCTGATCGAGGGTCAGCACCCTGTGCTCCGCAGCGACGGTAGTCTGGTTCGCGATTACCTCTACGTCAAGGACGCCGCCGCGGCATATCTGCGACTGGGAGACGCAGCGAGCAACGGGCTGAGGGGCGAGGCGTTTAATTTTGGCCTGGAGAGCCAGGTCACAGTCCTCGACATCACGCGCATGATCCAGCGGCTGATGAACCGCGCGGACCTGGACCCGATAATTCTCAACAACGCCGCAGGAGAAATCCGCCACCAATCGCTCAACTCCGGCAAGGCCCGCCGCATGCTCGACTGGCAACCTCAGTTCACGCTGGAGCAGGGTCTGGCCGAAACGATTGATTGGTACCGGAGCTTCTACGGTCGCGCAAGCCAATGAGTACAACGGCCGCGGAACTCCGCAAGCGGATTCTGGCTCTCACGCGCGAGTTCTACGAGGCCCAATGGCCGCTCGGGCCATTTGTCCCCGGTGAGACGCTGGTTCCCGTCAGCGGCAAAGTTTTTGACGCCGATGAAGTGGAGCAGTTGGTCGATTCGTCGCTCGATTTCTGGCTCACAACGGGTCGCCATGCAAGAGACTTTGAGTGGACGTTCGCTCGGTGGTTTGGAATCCGCGAGGCCATGCTAGTGAATTCGGGATCGAGCGCGAACCTGCTAGCCGTGACCGCACTCACCTCGCCGCTTCTGAAAAACCGAAGGCTTCTGCCGGGCGACGAAGTGATCACCGCCGCGGGTGGGTTTCCGACCACGGTGAATCCGATTCTGCAAAACAATCTTGTGCCGGTCTTCCTTGACGCCCATATCCCGACTTACAACATCGACGTAACCCGCCTCGAAGAAGCAGTCGGCCCTCGAACGCGCGCGATCATCGTCGCCCACACGCTCGGCAACCCGTTCAATCTTGACGACATCATGGAAGTCGCGCGGAAGCACAATCTCTGGCTGATCGAAGACACCTGCGACGCCGTCGGCGCCGAGTACCGTGGCCAGAAAGTGGGAACGTTCGGTAATCTGGCGACGGTCAGTTTCTACCCAGCCCATCACATCACGATGGGCGAGGGCGGCGCGGTACTCACAGCCGAACCGCTGCTCCAAGCTCCCGAGCTTTATCGCGAGGCGGCGCGACAATTTCCGTTATTTGTACTCGGCGCTTCGAGAGCTCGAAGACTTTCTCATTTTGCCGCAGGCAACGCCGCACAGCAATCCGAGCTGGTTCGGCTTCCCCATCACGGTTCGCGACTCGTCGCCCGTTTCGCGACAACAGATCGTCCGCCACCTCGCCAGCCGGAAGGTCGATACACGGTTGCTCTTTGGTGGGAACCTGCTGCGCCAACCAGCCTACCATGGCATTCCGCATCGCGCGGTCGGCGACATGACGCAGGCGGACCGCATGATGAATCACACGTTCTGGGTGGGTATCTATCCAGCACTCGATCATCGCCACCTGGATCATATCGCCGACTGTCTGCGCTCCGCATCTCGATTGTCGTGACGCTGAGATTGCATTTGGATCTTCGGCTGATCGCTCGCACGGTTCGTGATGCTCGGCAGCGCGCGATTGGGGCGAGCCGATTGAGGGAGGCGGGAGACGTGGGAGAGAGTGGGTCAGGGATTCCCCTGGTGTCGATCGTCATACCCGTGTTCAACGGCGAGCGGTATCTGCGCGAGAGCCTCGACTCCGTCCTCGGACAGACCTACCCGCGAATCGAGGTGCTCGTGATCGACGATGCCTCGACGGATGGCACCGCCGCGATCATCGCCTCGTACGGCGACCGTGTCCGGAGCTACCGGCAGTCGAAGAACCGGGGGATCTACGGCAACTCAAACGACGGCATTGCCTGGGCGAGCGGCGCATACATCGCGACATATCACGCGGATGACGTGTACGAGCCGACGATCGTCGAGCAGGAGGTTGCTTTCCTCGAGCGCCACCCGGAAGCCGGAGCGGTCTTCTGTCAAGATATCTTCATCGATCCTCTGGGCCGGGCGGTCGGGCGCCTCGAGCTGCCCCGTGAAGTGCGGGGGGGGTGTCCACTTGACTACCCAACCGTCCTCAACGCCCTCCTCAAGCACAAGAACCGGTTCCTCCGCTGTCCGAGCAGCATGGTGCGCGCGCGAATCTATCGGGACGTGGGTGGGTACCGGGATGAGGAGTACCGGAACAACGCAGACCTCGAGATGTGGCTACGGATCGCGCGGAAATACTCCATCGGCATCCTCGAAGAGCATCTGTTTCGATACCGTTATGGCCACGGCAACTCTGCGCAGCGATACCGCCACCTCCGCACGGATCCGGAGCGCCACTTCCTGATCATGGATCGGTACCTCGACGACGGCGGCCGGGCGTTGGCCGCAGCCGAGGCCCTTGCGGCTCACGAGGCCCACCGCGCGGAGGACACAGTGATGCGGGCCATGAACCTCTACATTCTAGGCCGGCGCGAGGCCGCGCGCGTCGTCCTGGGGGGCGTAAGTGTGAGCCGGCTCCTGGGAAGTCCGCGGGTGCAGCGGAAAAGACTGCTGATGCTATTCCTCTTGCTCCGGGGGCTGGTATGCGTGCCCAGAATTCCCCTGATGGCGAGCCTGTTCTACCGCCGCTGGCACGCGCGCAGCGGCAGGGCGACGGCGGAGCCGCTCACGGCCAAGACTACCTGATGTTCCGCGTCTTTCTGACGGTCGGCGCCATCCAGGCCCTGACGATGGCCGTGAATCTCACCCGGACCATGACAATCGAGGAGCCACGGTAGTGTGCGGCATCGTGGGTGTGGTGTCGCGCGATCCGGTGGACGGAGCGGTCGTAGGGCGTATGCGCGACCGGCTGGCCCACCGGGGCCCGGACCACGCCGGCCTCTGGCTATCGGACAACCAGCAGATCTGTCTCGGCCACCGGCGACTGGCAATCGTAGACCTGGCTCCCGAGGCGAACCAACCGTTCGTTTCCGGGGACGGCCGGTTCGTCATCACCCTCAACGGCGAGATCTACAATTTTCGAAGTATCCGGGAGGAGCTAGAGACGCGAGGTATCTCGTTCCGCACGCGCTCCGACACGGAGGTGCTGGTGGAGGCCTTCCGGTGCTGGGGGGAAGAGAGCCTGGGGCGCTTGGCCGGCATGTTCGCGTTCGCCCTCTGGGATACCGTAGAGCACCGGCTCTTCTGCGCGCGCGACCGCGCGGGAGAGAAGCCCTTTCACTACGCCATGGTCGGAAGCTCGTTCATCTTCGCGTCTGAACTGAAAGCCCTGCTCCTGTGGCCGGGGTTCCGGCGGGAAATCCACTACCCTGCTCTGGCGGACTACCTGTGCTTCGGCTTCGTAGCCGAGCCGAAGAGCATCTGGGAGGGCTGCCTCAAGCTCCCTCCTGGCCAGTGGATATCCGTAGAGACGTCGCCGGGCGAGGCGCCCACCGTTCGAGGTCCCGTGGCGTACTGGGACATTCGGTTCCAGCCGGATCACGCGGTGACCGACTGGAGACCGGCCATCCTGGAGACCCTTCGCCGCGCAAGCGGGGAAATGGCGTTCGCCGACGTGCCGGTGGGGGCCTTTCTCAGCGGGGGCGTCGATTCGTCGTCGGTGGTGGCCGCCCTCAGCCGGGCGCACTGCCCTGTGACAGCCTTCACGGCGGGATTCAGGGAAGAGGAGTACGACGAGCGCCCCTGGGCCCGACAGGTGGTAGGCCTCTTCGGGATCCCCCATGTAGAGTGCGAGGTCGTCTCGGACGACGTCGAGGCCGTTATGGACAAGCTCCTCTGGCACTACGACGAGCCGTTCAACGACTACTCGTATCTTCCAACGTTCTACCTGTGTCGCGAGGCCCGCAAGATCATCACGGTGGCGCTGTCGGGCGACGGAGCAGACGAGCTCTTCGCGGGGTACGTCAAGTACCGCCGCCTGGCACTGCGCCAGAGCGTGGAACGGCTCCTCCCGCGACCGGTAACGGGGCTCTTGGCCGCCGGGGCCAATATGATAGCGCCCACGCAGAGCCGGCTCCGCCAGACCCTCGCGCAGTACCGCGCCGATGTTCCCCGGATGCTCTTCGACATGCTGACCACCGCGTTCCCGTTTCCCGTACTGAAGGTCGCGGCGCGGGGCGCCTTCGCGGAGACCCTTCGCGACTATTCGCCCCTGGACGTCGTTCTGGAGCTGCTCCGGCGGGCCCCGCCGAAAGAGGTGGGGCTGGTGAACTCGATGAGGTACCTGGATCTCAAGCTCACTCTCGCGGGGGACATGCTGGTCAAGGTGGACCGGGCCAGCATGGCCGTGTCCCTCGAGGTCCGGCCGGTGTACCTCCACCGGGAGATGCTCGATCTTGCCGGCAGGATCCCGTCGGCTCTCCTGGCCGATAGGGGCGAATCCAAGAAAGTTCTCAAGGCGGCCCTCACGGCGTGGCTGCCTGAACCCCTTCTCTATCGAAGGAAGATGGGCTTCGCGATGCCGCTCAAGCGGTGGATGGCCGGCGACCTGGGGGCGCTCTTCGGCGACGGCAACCGAGGTCATCCCCTCGAAAGCCTCCTGGACACCGCGGGCCTCGCGGGCCCGGACACCAACACGCGGCCGGCGGGGGGCGACGGAACCGCCCGGCGGCACAGCCTCTTTTTCCTCCGGCGGTGGTTCGAGACGTGGGCGTGAAGGACCTCGCCCTCTACATCCATCAGCCGACGCACCGCTTCCTCCGGCTCGAGGCAGCAACGCTGAGGTGATGCTGATGAAGCTAACAACAATTCTCGTTTTGTTACTCTTTTCGCTGATTGGCGGAGTCGCTGCCCAGATCAAAGAATCGCCGCCACAGCCTCCATCTTCAAATCCTGGCTGGGAGCCTCCGATCCAATTAACTTCTGGATCGGGCGACAAGTGGTTCTATGCTCTGGCTGCTCAAGGAACTACGGTTCACTTCGCGCAAGGGAACGACACCATCCTGTACCGTCGCTCAACAGACGAGGGAAAAACGTGGACTCATGACGTGACGCTCGGCGCGGGGAGGATTTTTCTGGCTTCGCCGTTCGTGGCCCAGGCCTCCAATGTCTACATCGTCTATTTCCGCAGTTTCAGAAAGGCGAGAGATTGGTGCTGCCCGCGGGATCTTGGCGGCATGTTCCTGCGGGCATCGCGAGACAGCGGCATTACGTGGCAGCCTGAGATCCCATTGACGACGAGTCGATCAGCCTTCCGTGTTGCTGTAGCGGCCTTCGGCCCCGACGTCCACGTGGTCTGGATGGATTTCCGGTCTGGGATTTGGGACATTTACTACCGTCGTTCGGGAGATAACGGGTCCACATGGGGACCTGAAGTTAAGCTCGCCGCCGGAACGTCGAAAATAGGCTCAAGCGTTGGCGCCGAGCGCCCGAGCATAGCGGTACTGGGCGATTCCGTTCACGTCGTTTGGATGGACGGACGTGACGGGAACCCGCGCTGCTACACCATGCCCGAATGTACCGAGATCTACTACAAACGTTCCAATGATCACGGGGCCACCTGGGGGCCTGATATTCGACTCACCAACGAAACGCGTTTCTCCGGCAGACCTTCAATAAACGTGCTCGCGCCGAGTACTCTTCTTGTCTCTCTCGATCAGGGAGAGCTGGGGGGCAAGGCAGAGAACATTTACATAAAAACATCAGCTGACAACGGTAACACTTGGGGACGATCGCAGAAACTCAGTTTTCTAAATGCAGGCTTTGCCGGTCATAATGCTATGGTGACTGCTGGCTCGTCCGTGCACGTGGCCTGGTTCGATGACAGAGATACTTCAAATAGAGAAGTATTCTTCCGGGCGTCGACCGACGCTGGGGCGACGTGGTCGCCGGAAGAGAATTTGTCTCAAGCACCAGGGGAATCTACTACGCCACTTCTCGCTGTAACGAATCAGTACCTCCATGCAGTGTGGGGAGATAGAAGGACGGGAGTGTTGCAAGTGTTCTATCGCAGGCGCGCGATGCAATGACCTATGACGAGCATCGCAACACTGTATTGTTCTTGTCGTGCTCGACACCTGGCCGAAGTTCCTTGAGTGGCACCGGGACGGCGGCCTGGCTTTTGCGGGCGGTGGCGCAGTGCGTCTGGGGATCGCGGCGGACGCTTTCGGCCGCTCGACCCTGTGTCTGGGCATGAAGCCTCTGGTTCAGGCCGACGAGGAAAGCGTGTGAGATGTCGGTAGAAGACAGGAAGGGGCTGGAAGGGGTGGTGCTGGCCCGACTGCTGCGTCTGAACGCCAGGGTTCAGGGGATCGTGACGGGCCTGGTAGCAGGTTTGGGAATCTTCTTCGTCACGAACTGGCTCGTCCTCAAGGGGGGGAAGGTGGTCGGTCCCCACCTCGCGCTGCTCGGTCAGTTCTTCATCGGATACCGGGTGACCTTCCTGGGGAGCCTGATCGGGTTCGCCTACGGCTTCGTCGCAGGATTCGTGGTCGGTTACGTCGTGGCGCGGACATATAATTGGATCGCGGACCTCAAGGAGGGTAAGCGTCGCCGCCATGCGTGATCCAAAACCCTCACTGTCGGTGGTCATCGCGTCGGTGAACGGCTACCGGTACATCGCGCAGTGTCTGAATTCGCTCGCGAAGCAGCGCGACCAGGCACGCGGCGAGGTGATCGTCGTCGAGGGCTCCGGCGACGACACGGCGAGGCGGGTGGCGGAGGAGTTTCCCTGGGTCCGGTTGATTGCCTGCTCGACGCCCAAGCCCATCCCCGAACTGCGGAGCATCGGGATCCAAGAGGCCACAGCGCCCATCGTCGCGACCACCGAGGACCACTGCGTCTTCGACGAGGACTGGTACGGCCAAATTCTCCGGGCGCACGAGTCGAGCCCGGAGCCGGCCATTGGCGGTGCCGTCGAGAACGGAAGCCGCGAGCGCCTGGTGGACTGGGCCGCCTACATCTGCGAGTACGGCAAGTTCATGCTGCCCTTCCCGGCTGGGTCCGCGACCGACCTGCCGGGTCCCAACGTCTCGTACAAGCGCGAGGTCCTCGAGACGGTCTGCGGTGATCTCTTGGACGAGCGGCGCGCCTGGGAGACCGTCCTTCACGGGCGACTCCTGTCGCGCGGCATGGAGCTCCGGCTCGATCCGCGCATCGTCGTATACCATGCCAAGGAGTTCGGTTTCTGGGACTTCCTCACCCAGCGCTACTACTTCGGGCGCTCGTTCGCCGCGACCCGGGTCGCGACGGCTCCGTTCGGGACGCGGGCCTTCTGGGTGGCGATCTCGCTGCTCCTGCCGCCGCTCTTCCTCTGGCGATACGCCAGGTACTTCGTCGGGAAGCGGCGGTTCGTCCGCGAGGTGGTCAAGACGTTCCCGCTGCTCGTGCTCTTCGCGGTCGCGTGGTCGGTCGGCGAGTTCTTCGGCTATGCGTTCGGGGACGGTGGCGCGTCGCTGCGGGTGAAGTAGGCGCGTACATGCGGCTCGGCCTGATCGGGTGCGGCGCCATCGGAGCCCTCCGGGCGGAGGCCATCGCCGAGATCTCGGGATTCCGGCTGGTCGCCGTGGCCGACGCCGACGCCGCGCGCGCGCGGGCCGTGGCGGATCGCTTCCGGGCGCCGGTGGAAGCCGACTGGAAGGGTTTGGTCCGCCGCGACGACGTGGACGCCGTCATCGTGTCCACGCCACCGCCCCTCCACGCGCCGATGTGCGTCGAGGCGCTCGAAGCGAGCAAGCACGTGCTTTGCGAGAAACCTCTGGCGCGGTCTCCGGCGGAGTGTCGGCCAATCCTGGAGGCAGCGGAACGGTCCGGCCGGTTGCTAGCGATCGGCTTCAACTACCGGTTCTACCCGGCCATCGTCAAGGCGCGAAAGATCCTCGACTCGGGGCTCATCGGCGAGCTCGACCACATCCGGAGCTACACGGGGCATCCCGGCGGAAACGAGTTCACGCATCCCTGGGTCCACGACGTAAGCGTGATGGGCGGCGGCGCTCTCGTGGACAACGGCATCCACACCCTCGATCTGACGCGGTACTTTCTCGGCGAAGTGAGCGAGGTCAAAGGCTTTGCTACCGGCAATGTCTGGGGGTTCGCGGGGTGCGAGGACAATGCCTTCGCCCTCCTCCGGAGCCCGGTGGGGAAAGTGGCGTCCGTGCAAGCGAGCTGGAGCGAGTGGCGCGGGTACCGGTGGACGATCGAGATCTACGGCACGCGGGGCTGCGTCCGCGCCTCCTATCCGCCCATGCTCACCCACGCCGTCTGGGTGGATCGCCCCGGCGGCACGCGCCACCGCCGCGTGCACGTCTTCCCCGTGTTCCAGGTGATCGAGCGGCTCCGCTCCCCCCACTGGACGGCTCGCCAAAGCTTCGTGGTCGAGCTCAAGGCTTTCTCCCGAGCCATAGCCGGTGAGAAGACCGAGATCGCGCTCGGTCGCGACGGTCTCCGGGCCGTCGAGATCGCCCACGCCGCGTATCGCGGGTCGCGCGACGGGACCACCATCACGCTCGGCAACTAGGGGCACCTGACGATCAGCCCCCGCAGACTTGACGGCTCCGCTATCCGCCCTGTATCACACGGCAGGCGCCCGTGGAGGCCTCCTCGTGAAGGTCGGTATCGACGCGAATGCTACTATCGGAGCAGAGGGATCTATTTCGTCACGAAGCCCTCGGGCGGCGCCGGATGCACTCGGTGATCGCCAGAGAGAATGCCGTGGACCGTCTCAAGATCTACTCGAGGGACTACTACGACCGCATCCGGACGCTCGAGGATCAGCATTGGTGGCATGCGGGAATGCGGGAGATTGCCGCGGCACTGCTGTGCTCCGAGCCCGAAATGAGCACCGTTCGGGTCCTGGACGCCGGGTGCGGAACCGGCTCGGCCATGGGGTGGGTTAGGACGGCTGCGGGCGCTTCCAGCGTCACGGGCATCGACGTCTCTGCGTACGTCCTGAACGTCTGCCGGGACCGCGGGGAGCGATCGCTCTCGCAGTCCTCCGTCATGGAGCTGCCCTTCCGCGATGGGTGCTTCGATCTGGTTCTGTGCAATGACGTATTCAACGTCTGCACCGGGGTTCCGACGACGGTTCGAGGCCTCGTCGAGGGCATCGTGGCCTCAACAGGCGGCGACGCCCGCCCGTCCTTCGGAGAGCGGCCGTACCCGAGCCGCGAAGTCTGGAGCTCATGGGGCGATCCCAGCAAGGCCGCTCGCATGCTCGGCTGGACGCCGCGTATCGCGCTTGGTGACGGCCTTCGCGTGACGATTGACTGGTTCAGGAAGCACGCGGCTGCCTATGACGAATATCGGTCATGATCGAAACACCTCGGCTGGACCTCCAAAGCCTGTCTGCTCCCGGAGTTGCGGGAGTACCATCGGCCGCACTCTGACGTCGACGAGCATGTCACTCTCGAAACATAGGCGCGATTGGAATCACCTCGGACGAGTCGATCCACTCTGGGCCATCTTCACCCGCGGGGACAAGCGTCTCGGAAGATGGGACGTCGAGGAGTTCTTTCTCACGGGCGCCCAGGACGTCGGGCAGGTCATGGAGGAGGCGCGAGCGCTCGGCTATCCCCGTCAGCGAGACACTGCGCTCGACTTCGGATGCGGCGTCGGTCGTCTGACGCGCGCCCTCGCGTCCCACTTTCGACACTGCCACGGCCTTGATATCTCCGAGAGCATGATCGCCCGCGCCCGGGACCTGAATCAATCCGTCCCCAACTGCACGTTCGTGATGAACGAACGCGAAGACCTCCACGCATTCGCTGACGACAGCTTCGACATGGTCTACACGAAGTGGGTGCTCCAACACCTTCCGGATGCCGGCCTCATCAAATCATACATCAGAGAGCTGCTACGGGTCCTGCGTCCGGAGGGCCTGCTCGTGTTCCAGGTCAGGACCTGGCTGACTCTCCGCGTACGAATCAAGCCTCGGCGCCGTCTCTACAACCTGTTGAAGGCCCTCGGGTTCCGCGAGGAATTCCTTCTTCAGAAGCTGGCGCTGGACCCGATCCAAATGACCGCCATTTCCGAGTCCGAGGTCGATCGGCTGCTTGATACGATGGGGGCCAGGGTGCTCAAGGTTGAGTCCTACTCCGTGTCCTCAGGTCGTGGAAAGAACTATTTCGTCACGAAGCCCTCGGGCGAGGCTTGATGAGTACGGGAAACGTTCGACAAGATGCCGCGGACAGTCCCAGGATCTACTCGAACGAGTACTACGACCGAATCCGGGCGATCGAGGATGGGCACTGGTGGTCCGTGGGGATGCGAGACATTGCCGAGGCGCTGCTGCGGTCGGAGCCCGAGATGAGCGCGGCTCCGCGAGTACTGGATGCCGGATGCGGGACCGGCTCGGCCATGGCGTGGATTAGGACGGCCGTGGGCGCTTCCAGCGTCTCGGGCATCGACGTCTCTGCGTACGCCCTGAGCTTCTGCCGGGACCGCGGGGAGCGATCGCTCTCGCAGTCCTCCGTCATGGAGCTGCCCTTTCGCGATGGGTGCTTCGATCTGGTTCTGTGCAATGATGTGCTGCAGCACTTGCCCACCGACGGGGGCGACGTCGCCGCGCTCAAGGATATCCATCGGGTGTTGCGGCCGGGGGGGCTCACGCTCTTGCGCACGAACTCGCGCCTCGGGCTCCCGGGCGGCGTGGACCAGATGGATGCGGACTTTCAGCGCTACAATCTTCGCCAGTTGGCGGACAAGGTCCGCGGTGCGGGCTTCGTCGTGAAGCGTGCGAGCTACGCGAACTTGCTTATGTCGCTCCACGCTTCGCTGAAGTCGCGGCTGCGGCACGTGCGCTCCCCTGGCCATGACCACCGCCACGGCACCGTGTACGAGGGACTGGGCATCCGAGAGGGGATCATGAAGCGACGGTGGCTCAACCGGCTGCTGCTTTCGAATCTGGCCTGCGAGGCGCGATACCTTTCCCGGCCCAATCGCTGTCTGCCGTTCGGCCACACGATCGTTTGCCTGGCACTCAAGCTGCGGTGACAACCGACCTCGCCGTGACCGCCCGGCCGTGGCAAGAGATGGCCGCCATTCTCGAATGTCCTCACTGCGGCGGGGGTCTGGCGCAAGACGACTCTCGATACACGCGCATAGGCTGCGGTAGTCGGTTCTGCTCCCTTCTCGGCATCCCGGACCTCCGGGTACCGCAGGAAGCCGCCCTCGACTACGAGCCGGACTGGACGCTCGCCTGCTCGCTCGCCGAGCTTTATCCAAGAGCGTCCTTCGAGGACCTCGTCGAGCGCCTCTGGCAAGGGCGGGTGCGCGAAGAGATCTTCTCGCGGCAGCACGCCTACATCCAGATCGGACAGATCAAGCGCGCTCGGCTGAAGCATGGCGAGGACCTGGCCGACACCGGGTGGCTCGGAAACCTCGTCCCGCGTGACGCCCGTGCCCGAGTCGACCTGGGTTGCGGGCCTGGGGGCTTCCTCCTCGCGGCGGCCGCCACTTTGGGAACGCGGCGGGTATCGACATCTCCATGACCTGGCTCGTCATCTGTCGGAAGCGACTGGAGGTCGAGCACATACCGGCACTCCTGGTCTGCGCCTGCGCCGAGCGCCTGCCGTTCACACGGAACACGTTCTCGTCATGGCCTTCGTCGCCATCGAGCACGTGGCTCGATCGTGATCGGACGGTTAGCGAGGCGCATCGCGTCGCGCGGCCCTGGGGTACGGTCGCGTGCACGACCCCCAATCGCTTCAGCCTATCTGCCGAGCCTCACCATATGATCTGGGGGGGAGGGGCTCCTGCCCCGCGCGTGGATGGCCGGCTACGTTCAGTGGCGAACCGCGCAGGAATGCTGCTTCACCTATCTCCTCTCGATCTTCGACATCCGGCGGCTCTTCGTTCGGCACTTCGCCGACGGCTGCCGAATCGTCGTCCCGGAGCTGTGGAGCGAGGACATCGAGCACTTCCCGCCGGCCAAGCGGGTCGCGGCCCGACTGTACAACTTGGTCATCCGGCTGAAACTCTTTCGCGCAGCCCTGACCTTCGTGGTGCCCTTCTTCCGGATCGTTGCCCGGAAGGACTCCGCCGGGCGGTAGCGTAGTCGGATGCGACGAGGCGGGATCAGTTCGGGCGCCGTTTCGGAGTGCCGCGTCTCTACCGAGACGCGCCGAGCCTCCTCGCGGACGGAGCGGAACGGGTGGCCGGGCTCGTCCAATCGGTCCTCAACGAGTTCGGCACGCATACCCTCGACCTCGTCTACTTCTTCTTCGGCGCGCTCCCCCTCTCGGGCAATGCCCGCAGTGCTGACGATGCTACGAAGTACTCCTGCCCGTCATGTCAAGGCGCCCTCTTGACCGCCCCCACGCGCGGTGGCAGGATCAGCCCGAGATGCCAGACGGTTCATCGGCGAGTGACAGGCAAGATTGCGCGAGCTGGTGGCCAATGTCCGAGAACGACTTTATGTTAACCACGCGCAGTAGAAGAACCCCAAATCATAGGCGAAAGGTGCTCCAAGCCAGCGGACTGCAAACAACTGCCGGAGGAAGAACGACATGAAGATCGGGTTCCTGGGCCTGGGGAAGCTTGGCCTGCCCTGCGCGCTGGCCATCGATCTCAAGGGGCACGACGTCATCGGCTACGACATCAACCCGAGGGTGATGCAGAAGGAGCGCGTGCCCTTCAAGGAGCAAGGGCCGAACGGCGAGCCCTCCATCGAGCCGCTCCTCCGAAGGAGCGGTCTCAGCTTTGCGAAGGACATCCGGGAGCTCGTCGAGCGATCGGAGTTGATCTTCGTGCCGATCCAAACGCCCCACGAGGAACGCTACGAGGGCGTCACACGCCTGCCGGAGGAGCGAAAGGACTTCATCTACCGCTGGCTGATCCGGGGCGTCCAGGAGCTCGCGGAGGAAATCGCCGCCCTCGGGCAAGACCGGGTGGTCATCGTCATTTCGACGGTTCTCCCCGGCACCATGCGGAAATATATCTTTCCCGTGATCAACGAGCACGTAAAGATCTGCTATAACCCCTTCTTCATCGCCATGGGCACGACCATGCAGGACTTCCTGAATCCGGAGCTCGTGCTCCTCGGCGTCCGCGACGAGGATGCCGCGGAACGCGTCGAGGCGTTCTACCGAACGGTCGTGACCGCGCCCGTCTACCGGACGACGATCGAGAACGCAGAGACCATCAAGGTCGCCTACAATACCTATATCAGTATGAAGATCGGGTTCGCGAACGCGCTCATGGAGCTCTGTCACAGAACCCCGGGCACCGACGTCGACGCCGTCACCGATGCCTTGAAGATGGCGACGAACCGGATCATCAGCCCCAAGTACCTCTCGGGTGGCATGGGCGACGGCGGAGGTTGTCATCCGCGAGACAACATCGCCCTCTCGTGGCTGGCGCGCGAGGTGGAACTCAGCTACGACTTCTTCGATGCGCTCATGGTCGCCCGCGAGCGGCAGACGGAATGGCTGGCGAGGCTCATGGAGGAACACGACCCTCCTCAGGGCGCGCGCATGCTGAAGGTCATTCTCGGGAAGTCGTTCAAGCCGGAGACGAACATCACGGTCGGCAGCCCGGCTATTCTTCTGAAAAACATCCTTCAGGAGCGGGGCCACGACGTGGAGATGTACGATCCCTACGTCGACGATGCGCCCGTGCCCCACTACCCGCCGAGTATCTTTCTCATCGGCACGAAGCACCCGGGCTTCGTCGACTTCGATTTCCCCATGGGCTCCGTTGTGATCGACCCCTGGCGCTACATCCCGGAGAAGCCTGGGGTGAAGCTCGTGCCGGTGGGGCGGGGGCCCGCGTAGCGCCGCCGCCGCATCGTGCGGTGTGGACGATGAACGAGCGTGTCGCCCTATATGTCGATCCACCCTCCGCCGCTTTGCGGCAAGATCGCTTCTTCGACCTCTCCACGGGCCTCTTTCACTCCTCGCTCGCCCGTTGCTTCTCGCACCTCCGGGACGTGTTGCGCGCGGAGGGAGTGGCGGTCCACACCGCCGACCGCCTCGTGGCACAGCCCCTTGATGGCCGGAACCTCTATGTCTCGGTCGGCATGCTCGAGAACTACGGCCGACTCTCGAAGCGTCCCGATACCAGGCTGAGCGCCTTCTTCGTGACCGAGTCGCCCATCGTGGAGCCGCGTCTCTTCAAGGGTCTCGCGGACGCGCGCCATCACTTCGCGCGGATCTACTCGTGCTGCGATGGAGGGTCGCTTGAGCCCTTCGTCGGCAGCCCGCTCGACACGAGGCCGCTGCGATGGCCTGTGGACTTCGAGGGCGTCGACCAGCCGCTCTGGGAAAACACCGACCGTCGCTTCCTCGTCATGGTCAACATGAACAAGCTCCCGCGCATCTACTGGAACGAGTTGTTTACCGCGCGCATGCGCGCGGTCGAGTTCTTCAGTCGCACGGGCGAGATCGATCTCTACGGAGTGGGCTGGGACAAGCCGTCCGTGCGGCTCGGACACACGTGGGTGCCATGGACCCTTCGCCGCATCGGCCTCAAGCTCGACGAGCTCCGGGACCATGTACGCCCGGACCCGCTCCTCGTGGCCGCGCGCCGGGTGTACAAGGGGCAGCTCGCGACGAAGTGGGAGACGCTCTCGCGGTACACGTTCACGCTGTGCTTCGAGAACACCATCCTAAAGGGGTGGCTCACGGAGAAGATCTTCGAGTGTTTTCGCGTCGGCACGATTCCGATCTATTGGGGTGCCACGGACGTAGAGGAGCTGATCCCTTCCGAGTGCTTCATCGACATGAGGCGCTTCGCCGGATACTGGGAGCTTCGGAACTTCCTCCGATCGCTCGGCGATGACGAGGTGCGCCAGTATAGAGAATGCGGCCGCGAGTTCCTCCGATCCGATCGATTCCGGCCCTTCACGAAGGACGCGTTCGTCGACATCTTCCGGCGAATCCTCCAAGAGGATGCTGGACTCGCCCTCACGGCCCGTTGACGCGTGCTGAAGACGATTGCTCTCGTCGGCGCGCTGCAGATCGTCGGCGTACTCTTGTTCGTCGTGCGCGTGAAGACGACCGCGGTGCTGCTCGGGCCCGCAGGGGTGGGCGTGGTGAGCGTCGTCGACCAGTTCGTGCAGCTGGTGCTCCAGCTTAGCGCCGTCAGCCTTCCCTTCGCGGCCGTGAAGTTCCTCTCGCGTGCGCATAGTCGCGGCCAGGCCGACTTTCGGTCGACGTATCACGGCTTGCTGAATCTCCTCATCCCCTGCACCCTTCTCGGTGCGAGCGTCGCCCTCTTGGCCGTGGCCATCGAGCCCGTGTGGCTGGATGCGGCCCTGGGCGAGCACCGGACCCTCCTCGCCCTCGGGCTCCTCGCGGTGCCGGCCATGGCACTTCACGGCTTCTTCCGCAACGTACCCGCTGCCGCGCGGCAGCCGCGGGTTGCGGCGCTCTTCGACCTGGTCAGCGCCGGCGTGATGGCCACAGCCGTCATCACGGGTGTGGTCGCGGGTGGAATCACCGGCTATTTTGTCGGACTTCTGGTCGGCGCCGTGGCAGTCGTCGTCGCGGCGTTCGGATACTTGCGGGTGACGCTCGGTCTGGGAATCGGGCGCGGGCGCGGTGTCGTCCGCGAGCAGCTGAGGCTGCATCCGGATCTGATCGAATTCTTGCTGATCATGTACCTCGTGTCGTTCACTGCGCCTCTGTCCCTCACGATTGCGAGGACCTCGATCCTGACGCATTTCGGGGAAACGCAGGCAGGGCTCCTTCATGCCGCGATCGCGATCTCGCTGGCCGTGAACCTGGTCCTGAATCCGGTCAACGGACTGCTCCTGACACCCGCCATGAACCGTGACATCCCGAAGGCCGAGAAGTTCGGCGCGGCGCTCGAGTTTCAGCGCAAGCTTGTGCTCGCGATCGGCATCCTGGTGGGGCCGCTGGTCCTATTTCCCGACCTCGTCGTCGGGTTCCTCTACACGAAGGAGTTTGTCCCGGTGGCCGCCGTCCTGTTCTGGTTCGTGGTCGGGCAGGTCTTGATGCAAATCGGCAGCGTATTCAACGCCGTCATGATCGGGCTCGACCACACGCGCGCGTATGGCGTGACCATCGCCATCGGTCATGTCATCACCGCAGTGGGGGCGTGGCTCTTGGCTCCGGTCTACGGCCTCGCGGGCATCGGCGTCATCTTCTTCACCGCCGCGCTCGCGGTCTGTGTCTCTTCGCTCGTCTTCCTTGGAGTGTCGATGGACTTCTCGGTGACGTGGCGCGTCGCGAATCCGACGGTCTTCCTCGTCGCCGCGCTCCTCGTCATGGGCTGGACAGCAGGCCGCGCGGAGAGTATGTCTTTTTGGTCTTTTGCCGTTAAGTCGTCCATCTATCTACTCTTCGTTTGCCTCCTCCTTCCTCTGTCGCTCCACCGGGAAGAGCTGTGGGGGTTGCTCGCGAGGGCGGCGCCCGCCAAATGACGCTGAAGCTGCTCAAGCACATAAAGTGTGGCCAGGTCGGAATTTCCGGTGCCGAGATCAATCTCGCCTGCCCTGTTGGCTTCGAGAGCGATCCCAGCGCGTCACACACCCGATGCGAGCCGCGGCGTAGCGCCGCCCGACACACGATCTCGAGGTAGCGAGGCATCACGGCGCGCCCGGTACGCGGCGAGGGGGTTCCGGGCCAGTCAGTCCCTTTCCGCACGTCGTGCAGGAGGCGTTGGATGGCCGACAAGAGCTCCGCAGGAGTCGAGAAAGAGTTCGCCGCCTTGGGCGAGCCCCACAATCTCGGGAAACGGGCCCATCCGGCGCGTGATCACGGGAACTCCGGCCCGGAAGGCCTCAGATCGGCCTCCTCGTAGCGGCGAAACAACGGCACCACGTCGTCGGGGCACGTGAGCGCCTCTAGGCGGCCGGCGAAGAGGAAGTAGGGCCGGGGGCGGCGACGTGGATGCCACGTCGGTTGTCACATCCTCCCCGGGAGGAAGTAGGGGAGCACCTCCATCTCGGCAGAAAGCCCGAACTCCCGATGCTTGGCACGGCTGAACTCGCTCAGAGCGATGAACGCGTCGATGTGGTGATCGTCGACCCTTTCAACATTTTCCTGCGCCATGCTTCATACCGTCGCGGAGATCAAGTCTGAGCGTTGCAGGATTAATCTCCACGCGGACGCGCTCGGCACCGGGCGCACCGCCGGACGAACTCTCTCGGCGTGAGGGTCCTCCCGGATAGCCTTCTGACGCTGCTCGAACTCGCCAACGGCAGGCCGCCCTAGCGGCCGCGCGCTGATCACCGTCGCGTACATCGGCTTGAGCACGGGGCGCTCGCCGAAGGCATGCAGGATGTGCTCTTCGTGCGCCGGCGCTCCTTGAGGAAAAGCCGCTCTAGGAGGTTGGTCGCCCGGATCACCTTCCGATGCCGGACCGGAAACCGCAGGCGGCGATGCAGTCGACGAAGCACTGCACGACAGCCGACAGCTCGCACCCATATGCCTCACGGAGTCCTCGCGCAGCAGCCTAGCAAACGCCGGCGAGGCAGCCTCGTAGGCCGCCCGGTCGCGACTCGCGATCCTCGGCCACTGGCTCTCCGGCGCTTTGCTGCGCAGATTTTTTACGATCCCACCTATGACCCCGACGCCGCACTGCGCGTCTCCGCAGCACTGGTTCGGTCCTAGGCTCCAGTCGGGAATCGCGCCTGCTCAAGGTTCACCAGTCGGTAGATTTGCTTGTAGTGGCGAATCTCGCCCGTCTCGATCCACAGTGGGTATTCCGCAAGCTGGAGGTGGGGGCCGAACTTCCCCTCGTTCACCTCGCGCACGGCCTGCAACTCGCCCGCGCGATCCGACCAGTAGTGAGTCGCCACATCATCGAAGTAGAAAACGCAGCCGGTCGGCGCCCGTGGAAGAACCTCGGCGAGCACATCCATGGTCGATGAGTAGTAGTCGCAGTCAATCGACACGAATACCGGCGGGGCCACGTCAAGCCGCGCACGCCAGCCGGGTAGTGCGTCGCAGAAGAGGCCCTTCACCAACTCGAAGCCGTCATACCCACGGAGCCGCGCCCGTACATCCTCGATGGACGCGGCGAAATCCCCCTCGGCCCAGGGGGCTGCCACATCGTCGGCGCGCTGGGGCGGGAGCCCTCCGAATGTGTCGAAGCCAACACAGGTCACGCGCTGACGAACGCTGAGGCGCCGACAGAGGACGTCGCGAAAGTGAAGCATCAGGGCGAACGACTCGCCACTCGATACCCCGAACTCCAGCATCGTGTACTCACTCGCGCTCGGGAACTGGACACCGTAGTCGCGCGCCATCCCCAACAGCGCAAGTTCGATGCTCCGCCAGTATGGGCGGTCCTTCGCTCCACCGAGGGGCAAGCGACGGATCCGATGTGCCCACAGAAGCGTGCGGTAGTAGTCGAGCCACTTCATCAGCCCTCCCGCCGCTGAACGGATTCTAGCGAGAGGTCCATCACCGAAGGCCTCGCCAATCGGTCCTCCCCTCGAGCCCCTTCTCGGTATTTTCTCGCCGCCGCGCGCACGAGGGTCGCTGTACCGTGGGCGCTGGGCCGAACCAAGCGCATCTGCCTGTCCCTCCCGGTCAAGCCGACGCGTAGACGAACATGTAGTACCGCGGCGCCGCGCATGTCAAGGGGACCGATGTGGCGCGTGTTCAGGCTTGTCTGGTCGTCCGGTGCACGGCCCCGGGGGTCGAGCGCCTCGTGCCGAGCGTCGCGATCAGCGCGGCGACTTGGCGCAGTACCCGGATCGCGGTCTATCTCTTGTACCGCTGGCACCTGCGCGTTGCGCCAGCACCGTGCAGCGCGCCCTGCGGCGCGAGCTTGGCGACGCGGCGCTAGCGGTTCGTGGTGCTCGAACACGGCACCCTGCAGACGGCGGGACTCCTCACCGAGTGGATGCGCCGGCAGCTCTGGCGGGCCAGGCACGGCCGCATCCGTCCCGTCGCCGCTCGCGAGCCCGGCGAGCTTGTGTGTGATGTTCAAGACTTCCGGTTTCGCCCGTCTAGAGTTTCTGGGCATCGACACCACGAGTCGCCCAAAGGAATACCAAAATGAAAATTCTGACTAGCTTCCTCAGGGTACCATCTCGGCAATCTCCTGCCCCGGCTGGTCATACCGTTCACCATCCAGAGTCGGTCGCTGACGAGCCTCCAGTAGGGGCTCTTCAAGATCGGCGGGCGCCTCAGCCGGCATGCGTGGTACTTCATCGTCTAGCTGGCTGAAGCCCCACTTGACGAGGAAGCTCTTTGGACAGATCCTTGGACGCATCGAGCAACTCACGTGGGATCCGACTGATTGAGCGAACAGGACACGTAGGGAGGGGCGGATAGATCCCGACGGGAGTGTCTCTGAGATGGGGGTCGAGTGGCGAGCCTAAAAGCACGCGGCTCAGCACCGCAAGAATCCCGTGAAGGCCCCTATCGCGTGCTGCGAACGGGAAGAATGCGCTATTGAGCCGGCACGTAGTTCCCACAGCAGCGTAAGAGGGAGGAGCACATGGTCCATATCCGGGATCACGGCTAATGGACAGGACCATCGACACGAACATCCGTAATATCCGCGATCATTACAACCAGTATTTCGACCTGCTAGACCGAGAGAAGACGCTATCAGCGGCGGGGTGGAATCAACCACCTCCCATCATGAACATTGGTTATTGGGGCCGAGGGGCCACCACCTCTCGGGAAGCCCAAATACAGTTCGTCCATGAACTCGCGTTGCGGGCGCCGAGTTTGAAGGACATTCGAGTGCTCGATGTAGGCTGTGGCCTGACTGGGCCGGCCTCGATCCTTGCCCGCGAGTATGGAGCGGAGGTTGACGGGTTGAACATCGTGGAACAGCAAGTGGTTTGGGCTCGCAAGTACGTTGCAGGCAATGGGCTGCAGGATCGGGTGCGAGTGCACTTGGCAAGTGCGATGGACATCCCATTCCCCGATGAATCGGTCGATGTGGTCTTCAGCCTGGAGGCTGCGCACTGTTTTATCGACAAGCCTCGATTCCTGGCCGAAGCCCGACGTGTATTGCGACCCGACGGCAAGCTCCTGCTCGCAGACATCACCGCTACCTCCCATGTTCCCTTTCTACGTTGGCAACCTGCCCTGAAGCTCAACCTGGTGACCGCGGCGGACTGGCGCAGGATGATCGAGGCTGGTGGTTTTGCGCTAGAACAGGAAGAGTTGATTGGCCATTCGGTCTACCCCGGGTTCCGGCGATGGGCAGATCGTACCGCCGGGGAGCGACGGCGCACCATCCTCAGTAGGATTTGCAAGAATGACGCCTCACTGCCGGTGCGAAGCCTAAAGCAACTGCAGGCGTGGGCGCTTGAATACGTTCGATGCCGCAGTGTCCTCAAAATAGGGAGTTGGCTGAAGCTCAGGCAGTATGTGCTATTCGTTGCGAGTAAGGCGGGCTAGCGCGCGTCATGAGTGAACGTTCCCCAAGTGATTCTCCGAGCTTCCCGGATGCCGCGCGCCGGGTCGGGTCCGCGGCAGGACTCGAGAAGCTGCAGAGGACTAATGAGTCTCGTGAAATAAAGTGATGGAGTTCATCGAGTACTATCCGATGCTGAGGCATGACCAGTCCACCCCGAGGGCGACGGCGCATGGCCGCATTGGAAGCCCGGCGGTTCGCAGCGGCGCGGTTGTTCGCGC
>WNFC01002123.1_pt1 | contig 38802 bp, 27 predicted proteins | sample 5400541 | NCBI WGS metagenome assembly WNFC01 (sample SAMN13153342, study PRJNA577476) | soil metagenome | isolation source: 120 cm saprolite under Douglas fir tree site 2 hole 2 replicate 1 | place: USA:California | collected 2015-04-18 | reverse complement strand
GTCAGCGATTTCTGTACATCACCGAACCAGGTCATCGTCCGCCAGTGTGCGAAGAGGTCAAATCCAAAGTTGGGTTAGATCAAAGCAGGCAGTTCACATGAAACGGCTATTTCTATTCATTGCATTGTTATCGGGGGTGTTGATCTTGGCAGCCTGTAGTGCAGCTAATCTGATACCCGGAGAGACGCCGACAACCCCGACAACCTCGACAACCCCGACAACGGCAAATACGTGGCAACCAGTTTCTACACCAAGTGCTGCTACACATATCAACTATTTCACCGTAGATAGTTCAAATCGTTGGTTTATTGCCGATTATTTATCTGGGTTCTTTATGTCCCTGGATCAAGGGAAGACTTGGACAAACATCGGATTGATGAATCCAGCAGATTGGACCATCAATGTTGATCCAGCAAATGGAGATTTAATAGTTGGGACGGTGGGTCCAAGTGGCCCTAACGCTACTCCTAAACCGACAGCGGCGTACTATCGCTCAACGGATGTTGGGGTTACATGGACAAAAATTTCTGCTCCGTTTACCGTAAACCAGCCAGCTTTATCTGGCTGTGTTTTTGCCTCGAACAATAACATGCTTTGTGGAGGAAGATGGGCGCCATATCCTTCGTCTGGACTGTGGGTTTCAACGAATGGAGGAGTGACTACAACAGCAGGATTGCTTGCTGGGCCAATTCCGATTTGCATTACCGGTGGGTCAGTTTATACGATTGCGTTGAACCCGTTTGATGATTCGTTGTGGTTTGGCACAGAACAGTGTGGTGCATTTCGTTCAACCGATAATGGATTTCATTGGACTGAAGCTACTCCGGCCGATCTACAAATTGACCCGGTCAAGGGAATACGAGATGGAAATCTTGTATCGTTTACCTTTGACAATGTAGGCAACGTTTTGTTTTGTGCTCAAGGTGGAATTTTTAAGTCTTCCGGATCTGGGCCATTTACTTGGACAAATGTGAAGAGGAATAGCAACACCTCTTCTGGAAGGGTGTTAGGAAAAGATGGTGCAGGGAACTTGTACTATACCCATAATCCCGACCCCCTGGACCCGCACGTTATCCTTCGTTCCACTGATCAAGGTATCACTTGGCAGCCATTTGATGCTGGAATTCCTACGACCCCAGCAGTACTCACGCATCAATTTTTCCACAACCCTCACGATGGCAATATGTATGCAGTTATAGAAGCCGCCAGCAATTCTCGAAATACTCCACCGGGACAGCTTTACGTACTTCGTTAAGTCAGTTCCCATGCGGGCCCTGATTGTTTACGAAAATGGGTAACCGCTAGAATCGCGATTACACCAATCACCCAGTCCTCCGCTTCTGGCGGTCCGTTTGTGGGACAGTTTCTCCGTGTCTCCGTGGTGAAAGCGGTGCTTGTCAACGCTCGATGACACGCGGGAAGCTCCGCATCCGCTAGAATCCTGCCTGTGCAGCGCCGCCCCACCCCTGAGCTGCTGGACACCGATTCCGGCACCCCCGCCGAAATTGCCGGATCCATCTCCGACCTGCGACTAATCAACCGCTGGTTCGGCGGAGTCGCCACCACCCGCACCTTGATTCAAACCGTAGCTCGCAAAACAGGGAAGACCGAGTTCTCGCTGCTGGAGGTCGCAGCCGGCGCCGGCTCCCTGGCCCAAGATGTCCGCGCCAGCCTGCAACCTGACGGAATACGCATTAACGTAACTCTGCTAGATCGCGCCGCCTCGCACCTCCCAGCATCCCCCAATTCAAACGATAAAAAAAAACTGTCATCCCGAGCGAAGCCGGACGATTCGCAAAGCGAATCAACCGGCGAAGTCGAGGGACCTGCTTTTCCTGCCCGCGTCCTTGTTGCCGACGCCCTCAACCTTCCTTTTCCCGACTCAGCTTTCGATCTAATCTCCTGCTCACTCTTCGTCCACCACTTGTCCCCAGACCAAGTCACCCAGTTCGCCCGCGAATCCCTGCGTGTTTGCCGCCACGCAGTCCTAGTAAACGACCTGATCCGCCATCCCCTGCACCTGGCCTTGGTTTACGCAGGCACACCTCTCTATCGCAGCCGGATCACCCGTCACGACGCCCCCGCGTCAGTGCGTCAGGCATATACCATCGAAGAGATGCGCGAATTTTTTGGGGAAGCCGGAGCCGCCAGCGTCGAGATCCAGCGCCACTATCTCTACCGCATGGGCGTAATCGCGTGGAAGGAGAAGCCAGCGGTATGAATTATGACCTGATCGTCGTCGGCGGAGGCCCCGCCGGATGCGCCGCCGCCATCACCGCCGCCCGCTCCGGCGCCAGCGTCCTGCTGCTAGAACGCGGCCGCTTCCCTCGCCACAAGGTCTGCGGAGAATTTGTTTCCGCCGAATCACTAGGTTTGCTACAAAATCTCCTCGCTCCTTCGCAGCGTGGGTTGATTCAACACGCGCCGCGAATCGCCCGCACCAGAATCTTCGTTGACGCCGCCGAACTGCGTGCGGAAATCAACCCAGCAGCCGCCAGCATTACCCGCTTCGATCTCGATGCTGCACTCTGGAATTCCTGCGCCCACGCCGGAGTCGAGTGCCGCTCAGACTACGCCGTGCAGTCAGTGGAAGGAGCAGGGCCTTTTAGCGTGATCACGCGAGCCGAGTCCTTTGAAGCCAGAGCGCTGATCAACGCCACCGGCCGCTGGTCGAATCTCACCAGCCAAGCAACGCGCGCCGGTGTGACGAAAGACCGATGGATCGGAATCAAAGCCCACTTCCGCGAAACATCTCATCCGACGCTCCCTTCCGTCGATCTCTACTTCTTCGGCGGCGGATACTGCGGCGTCCAACCCATCAGCGGGCCAAATCAGAACGGCGCGGCAACCGCCATAAACGCCTGCGCCATGGTGCGAGCGGATGTTGCCACTGATCTGACGGAAGTGCTGAAGCTCCATCCTGCCCTGCGCGAGCGAAGCGAATCCTGGCAGCCATTGATGGACCCGGTCAGCACATCTCCCTTGGTCTTTCACCAACCCGAGCCAGTGCAAAACGGAATGCTCCAGGTCGGCGACGCCGCCACCTTCGTTGACCCATTCATCGGCGACGGAATTTCGCTTTCTCTGCGCAGCGGCGACCTTGCAGGGGATTGCCTCTCGAGCTTCTTTCGCAATGAATGTTCCCGCGAGTCGGCGGAGGAGGACTATGCCCGCTTGTACCAGACCCGCCTGGCTCCCGTTTTTCGCGCTTCGTCCCGCCTGCGCAACCTGCTCCGCTGGCCAGGAATGGTCCGCAAACCAGTGTTATCGCTGTTGGAAAAAACTCCCGCAATCACGCGCCACTTTGTCAAAATGACGCGCTAGGCTCTGAAAGATTTTTATTTGTGATTGTGTGGGGACGGCCGCGCCCGGCTGTTCGTCGAGCGCAGCTCGACGCTCTTGATCTTGTCCCGCCTACCGCACTACCAGCACTTCCCGAATGTTATCCCGCGAAAGAAAAAACTTGATCGATCCAAAATCCCGAAACAGGTTTTCAATGTGGCGATTGTTGAAGACTCTTTGCAGAGTGAAAGGCCTGCCCCCAGCGGCGTTCACCGACTCCTTGCGCTGACCCTGTTTTACAGATAGCGCCTGCATCTCCAGCGTGTCCTTGCCGGAGATGTGATAGCGAAAGCAAGGCGCATCCGGTCCAGCCTCGCGAGTGTGGAAGAAAGCCATCAACATCGCGCCCGGTTTCATCACCGTCCACAGGCGCGCGACCACCGGCTTCACCAGACTTTCGTCCATGTAGTCGGCCAGGTTCCAGCAGAACACCACGTCAAACTGACCCGCGGGATAGGCCAGATTTTCCTCGAGAAATTTCTTGCTGTCGAGCGCCGGCAACCCCTGTTCATCATGCACCCTCAGCGCCGGATCGGTGGAGGCTTCGAGCAGATCTTCGCTATAGATGCGGTGACCACGTTCGGTGAACAAGCGGATATTTGCCGCCGAGGTCGCGCCGATATCCAGCACGCAGAGCGTTTCTTCGGAAGTGAAAACTCTGGAGAGTTCGGCCAGCGCGCTGGACCGGCGGGTCAGCCGTTCCTGCGCTTTCTGTCCCGGAGCCTGGTCCGGTGTGCCGCGAAAGAATCTCATGAGGTTGTATGCTGCAGATCCCATAACTGCCAGACCGTGCTGCCAGAACTACGGACAAGATACCAGATCACTTGTTCCGTTCGGAGGCGCCGCCACTCGACGCGCCGGTCGAAGCGGCTGAAACCGAAATCGCGCCAGCGCTGGGCGCAGACTTGCTCTCCGCCACAATTTCAAGCTTGCCCTTAAAGAAGGCGCCATCCTCGATGGCAATTCGCTTGGTCTGCACGTCCCCGTTGGCGACTGCCGTTTTGCGGAACTCAGTGCGTTCACCGGCCACGATGTTGCCGTCCAGCGTCCCTCCCACTACAACGTTCTTGGCAGAGATATTTGCGCGCACCCGGCCATTGGGACCAATGGTCAGATTATTTCCGCTGAGATGAATGTTGCCCTCAACTTGGCCGTCCACGTAAATGTCTTCGCTGCCCGACAGTTCTCCCTTGATGAATACCGACCTGCCGATGTGGGCAAATTCCCCCGATGTGGGCGTGCTCATGGACATACCTCCCTCGAAACGGCGCAAATCCAGCAGAGCCTTGGATTGTAAATCATTCCAGCCCGCAGCAGTTAGGTATCGATGGCACCAATGGCTACTTCGCAGGGTTGCAACCCGAGCCTCATTTTAATTCTGAGCGTGAAAACGTGGGAGAGACCGGCACCTCAGGAGCAAAGCGGCGGAAGACTACAGCCCAGGGCGCGAGCCCTGGGTAGGAGTGGGAAATGAGCAAAGCCCTGAAGGAGACGAAAGCGGTGTTGTGACACAACCCCAGTGGCCTGTACTCCCAAACCTGCGACGCGCCAGCCGCTTTCTTCCAATATGCTAATACGGTGCGGCTGATTCCAACTAAACACGTAGCCTCGCTAGTCCTGGCCGTCGTTTCCGCGGCGGCAGATGCCCAGTCCTCCTCCGCTACCCCCGCCGAGTTAGTCCGCCGCGCCGTCCAGAACGAAATCCGGCAGAACACCGACTCCAACGCGTATTTCATGTTTAAGGACCAAAGGAAAACCGCCCACACCTCGCAGACCAAGTTGATCGTCGAGACTCGTGACGCCTCCGCTGGTTTGATCGTGGAACAGGATGGCCGGCCTCTGTCCCCGCAGCAGCAACAGGCTGAGGAAGCGCGCCTCCAGAATTACATAAGGAATCCCGATGAACTCGCCCGGAAACGCAAACAGGAGAAAGATGAGGCCGACCGCACGCTGAAAATCGTAAAAGCCCTGCCCGATGCATTCCTCTACGAAGCGGACGGCACCGAGCCCGGCTCAGCCGGCGTCGGCAAACCCGGCGTCACGCTGGTGCGCTTGAAGTTTCATCCCAATCCGAACTATGACCCGCCGTCCCGCGAGGAGCAGGCTCTCTCCGGAATGCAGGGCCATGTGCTGATCGATGCCACTGCAAACCGAATTGCCGAGATTGACGCCACTCTCGAAAAGCAGGTTGCCTTCGGCTGGGGCATCCTTGGCCACCTCGATCGTGGCGGACGTTTTCTGGTGCAACAGGCCCACGTGAGCAACCACGAATGGGAACTGACCCGCATGGAGCTCTCGTTTACGGGGAAAATTCTTCTCTTCAAGAGCCTGGCCATTCACTCCAGTGACGTGTTTTCTGATTTCCGTCCCGTCCCGGCGAATCTCACCTTCGCCCAGGGAGTCGGGCTTCTGCACAAGGAATTGGCAGCAGAGCAGGAGACCGCGCCAAAACCGAAACCCCAACCGGCCAAACCGGACCAAAATCAGAACCCCTGCTGCAATCGCTAGCGAATCGTCTCCACTCTCACCGTGAGCTTCTGAATCAGCTCCGTCTTAACCTGATAGCCGGTGCCGGCAACGTCATGCACCGGGATCGTCCCTCGGGAACTGACCTCAATCTCCGGCGCCACAATGTCCTCCGCCCAATAGCGCTTCGAGGCCGAAACATCCCCAGGCAGTCGAAAATTCGGCAAAGTCGAAAGCGCGATATTGTGCGCGCGCCCGATCCCGGTCTCGAGCATTCCTCCACACCAGACCGGGACATCGTGTTTCTGGCAAAGATCATGGATGGCGATGGCTTCGCTAAATCCCCCCACCCGGCCGACTTTGATGTTCACGATACGGCAGGCGCCAAGCTCGACTGCCTCTTCCGCATCTCTCACCTGGCGGATGGATTCATCTAGGCAAATCCGTGTCTTCAACTCGCGCTGCAGTTTCGCATGCTGGAAGATGTCGTCATCCCACAACGGCTGCTCGATCATGAGCAGCTTAAAGTCATCGAACTTGCGCAGATGCTCCAGGTCGCTCGGACGATAGGCGGAATTCGCATCGCAGCTCAGCAGGATCCTCGGCCAGCGCTTGCGAATCTTCGTCAGCACTTCCAGGTCCCATCCTGGCTTCACCTTTACTTTGATTCGCTGATAGCCGGCGTAAAGCTCGGTCTCGATTTTTTCCAGCAACTGCTCGTGCGAATCCTGAATGCCGATAGAAACTCCGCAGGCAATCTCGTCGAGCTTGCCGCCGAGCAGCTTCCACAGCGGTTGTTGCTTCTGGTGGCTCTCCGCGTCCCAGAGGGCATTCTCCAGCGCCGCCTTGGCCATGTTGTGTCCACGTACTCGGGACATTCGCTCCGCCGACTCTTTGCCGCTCGCCAGAGTCGCCCCAACCACTGCGGGCACCAGAAAGTCGCGCAGTGTTGCCCATGCCGTCTCCACCCACTCGTAACTGAAGAATGGGCCGTCGCCGGCCACGCACTCAGCCCAGCCCTCCACTCCTTCGCAGTGCACGGTAACCAGCAGTACGCGGCGGCTCTCGCTGCGGCCAAAGCTGGTCTCAAAGAAATATTTCAGCGGCATGCGAAGTTCGCGGATGGTGACGGCTTCGACCTTCATGAGTGTCTAGTGATAGCTACGTCGAACTCGGAGCAGGTTCCTGTTCCTGCCGTTTGGCCCGTTGCCAGAGCGACTCCAATTCGTCCATGGTCGCCTGTTGTGGAGTGCGGCCGCGCGTGCGCAATTGCTCTTCCATCCACTGGAAGCGGCGCTTGAATTTGCGATTGGTTTTCTTCAGGGCCGATTCCGGATCAAGCGAAAGATATCGCGAAATGTTCACCAGAACAAAAAACATGTCCCCGACTTCTTCTTCCAGCCGATCCCGAAGTTCTTCCGAGACCTGCGGCTTGCCCGAACCCGCCACTCCCCTGGCCGCCGGCCGTTCCACCGAAGGAAGCTGTCGCAGCTCATCTTTCAGCTCGGTGGCTTCTTCTTCAAGTTTGTCGAACAGCCCGGAGATCTCCGGCCAATCAAACCCAACATGTGCCGCCCGGGAACTGAGCTTGTGCGCTTCCAGCAGCGCCGGCATCGCCGAAGAAACGCCCGCCAGCACCGAATCTGGAGCCTCCGCCTTGGCCGACTTGCCTCCGCCCGCTTCCAGCCGTTTCTTTTTTTCTTCTGCTTTAATCGCTTCCCAGTTCCGCAGAACATCAGCAGAAGTCTCGGCAGTCACGTCTCCGAACACATGCGGATGCCGGTTTACCAGCTTGGTCGAAAGCCGGTCCAGTACATCGTCAATCGAGAACTTGCTCCCCTCCCGCGCCATCTGCGAGTAGAAGAGCACCTGCAGCAGCAAGTCCCCAAGCTCGCCGCGCAGTTCGTCCCAATCGCGATTGTCAATCGCTTCGAGAACTTCGTAAGCCTCCTCCAGCGTGTAAGGCTTGATGGAATCAAATGTCTGCTCGCGGTCCCACGGACATCCTCCCGGCCCGCGCAACCGTGCCATGATGGAAACCGCACGCTCGAATCTTTCTCCGGTGGTGGTCATTGGTTCAAAACGTCATGCCGCAAGTACTCCGGGATTTTCCTCAGCGATCTCTGTGTCCCCTGTGGTAAAGATTTTTGTTGGCGGCGCCAACTCACCCGCGCTTGAAAAACTCAATCCCCAACGGCGGAAGGCTCAGCGATAGCGAATACGGTCGCCCATGCGTGGGTACCGCTTCCGCTTCTTTCCCGCCCAGGTTGCCCATTCCGCTGCCGCCGTACTCCACGGCATCGCTGTTGAGAATCTCCCGCCAAAACCCTCCGTAGGGAACTCCGATGCGATACCCCTCGCGCGGCACGGGAGTGAAATTGCACACCACCAGAATCGTGTCCTCCGGCTTCTTGCCTTTGCGCAGCAGTGAAATCACGCTGGCCCCGGTGTCATTGCAATCCACCCACTCAAAACCCGCCGGCTCGTTATCCAGTTCGTACAGCGCGGGCTCGCTGCGATACAGCCGGTTCAGTTGTTCCACCCAGTTCTGCACACCTTTGTGTACGCCAAATTGCAGTACGTGCCACTCCAGGCTCATGTCATGTCCCCACTCGCGCACCTGCCCGAATTCGTCGCCCATGAACAGCAACTTCTTGCCCGGCTGCGCAAACATGTAGCCATAGAGCAGTCGCAGGTTGGCAAACTTCTGCCACTCGTCCCCTGGCATCTTGCCGATCAACGACCCCTTGCCGTGCACGACTTCATCATGGGAAAGCGGCAAAACAAAATTTTCTGTGAAGCCATAAAGCATGCGGAAGGTCAGCAGATGGTGATGAAACTGCCTGTGAATCGGGTCATGCGAAAAGTATGCCAGCGTGTCGTGCATCCATCCCATGTCCCACTTCATGCCAAAGCCCAGCCCGCCAACGTAAATCGGCCTCGAAACCATCGGCCACGCCGTGGATTCCTCCGCGTAAGTCTGAATGTCCGGATGCTCCTTGTACGTTTCCTGATTAAGCTGCCGCAGGAATTCAATCGCGTCCAGATTTTCTCGTCCGCCGTATTTATTTGGAATCCACTCGCCTTCGCGACGCGAGTAGTCGAGATAAAGCATGGACGCAACCGCATCCACTCGAAGCCCGTCGGCGTGAAATTCATCCAGCCAGAACATCGCGCTCGACATCAAGAAGCTGCGCACCTCATTGCGCCCGTAGTTGTAGATATACGTATTCCAGTCCGGATGGAATCCGCTGCGCCAGTCCGCGTGCTCGAACAAATGCGTGCCGTCGAAATACGCCAGCCCGTGCGCGTCGGAAGGGAAGTGCGACGGCACCCAGTCGAGGATCACCCCAATCCCGTGTTGGTGCAGATAATCCACAAAGTACATGAAATCCTGCGGCGTCCCGTAACGCGAAGTCGGAGCGAAATAGCCCGTCGTCTGATATCCCCACGAAGCGTAAAACGGATGCTCCATGATCGGCAGCAGTTCGATGTGGGTAAACTTCATGCGCTCCGCGTACTCGGCCAAACGAGGCGCGGCTTCGCGATAGGTGAGCGACCGGTCGCCCTCCTCGGGAACCCGCATCCAGGATCCGAGGTGCAGTTCATAAATGGAAATCGGCGAGTGCAGCGACTGTCGGCTGCCGCGCGACTTCATCCAAGCTGCATCCGACCACTGATAATCCAGGTCCCACACCACCGACGCCGTCCGAGGAGGCTGTTCGTGATACACCCCGAACGGGTCCGCCTTCTCGCCAACATGCCCCTGACTATGCGAGACGATGCGGAATTTATAGAGCGATCCCTTGCCCACACCGGGAATGAACCCTTCCCAGATTCCCGAACTACCTCGCGGTTCCAGCTTGTGAGAGTTCTGATTCCAATTATTAAAGCTCCCGAGCAGCGAGACCTTACGCGCATTCGGCGCCCACACGCTGAAGCAGGTCCCACTCTCTCCGTTAAACGTTGCCGCATGCGCTCCCAAATGGCGATAGGCGCGGTAGTTCCGCCCTTCGTTAAACAAATAAAGATCGTCCGCCGAAAGCAGCGAGACATCATGCCGCACCGGAGCCGCGAGCGAAGCTTTAGTCTTCATCGTGGGATCAAGCCTTCAGCACTGAGCCTTCAGCACTCAGCCCTCCGCATTCAGCCAAACTAAATTCCGAGAAAACGCAAATCAGAGCCCGTTGACCAAATGCTAATTGCTAAATGCTTATCGCAAAATCCGAGCCGTCAGCCCAGCAACGACTCGCCCGGCTGAATGCTGAGTGCTTTTTCCATGCTAGACTTCATATCAAACTCATTCTAATCAGGAATCCCGCCACCGATGCCTGTTCTCCGCGTTGTTGTGCTTTGGCACCAGCATCAGCCTTACTACAAAGACTTGGTCACCGGAGAGTACCGTCTGCCCTGGGTGCGTCTGCACGCGCTTAAAGACTACTACGGGATGGTGAAATTGCTGGAAGAGTTTCCCCAGGTCCATCAAACCTTCAACCTCGTGCCCTCTCTGATCACCCAAATTCAGGACTACGCCGAAGGCACGGCGCACGATCCTTTTCTCCGCGTAGCATCGCGTTCAGCAGCCGATTTGACCGCCGATGAGCGCCGCTTTGCCTTGCAATATCTGTTTCAGGCCAACCAGGAACATCTGATCGGACGTTATCCCCGCTATGCCGAGCTCTGGGACCGCTTTCAGAGCACCGGAGCCGCGCCCGAGCGTGCGGAGAAATATTTCCAGCCCCAGGATTTCACCGATTTGCAAGTGCTTTCGCAGCTCGCCTGGTTCGACGAATTCTTTCTCCGCGAACCTGACATTGCCGCCCTGGTTAGCAAAGGACGCAGCTACTCGCTGGCAGACCAGAATTTGGTGATCAGCCGCCAGCGTGACTTGATCAGCAAGGTTCTGCCCACTCATCTCGACGCCGCCAAGTCGGGAAGAATCGAGATCTCGACTTCCCCTTTCTACCATCCCATTCTCCCGCTGGTCTGCGACATCAACGCCGGCGCAGTTTCCACGCCGGGCCTGCAGCTGCCGCAGAACCGCTTTCGTCATCCCGAAGACGCCCGGGAACAGCTCCAGCGCGGATTGGATTTGCACGAGAAAGTCCTCGGCCTGCGGCCAAAGGGAGTCTGGCCATCAGAAGGCAGCGTTTCCGAAGAAGTCCTGGCCATCGCCGCTGGCCTGGGAGTGCAATGGATGGCGACCGACGAAGGCGTCTTATCGCGGACTCTCGGCATGTCCTTTATGCGCGACGGCCACGGCCGCCTGCCCGAATCCGCCGCCGACAAGCTGTACACGACTCATCGCTACGAGAGCGGCCAGACCCGCATGAATCTGCTTTTTCGCGACCACGCTATCTCCGACCTGATCGGATTTGTGTATTCCGGAATGCCTCCCGCGGAAGCTGCTTCTCACTTAATCCGTAACATTAAAGAGTCCGCGCAACCGGTTCTTAGGCAAGGCAAGGATGCAGTTGTTCCAATCATCCTTGATGGCGAAAACGCATGGGAGTACTTCCCCGAGTCCGGCCGCGAGTTCCTCCGCCGTTTCTACGACGCGCTGCAGAACGACCATTCCATCGAAGCCGTCACCGTTTCTGAAGCCCTCGAGCGCCACCGCAATTTCAATACTCTCAGCTCGCTGGTTCCGGGCTCGTGGATCCACGCCAACTTCAACGTGTGGATCGGCACGCCTGAAGACAACCGCTCATGGGACTATCTCTACCATGCGCGCAATTTCTATGCGCAGGCCGCCCCCAACTGTTCGGAAGAACAACGCAAGCTGGCGTTCGAAGAGTTGTTGATTGCCGAAGGCAGCGACTGGAACTGGTGGTACGGTCCCGAGCACCACTCGGTCAACGACCGCGAATTCGACGAGTTGTATCGCATGCATCTCTCGAATGTTTACCAGGCGCTGGGGGCGACCCCTCCGGACTATCTGGCGCAGCCCATCATGGCTGGCACGGCGCGGCCGTCGTTTTTGCCCCAGACCCATTACATCCATCCCCGCATCACCGGCGACATGGTCCGCTACTTTGAATGGATGGGCGCCGCCCTTTACACCGCCGACCGGCGTTCCGGAGCCATGCACGGTAAGCTCTTTCTGCTGGATTCGATTTACGCGGGCATAGACGAGAAGAGCGTGTGTGGCCGCATGGATTTCGCCGAGCAGATTCCTGAGGGCGATTTTGAAATCGTAGTAAACCTCGAGTCCTGGGCGGACAACGCCAGCCGCCCCCGCCGCGCCCTGCGCCTAAACGTGGAGGTTGCGAACGGCAAAATTTCGAGCTGGAAGACTTCCGACAATGGAGACACGCTTTCCGCAAACGGCGATGCCGCAGTGGCGCTGGCCCGGCATTTCGAATTCAAGTTGCCGCTGGCCTGGCTCTACGCCCTGCCCCGCGAGTCTTCAGCTTCAGAGACCAGTCCGGCAGCGACCCGCCTTCGTCTCCGCTTCAGCATTTGGCAGAACCGCCTTCCCGTGGACGCGCTTCCTGTCGAAGGCTGGATGGAATTGCTGCTTTTGCCCGAGGATGAACTCATGGCGTTGGCTCACTGAAGCACGTGTGGGGCTGGCGCCCTCGCCCGTCCGTCGAGCGCAGCTCGACTCTTGCTTCGCGAGGCATCATTTATAATCGCAAGTTCCCCAGATCACACTATGGCCAAGACTTATTCCGGCCTCGCATACCTGACCGGGAGAAGAGCGACCTTTGATTGGGCCGATAGACTCGCGGCCAAGATCGCTGAAACACGTTTGGCTAAGGTGTACGGGGACAACAGGAATACTTCACACAAGGAAAGTCATCAATCCATGAGCAATATTACAGAAATTCTTGGCCGCCAGGTATTAGATTCCCGCGGCAATCCCACAGTAGAAGCCGAAGTCCGCCTCGACGACGGCACCCGCGGCCGCGCCATCGTCCCCAGCGGCGCGTCCACCGGCGAACACGAAGCCGTCGAACTCCGGGACGATGACAAACAAATTTATCTCGGCAAAAGCGTGCTCAAAGCGGTCGAGAACGTAAACGGCGAAATCAGCGCCGCCGTCGGTGGCATGGATGCCGCCGACCAACGTACCCTCGACCAAAAGATGATCGAACTCGACGGCACCGAAAACAAAGGCCGCCTCGGCGCCAACGCGATCCTTTCGGTCTCGATGGCCGCCGCCCGTGCCGCCGCGAACTCCTACCAGCTCCCGCTGTATCGCTACCTCGGCGGCGCAGGCGCGAACACCTTGCCCACACCGATGATGAACATCCTCAACGGCGGCGCCCACGCCGACAACAACGTGGACTTCCAGGAATTCATGGTCATGCCCGTCGGGGCCGAGTCATTTTCCGAAGCCCTGCGCTGGGGCGTCGAGGTTTTCCATACCCTCAAAGGCGTCCTCAAGAAGCGCGGCTACAACACTGCCGTAGGCGACGAAGGCGGCTTCGCGCCATTGGTGAAGTCAAACGTCGAAGCCATTGAAGTTGTCCTCGAAGCCATCCAGCAGGCCGGATACAAACCCGGCGAAGAAATCGCCATCGCTCTCGACCCCGCCTCCAGCGAATTCTTCCAGGACGGCAAATACGTCTTCAAGAAATCCGACAAGTCCGTGAAAAGTTCCGACGACATGGTCCGCTTCTGGGCGAAGTGGGCCAACGACTATCCCATCGTCTCGCTCGAAGACGGCCTCGCCGAAAACGATTGGGACGGCTGGCAGAACCTGACCAAAGAACTCGGCAACAAAATTCAGCTCGTCGGTGACGACCTCTTCGTGACCAATGTCCAATTCCTGCAAGAGGGAATCGACAAGCATGTCGCCAACTCCATCCTGATCAAGGTCAACCAGATCGGTACTGTCAGCGAAACCCTCGACGCGATTGACCTGGCCCGCCGAAACGGATACACCTCCGTCATCTCCCACCGCTCCGGCGAAACCGAAGACACCTTCATCGCCGACCTGGCGGTAGCAACAGGTGCGGGCCAAATCAAGACGGGTTCCGCCTCCCGCACCGACCGCGTAGCCAAGTACAACCAGTTGCTGCGGATTGAGGAGGAATTGGGCACCAACGCAAGATTCTTGGGATTGAAGGCGCTGAATTACAAGGGTTGACGTAACCTAGTAAACGATGACAAGAATGGATCCAAATCGTTGGCCTGAGCTGGTATGGCTCTTCATAGCGCTAGTATTTGGATCACTTGTGACTTCTTTCGGTTTATTGATCTGGTCTGCTGTATTTCGACGACAAAAGCCCAGATGGATATTGGATACTCTGCTACTTGGTTTTTCGGGGCTGATCCTTGTTGTGGTAGTTATGATTTTTTTTACATCCACGGCGGGCCGATTTTCCAAGGGACCCCAAAGGCTCATCGGGGAATTCGTGATGGTTTCGGCAGGATTGGTCTTGGTGTGGGTATCCCGTCGGATTCTTTACCGAAGGGCCGAGGCCAGGAGAAGGCTCGGTTCCGCACGATTTTGATGATCCGCTCCCCAAAGACATCGAAGATGATTTCTATAAGTGAAGTGCAGGGAGCGGATTTCAGAAATCCGCGTTCATCCGCGTAAATCCGCGGCCAAGAAGTTTCTGTTTTGAAAGCTAAAAGCTAGGAGCTAAAAGCTGCATTTATGCCCCATCCCAAACCCCTAATCCTCATCATCCTCGACGGCTGGGGATACCGCGCCGAGACCAAAGCCAACGCCATCGCCCTGGCCCGCAAGCCGGTTTACGACCGCCTACTGCGCGAGTATCCCAACACGCTCATCCAAACCAGCGGCCCTTTCGTCGGTCTGCCCGATGGACAAATGGGCAACAGCGAAGTTGGCCACCTTAACATTGGCGCCGGCCGCATCGTCCACATGGATTCGACCCGCATCGAGTTGATGATCCAGAACGGCGAATTTTTCCGCCAGCCCGTTCTGCTCAATGCGATGAAGAACGCCCGCACCGGAGGCCGCCAGCTCCATCTCTTCGGCCTGCTTTCCGACGGCGGCGTACATTCCTATCAGACTCATCTCCACGCTCTCTTGAAGATGGCCAAGCAAAATGAAGTCGAGCGCGCCTTCGTCCACGCCTTCATGGACGGCCGCGACACCCTCCCCACCAACGGCGCCCGATATCTCGAACAGCTCCAGCAAGCCATGCGCGAATACAATAACGGAAAAATCGCCACCGTCAGTGGACGCTACTACGCCATGGACCGCGACCGCCGCTGGGAGCGCATCTCCAAGGCCTACAGCGCAATGGTTTTCGGCGAGGCCGAAGGCGGAAAGTACACCGACGCTGTGCAGGGCGTGAAAGACTCGTACAACAAAGGCGTCACCGACGAGTTCATCATTCCCTTCGTTTGTACCGATGCTAAAGGCCAGGCGCTAACCGCCATCCGCGATGACGACTCCTGCATCTGTTTCAACTTCCGTGCCGACCGCGTTCGCGAAATTACCCGCGCCCTCACCCGCAACAGCGGCTTAAATGACCAAGCCGGACGTGACTTGCCCAGCGCCGACGACCTCGACACGGTGATTCCGCGCGATCGCGTGCCCAAGAACCTGCACTACGTCTGCATGACCCAGTACGACAAAAAGTTCAGCCTGCCCGTCGTTATCCCGCCGGAGTCGTTGACCAACATTCTGGCGAACGTGATGGGGGAGAGGAACATGCGCAATCTGCGCGTGGCCGAAACCGAAAAATATGCGCACGTCACATATTTTTTTAATGGCGGTGTGGAGCAGCCCTTTCCCGGAGAAGAACGGACGGTTGTGCCGTCGCAGAAGGTGGCCACTTACGATTTGAAACCGGAGATGAGCGCCGCCGGAATCGCCGACACCGTAGTAAAAGCAGTCGAAGACGGCGCCTTCGACGTCATCATCGTGAACTTCGCCAACGCCGACATGGTCGGCCACTCCGGCAAAATCGAGCCGACCATCAAGGCCGTAGAAACCGTGGACGCCTGCCTAGGCCGTATCGAGCTTGCCGTCCGCGCCAAAGGCGGAGCCATGTTAATCACCGCCGACCACGGCAACGCCGAAATGATGATCGACCCCGCAACCGGCGGCCCACACACTGCGCACACAACGAATCCGGTACCGTTCATTGTGGTGGCAGAAAATGCGAAACAATTCACCCTGAAGCCGGGCGGCTCCTTGCGTGACATTTCTCCGACGATTCTGGGGATGCTGGAAATTCCCGAACCCAAGGAAATGACAGGAGCTGATCTAAGAATGAGAATCAGGTGATTTGGTCATCGGGTCATCTGAACGACACAAAGACTTATTAGCAAAACACAATTAATTGTTTGCCCATCCGCCTGCACAGCACGGCTGATACATAATTAAGATCACCCGATGACCCGATCACCAAATTACCCGATCCCAAAGCTTCTCATCGCCGCCAATCACCGCCTCGATCTCTGGACCGCTCCCGAGTGGTTCTCCGACCGCCTCACCCATGACTTCCCACAGATCAAAGTAGTCCGGATCACTAACGACGACAGCATTGAACAAGAAATCTCCGACGCGGAAATAGTATTCACCTCCGCCCTCAGCCCCGAACAGCTTCAGGCCGCGCAAAAGCTGCGGTGGATACACTCGCCCGCAGCTGCCGTCCATCACTTCCTCTTTCCCGAGTTCGTGAACAGTGACGTACTCCTCACCAACGCCCGCGACGTTCACGGGCCGGTCGTCGCCGAGCATGTAATCGCGCTGACCTTTGCCCTGGCCAAAAGAATTCCGGCTGCCGTGCGCTTTCAGCAGCAACACGTCTGGGGACAGGAAATCGCGTGGCGTGCCGGCCAGCGTCCGCGGGAGGTCGCAGCAGCCACCCTCGGACTTGTCGGCTTAGGCAGCATCGGGCGCAGCGTCGCCAAACACGCCGCCGCTCTCGGCATGCACGTGATCGGCGTCCGCGAGCACCCAGAGAACCAGAAGCCAGAGTTCGTCCAAGAAGTTCTGCCGTCTTCTCGTCTCGACGAACTGCTCAGGTGCTCCGATTACGTAGTCCTTGCCGCTCCGGTGACGCGTGCGACCCAGGGCATGATCGGACGCCCACAACTCGCCAAAATGAGACCCGATGCCTGTCTGATCAACGTAGGCCGCGGTGCGCTCGTAGATGAGGCTGCATTGGTCGAGAGTCTTCGCGAACGCAAGATCGGCGGAGCGGCCCTCGATGTTTTCGAAAAGGAACCACTGCCCTCGGATTCCCCGCTCTGGGACCTGGAAAACCTGCTGATCACGCCCCACACCGCTGGCATGACGGAAAAACTCTGGGAGCGCCACTATGCGCTGTTCTCAGAAAACCTGCGCCGCTACCTCAGCGGCCAGGCGTTACTCGCCTTAGTGGACAAGAAAAGCGGCTATTGAAGCCTGTGCCGGAAGAAGCAAAATCGGCCACGGATTACACGGATTCGCACGGATCAAAAATCAAGAACAAACAAATTCTTCACGATATCCGGCCATTCTGAACCCAGAAAAGATCTTTGTTGTTGTTGGTTCTTGATCCGCGCGAATCCGTGTAAATCCGTGGCTGCTCTTGACCTTTGGTTCCTACAATGCGCGGCCTCTTTTGCCCATGCTAGACTCCAGCTATTCGCCCCATGCGCATTCTCACCCGGTACATTCTCGGCGAAGTCACCTCGCACGCCCTGCTTGGCACCGCGATTTTTACGTTCATTATCTTCACTCGGGAACTGGGACAAATTCTGGAACTCGTGGTGCGCAACAGCGCTCCGCTTCCCAGCGCCGCTGAACTGTTTTTCCTCACTGTTCCCGGAGCGCTCACCCTGACCGTGCCTGCGGGAGTCTTGATCGGTATCCTGATCGGACTCAGCCGCCTTGCCGCCGACAGTGAGATCACAGCCATGAAGGCCAGCGGCATTGGCGTCTGGAATTTTCTGCGCATTCTTTCGATCTTTTTCCTGGTCGCCTGGCTGCTCGCCTTGGCCAACAACGTATATCTTGCTCCCCGTTCGCAGGCGGCACTGTCGCGGCTGCAGGACAGGCTCAAGGGATCGCAAATTTCTTTCCAAATCCAGCCGCGGGTTTTCTACGAGGGCTTTCCGAAGAAGGTACTTTACGTCAACGACGTCAAGAGCGCACAGGGTGCCGCCATCTGGAAGGGGGTATTCATCGCTGACACCACCACTCCCGGAGCTCCCAAGATTACTTTGGCAGAGCAGGGAATCCTGGTCAGCGAGGGCACGAATACGCTCCACCTGCATCTGCTGAATGGATCATTGCATGAAAGCGATCCCACCACGCCGGACAAATATCAGATCTCCACTTTCGAGGAAACCGATCTTCCGATAACCCTGCCGGAGAGCGGAGCCGCAAAAGATCAGCCACCCTCGTCGCTCGCCGAGATACCCACCTTTCAGTTGCCGCAAGTGGCACGAACCAGCAAGAACCAGGTGATGGCGCGCTGGTACTGGATTGAGTTTCACCGGCGCTTTGCCCTGCCCACGGCCTGCATCGTTCTTGCGCTGGTCGGATTTCCTCTCGGACTGTCGGCAAAAAAAGGCGGGAAGTCAGCCGGATTTGTGCTGACCATCATTCTGGTTTTCGCTTACTACTTCGTTTCGCTGACCGGCGTTTCCCTTGCGCGGCAGGGAAGAATCTCGCCCGGGCTGGGCGTGTGGCTGGCGAACATCGTGTGCCTCAGCGTGGCCGCATTTTTGCTGTGGCGATCGGAACGGCGTCCCTTTGAAATTGTCGCGTTGAAAGGGTCGTGGACCTCGCTCAAGGCAAAGATCCAAGGAGGCACCCTGCTCATGCCCGCAGGACCCGCGGAGAACGCTTTTGAGCGGGCGGCCACCAGAAAGCGCGTATTCAGTCTCAGCTTTCCCATGATCCTGGATGACTTTGTACTGCGCGATTTCGTGCTGAATTTCTCCCTGGTGCTGGCGGCGATGCTGATGCTTTCCCTGGTTTTCACCGTGTTTGAACTGCTCGGCGACATTCTGCGCAACCAGGTTTCTCCCTGGACGGTGGGCGAGTATCTGCTGAACGTGACGCCCTACTTTCTGTACAACAGCGCGCAGTACGGCGTGCTGCTGGCCGTCTTGATCTCGCTTGGCATGATGCAGCGCTACAACGAAGTCACCGCGCTGAAAGCCACCGGAATCAGCATTTATCGCATTATCGTTCCCGTGCTGCTGGCGGCGGTGCTGGTGGCTTTAGGGCTGTTCCTTTCGGACCAGTTTTATCTGCCCCACGCCAACAAGCGCCAGGACGCGCTGCTCAACACCATCAAAGGCAAGCCTCCGCAGACCTATCTGAACCCCTACCGCAAATGGATTTTTGGCCAGCACTCCACCATCTACTACTATCAGTTATTCGACCCTGACAAAAACCAGTTTGGCGATCTTTCAGTTTTTCAGTTCAACCCAGTGGCTTTTCAGATGGTGAACCGGATTTACGCCGGCCGCGCCAATTGGGACGACAGTTTGCATCGCTGGGTCTGCTCCCAGGGCTGGCAACGCTCGTTCCACAACGACGCCATCCAGGACTTTCACACTTTCGACGTCTCCACTTTCCCGGCCGTCTCTGAGCCGCCATCCTACTTTCGAAAAGAAGTGAAGCAATCGCTGGAGATGAACTACGAGCAGCTCAGAAGCTACATCCACGACTTGCAACAAAGCGGTTTTGAAGTGGTGCGACTGAGAGTACAACTGCAGAAGAAACTTGCCTTCCCCGTGATCACCTTCGTGATGGCCCTTTTGGCGATCCCATTTGCGCTCTCCGCCGGCAAGCGCGGCGCAGTTGCTGGCGTAGCAACCGCAATCGGAATCGCGGCGATTTACTCCATGGTGTCGGGACTGTTCGAGGCCATGGGAAACATCAGCCAGCTTCCGCCAGTGCTGGCCGCGTGGTCACCGGATGTGATCTTCGCGCTGGTCGGCGGATATCTGATTCTGAAAGTTCCAACCTGACGAAAACGGGCTTGGGAGCACCAGGGCCTAGAGACTTCACGCCCTCGCCCCCTTGTGCTTCTCCACCGTGCTCCACGTCTTATCCTCCGCGTGGCAGATATTCTCCAGCGGACAATCCACGCACTTCGGCGACCGCGCGATACATAATCGTCGCCCATGCCAGATAATCTGGTGCGAAAAAAGAGTCCACTTGTCGCGAGGAACAATGCGCATCAAGTCCTGCTCGATCTTCTTGGGATCATCATTCTTCGTCAGTTCCAGCCGCCTCGAAATCCGGTGGACGTGCGTGTCCACCACCACGCCTTCGGCCTTGCCGAACCAGGTGCCGAGTACCACATTGGCTGTCTTGCGGGCGACTCCCGGCAGCGTGAGCAGGTCCTCCATGTTGTCGGGAACCTCGCCGTCGAATTCGCTGACTATCCTCCGCGCCGCGCCAACAACCGACTTCGACTTATTCCGAAAGAATCCTGTCGAACGGATGTCGGCCTCAAGCTGTTGCGGTTCCAGCTTCGCGAAATCCTCCACCGTCGGATATTTCTTGAACAGTTCAGGCGTCACCATGTTGACGCGCACGTCCGTCGATTGCGCCGAAAGAATGGTCGCGACCACCAGTTCCCACGCGTTTTTGTGGGTCAGAGCGCAAGTCACGTCAGGATATTGCTGATCGAGCCGCCGCAGAATTTCGGAAACCCGCTCCGGCGCCACGGGATTGTAAGCAGCGCGAGAGGCTTTCTTCCCGGCCGCTACTCCTGTGGCCGAGGCTGCCCCACCCTTTGTGATTTTCAAAGGGTGGGGAGCCACCCCCGATGCGCTCTTCTTTCCACCTACGTTTAGCGCTCGATCTCGGCTCAGCTTGGATATTGATCCCTCGTGACGCCCAGTCTTTCCCGGACGCCGCGGTGTAACTCCTCTCGCCATTCGTTCCTCCTCGGCAGCCTGTCATGTTAGCAAAAGCGCGAAGGGAGAAAATTGTCGCCCTCGCTCGTGGAGGACACCCGCCCCCGGCTGTCCAGTCGAGTGAAGGTCGACGATACTGCGGCATCCAGGAGTTCATCTCCCGTGGTGCATGGTCGTGCAATTGACGGCCTACTTCTGCTCCCTTTACTCTGGAAGCCATTGCTCTGAAATTAGAGGACGCGAGATGGCGGTCAAAACGATTCAGCTCGGGCAGGTATGGCGCAAGGACGAAAACGGTCAGGATTATCTCGTCACCAAGGTCTATGACGAGGTCTTCACTCAATACGCAGTGCTGCGTCCCGCCGAGGTGACCGCCCCCGATGCACCTACGGTGCGAGTGAAGGTTGCGAAAAGCGCCGCCGGTGCCGTCCTGCCAGGTTTCACGTTCACCCAGGAAGGGTCGTTCTAAAGAGCCGCTAGTTAATCACCAGCAGCAGGATTCGCAAACCGTCGTGACACTCGGGAAGGGCACGGCTTCAACCGCGCCGATACAATGCTTCTTGTATATGAGGCTTTAGCCCCTGAGGTTCTCTATCAGAGGCGCAACACACGTGCTTTTTCAGTTCGCTGATCGCCTTCAGCGGCTACGGCGGAATTGTGATCCTCATGGCCATCGAGTCCGCCTGCATCCCGCTACCGTCGGAACTGATCATGCCCTTTGCCGGATATCTGGTGTACCAGGGCGCCATGAAGTTGTTCTGGGTCGCGACCGCTGGCGCAATCGGCTGCAATGTAGGATCGCTGATAGCATACGAAATCGGCTGCTACGGAGGCCGTCCCCTAGTCGAGCGCTACGGCCGCTGGATTCTGATGGGCCGCCGCGAACTCGACTGGGCCGACCGCTTCTTCGCCCGCTGGGGATATCTCGCCGTCTTCATCGGGCGTCTGCTGCCGGTTGTCCGCACCTTCATCGCCCTGCCTGCAGGAATCGCCCGCATGCCGCGGCTGCGCTTTCACGTGTACACATTTCTCGGATCATGGCCGTGGTGCTTCGGACTGGCCTGGCTGGGAATGAAGCTGGGAGAGAACTGGCGCGCGATCGGAAAGTACCTCCACAAATTCGACGCCGTGATCCTAGTCGCTCTCGTGGCCGGAATCGCGTGGTTTGTCTGGTCCCACTGGCAAAATCGGCTCAGAACAGCAAACTAGTCTCCCGAGCAACCGCTAGCTCTGACGTATACTTCCAGCCTGATTTCTATTCGACCGAGGTTTCTCCTATGTTCAAGTCCTTCCCGGTGCAACTCGGCGGGATTTTGATTTGTGTTTTGATGGCTCAGAATTCAATCGCCGATGAAAAAAACGGACATGTCATCTTGACATACTTGGGAACGGCTGGATGGGAGATCAGCGACGGCAACACAGTGATTCTGCTTGATCCCTACCTGTCGCGAATAAATGGGCCTTCGCCCAAAGGTGCCGGTTCTGCGGGCAGCTCGGTGGCCGCCGATACTCGCCCCGCCTATGGGTGGAACGATGTCGCGGTACCCGACGCCGCGGTCATTGACTCCCACATAAAACGCGCAGATTTTATCCTGGTCACCCACACTCACTTTGACCACGTTCTCGATGTCCCCTACATCGCGCTAAAGACGCACGCCACCGTCATCGGAACCGAGAGCACACAAAATGTCCTGCGCGCCTATAATGTGCCCGAACAACAACTGATTACGGTACGAGGTGGCGAAGACTTTGAGTTCGGCTCTTTTTCAGTGAAGGTGATCCCCAGCCTTCACAGTCCCTTGGACCGTAAACACTACTTCAGCTCCGCGACCGCTCCCGCGGGCATGAAAGCACCCCTGACCTTGCAACAAATCAATCCCGAAGGGGGCACGCTGGCTTATCTTGTTCGGTTCCGTGGTCATCAGATTTTGGCATTCGGCGGCAACAACTATATCGAACGCGAGATCGATGGCTTGGAACCGGATGTTGTTATAGTCGGAGCTGGGCCTTCCCGAAAGGAGATTTACGACTACACTGGGCGGCTCATGCGGGCGCTGCGTTATCCCGACCTGGTCTTACCCACCCACTGGGACAACTTCATGGCCCCTTACAGCGCGTCCCAGCAACCTGCCATAGAGGCCGTGCAATCCTTCGTGCAGGAAGTCAAAACCGCATCGCCGCAAACCAAAGTCATCGTGCCGAAATACTTCGAAGCCATTCCTCTCGACGACACTGAGAGATGAGCCTGAAAGAATGCACGCTTTCCTGTGCACACTTTTCTGGGATCAAGGCCCTGGTGCTTCGGCTTGGCCTGGATGGGCATGAAGCTAGGCGAGAACTGGCGCGCCATAGGCAAATATCTCCACAAATTTGACGCGGTGATTCTCGTAGTGCTCGCCGCAGGAATCGTCTGGTTCGTCTGGTCCCACTGGCAAAACCGGATCCGGACGGCCTAGCCGCTAGGCTGCCGCTCTGGGCTGCGCTGATTGTGGCCCCGGCGGCGGTGTGCGTGCTCTATAATCCGGTCTTCAGGAAGGAAGACAGCCGAGAGGTGGAAGTGCGGAGTCAATTTCGTATGGGTCATGCAGCAGGCCACCAGGCCTACGCAAAACGACCGCTATGGGACCGGCTGATCTTCGCTGTCGTTCTGAGCGGTAGCGGCTGGCTCACCGACCTGGGGCTCAGTCACCATAGCTCACTAGCCTGGTACTCGAGATACCCGATTGCCCTCGCTGCAGCTGTTGTGCTCACAGTTGCGTGCTCGTTAGCGCTGGATCGGTTGGGCGCGGTTACGGGTCACTGAAACACTTACGGATTCGTTTCGGGTGTTCCGCCAGCGAGCATGGGGTTTCCCCACTCACCTCTCAGTCGTAATACTCCAACCCCAAATGAGTAATCAGTTCCTCGCCCCGCAAATGCCGTAGCGTGTTCTTCAGCTTCATCAGCTGAATGAACAAATCGTGCTCCGGATAAAGTCCCGGCTTCGTCATCGGAGACTTGAAGTAGAAGCTAAGCCATTCCTGGATCCCAATGCCTCTCAACTCAGGCGTCCGCTTGGCCAAATCCAGGAACAGCACCAGATCCAGCACGATCGGCGCCGCCAGAATCGAATCCCGGCATAAGAAGTTCACTTTGATCTGCATTGGATAGCCCAGCCAACCGAAAATATCAATGTTGTCCCAGCCTTCTTTGTTGTCCCCGCGCGGCGGATAGTAATGGATGCGCACTTTGTGAGTGAATTTCCCGTAAAGCTCCGGATAAAGTTCCGGCTGCAAAATGTGCTCCAACACCGACAGCTTGGACTCCTCCTTGGTCTTGAAGGACTCCGGATCCTCGAGCACCTCGCCATCACGATTGCCCAAAATGTTGGTCGAGAACCAGCCCGCCAATCCAATCTGTCGCGCCTTGAATCCGGGTGCAAGAATGGTCTTCATCAACGTCTGTCCGGTCTTGAAGTCTTTTCCGCAAATCGGAGCTTCGTTTTTCCGCGAAAGCTCATGCATCACCGGCAGATCAACCGTCAGGTTCGGCGCGCCGTTCGCAAACGGTATTCCCTCCATCAGCGACGCATAGGCGTAAATCATGGACGGCGCGATCGTCTCATCGCTGGCCAGCAAAGCTTTTTCAAATGCTTTCACCGATTGGTGGGCGGCGGTTGGCTGGAGAAAGATTTCCGTCGAGCCACACCACATGGTGACAAACCGTGACGCCCCGGACGTTTTCTTGAAGTCCCGAATATCGGCGCGCAGTTGTTCGGCCAAGTCCATCTTGTTCTTACCCTTTTTCACGTGATGGCCGTCGAGCTTCTTCACATAATTACGATCGAAAACCGCAGGCCGTGGCCTAATCGAGCTCAGAAATGGCTTTGCCTTGTCCAGCAGTTCGCGTTCCAGTACGCCGGCTTTGCGGGCCGCCGTGTACATGTCGTCTTCAAATGGGTCCCAGCCGGTAAAGACCAAGTCGTTGAGCCCGGCGAGCGGTACGAACTCCTTGACCTTCGGGGACCGCCCTTCCGTGCGTTTGCCCAAGCGGATAGTTCCCATCTGGGTGAGGGAACCGATAGGGCTACCGAAGCCTTTACGAACGGCTTCCACTCCGGCGACGAACGTGGTGGCGACCGCGCCCATGCCGGGAATCATCACTCCCAGCTTTCCTGTGGCGGGTTGGATATCAGCAGTCTTAACAGCGGTTTGAGCGGTCTTCTGGCGTCTAGCCATTGCAGGCATATTCCTTAATTAGAACGTGGAGTTATAGGCAAACGGGTATGTTCTCGTATCGGCCCAGCTTTTGCAACCCGCAGAGGCCGAATGGCGAACCTGAAGCATCAGAAGGTCCCGGGTAACCCGGCAAAGGGAAGTTGCGTCATACCTACAGAGAATCCCAGGGACCGGTTCGCGCTTGAGGAATATAATGAACCTAGCGGACCCCAGTCGTGGGTGGATTCGGAGAACACTTATGAAATTCCGATTGATGGCAGTGACGGCGGCGTTGTTGACGTTGGTTTATTCGGCCCCGGCTTGCTTTGCTGGCGACAATGACAGCACGACCAAGCCCTCTACCGCGGCCGCCACCGTTCCGGTTGAGCCCGCAGCGACCAAGGTGGCGCACGATGGGGGTATTGACGACCTGGACGCCATTGGCAACCGCAACGTCGGTTGTGCCAAAGGCATGGGCAACTGGTACGGTCTTGAGGGTCAGATCGCGATGGGGAAACAAATCTCCATGCAGGTGGAAACCCAGTCGAAGATCATCAATGACCCAGTTGTCTCCGAATACATCAACCGCCTTGGTCAGAACCTGGTGCGGAATTCCGATTCGCAGGTACCGTTCACCATCAAAGTGATTGATTCCGACGACATCAACGCCTTCGCGCTGCCCGGCGGATTCTTCTACGTGAATTCCGGATTGATCCTGGCCGCCGACGAGGAAGCTGAACTCGCAGGCGTCATGGCCCATGAGATCGCCCACGTGGCAGCTTGCCATGCCGCACGCGAGAACACTCGCGGCAACATCGCCCAGATCATGACCATTCCCCTGATTTTTATCGGCGGACCCATTGGCTACGCCGCCTATGAAGGCGCTGGTCTGGCCGTTCCACTTACCTTTTTGAAGTTCTCGCGCGGCTTCGAAGCCCAAGCCGATTACCTCGGAGTGGAATATATGTACAAGGCCGGCTATGATCCGCAGGCTTTCGTCTCTTTCTTCGAGAAAATCCAGGCGGAGGAGAAGAAGAAGCCGGGAACTATTTCCAAGGCTTTCTCCACTCATCCTCAGACTCCGGACCGCATCGGGAAATCTCAGGAGGAGATCGCCCGGATCCTTCCCGCCAAAGCCGAATACATGGTCACCAGCTCGGAATTCGACGAAGTCAAATCCCGCCTGGCCGCCATCGAAAACAAGCACAAGCTCAATGATGACAAGGACGGCAAGAAGCCCAGCCTGCGCCGCACCTCGTCAACTGATAAGAATGGAACTGACGACAAGACCACCACAGACGATGGCCGTCCAACTTTGAAGCGCCGCCCCGACGATAGCAACTAGAGCGATCACGCTCCAAAAAGCAAAATGGCGGGACTTAAAAAGTCCCGCCATTATTTCTTGCGCTCAACTACCGGAAGATTACGCAACTTCTTTGGTTGCCAGGGAGGCCACCGGCGAGCGCTCGGCTTCAGCTCCTACGATTTTCATCTGCTTCCAGTCATAGGGCATCTCCTTGCCGCAATCCAGGCACACAACATAAGTTCCTGTAACCAAGGCAGCCGCGCTGCGCCGGCCTCTTTTCACGGTAATAGGAAAGCTGTAATGGCTATGCCAGCAACCGAAGAATGACTCAAACACCCGGGAAAACATCCGCCTACCTCCCACACGCCGCATCTACCCTGGGACAATCTCGCGGCTAAATACTTAGATTCACCTTTGCTTCAAAGGGTTCGACTATCCGACTAATTGCTGAGAAACGCGGGCAACAATTCTTCGGAAGTCGTTGGAAGTGAAACGGTTGAAAGGGGACGCTGAGGGACATGCAAAAGGACGGAAGATACCTTTTGATAGCCGCTTCAAGCAGAAACAAAGACCGGCCACGGATTGACACCGACAATTCTCCCAGTCTTGTGTTATCCGGGTGAATCCGCGTAAATCCGTGGCTGGTCTTGATCTCGCGTTGCGAGCAAAACCGTTACGCGGTCCCCGGCTCACTCTTTTTACGCGATTGGCACTTCGTCACAATTGCGGATCTCAGGCGGGTTCGAAGGTCTTCAGGAAGTTCGTAAAGCTGGGAGTCGCGGTAAATCTCGATGGTTTTCTTGGTGGTGTCGCAAACTACGTAGCAGTTGTGGCACCAAGCCAGGTGTTCTTCCAGTTCGGACTTGGTAGGGGCGTCAATGACGCCGTCTAGGTAATCTGTCAGTTCGTGGAGAAATTCAGAGCACTTCACTGGTTGCCATCTCCACTGATTGGTTTTTGCGACCCATTGGTCTTATCCTTTTCCCGGCTTGGCTTCTGAAAGTATTTATTCAACCGCTCGCGCAATTGCAGCCGCGCCCGCAGCAGCCTTGACTTCACCGCCGGAATGCTCAACTCCAGCGCATCCGCCGTCTCTTCGGTAGAGAGACCTTCCACATCACGCAATACGAACACCGTCCGAAAACTTGCCGGCAGCCCGTGGATCGTTTTATCCAGAATCTCCCGCAGCTCAGCCTGCGTGTATTGCTGCTCCGGATTCGGACTCCAATCCGCGACTTCGCGCGGTACCGAGTCGTCTTCCGTCTTTACTTCTTCGTCCAGCGAAACCATGCGCTCTGGACGTCGGCGCCGCAGCTTCATCAGCGCTTCGTTCACCGCAATCCGCACCAGCCAGGTATAAAACTTCGATTGCCCCTGGAACTGCTTCAGATTGCTGTACGCCTTGATGAACGCGTCCTGCACAACGTCCTCGGCATCCTCGCGGTTCTGCGTAATGTGTTGCGCGATGCGAAAAACGTTGCGGTCGTAGCGGCGAACTAACTCCTCAAAAGCCGCGACATCTCCGGCTTTCGCCGATGCGACCAGAGCCAGCTCATCACTGACCGGCTCGCCTACTTTTGGTTGGATTGCGCCCATTGGTCATTCGATGCAGGATTTTTCACAGCAAATGGAGGGAACCTGGATCGAAGGGTTATTTTACTTGTAACCCACCTTCTGTGCCAATCCGTGACTGATCACGTAGGCGCAGAGTCCGTCCTGACCGAAGCAGAAGGATGCGCTCACCTGCCCAACCCCCCAGCCAGAGACGCCCAGAGCTACAATGACTATTCTTCGTCTTCCCCGCCTGCCTGCTGCTGTGGAGGCAGATCTAGCCGCAATTCCGGCAACCCCGCCCCTCGCAATTTCTGATTCAGCGCTGGAAGTTCGCTTGCCTTTACGCCGTCCCAGCGTTTTATTGCCGCTCCCAGTTCGCTCTCCACTCTGGTGAACGCCTCCTCTTGCGCCACCGTTGGCGCAACGTCCGCCTTTTCCACTTCCTTGTACAAGGAGGTCACCGTGCTGTCGCCAGCCACGAGCGCTGGCTCCTGAGAAACTGAGACCGCGGAATCAGGCGGCCCGCCGAGGATCGCCGAAATCTCCTGCTCTAACGCCTCCACGGAATCTCTCAAGGGCCCGGTCGCGTTCTTGGCAAGCTTTTCCAACTGCTCACGTACAGAACGCGTCTGCGAAAGTGCTTGCGAACTCCTCGTCATCGCAGTGGCAAGCTGCATTTCGAGAGCTAATTGTTTCTGAAGATCAGAGGCCGAGGCCTTCACCCGAGGATCCATCTTGACCGTAAGCGGTGCAGCATAACTGCGGCCGTTCGTAGTCAGCCTTACCGTGTATGCGCCAGGCAATGCCAGAGGCCCCAGCGGATATCGCGGCGTGCCGTGAGGAACTGCAGCGATGGGGTACTCGTGCTGCGTCGAGGCCGGAGACGCATAGCGCAAGTCCCAAATCCAGCGATGCATGCCCGGCTCCGCCGAAAGGATCCTCGGAGCACGCAGCCAGTAGAGCGGTATCAACTGCTTCTCCAACTCGTCTTGAGTCTGCTCGGGTTGATCTGCGCTCGAATAGCGGCGCACCAGATTCCCCTGGCCATCCAGAATTTCCAGCGTCACCGGGCCGGAGGGAGATTTTGCCAGAACATAATCAATGAGAGCGCCGTCGGGTGGATTCTCGCCCGCAGGCTCATCCGCGGGAAGCGGCGTATCGGTGTTGGTATCGCGTCGGACACGATACGCCAGCTCTGGATCAAAAAGATGCGCCTCAGCATTCGCCACTGCCTCGCTCATTTGTCGCAGCGGCGTAATGTCGTCCAGAATCCAGAACGAGCGCCCGTGAGTGGCCACGATCGAGTCATCGTCGTGGACCGACAAATCACGCATCGAGGTGTGCGGCAGATTCAACTGCAAAGATTGCCAGTGATCGCCATCATCAAACGAAACCCAGACCGCGTCTTCAGTACCGGCAAATAGCAGACCCTTGCGCACCGGATCTTCCCGCACCGTGTCCACCGGAGCGTTGTCCGGCAGGCCGTTTGTAATCTGCTGCCATGTCTTCCCGCCATCGTGCGTGCGATAGATGTAAGGGCGAAGATCGTCAATCCGAAACCGGCTCACCGAAACGTACGCGGTCTCGTCTTCGAAATGCGAAGCGCTAATTTGCGTGACCTTGCTCCACGCCGTCACTCCGGGCGGTGTGATGTCTTTCCAGTTTTTCCCGCCGTCCTTGGTGGTCCAGACCAGTCCGTCATCGGTCCCCGCCCACAGCGTATTCACGTCGTGAAACGATGGAGCCAGCGAATAAATGGTGCCCCGCTGCTTCTCAGCCTTGAGATTAAGCGAAGCCTGACTCCCCACGCTCGCCGGCATCCCCGGCTTTTCGCGAGTCAGATCGCGGCTGATCGTCTGCCAGGTGCGGCCTCCGTCCTTGGTCTCAAAGAGCACATTTGCCGCATAGTAGAGCAGATGCGGATCAACCGGAGAAAATACGACCGGCTCGGTCCGGTCCGCCCGATATTTCCCGCGCACTGGAATCGGGGTAACGTTCTCGACCTGCCCGGTGCTCCAGTGGAAGCGGGAGACTTCGTTCCGTCCAGCGCCATAAACGATGTCTGAATCCAGCGGATCCGGTGCGACGTAGCCGTACTCAATTACTCCTACGGGATGCCAATCACGGAACGTGATCTGGCCGTCATTGCCGCGGCTGGAAATGCACACCGAGCCACTCTCCTGCTGTCCGCCACAAACTTTGTACGGAAACGTATCGCTGACGCTGACGTGGTAAATCTGCGCCGTTGGCTGGTTGTACCAGGAGCTCCACGTCTCGCCTCCATTTACGCTGACCAATGCGCCCTGGTCCGCCACCAGCAGAATGATCTTCGGATCGTTCGGATTAATCCATAGATTCTGATAATCATCTCCGCCCGGCGCCCCGCGCAGGCTCGTCCACGTCTTGCCGCCGTCAGTGGACCGCACCGTGACAATGCTTGCGCTGTACACGACGTCTGCGTTTTTGGGATCGACTCTTGCGATCGGCAAATCGCCGCCGCCAATTTTCATCGCTGGACGCGCATCGCTTGTGATGCGACTCCAATTCTCCCCGCCATCATCGGAACGGAAAAACCCCAGCCCTTCGTCGGATGCGTAATTCGTGGGTTTGGTCGTCGCTACCGTCGCGTACAACCGGTTGGATTGACTGGGCGCAATTGCCACATTGATCTGCACCAGGTCATCCGGCAAGCCCTTGGTCAATTTGCGCCAAGTATTTCCTCCGTCGGTTGACTTGAACAATCCGCCCGATGTTCCCTCGAACGAATTGCTGTCCTCCCACGGCCCCAGCCTCGACTGCCACAATGACGCGTAAACCACATCCGGATTCGACGGATCAATCTCCACGTCGGAGCCGCCGGCGTTCTCATCCTTGTAAAGAACTTTCTCCCACGTCGCGCCACCGTCTTTAGACCGAAAAATCCCCCGTTCCGGGTTCGGCCCGTAAGGATGCCCCAGTACCGCCGCGAACAGCCGGTTTGGATCACGCGGATCAATCGCCAGCGCCGGAATCTGCTGGCCATCGCGCAGTCCCAGATGCGTCCACGTCTTGCCAGTGTCGGTGGATTTGTAGATTCCATCGCCGACAGACAAATCAGGCCTGTGTAGTCCCTCCCCGCTGGCCACGTAAACGACCTCGGGATTTGAAGCAGCTACTGCAATCGCTCCGATCGATTGGGTGGGCTGCTGATCAAAGATCGGTGTCCAGGTCCGGCCGTAGTCATCGGACTTCCAGACTCCCCCATCGACCGCTCCCATGTAGAAAACATTGGGTTGAGTTGCCACGCCCGCCACTGCCCGGGTCCGCCCGCCGCGAAACGGTCCGATCATCCGCCACCGCATTTCGTGATACAGCTTTTCTGAATACTGCTGGGCTCCAGCGAGCGGTGCCAGAAAGAAAAACGACACAAATACGACAACAATGGCTACGAAGCAGCTAGCTCGAATCAAGAGAATCTCCTGTCAAACCCAAACTCGTGATGATCTCAACCCAGCACCAAAGGGCGCAAGTCACTGAGACTCAAGGGTGCCTCATTTCTCGCCCTTTTTGCCGAGAAGATCTTTTCGTTTTCGTACCCCATGTCACCTTCCACTATAATGCTTCGTTCCTCGGACGAAACACTGTGAGGTCTTTGAGGGATCCATGAAACCCGCTCACACGCTTCTTCTTTCGTTGATACTTTTTGCGCTTCTGTCGCCGGCACTAATTGCGCAAACTACCCCGCCTTCCTCGTACCCCAACTATCCCAGCGAAAGCCCGTCCGCGTTCTCGCCCGCTCAAGACACCTGGGATTACACCCGCCGCGAAGTCATGGTCCCGATGCGCGACGGCATCAAGCTGCACACCGTCATCCTCGTTCCCAAGGGTGCAAGTGCAAGTCCAAAGAAGGCGCCCATTCTGCTCACCCGCACACCCTACGACGCCTCCGCTCTCACCAATCACGTCCACAGCTCCCACCTGGGCCCGAGTTTGTACGGCTACGACAACGCCACCGATGTGATCGTCGAAGGCGGCTACATCCGCGTAGTTCAGGACGTACGCGGTAAGTATGGCTCCGAAGGCGATTACGTGATGAATCGTCCTCTGCACGGCCCTCTAAACCCAACTCCGGTCGATCACGCCACCGACACCTACGACACCATAGACTGGCTGGTCAAAAACATTCCTGAAAGCAACGGCAAAGTCGGCATCCTCGGCATCTCCTACGACGGCTTTCTACCCCTTATGGCCTTGGTCAATCCTCATCCCGCGTTGAAGGTTTCCGTGCCCATGAACCCTATGGTGGACGGCTGGATGGGCGACGATTGGTTTCACTACGGCGCTTTCCGCGAGCAGAACATGTCCTACATCTATGAGCAGGAGGCGAACCGAAAGAACGAAGAAAAGTGGTGGACCGATCACTTCGACGATTACGACTTCTTCATGCAAGCCGGATCCGCCGGCGAAGTCGGACGTCGTCATGGTATGGAACAAGTCGGCTTCTGGAACAAACTGGTTGCCCACCCCACTTACGACGCCTTCTGGCGCGATCAAGCGATGGACAAAATTCTCGCCGACCAGCCGCTCAAGGTGCCGGTGATGCTGGTGCACAGCCTCTGGGACCAGGAAGACATCTACGGCGCGCTTGCGGTTTACAAAGCCATCAAACCAAAAGACACGAATAACGACAAGGTTTTTCTTGTCCTCGGCCCCTGGCACCACGGCCAGGAAATCGAGGATTCCAGCACCCTCGGTGCACTGAAGTTCGGCAGCGACCCCGGCCTCTACTTTCGCCAGAGCATCTTACGGCCGTTTCTCGATCACTATCTCAAAGACGATGCACCCAAGTCGGATGTCGCGTCCGTCACCGCTTTCGAGACCGGCTCAAACAAATGGGAACGTCTGTCCGCATGGCCAGTAGGTTGCCCGAGCGGTTGCTCCATTGCGCCGACACCTATTTACCTGAGCGCCGGATCGAAGTTGCAATTCACCGCACCCAAAGCCAGCGAGACCGCATTCGAAGAATATGTCTCGGACCCCGCCAAGCCCGTGCCGTATCGCTCGCGTCCCAGTCAGCCGATGGGGTATGGTGACGGGCTGACCTGGTCGGAGTGGCTGGCTGACGACCAGCGTGAAGCCTCTGGCCGGACGGACGTACTCGTGTTTTCCAGCGATCTCTTGAAACAGCCTTTGAAGATCAGCGGTCAGCCGATCGCCAATCTGATTGCCTCCACCAGTGGCACCGACTCCGACTGGGTGGTCAAAGTCATTGATGTTTATCCCGACGAAGTCGCCGGCGACCCCCACATGGGCGGATATCAATTGATGATCTCGGCCGACATTTTCCGCGGCCGTTATCGCGAAAGCTTGGAAACGCCCACGGCCATTGCCGCTGACAAACCTTTGCTGTACCGCTTTGCCTTGCCCGCCGCAAACCATGTGTTCTTGCCCGGCCACCGCATCATGGTGCAGATCCAGTCCAGTTGGTTTCCGCTCTACGACCGCAACCCCCAGACCTTCGTGCCGTCCATCTTCTGGGCTGAACCCGGCGACTACAAAAAGGCCACGCAGCGCGTCTATCACACTCCCGGAGTGACCAGCTTTATCGAGCTCCCGTTGGTCAAGCCGTCCCCATAGACTCGAATCACGTAGGCGCGGATTTTCCCAATTCTTGGCTGTTTTTCTCCGTGCCCTCCGTGTCTCCGTGGTGAATCGACCTGGCGACACATGACCAAAGTGACCTCCCTCGGAGTCTAACCCCAGCCTATAATCGGGAAAAAGCCGGTCTGCCGCTGAGTTTCGGACCAAACATGCCTGAAAACACAAGGGTTGAAGAGATCGTACGTAGCGCAGTGAACCAGGCGTTGGAACGCCAGCTCGTATCCCTGCGCGAAACCGTAGTCCAGGAAGTCTTGCGGGAGATGGTGCCGGCACTGGCTGGAAAAGGCGGCCATGCCGCAACCAGTTCGGCGACTTTGCAGAAGTCGGTCCTGGCAATTCAGTCCGGCACGAACCAGAAGGAAATCCTGCGCGCCCTGCTCGACAACACCGTGCTTTACAGCGGACGCGCCGCCTTGTTCGTGATCAAGGCCGGAGCCGCCACTGGCTGGCAGGGAACATCTTTTTCGAATAACGAAGCCATAAAAGATTTCGCGCTGGACGTAAGCTCTGGGCTGGCCGCGAGGGTCGTGCAGTCGCGCGCCGCCGAGAGCGGGACCGCTTCCGAGATTGATCCGCGATTCGTCGCAAAGTTTGGCGCGGCCGCAGACGGCAACGCGCTGTTTCTTCCACTTCTGCTGAAAGATAAGATTTCCGCCTTGGTTTACGCCGACGCCGGCACCGACGGGGGCGCCCTCGACGCCGCAGCCCTCGACGTGCTCGTCCGCGCAACCAGCGCCTGGCTGGAGGTAATTTCGCAGCGCAAGCAGGCCCACAAGGAGGGAACTGCTGAGGCTGAAGCCGCGCACTCGGCGCCCGCGAGCAACGATCCTTTTGCCGCGCACACGCCCCTCGATACGGCCAAAGCCCAACATGGGGCCGAAGCCGCACCTGCCGCCGCAATGTCCGCAGCCGCCGCATGGGGTGGATCAACCGCAGTGTCAGCCGGAGAACTTCCTGCCGGAGAGGGCGGCGAAATTCATCGCAAGGCGCAACGCTTTGCCCGCCTCCTGATGGACGATATCAAGCTCTATAATCAGGCCAAGGTTTCCGAAGGCCGCAAGCACAAGGATTTGTACGATCGCCTGAAAGAAGACATCGAAAAAAGCCGGGCCACGTACTTCAAACGCTATGGCAACACCGCGGCCGGCGCGGCAGACTATTTCAATCAGGAACTGATTCGCAGTCTCGCAGAAGACGATGTTTCTCTCCTGGGCGGCAATTTTCGGCGATAATTAAGGTCGTGGTGGGGCTTCGCAGTTTCTCCGTTTTCGCGCTCATATCGGTACTGGTGTTCTCGGCTGGATTCTCTCCCGCCGCGGCGCAGACCCCTGATCTTCAATCTGACGCTAAGGCCACTACTCCGCAGAATCCGCCTGCGTCCAAGTCAACTCCGGGTGTCCCGTCCTTGTCTCCCCGTTCTTTGGGGAGACAGGGCGGGGATTTCCCGCCGCCCTCGAGGAAAAAGCTCCCCACAAGAAAGCCCGCCCGCGCCTCCCACAGAAATGCCCCACGCTTGCGTAGAATGCGTCAAGCATTCGTCGCCTCAGCCACGCTGAAACCGATGGCGCGGCAGCTGCTGCAGGACCGCACTCCTCAGGCCTATGCTGGCGTCGAGACATTCGCGCGCAAGCACAGCGCCGAAGACGCCGGCTCGCTGGCGTGGCTGGCCGTCGGATACGCACACTTTATCGATCGCGATTACGCCAAAGCCATCGATCCCCTCAGCCGAGCCAAGCCCCACGCCGGAGACATCGGCGATTATGTCGCGTATTATCTCGCCGCCTCGTATCTCGAAAGCGGCCGCACCCCTGAGGCCGTCGCCGCGTTGAGCGCTTTCGACGAAACTTTTCCCCAGTCTCTGATGCTTCGCGATGCCCACGTTCTCTATGCCAGCGCCTTGCTCACCGACAATCGTCCGAAAGATGCCATTGCACTCCTCGAAAAAGATCGCGAGCCCATCCGATCTGATGTGGAACTGCTCCTCGGCCGCGCTTATGCCGCCGCCGCAGATCCAGCGAAAGCCGTCACCGTGCTAAGGCATTTGTACTTCAGCCTGCCGCTCAGCTTTGAGGCCACTGCAGCGCAGGCAGAATTGCAGAAGCTGGCATCCACTCCCGGAATTTCTTCGCCCACGTTCGCCGAGCGCAAGACTCGCGCTGACCTTCTCGCTCACGCGAAAAAGTTCAGCGAAGCCGCTGACGCCTACCGCGACTTGTTGCGAGATGCCGCTGCCGCAGACAAGCCCACCATCCAGCTTGCCCTGGCCGAGGCTTTACACCATTCCGGCAACAATCGGGAAGCCAAACAGTTGCTTGACACGGTCCAGATCGCCTCACCGGAAATCGCCGCCGAGCGCCTTTATGACCTGGGAGAGATGCAACGAGCGGCGGACCAGGATGATGCATTCCTGCAAACCGTCGCCGACATCCGTCAGGCTGCTCCCACCAGTCCGTGGCTCGAACAAGCGTTGCTCTACGCCGGAAATATCTACCTTCTGCGGAAGGATTACGACAAAGCCATTGACGCCTACCGTGAAATCGAACAGCGCTTTCCCGGCGGCCCGCGCGCTCCTTATTCGCACTGGAAAGCCGCTTGGCTGAGCCTGCGTCAGGGACGCACCGCCGACGCCAAAACTCTATTCGAGCAACAGATTGCCCTCTATCCGGATTCCAACGAAGTCCCTGCAGCACTTTACTGGCGCGCGCGGTTGGCGGAGGAAGATGGAGATTCGGCCATGGCCCGCGCGTTTTATCAGAAAATCACTGACCGCTTTCGCAATTATTACTACGGCCCCCTGGCCCGCGAACGCGCCAGCAAGCTGAAAGTCTCCGACGATCCTCCGCACTACGCGGTTCTCGACCGAGTACCGCCACTGAGCGCTGCTCCAATCACTAATGACACCGCTCCGGAAGACAACCTGCGCGTGCAGAAGGCGAAGCTGCTTGAAAACGGAGGCCTGCTCGATTTCGCCGTGCGCGAACTAAAAGCAGCTGCCGAAGAAGAGAAGGGAAGCTGGCTGCCGGCGGAAACCGCGCGCATGTACATTGACGTGGGACGCTACGACATCGCCGTCGAAACCCTCAAGCGCGCCGTGCCGAGCTACTTCGCCGTGGATCTATCCTCGCTACCGCGTTCCTACTGGGAGGCGCTCTTTCCCAAGGCCTACTGGACAGACTTGAAACGGTTCTCGTCCGCCAACGCTCTCGACCCCTACATGGTCGCCTCGCTCATCCGCCAGGAATCCGAGTTCAATCCCAACGCCGTGTCGAACAAAAATGCGCTGGGCCTGATGCAGTTGCTGCCGCGAGTCGGCAAAGGCGTGGCCAAACAGGAAAAGCTGAAACATTTCTCGACCCAGCAGCTCTTTACTCCGGCGGTCAACTTGCAGCTCGGCACTCGCTACTTCCGCTCCATGGTGGACCAGTTCGGAGGCTTCGAGTACGCACTGGCCGCCTACAATGCCGGCGACGACCGCGTGAAAGACTGGCAAGCTGCCGGCAAATACCGCGACATCCAGGAATTCGTGGAATCCATCCCCTTCACCGAAACCCGCGAATACGTGCAGGCAATCATGCGCAACGCCAACGTCTATCGCCAACTCTACGGCGCACCGTAACGTTGGGATGGTGAGGCGATGTTGAGGAGCAACGGCGAAGATCTGGAAGAATTCCCTGACGCACCATTCCAGCGCCGACATAATAGGGGTCCTTCGACTCCGCCTGTGCTTCGCATTGGCGAAGCACGTACTCCGCTCAGAGTTTGTGACTTTTTTGCTGCGTTTTATGGTTACACAAAGTTATAAGAGAGCATGAGCGATGAAGGCAAGAAGCTAGAACGAGCAGAGGGGCAGGCGGCGCTACGGTTACGAGTACCGGAGCGGCGGCAGATGGCGATGGTGGTGCAGTGTCCGGACGACTTGGTGGCGGCCGAGCATGCGGTGCGGATGGTGGCGGCGCTGGTGGAGACACTGGATGTGTCGGGCTTTGGCGAGCCCATCAAGGCGCGCGAGGGAGTGGCCGGTCGAGACGCCACCGATCCGGGGTTACTGGTGGGGTTGTGGTTGTATGCCTGTATTCGCGGGATCGGATCGGCGCGGGAGTTGGCACGGCGCTGTGAGGAGAGCGCGGCGTTCCGCTGGCTGTGCGGGGGAGTGACGGTGAATCACCGGTTGCTGTCGGATTTTCGTGGCGACCACGGAGCGGCGCTGGATGAGTTGTTCACGCAGGTGATCGCATCGCTGGTGGACAAGGAACTGGTGTCGGTGAGCCGGGTGAGCCAGGACGGAGTGCGGGTGCGGGTGAGTGCGGGGGCGGGAAGTTTTCGCCGGGAAGAGCGCTTGCAGAAGTTGCTGGCGGAGTCGAAGCAGCACGTCGAGGAGTTAGGGCGGCAACTGGAGAATCCGGAAACTTCGGCGGGGTTGTCGACGAAGCAGCGAGCGGCGCGGCGGCGTGCGGCGAAAGAGAAGCAGCAACGATTGGAGCAGGCCATCGCGCAGTTGCCGGAGTTGAAACAGAAGCAGGAGGAAGCGGCCCAGAAGGCGGGGAGTGGAAAGCATGGGCAAAAGATCCGCGACAAGGAGCCGCGGGTGAGCACCAGCGACGCGGAAGCGCGGGTGATGAAGATGCCGAACGGGGGATTCAATCCGGCGTGCAACGTGCAGTTGGCGAGCGACACCGAGAGTCGCGCCATCGTGGGCGTGGAGGTCAGCCACGAAGGATCGGACTCGGCGGGACTGAGTGAACCGATGCGCGAGCAGGTGGAGCAGCGTAGCGGAAGCAAGGTGGATCAACACCTGCTGGATGGTGGTTACTTGCGTATGGCCGACATCGAGCAAGCGCACGAGCAGGGCGTGAAACTGTTCGTGCCGCCGAAGCCGGCCCGAAATTTGCATCGGCGCGGCCGCGAACTGGAACCGAAGCCGGGCGACAGCGAGGCGATTCTTGCGTGGAAGGGGCGCATGGCGAGTGCGGAGGGTAAAGAAATTTATCGGCAAAGGGCGGCGACGAGTGAAACCGTCAATGCCGATCTGCGCAGTTATCGCGGGTTAACGCAACTCACGGTGCGCGGACTGTCTAAGATCAAGTGCGTGGCGTTATGGTGCGCACTGGCGTACAACGTGATGCACTTCGGCCCGGCACTGCTGCATAAGTAAGCAGCAAGAACCAAAACGCTATACCGGGAGGGTGGCGAGGTGGTCCAAAAAACTCGGCACTCGCCCCACGGCTACGACGGATCGACACTACGATCCATCGCGGAACTACCAAATCTTGATGGCAGAGAACGAAAACTAAATTTAGTCACAGCCTCTCAGGATGACAAGAGAATCGACGCAGCATTTACAATTCGCTGCATGTCTCCGCGAGTGACTGGCCTCATTCCTATAGCCCACGTTGCCGACGTGCAGCGTTCGGTCAGCTTCTACGAACTGTTTGGACTCAAAGTGCGAAACACCCTTAAGGCCGCCGATGGAACACTCGTCTGGGCGCACGTCGA